>VIDP01599443.1_pt1 | contig 13470 bp, 13 predicted proteins | sample 5025131 | NCBI WGS metagenome assembly VIDP01 (sample SAMN11853144, study PRJNA449069) | gut metagenome | isolation source: stool from male vole | host: Microtus ochrogaster | place: USA:Florida | collected 2017
GCCTTCACCTGTTTCATCTCCGCTACGGAGAGCTTCTTGTCAAGTTCAAATTTGTCGAGTTTCATTTCTTGTTCTGTTTTTTAGTTATACTTTTGTTTTTACAATATTTAGTGCCGGATAGAATCAGAAGCCGAGATCCGAGGGATTGCCGCCCTTATCGGTATCATATCCGAAGTTGGATGTGGTACGTTTACCACCTGAAGTGCTGCTTACAGAGCCTGCCTTCACCTGTTTCATCTCTGCTACGGACAGTTTCTTATCGAGTTCAAATTTGTCGAGTTTCATCTCTCTATTTAACTTTATATTTTACTATAATCAAGTCTTTATGCCATTGTTTTATTATTAAAAGCCCATAGCATTAGCATCATCACATCGGCCACCTCTATCGACGTCTAGGCCAACATTCGTGCAAATATGCTTCCCTCCGGAACATGTATTTACTGAACCAGCCTTCACATGCTTCATCTCCGCTACGGAGAGCTTCTTGTCGAGTTCAAATATGTCGAGTCTCATTGTCGTTGAATTTGTGTTATACTTGAATTGTCAGAACGTTGAGTTCTGAATAAATAATCAGTCTCTCATAACCATTGATAAGTAACATGTATAAGAAAGTTACGTATATCTGGATAGTTTCCATTGTCTACGGAGGTGGTCTTGCACTTAAGAATTTATTGAACATAATTTACTTTTTCAGCATGCTATTTCAATGTGTCCAATGCCTTATATAAAGAAGAAATATATTATATCAATTATTTGTATCTAAGATTTGTCCGCCTCTGTCTGAATCACAGCCCGTATTCGTGAATGTTTGTATGTTTCCGGACATACTTGCCACAGAACCTGCTTTAACTTGCTTCATCTGTGCTATAGAAAGTTTCTTATCTATATCGAATTTTCTCAGTTTCATATCATTATTATTTTGGTGATTATATATTACTACATCAAATGCCTCTACCACCTAAAACATCCTTTGCATATCCATCTACCTCATCTACAGTCCTCTTGCCAAACTTCCATGTCACACCAATCCAGAAGCTGCGTTGAAAACCATTAGTGATTGATTTGTATTCATAGTCCCGGTAGTAACGTTTAGTCTTGGAAATATTTTGATTGAAGAGATCGTTCGCTCCCGCAGAAACCACCAACTGGTCATTAAGAAAGGAATAGGAATAATCGACATTCAACGATCCTATACCATTCGACTTCTGCAGGCCGTCATATGAAGGAAGGGTCTGCCAATAGGAAATGCCACCACGCATGGACTTCGAGCGGTTCATGAAGAAGTTGGCATAGAGATTTAAATTACCACCCCAGCCGTCCATGTTATTTATATTGAGTTCCGGTAGATAGCAATGACTGTGGTTATAGAAACCGGATGCCTGAGCCGACACCGACATCCATTCAACCGGCGAGATATAATAGCTGACGGAAACACCTCCTTTCCGTATATTGGATGCGTTAAGTGCCAGCTGAGTCTGATCACCGTTCTCCAAAAGCAAGGGTATGTATTCGATGTTATCATTGATCGTGTTTCCCCACAGGGTCACATTGAGGCTCCCCTTATAGGAGTAGTTCAGTTCCATGTTATGTGACTTGCTTGGTCGAAGATTGGGGTTGCCCTGATGGAAATTATTGAAGTCGTAATATCTTACAAATGGATTCAAATCCTCAAAATAAGGTCGCTGGATACGGTATGCGTAATTAAGGCTCAGGGCATTGTCATTATTAACATTCCAGATTACAAACGCGGACGGGAACAGATTCCCATAGTTGGTGCTTGAAGATTCACCACTATCAAGGCTATGACCCTTTACCTGAGTGTATTCATACCTGACGCCTATTTTGCCATACACCGCGTCTCCTATCGACCTGGATGCCGATACATAGGCTGAGTATATGTTTTCATCATACCTATATCTTGAATTTCTACGGTCTTCTGGCGACCATTCGCTGTTGAGGGAGGTCGAGTTATCTACTATCTGACCACTTATTCCGGTTTCTATCCGGGCAAAACTGAATGGTAAGGCAACGTCAGCCAACAACGAATTCGTCCTATAGTAGTACATCCCTTTAGAGGACAGGTCTGACTCAACCGGAGTCTTGGCCTGAAATAAGTCATTAATCTTCCTCTTGCGGAAATGGGAATTATAGGTTATTGTAAGGTTTTTTCCTACCTCATCAAGTCTGATGTCACCATAAACTGCAACATTGACCCTATGGTTTCTTGGAGTGCTAATCTGATACGTATTATTGATGAAAGACTGGTTATCAGTGCCTGAAAAAAGGATTGAATTGAACCTGTTGTCCTCCACTCCACCCTCGATGATTGTGCCTAACTCCACTTTTGAGGATGGAATGACCTTAATTATGGCGTTGGTGGCATAGTCCTTCAGATTAGCCTCCATGCTTGAAGTCCTTTCATATTGGTATGTCTCGGCCTCGAATATCTCCGAGGAATTCTGCTTTCCCTGTATAAAGTGGGGACTCAATCCAATTCGAGCGGACCACTTGCTTTTCTGCCAGTTGAAAGTGGCAGAAGGATACCAGCTATCCCTGTAGCTCTGGTCATAGTTAAGGCTCATGTTGCCTTGAAATCCAAGTGAAGGATTCGGTTTCAGAAGAATGTTGACGAGCCCTATGTTCCCTTCAGAATCATACTTTGCAGGGGGAATGGGAATCACCTCAATGGAGGAGATCTCATCCGACCTGAGATTGGACAGGAATCCCTTGGACTCCTCAGCTGAAAGCATCCGACCATCGATCATTACGCCTACCCCGTCCCTTCCAATCATGCTCAGGGTGGATTCCTTCTGGTTCACCATAATACGCGGAGTCTGCTCAAGAAGCTGGATCGCAGTCTTATTTGATGAGAACGGATCGTTCTCAACATCGTATATAAGCCTATCCACTTTCTGCGAAATCAATCTTCCTCCATTCGCAGTTACGGTGACCTCTCCAAGCATTATACCCTCGCTCATTGTGATTGAGCCCACATTATCTTCGAAGGATTCTATATATATAGGAGAGTAACCTGGATAGGTAATTCTAAGTATCACTGGCCTTACCTTTGATCCAATATTGAAGACACCTGAACGATCGGTTGTACTTCCCGATAACAGAGTTGAATCCTGCGGATGAAGCAAAGCAACATTCGCATATTCCAACGGTTGATGGTCTGAATCAAGGACCACACCCGTATACTGAGCAGCCTTTGCCGATGCAATACTTGTAAACGCCATTAAAAGGCTCAATAATTTTTGGTTCATTTTGCTTATGTTTAATTTTTACACTGCAAAATTAATATTCAAAAAGCCTCTTATATATGAAAAGATTATTCAAGCGGACTGACTTTAGATTGAAACGGACAATTTCAAACTTATACCTGACATATATCCAAATGCGAAACTTGAAGTCTCCGTATAAATAAAATATAGATGAACGAAGCATGTATTAACATAATATTTGTAATCTATATCTTCCATATGTATCCACCGCAACTGAGACTAGAAAAACATTTATCATGTACGTATGATTAAATCATAATTTTTAATAAGTTGAGATCCAATAATAAATAAAAACTATATTTTAGTATTTTTAGGACTGATAAGGACACCTCATTAACAACTCTACTTAAATGTCTTAACATTTTTTAATAATAACAAATTGTCATTGTCGAGGATTTTTCAAATTAATGTTTGATTATTTACCAAATTTACATTATCTTTGTAATCTAAATTTAGTTTCTATATGCAAGCAAGAGGTAGATTCATAGATTGGATTAAAACAATAGTAGGACTAGGAGTTCTGCTATTCATTTTGTACGAAATACTATGGTCTTTATGGATACCTTTTCCTGATACACTTCAACCCATAATAGATAATGGAATCGATTATTGGTTTGATTACCTAACATGTACAGCATCAATGACTTCCTCCTTAATAGGCGGAGCAATGATTTTGAGAATATCAAAAAATTCAAATCCAAGCCTAAGAGTTGGTTTGATAGTAGGATTGTTATTTTTATACAACGTTATCATAGCAACCTTGATTACCATAATACAGGTCCACTTTATAAGATTGGAAGTGAGCGATAGATGGTCATTTCAAGGTGAGCTATTCAACATATTCAACCTTTCTACCATGAGCACCATATTAAGCTTAATTATAGTGATCAAAAGACTTAATGAAGAAATCATAAGAATGGAGAGGGAGATTTCAGAAAAAAAGACACAAGAAATCCAAAATCAATTGGATTTACTTCATGCATACATCAACCCTCACTTTTTATTCAACAGCTTAAATACTATCGGAGCACTAATAACAGAACAGCCACAAAAAGCTGAGATATTTGTAGATCATCTATCATATATTTTAAGGTATATGCTTCAAAACCGATATAATCACATTGTACCATTAAATGATGAGCTGGATAATATGAATAATTATATTTATATTGTAAAAGTTCGATTTGGCAAAGAAATTAATATCAATATAGACAAAAGGATAAAGGAAAATTCACACCACGTAATGATTTGCCCCGGAACACTTCAGTTATTATTGGAAAATGCAATCAAACACAATAAACATTCAATAAGTTCACCTCTTAACATCACTCTAATTGATGAACCTGACCATATAAAGATTATAAATAATTTAAATCCAATTGAGTCTAATAATTTAATATCCTTTGGATTGGGGAAAAAATCAATAGAAACCAGATTCAACATAATAAAATGTGGTGGAGTCAGTCAATATATTGAGAATGATAGGTATATTGTAGTAATACCCAAAATTTATGACAAAAAATGAAAATCGTAATTATTGAGGATGAAGTACTGGTAGCATCAAGACTGGAAAATCTAATTTTATCTGTAGATCGAGATAGTAAGATTGTCGCCAAACTCTATAGTGTTGAAGAGACCAAGACATATTTCAGCGAGTCACATGATGTGGATCTGATTATGGCAGATATTCGCCTTGGCGATGGTCTAGTATTTGATGCTTTAAGGAATCTGTCAATCTCGACTCACATAGTGTTTGTCACTGCCTATGATGAATATGCTATAAAGGCATTTAAATACAATGGAATAGACTACATTCTTAAACCTCCTACAAAAGACGCCATACAATTTGCCTTAAATCGTTCATTAGAACTAAAAAACACTACCTTAAGCGAAACGTTGAAATTTGTGAATAAACCATTAAATATTAACTATCGAAAAAGGTTTATTTGCAATTTTGGCGGAGGATCTTATAGACCTATAGACGTTGATGAGATCGCCTTGATAAATATCAATTGTGGTATTGTCAAGTTATATACATTTGACAACACCTCTAGTGTTCTTGAAGAGACTATGGATAAGATTGAATCTGAGTTAGACCCAAAACTATTCTTTCGCGCAAACAGGCAGAACATAATAAATGTGAATGCAATCGATAAAGTTATTAATTTATGGAATCGTAAGATTCAGGTTAAATTAAAGTTCAAAGTACCAATAGAAGAGCCGATTTTAATCAGCAAAGAAAAAATGACGAGATTCAAAAATTGGTTAAATGGCATAAGACATAACTAATTAGACCCAATATAAGAATAAATAAAATATTATATCTGTATCGTCTGATATGATATCCACTATGCTATGTTAAAACGTAAACATTGGTTACTACAAGAATGAATTAAACCTGAGGTCTAACATGTTTTAACATAAAACATAGCCTACAACTTCAGAAGAACAACATAATATAATAGAATCCATACAAGGGACAGAACGGAGTTCGATTATCACTACTTAAGGCAGTTTTACTTCGAGTTTTTATGCTAGGGCGGATATGCCTAAATATTTCTCAAGGAGGGATGTAAGAAGCTATGCTTCAAGTTGCTATAATCTAAAGCAAGAGATGGACCAAAGCAATGCTAAACCAGCCAGTTATCATGAGATTAGTTTACTCAAACCTCTTCATCGCATTATTTCAGAAATACAGAACAAGAACTATTCTACGCTTTCACTATATCAATTGGACGAATTTATAGAAATATAATAAAAGTAGGAGTGCTCCTTGTAAATTGCGCACTCCTATACCACTAACTTAGATTTTGAAAAAAATCAAATATGTATTCTTTCAAATACAGGTTTTATTTTTCAAGTTTATAATGCAAAGTAAAGACTCCTTGAGAAAGTTTCTCAGGTCCTATATTCAAACTTTTAAGCATATTTTTGTTGATAAAAAAATCTGCGGAGCTTTTAGGACTATCTTTAACTAACTGCACAAATACCGTCTTAGTAAAGCTGCAAAAATCTCTGTCATTTTCATTTATCAGAAAAATTTTATCGCCCTTCTTAAGTCCATGAGAGTTATTGGCATCTACTGCAACAAAGTGATCCTTCACTTCATTACTTATACCAACTTTACATGGGATTCCTGTTGGTGAGTTATATATAACATACTCAATAGCAACGTTAGCCTCATTACGATATTTGGCCAGGCTATCTGACAAACACTGGGTGTTTTCTTTGATAGCATTAAGTTCAGGCATGACATTAATGTAGCTATCAAGGTAAAAACCTAATAAATAGCCAATTACCACACTAATAATTGTTGAGATTACGGCATCCTTATGCCTTTTCCACCATATCTTCCTTTTATCCATGATGTACAAATTTAGATAGATTTATAGTTCAAATAGTGCAAGTGATAAAGACTCCCTTAAGGGGATGGGTACTCAAGGATTCGTTTCTATTTGATTGCTCCATATAAATATAGCACAAGAGTTACCTCGATTTTACTTATATTGCGCGCCGATCTTGGAATAAATTAAACCCCTTGAGTTTCATACAAAACTTAATTATATCTATTACTTTAAATAATAGATTAAGCTTAAAAAGCAATAAATTAATAATACTTCTTGATTCTTAAATATTAAACGTAAAACATTAAAACCAACACTCTCCAATTAATAATGCCATTTTTCTTCCTGAAACAATAGAAAACAAAAGACATACTTAAAATACACTGCAAAGATAATAAATGTAATGTAAATTTCCAAATTTTTGAAGTAATTTTTTTATAAATCTGCGCCGTACTTATAATCATTAAGCATAAAACTAATATACATAATAAATTAAGTCAAACTCATTATAGGACACTAAAAGTATTTACATCTATAATGTATTATGTCATCTGATATGACTTATTTATTTCACCAGTATGGAATATAAACACTAATAATACAACAAACATTCATCAACCATATTATAAAACATAAAAAAACGCATAACAAATGAAGTAACAAATTTTCAATAATGTTTAATCTTTCCAATCTACAGAATCCGCAGGAAACCGGACACTCCTTCAACCTTTCTTCAAGATCATCTAAATCTGAAGTCTTGTAATTTTGTTTTCGTAGTTTATAGGTATCCCTAAGTGGACGTACACCGTCAAAACCATAACTCCCCTTTAGCTTTTCAATGTTATTTATGTTAGGAAGAGTAAGGACACAGTCTCTTACAATAAACAGCCCCCATATCAACACTAAGTACAGGAATTGCATAATTTATAAAGCACTCATCTAGAAACTCAAATTCATCATTATGATGGGTAGATATATAAGCATTCCCATGAATTTTCTTTTTGCGTACATACTGATCTATATCTTGAACAGCACATTTATACATTTGAGGACACCTCATTTCTTCCCATCATCCATATATTATTACCTACTTTATTATTATAGAAGATTATGAAATTGAGCAAAAGCTATGGAAGGTAAACCTTCCATACAGCTCATTACTATAGCTTTTATTTTGTTACAAATCGTGTGTACAGATTCTATAACATACTTTTTTAACGGAACACCAGCTATGTCAAGTTCCCTAATCAATTCATAGAACAATCCAGGCGCATTACTCAATCGAATGGGAAATCCCTATCCGTATCCATGCTATACAGAAGGATGTGTAGTAATTTAGTATAGAAAACACCTATAATCATAGAATCCAACTTAAAAATAAGATGGCTGATCACTGTCGTCACCCAAAGGAGAAAGACCAACATCAGCTCGACGAATGTTTAAATCATGAAGATACTTTCGAGATATTGCTTTTTTTGCATCCTGCCAAAGACTATATACCTGAAGAGTATAGAAAATCTCACGAAGTCGCTGATAATGAATAAAGCGAGGAACATTATCTATTATATAATACATAAACAACAGCGTTATCATAGGAAATAAAACTGCAAGATAACTATTTACAGGAGTCTCACCTCCTATAAAGGGCAAGAACTTTCGGACAAATAATATAAATCTTATATCATTTTTAATTCGATTCTTTTTATCATTATTTTCTTCAACATCGACATCATCATTATCTAGTTTAGAATAAATCTGTTCAACAACGTTTAGCTCTTTGGGATTAAAATGATGTTTAACATTAACGTCAATAAGAGTATTGTCGGATGCAAAGTGATGATTTATCTCAGAGTCTTTATTTATATTATTCACTGAATCTCTTTTGTCTTTTTTTGAAACATCATGATCCATTACTAGATTCATTGAAACGTTACTAACAACGGATTCTAAATCATCATACTTACTTGAAATGGAATGATATTTACATGAAAGAACTGAAAAACAAGCCATAAGCAAAAACATACACCATGACACGACTCTTACCGTCTTAGCCACATGCCACGAAGAAGCAGCCATACGTATATGAGATTCATTTTTACTTATTATAGAATAAGCATTAGGCACATGAAGTTGTAACTCAATCTTATACTTATTTATTTGATTTTTAGTCCTAGCAGATGAGGTTCCCCATTTTACAAATCTAAGCAATTCAAATTGACCTCTTTTGAGTAGATACTTATAATAACTCATGTACGGAAAATCACATCGTTTCTCCGTAGCACATCCAGATTCATTCTGCATATGAAGTATGAGATAGGCAACCATAAGAATATTAAATGGCTCCTTCTCAATATTATCACATCGTCGCCAGTCCTCAATCTTCCAATTATTATTGATAGAATGTAATCTAATATAGAATCTTAATCTTCTCCATAATCTCCAACCAACATTACCAAGGTGCTGAGCAACTAAAGGTACAATTTTGACTGTATCATACAAAACATAACGAGACCTAAAGGGTAACTGATCAATCTGCGGGAACAATTGTTTTGCTAGAGATTCATATTGTTCCTTTTTAAAATTATTAGGAAAATTTGACTTAAGAATAGAATCCATAGAAGATGCATCATTATCTTTTAAATCAATAATACAATCAGCTTCTGGAAAAAGAACATGCAAAATATTTTTTTTGAATTTATTAAGACGTATTTTAAACGGACTGTCGCTCTCATTCCATCCTTTTATAAATACCTCAGTTGGTTTGTTTAATATATCATTAAGAAACTCAATAGCTTCATCACAATTCTTTTTAAAATCATCATTATACAGATCATGAGATGTATTGCACTTATAATCACATAGTGCATCAGCTAATGGCTTTATCTCCATATAAAGTCTACTAGCGGCATATCTCATACGTTTCGCAGCATAATCAACCTCACAAGATATTGAATTTTCTATTGAAGTATTCTCATTACCTTCAGATTCATTACACCCTTTCTTATTTTTTCCCACTGGTATACCATATACAAAAGCCTTTAATTTCTTTCTTTGCTCCCTTCTAATATCAGCACGATCAGGCACTTTTATATCAGCACGATAGAAAATATGACCAATCACATAAGACAAAATAAGAAATGACAGGAAAGCTACAATCCAGAACCAATCACCATCTTTCATGAGGAATCCAAACTTATTCCCTGGATTAGCATAACATATAATGGGAAATACAACACAAAGGATTATGCTAAAAAGAAATAGAGCACCGGGGATGAGACCACCCAAGATATCTACCATCAGTTCATGAGCAATCTTTACGCTATTAAATTCATAACGTTCGTCTTCTACTTTATTATTATTTTTATCCATGACTTAAAAAAGTTATATTTCCTAATATTACTGTAACCACATATATTCCTTATATATGCGTTATCCACTCTCTCAATACTATGTTGAATTATAAAGATTAAATAAATTACTTCATATCTCTATTATTCAATTTAGCGCAAAGATACGAAAAATATTTAACAAAACCAAATTTACATTACAATTATTATGTAACGTTTCAAAACTTCAATAGGTGCAACGGCCAAGGTATAGTTGTCGCAAGCGTACACTACGACTTAAGGACAAAGCCGTCAACGGCGTTTGGGACGGACCCGGCTCTACCGTTGACAGCTTTGTCAAATTCAAAGAGTGGGTTAACATCGAGTGGCTGACTGTCTTTGCAGGATGCTCCGCAAGCTGCGCCAAACCTACCGACGATCAGCCTCTCCGTGTTCTTAACGCCCTCTCCGTGCTTTTTCTTTTCAGAGCCGTTGCGCCACTCTCCATTTGTCAGTAGTCCACGGGATGAGACAGTGATATGCCGTCTTCATGCTTCGACAGCCTATCACAGACTCACCTTTCCAGGACTATCAAGTCTTTATTCTTTAAAATCATCAGTAGCCATATGTCGTGATTAATTTTCACTGGCTCATAATCTACGCTCCTAAATAATAATATAACGTCAATCTAGACATATTAAAGGATAACAATTATCGTTTATCCCGATGATATGGTAATTGTATAGGGGTAGGAACTTTCGATGAATCATTATTGGTACTATCTACTGCCTGATGATTGGTTTGGTCCTTTTTCAAATCTTTCAAAGTATTTAGAAGTTCAATCTTTACTCTATCAAGTTCTTCAGAAGACTTTTTTGCTGAATAAATAGAATACCAAAGAGATCCAATTGCAACAATAACACTTAGAACAATACTGAAAATAGCCCATCTTGTTGAGCTCTTAGCAGATTTTTGCGTAGCCTCAATATTCTCTTGCGCTTTTACAAGGGTTTGCTCTGTAGTTGCAAGGCTTTCAAGAGAAACCTCTAGATTACGATTGGATGTATTAAAAGTCCTTTCCAGTCTGGACAAGCTCTCTTCAGAATTTCGAAGATTTTTCTCAGCTTTACTTAAAATAGAATAATTGTTGGCAAGCCTGATTTTTGAATCAAAGAAAAGATAAAGAACATTAAAATACTTTACTGAATTCTCGATATTAAAAGCGAGACGTCGAGATTCCTTATCATCAACATCAATGCGATATCTGTTATTATATATTGATCTATAAAGAGTGCTTCCGTATGCATCATACCCCAAAACCATGACATACATCTGTAGAAAGGATTCATAACGTTTACGAATTTCGTCATCACGATGTTCCTTTTCTAACTCAACAGCATGACGGACTACAACCTGCGCCTTCTTGACTAAATTCTGAACTGTAGACTCATATTGCAATAAATACCAATTTAGAGCATCGTTACCAGGTTTATGAATATCAATATCCTCGCATGTTATGAAAGGCTTAAGAGAGGAATCACTCTCATCTTCATGAAAGTCATGCTTATGATACAGACTCTTAATCATATGATACACAGCTTCCGGAAAAGTATGTTCATCAAATCCGAATTCACTATCTTCCAAGAATTTAGATACATATCGGTATTTTACCATCCCATTATGACTGAAATCCAAAAATTCCAATCTTAAGAAATGTTCAAAACCATTAGAATCTCCTTCACATTGTACTAAAATATCAATATCTTTGTTATCTGCTATGACGCGGATATAAAAATTCTCATCAGGATCATCTGATATGTTTACAGTAAGACATCCTTCATGATTAGGCGTATCAAACGGCAAAGTCAGGTGATCGACCTTCGGAATCCACAGAACAACAAAACACTGATCCATATGAAAATTCTAAAAAAATGGACGGAGAAGACTCCATCCATATTTAAACTATAAGTAATAAATAACCTATGCAAGATCTAAATCCTGCACGTAATGCTTACCGAGATTAGAAATTCTCCAAGTTTTCTTTTTACGAGTGTAACCGCATATAATAAAACCAACGGATACAAACTCAGAGAGTATTTCACTTCCAATACTGTTTTGGAGGTCTTTAAAATAACCCCACCCGCTATTGTAGATATTCTTTAAAGCGGTTTTGCGCTCCTCATTCATAACCATTAATGCCTTATTAATTACACGCTTGCAATAGAAGGCAAAAACTATTGCAAGAATGATGAAACTATACATTACTTAATAAGTAATGCCAAAAAACACACTCAAGTTCGCAAAATTAATAATTTTTATAAAGATTACCAAATATTTTTATATATTTTAATAAAAATCAATATAAAACTTCAAAAACTTCGAGAGGCACAACGGTTAAGGCATTGTTGCCGCAAGCGAATATTACTACTTATAGACAAAGCCGTCAGCGGCGTTTGGGACGAGCCCGGCTCTCCCGCTAACCGCTTCGTCAGATTCAAAGAGAGGGCTAAACACCGAGTGGTTGACGGTCTTTGCAGGATGCTTCGCAGGCTGCGCTAAACCTGCCGACGATCAGCCTCTCCGTGTTCTTAACGCCCTCTCCATTCTTTTTATTTTCAGAGCCGTTGCGCCACTCTCCGTTTATCTGCAGTCCACGGGGTGAGACAGTGATATGCCGTCTTCATACTTCGATCTCCTATCACAGACTCACCTTTCCAGGACTGTTCAATCTTTACCATTTAAAATCTTCAGTAGCCAATATGTCGTGATTCGTTTTCACCGACACGGAAACTACGCTCCAATTTATTGCTGTACCATCTACTAAGGAAGCACTGCTTGCTCGCAGTTGAAAACGTGAGTGAGCAGGGCTATTCTTTTGCCTTTCGACTGAAAAATCTCCAGACCTCCCGTTGGTCAGCTAGTATTTTTAAGCCGAAGGCGAACAGCCCTTTGAATCTCCCTCACGCAATGTTTTCAACGAGCAAGCAAAACTTCGATAGTCGATAGACGCATAAAAAAAAAAGTCGCACGATGAAAACGAACAACAACATATCAGTTAGACGAGGCAAAGCATCCATCTCCAGTCTCAACCGCATAAAAAAGGTTGCCAAGTGGATAGCAATTCTAATAGGCTCAATTATCGGATTAACGTTGTGGGCGTTCATCAGACCGATATTCCGAGGCGTGGGTTGGGTAATCTCAATCGCAACTTCCCTAATAATAATCTATTTGCTATTAACCCTCTAAAAACTACGACTATGGCTACAATGATGAAATCAAACGACTCTGCATTAGCGCTAATACAAATGATGCTACAAGAGCGGTGTATTGCAGAACCCAGCTTCGCTATCAAAATGGCGAACCCCTCAAAGAGTATGGAGGGAGCGGTAAACTACCTTTGTTCACAGATACAAAAGAGCGGTCTTTGTATGGTGGATAATACGAAGATAATGAATATTTTGCTACAATACTTATACGAAAACGAAATAGAGGACTGCGGAAAGGTAAACTGCAACA
>VIDP01007877.1_pt1 | contig 13428 bp, 7 predicted proteins | sample 5025131 | NCBI WGS metagenome assembly VIDP01 (sample SAMN11853144, study PRJNA449069) | gut metagenome | isolation source: stool from male vole | host: Microtus ochrogaster | place: USA:Florida | collected 2017
ATTTACGTTTGAATTTCTTAAGCGCTTTTTCAAGGGTGTTTTCGCCTTCTTTAACTTGTACGATAATCATTCTTTGGTGGTGGATACTTTTATTGTTTTTTATTCGTTTGTATGCCTCCGGTTTTGCCGACGTGGGGGCGACAAGTTTCCTCCTCGTTAAAGACGCAATAGCTTTAGCGCCGCAAAATTACATATTGTTTTTGAATCTGCAAAATACTCCGCCCTATTTAATTGACTCAATTTGCATTTTCGTTTTTATTTTCTCTCCGAAGAGGCTCAATTCCTGCCCGCTGATTAATCTTTTTGAAGCTTAAAACGTTTTTCTTATACCTTTAATTTTTAATCCATATCACTATGAACGACAAAATCACCTATGAGGAGCGCAAGGAGCTTCCCGACTCGGTGTTCGGACTCCCCGAGCGCCGCGAATACCCCATGCCCGATGCGGCCCACGTCAGAGCCGCCGAATCCTACTTCCGCTACTGCCCCGAGGAGCTGAGGCCCAAACTCGCCCGCGCCATCCTCGCCCGCGCCAAAGAATATGGCGTCACCGTCCACAGCCCCGAAATCCTCCAATACGCCTCCACCCCCGCCTAAAAATAGGTATAAAAATATGATAATCAGTAAATTGTAGGGATGCGACATGTCGCATCCGCCCCTCGCGAAGCCTGTCCCGCAGGCGAACCATGCGGGGTGGGCCATCCGGGCGCGGGTGCGAAATTTCGACCCCTACCAGTGGGGATAACCTATTGATTTGCAATGGTATAGGGAATAAGTCGGCCCGGCGCGGGGGCGTCGGGCCGAGTTGGGGGCGTCAGGTGACGCGGGGATTAGAATGTCAGGCTTGAGAGGTCGGCGCTGACGATTATGCCGTTTTGGGCGTCGACGTTGAAGGTGGCTCTCTTCTTGGCCTTAAACTTGATGAGCATCAGGGTCTCCGAGCCGGTGAGAGGCGCGAGGGTGCCGCGGTTAACGAAGGTGGGATAGAGCACTTTGTCGCCCGAGGTGTGCATACGGTCGTAGGTGAGATTGGTCATCTCCTTCATGCCCACAGGCTCGATGCCCGCATATTCCCATGTGTTGGCGTCGTAGGGGAGGGCGAAGCTGAGTGCGTTGACAAATGCGAGGTCGGAGCCTTTGACGGTTACGGTCACCACGTCGCCGGCGTTGACGGCGCGGTTGGGGGCGGTAACGGTAATCTTGCCGGCCACGCTGCCCATCACGGTGGTGTCGTTATAGTTCACACCGCCGTCGAGCTCGGTGGCTACGAGCGAGATGTCGTAGGCGTCGATGAGGCCGTTGCCGTTAACGTCGCCTATGCTTACATAGTCGAAGTCGGCATCACCCTTGCGCAGGCCGGTGTAGTTCATATAGGAGGTGAGGTCATTGTCGTCGAGGCGGCCATCCTTGTTGATGTCGCCCTGAATCCATGACTCCGAGCCGGGCACGCGGAACACATAGAGCTCTCTGCCCGAGGCATAGTTGCCTACAGCCTTGTCGATGTGGAGCTTGATGTATCTGGCCTGGGGATGTGAGGGGAATGCAAACTGCTTGACGTCGGCCGAGCGCTCCCAGGTGAAGGCTTCGGGCTCGCTCCAGTTGTGGCCGTCGAGCGAATAGGCCACCGTGCCGGCAAGCAGGGTGCCGTTGCCCGAGTCGAGGCGGGGCAGATAGTCGAAGCGGTCGAGGGTGTTGACGCTCACGAGGTCGATTATCACGTCGCAGGGCACTGCCGATTGCTGATAGCGTGAGTGCCAGATGTCGCCCTTCTCAGAGAAGTCAAACAGGCGGTCAACGCCATGTCCGGGCTGGTCGGCGGCACTGTTGCGGCCTCTGATGCCTGTGATGGCAAATTCGAGAGGATTGGCGGCGGTCTTAACCTCGATGTCGCTCCAGTCGGAAGCACCGTCGGCATTGACAGCTCTCACCTTAAATGAATAGTCAGTCTCGGGGGTGAGGTCTTCAAAGAGCAGCTTAGTATCCTTGATGGTTGAATAGAGCATGTCGTTGAAGAGAATCTCATAGTAGTCGGCATTGGCCACAGGCTGCCACGAGGGTATGAGGGTATAGGCGGTCACGTCGTCGTCGGCAAAAGCCACGGAGGGAGCGGTGAGGGCGCCATGTTTGGCGAGCAGCTTCGAGGCGGGAGCATATTCATAGCCCTTGACCTTGACCATGAGGGGAGTGACGGTGGTGTTGATCTCGGCGACCTTGACCATTATCTGCGGATTCTTAGCGATATGCATGGAGGCAAATTCGCTGCCGGGAGTCGAGAAGCGGTTAAGCTCGGGAGCGGGGTTGTAATACCACACATCGCTACCATGCTCAAACTCGGCGAGGGTAGCTACCTTTCTGAGCTTCACTTTCTTCTTGCCGGCCTTGGCCTCGACCGAGCGGGGAGCGGCGGTGGCGTTGATAATGACGGTTGTGGCCTTGTCGGCGGTCATTCCGTCAAACGAGCCTTTCACCGGGGCGATGTCAAATGTCAGCTCACCCTTAGGCGTGAGGGTCATGCTCAAGGCTGTGGTGGCGCTCTTTCCGGCGAGATATTGCTGAGTTATGCCGTCGTCGTCATATTCGGTCATGGACGAAGTGCCGGGCGCGGGATAGAGCTCATAGATGCGCATAGAGCGGTTGATTTCCGAGGGGTTGTTGTTGGGGTTGACCATCGGGATGATAGCGCCCTGACGCACCAGCACGGGAAGTTTCCACACCGGAGCGTCAAACGAGTTGATCACCCTGTTGCCCTCATAAAGGTCGCCGGTGAAATAGTCAATCCAGTTGGCTTCGGGCAGGTAGATGTTGTTGCGGATGTCATTGCCCTGCTCGTCGGCGGCTGTGGCCTGATAGATGGGAGCCACGAGGAAGTCGGGGCCGTAGAGATACTGGTATCTTGTGGCGGGGGTATAGGTAAACTCGCCCGGATAGTCGATAAACATGGCTCGGATGAGCGGCTTGCCGTCAACAGCCTCGCGGGCGTAGGTATAGGCATAGGGCATCAGCTCTGACTTGAGCTTGAGGTAGTTGCGGTTGATCGAGGTCCACGGCTCGCCGAGTGCCTGCGGATATTTGGGGTTGGCGCCCCAGCCATCCATGTTGAGCTGCATGGGGGTAAAGGTTTTCCACTGGAAGTCGCGGGTGTTGATCACCGGTTTGCGGCCGCCGAAAATACCGTCCATATCGGAGGTGATATTGGGATTGCCGGCGAGACCCGAGCCTATATAGGTGGGGATGTGGAAGCGGATATACTCCCATTCGCCGCCGGTCTGGTCGCCCGACCATATTCCGGCATAGCGCTGTGTGCCGGCCCAGCCGTCGAGCGAGATGATAAACGGGCGGGCATCGTTGCCATACTGAGGCATGATTTCAGCCACGTCGGCTACACCGTTGAGGCCGAATGAGTAGCCGTAGCCCACCCATGCCACGTCGGTTTTGAGCACTCTCACGCCGGCATCCTTGACCTCGGCCACGATGTCGCGCTGAAGCAGAGGCTCGATACCCTCCTTGGGGTGAAGGTCGCTCTGGGTCCACAGACCGATTTCCACACCTTTCGAGCGGGCATAGTCGCCGAACTGACGGAGGTTCTCAACATTTCCCTCGAGCGAGTTGGTCTGGCCATAGCCGGCTCCGTAGCCGTCGTTGGGAAGCACCCAGCCGAGCGGCATGTCGGCATCGGCATAACGGTCAACCACCGCGCGGGCCGAGAACTGATAGTTGCCGGGCAGCTCGCCGTTGAGGCTCTCCTTTATGCCGCCGTTGTTTTTCTGACTCTCGCGATAGCGCTTGCCATCCTCAAAGAGTATTCCGCCGGTGGCGGTGGTATCCTCTGTCCAGTAGTCGCGGTTGTAGGCGTTGAGGTGACCCTCATAGAAACCGAATTTGGGGAGCAACACCGGGTTGCCGGTGAGCTGATAATAGTCGTTGAGCAATGTCACCGGGGTGGGGCTCACCATCACGAAGAGGTCGAGATAGCCGGTGTTGTGGCTCAGGGTCACGGTGTTGTCGGTGGTGGCGCCGAAATCATATTCGCCGGGGGCGAAGGTGTGCCACATCATGCCGTAGCCGCCGGTGCTCCAGAAATAGGGAGCGGGCGAGCATACGCCGCCGTCGGTCCATGAGTTTTCGTTTACGATGTTGATAATGCGGCCTTTGTGGGAGAAACGGCCGTTTTGCACACCGCCGCCATAGAAGTATTCTCCCGGCTTCTCGGAGAAGGCGATAGAGGTGGTGCCGTCGCCGTAATTAATCGGCGAAACCTGTTCTACCACAGTCACACCCCTTTCGAGGTCTTTGATTGAAATCAGGCCGGTGGAGCTGTTGACTTCCAGCATTATCTTGCCCGAAGAGATTTCAAAACCGTTTTGATCTCTGTTGAGCGTAATCCCGCCGACCGGTCGGCGGGGATTTTTTACGAGAATATCGGCGGGAGGGGTAGCCTCGGGATTGCGCACATCTCCTCCGGCGGGATCCTGAAACAGGCGGATGATGTTCGGGCCATAGAAGTCAACCGTCATTGTAGTGAGGTCGCTCCATACGATTTTAAACGAGGTGTCGCTGAGCTTCTCGATAGCCACGACTGCACCTTTGGTGTCGGGGGCTTGAGCAGCAACGGGCACCGCTATGGGCAGAGCGCATATTCCGGGCGCCGTGAGCATGGCGCCGCACAGAGTTGCACCCACAACCCAATGTGATAAATTCCTTTTCATGATAATGATTTATGGTTAAATTATTTTCGTCTGAATTTTGGTGCATGTTCCGTTATGCTGACCTCATGGTCGGCATAACAGAAAGCTGATAGCGGCAAAGATAACGATTTTTCCCCTCCCCTCCAAACTATAATCCCACTAATATATAGGAGGTATCAGGCGAGCAGGAGAACGAGGAGTATGCCGAGGATGATGAGGAGGGTGTTGGAGACGGCATAGGTGATGGTATAGCCGATGGCGGGGACGGAGCTGCCGAGGCGCTCCTGAATGGCGCCGAGGCCGGCGGTGGTTTTGCGTGCTCCGGCACAGCAGCCGAGGGCTATGGCGGGGTGGAATTTAAAGACTTTATAGCTCAGCCACAGGCCGATAAAGAGGGGCAGCAGGGTGACTATCAGACCTCCGACAAAAATCTTCGGGCCGACGGCCACGAATGAGTCGACAAACGAGGGGCCGGCGGCTATGGCTATCACGGCGATATAGAGGTTAAGGCCGAGATTGTTGAACACCCACAGCGAGGCTTTGGGAATGGCGCCGTAGACGGGGCGTTTGGAGCGCAGCCAGCCGAGTATCAGGCCCATCACAAGGGCGCCACCGCTGGTGCCGAGGCTCACCGACACATTGCCCCACTTCACAGCCAGGCAGCCCAACAGTCCGCCGAGCAGCACACCGAGCCCCACAAACACGAAGTCGGTGGCAAGGGTGGGTTTGTCGGCATAGCCGAGGTGGTTGGCGGCCTGTTCGAGATATTTCTTGCGGCCCACGATCTCGAGAATATCGCCGGCCTTGACAGTCACATCTCTGGAGGGGCGGATTACCTTGCCGTCGCGGCGTATGCGCTTTATCTCCACGCCATACATAAATTCATTTTCAACGAGCTGAGGCACAGTTTCTCCGGCATGTTCCTTGCTCACGGTTACCTCAACATCCTCAACCGGGAAGGTGAGGATGCCGATTCCGGCCACCTCCTCGCCGAGCCACTTGTTGTCGCCTACGATAAATTCCCTGCGGCCCGACACCACTATCACGTCGCCGGGATTGACAACGGAGTCTTTTGTGGCATCGCTCACTGTGCCGTCGGCCACTTTGATGCGTTCAACAAGCAGGCGGCGCCCCGACTCCTCAAACCGTGACTGAATCTCCTCGACTGTGTGGGGCGAGGTCATCCAATCGCCGTTGACCTTAAAGGCTCTGAAAGCCACGGGGCGGCAGGCATCGAAAAATGCGGGGTCGTCGGAGGCATCCCCCTGCGAGAGATTGCTCTCATACTCACGGGTGAGACGTTTCACCTTGTCGAGGCCCCCCATCATCCAGGGGCCCACATAGCCGATGAGCCACACCGCGCCGATAGTGCCGAACACATAGGTCATTGCATAGCAAACAGGTATGGAGTCGACCATGGCCTTGATTCTCTCAGGCGAGGCGTTGAGGGTAGAGACGGTGTCTTCGGCCGCGCCGACCACCGGCGAAGCTGTCGAGGCGCCCGCCATCATGCCCGCGGCCTGACCCGGATCGAGGCCGAGCCATATGGCCACCAGCCACGACATGCCCAATATCATCACGCACATCACCACCGCAAAGAGCACCTGCTTGAGCCCCTCGCCCTTCATTGACCTGAAGAACTGCGGTCCCACGCTATAACCTATGCAGAAGAGAAAGAGCATGAATGAGACGGTCTTGAGCGGACCGCCGACGTTGATGTCCATCTGGCCCACAAGCACTCCGACTATAAGCACAGAGGTGACCGTTCCAAGAGAATAGCCCTTGAATTTTATGCGACCGATCAGAAATCCGAGACCGATTGTGAGAAACACGGCCAGAGCCGGGTTATGCCTGAAAGTTTCTAAAAACCACATTATAAGCTAATTGATGAAATGAAATAATTTATTTTCCGATGTAGCGCAGGCACATTGCCTACACCACCTACTAATATAATGTATTTCACCCGCCCATTGTTTTGCAATCGGGCCCCGGCAAGCAAAAAATCTGCCGTTGCTCATCCTTAATCATTTAACAAAACCCGTTTAGAAATTTTAAGGACTTTTAAACATAGGCGATAGGGCATTTCGACGGGTGGATTGTTTTAATAGTGAGATTCGGAAAAACAACGGGTCTCACCTTAAATCCAAACCTGAAAAAATCCAAACCCCACCCTTATCCCCGGATAGTGATATTAGGTGATAAGGCTCTCATAAATAAATAGTTGAAACGTGAGAGGAGGAGCTGCACACCGTGTGGTTCCTCCTTTTGCGTGTTAAGACTCCGAAAATTAAATTTATAGTTAATATATGTTAATAAAGAGCACAATATCTGCGAATAATGAGGCAATTGCCTATCTTTGCAGAATAGAAAATAATAATAAACTACCAAATAATTTCTTGTCAATGAAAAGACAACTCCTGAAAAGCTCGCTTCGCGCTCTGGTTGCGGCGATGGCGCTGACCACAGTCGCCACCGGTTTTGCCCGCAAGCTCACGCCCGACGAAGCCCTCTCGCGAGCCAACGAGTTTCAGCAGGCTACCGCCTCGGCTCAGTTTAAGGCTCCCAACCGCATCAATGCCCAGGGCAATGCGATGCAATCTGCAAAGCTTAATCTTGTCTATACCGCCGAAAAAGTGGGTGTCGACCAGGCTCCCGCTTTTTATGTGTTTAATAATAGCTCCTCCCCCGAGGGTAGCTTTATCATCACCTCGGGCGACGACCGTCTGCGCCCCGTGCTCGCCATGGTCGACAACTGCACCTTCGACCCGCAGAATCTCCCCGAAAACCTCAAATGGTGGCTCTCGGAATATGAGCGAGAAATCAACGCCTATCTCTCATCTACCTCCTCGATAGCCGCCCCCGCCATAACAGCCTCGACCGGAGGCTATTATTATGACAACTATGCCTCATGGTCGGCCATCTCGCCGATGGTGACCACCAGGTGGAATCAGGATGCGCCGTTCAACAACATGTGCCCCACCTATGGCGGACAGCGCTGCGTAACCGGTTGTGTAGCCACCGCCATGGCTCAGATCATCAACTATCACAAATATGCCAAAGGTCAGGGTGGAACAAAGACCTACACCCCCTCCGGCTGGTCAACCAAGGTGAGCTATGACTTCGACAACGCCGAGTTTGACTGGAAGAATATGCTCGACTCATATAGCGGTTCCGCTACCACCGCTCAGAAAAATGCCGTGGCCAACCTGATGTTCGCCTGCGGTGTGTCGGTCGACATGATGTATTCCCCCTCATCGTCAGGCGCCTACAGCCCTGTCAACGGTTTGATTGACTATTTAGGCTATCACGAAAAAACAGCCGAGTTCAACCGCTCAGCCTATCAGGCCGCCGAGTGGGAGAGCATGGTCTATCAGGAGCTGCTCGAACGTCGCCCCGTTTACTACTCCGGCGCAAGCCAGGAGGGTGGCCACGCCTTTGTGTGTGACGGCTATTCTCAGGACGGCTATTTCCACATCAACTGGGGTTGGGGCGGAGCCTATGACGGCTATTTCGCCCTGTCAGCCCTCAGCCCCGAAGGCAAGGGTATCGGCGGTTTTGACGGTGGATATAACAGCGGCCAGACCTTTGTGAGAGTCATCACCCCCAACGACCCCTATGTCGATAAATATGAGGCAGGGCGCTATTCCGTGAATTACAACTCCGATTTCAAGCATGTGTCAACGAGCGGCAACAACGAGACTTTCAGCAACTCGATGTTCCTCATGCTCGCGCCCTCCTATCCCGCCACAATTAGTTTCGCCGTGTATGTAGTCCCGGCCGACGGCTCTTCACAGCCTGTCTATCTCGTATCGTCGACCGGCGGCTCGGTAAATCAATTCTATGGCTGGAATGTTACCAAATATAGCATCAACATGGGCTCAGCCAACCTTCCCGCCGGTGACTATAAGGTCTATCCCGCCTTCTATGCATCCGCTACCAAAACCTACGGCCGCCTCTACCCTGACGGTGGCAAAGTGGAGTTCCTCAACATGACCGTAAGCTCAGCCGGCAAACGCTCATTTACCTCAGGCGAGAAATATGATATTGAGATTTCTGAAATCGACGCTCCCTCCGAGCTCTATCAGAATTCTTCCTCTACACTGACCTTTACAGCCACCAACACAAGCAGTGTGGACTGTATCGACGAGATTGTCTACTCGCTTGTCGGCTCGTCGTCTTTTGAGCTTGGAACCAGCAACATGATTATCCGCGGAGGTGAAACCGTCACCATCCAGACCAAGATCCAGGCTGCCACTTCGAGCGGCTCGACAATACCTGCCGGAACCTATAAACTCACCTTTAAAGGCAAAAATTCAGGTAAAACCTTCTCATCTCCCGCTGTTAATATCACCGTTTCTTCAGGCAGCGACCCCAATATGCCTGACGCTGACCAGGTAATCACCTCGGCCGACCAGGTGCCTAAAGAGTGGCTCAACGGCGAAGAAATCTCAATACCCCTCACCTACTCCGCCACCAAGGCCGGAACTGTCGGATTGATGTATCTGTTGCTTGATCGCGGCACCTCCACAATTGTCTACAATTGGGACGTGTACTATAAATTGGATTTGTCGGCAGGCTCCGGAAACTTTGGATCCGCTGACTTCACTCCGAGATCAGTGGTGCCTGCGGGTGAATATGACTTCGTGTTCTATGACTACCTCAACAACACTATCATCTCTCAGCGTGTGCCCGTTACCGTAGGTCTCACTTCGGGCAAAATATCCTATCGTCTGGCAGTCGACGGAACCTTTGCGCGCGCCGCCCGTCTCGAATCGACCTCAGCGACCGAAATCACTTTGCCCGCATCAGTGTCGACAAGCACAAAGAGCTATCCCGTCAAGGAGGTTTCAGCCCAGACTATGGCCAACAACACCCGCGTTACCCGCGTAAACTTCCCCTCATCGCTCACCACTATCGGCAAAGACGCCTTCAAAGATTGCTCGTCGCTTAAATATCTCTTCTTCGACGGCTCGACAGTGCCCATGCAGAGCGCAAGCTCAGCCTTCTCTGGTTGCAGCAGCGACATGGAGGTATATGTGCCAGGCGACTCATGGAGCGGCTATAACAGCGCTTTCGGCTCGGTAGCCAAGGTCTATGCCAAGATCACCGGCGTGAATGTCGACAAAGATGTCACCGTCAAGAAGGGTGAGACCCTGAAACTCGACATCACCACCACCCCCGAGCAGAACACCAACCCCAACTTCACCGTCTCATCCACCTCTGACGGCATAGCCACCGCCAAGATTGAAAACGGTCAGCTCGTTATCACAGGTGTTGACTTCGGCGCCGTGACCGTGACACTCACCTCGGCTCAGCCGGGCGTAAACTATGTGAGAATCAATGTCACCGTTTCGGGCGAGGCGTCGGGCGACATTGCCGCCGAGAGCATCACTCTCGACAAGGAGACGCTTGAGCTCAATGTGGGCGAAACAGCTGCACTGACCGCCACAGTAGCTCCCGACAATGCTACTGACAAGACAGTGACCTGGACCTCTGACAATGAGGAGGTAGCCACCGTTGACGCCGAGGGTATCGTTACCGCCATCGCTGCCGGCGAGGCTGTGATAACCGCAACCTGCGGCGAGGTCAGCGCCGAGTGTAAGGTGACCGTTACTCCCGTTGTTATCGACGCCACCGGCGTGACTATTGATACCCCCGCCAAAACTCAGCTCATGGATGGCGAGACCGTGACCCTCACCGCCACCGTCACCCCTGACGACGCTGCCGACTTGACAGTGACATGGAGCAGTTCTGACGAGACCATCGCCACCGTAAGCGAAGATGGCGTTGTTACCGCCAAGGCTAAACTCGGCAAGGTGACCATCACCGCTACCGCCAACGGCAGCGCTACCCCCGGCGCCGTCAAGGCCACCGTTGAGCTCGAGGTAATCGCTACCCCCGTGAGCATACTCGCCGTGTCGGCCGACAAGACTTCGATCGAAGTCGGCGAAACCGTCACCCTCATTGCCACAGTGCTCCCCGAAAATGCTACCGACAAGACAGTGACATGGAGCAGCTCTGATGAGACCATCGCCACCGTCGATGCCGAAGGAGTGGTTACCGGCGTGAAAGCCGGCGAGGTTGTCATCACCGCCACCTCCTCAAACGATCTCACCGCCACCATCCACCTCACCGTCACCGACAACAGCGGCATCGACGCTGCCCTCGCCAATGAGCCGGTGATCACCGTCAGCCCCATGACTATCACTGTTTCGGGCGTGGCTGACGATTGTGCCGTGCGCATCTTCACCGTGAGCGGTCAGCTGATTGCCAAGGAAACAGGCAACTGCTCTGTCGCTCTCGCCTCTCCCGGCGTCTATATCGTGAAAGTCGGCGCCAAGACCGTCAAGGCCTCGGTAACCCGCTGATCCCATCCCCCACCCATAAGCAACCGGAAGGTCGCCTCCCCCCCCGAGGCCCCTTCCGGTTGTTTTTTTATCGCGGAGTTCATGAACAAATGCCGACGCTCGGTTTTTAATTAATATGGTGGGCTTCGGCGACCGAGCCGACCGATTGATTAAGACTTAAAAAACTTCTGACTATGGATAACAACTCTTTATTTGATCTGACCGGCAAAGTAGCTGTCGTAACCGGCGGTGGCGACGGCATCGGAAAAGCCTCGTGTGAAATTCTTGCGGCTGCGGGAGCCTCGGTAGTGGTGAGTGACATTTCGCTAGACAAGGCCCGCAAAGTAGCCGACGACATCAACGCCCAAGGTGGCCGGGCTGCGGCGGTGGCATGTAATGTGCTCGACACCAACGACCTGACACGTCTGATTGATTTTGCCGTCGAGCAGTTCTCCACTGTGAATATTCTCGTCAACAATGCCGGCCTCGGCGGCGGAGGACGCGAAAATCCGTTCAACATCGACCGTGAGTATGTTGAACGCATATATGCCATCAACGTCTTTGCGCCCTGGCAGTTATGCAAGCTGGCCGCGCCCCACATGCAGAAGTCGGGCTATGGCTGCGTGGTGAATATCACGTCGATGAGCAGCATCAATAACAGTCCGGCAATGGCTATCTACGGCTCCTCAAAAGCCGCCCTCAACCATCTGGCCTCTAACCTTGCGTTTGACTACGGCCCCATGGGTATCCGCATCAACAATGTCGGGCCCGGCGCCACGCGCACCCACGCGCTGTCGACCGTCCTGACGCCCGAAATCGAAGCAAAAATGCTGGCACACACCCCAATCCACCGTCTTGGCGAAGTGTCAGACATCGCCGGCGCGGTGCTCTATTTCGCCGCCCCTATTTCGGCCTGGGTCAGCGGCCAGACACTCATGGTGAACGGCGGCGGAGTCCAGACCCTCGACTAAAAGCCCCTAAGGCCATCCGGATATCGCTGCGCAATATTTGGTAATTTAAACCAACATGGTTGACATATTTTGTCGGATGAATCGGGATAAATGAGTAAATTTGCGCAAAACATTTTCAGCGGAGGAATCAACGTGGACGCCGAGAATAAATATCCGGAATTTGAACAGTATCTGAGGGCTGCAGAGCCGGGTCAGAGAGAAAGGGCCGAGCTCTGGCAAACGGCTATCGGGCTCCAAAAGGTCGATGGCCTTGAGGTGTCTGACTTCCTCGTCGACACGGCTAAGCGCCACATCGAGGGGGAGGTGGACATTGACGGTGTTGACCGCCTGATCAAGAGCTATTACCAAAGTGAAGCAGCCCGTGAGATTCCCGAAGATATTAAAGAGGCCGACGAGGTTTCAAAAAATATCGTGCGCGAGCTGTCAACCGATGCCTTTGTGTTTAGTGTTGCCGGATTTGCCGGAATACATCGCAGGATATTCAAGGGAGTGATGAAACATGCGGGCGAGTTCCGCAAATATGACATCTCAAAAAAGGAATGGGTACTTAACGGCGCCTCAGTGCTTTATGGTCCTCACGAAGACCTCGTGCGCACTATTGAATATGACCTTGAACAAGAACGGCATTTCAACTTCGGAGGCTTGTCACAAAATCAGATAATCGACCATATAGCCCGCTTTATCTCGGGACTGTGGCAGATACATCCCTTTCCCGAAGGAAATACCCGCACAACAGCAGTTTTCACAATCAAATATCTCCGCTCTTTGGGTTATAAGGCTGAAAACGACATCTTTAAGACTCATTCGTGGTATTTCCGCAATGCACTTGTGCGCGCCAACTACCGTAACGTGGGCAAAGGCATCGAGCCGACACGCGAATATCTTGTGCTTTTCTTTCGCAATCTTATTCTTGGCGAGAGCAACGAACTCAAAAACCGCTATCTTCATATAGGTTGGCGAAGTCAGAAACCTCAAAATGACGTTTCAGAAACGGTGAAACCTCAAAATGACGTTTCAGAAAAGCTCCCGGAGGGTCTGTCGCTCAAAGAAAGAGCGGTGCTCGATGCCATAAAGGCTGACAACGCAATATCGCTGTCGCAGCTCGCCGCCACCACCGGCCTCTCAAAGAGCACCATCGACCGCACAATCAAGTCGCTCAAAGACAAGCAGATTCTATCGCGCGAGGGCTCAACAAAGCATCTCAAGTGGATAATAAGCAGGTGACCCCCGCCGCCACGGAAATTTTAATAATATAACCCATTGATTCGTAGGGAGGGTGTTGCAGAACCTCCCAAAAAGATAGACAAAAGAGGCTGTGTCAAAAATAGGCGCAGCCTCTTTTTTATGGTGTTGAGGTTTCTATAAATTTCAGGCGACCGATTTTTGGGGATTTTTCCAAAATATCCGATTCTCAGGCAGTAAAAT
>VIDP01233218.1_pt1 | contig 13376 bp, 15 predicted proteins | sample 5025131 | NCBI WGS metagenome assembly VIDP01 (sample SAMN11853144, study PRJNA449069) | gut metagenome | isolation source: stool from male vole | host: Microtus ochrogaster | place: USA:Florida | collected 2017
AACCTAAATCCGAGGCGTCTACCAATTCCGCCACGTCCCCATATGGAGTGAGAAACGGGACTCGAACCCGCAACATCCGACTTGGAAGGACGGCGCTCTACCAGTTGAGCTATTCCCACACATAGGGCCGAAGTGCGGCCCTGTTCTCGCTATCTTCCGAGATGTCACCAGTTCAGGAGTGATGGTTCTCCCGCAGTTGTTTTTCAACCCAAACCTAACTTGCTTCAAAGCCTTGGGTGTAGCGTCTTTCCGCTCGCCAGCAGTTTATCAAAACTTACATAAAGTCCTCAACACCACCATGAGGCATTTCAATTCCACGTTAAGTTTACAGTCTCCTCTCTGTTCGCGTGATGGGTGTGGTAGCGGGGGTGGGACTCGAACCCACGATCTCCAACTTATGAGGATGGCGAGATGACCAACTTCTCTACCCCGTTATATGGTTGCGGAAGTGGGATTTGAACCCACGATCTCCAGCTTATGAGGCTGGCAAGGAAACCGCTCCTCCATTCCGCAATATGTAGACGGTTCTAAAACGAGACTGGCACGGACACCTATCTCTGTAAACTCCCCGTCATGTTTTGAGCTTCTGGCTGACCCGGTAGGGATTGAACCTGCGACATCCTGATTAACAGTCAGGCGCTCTGCCATCTGAGCTACGGGCCAATATCTACGAGACGCATTAAAATGACAATTTGAAAGCAGAATTGTTGTTTTTTTGAAAGGTTGCTGTTAGCGTCTCAAATGGTAGAAGATGTCGGACTCGAACCGCTATTCCTGCTCCCAAAGCAGGTGTGTTACCATTACACCACATCCTCTATATGGTGGAGCCGAGGGGAATCGAACCCCTGTCCGAAATTCTTACACGAACAAGACCTTCTTACGCAATAGACGATTTTTCAGCGATGCTTTTCAGCGGGCGCTTGCGATACCGTCAAATCTGGCCCAGGGCGTACAATGGTTTGCACACCTCCACCACCTTGTCTTTTTTTCACAGAAGCACAAGGAAAAACTGCAAGTGCTGGATAAATCTTTGACCTCAGACGTTTACCTACATCCAGCCGGTACGTCGTTTTGGAAGATCCCCACCAATCAGGCAGCAACCCTCTCAGCCACAAAAGCAGCAAAAGCAGGATGGATCATAATGACAGTTTCAGTGTTGTCGTTTCATTTTTGGTTAAGCCTTGAGGCGGTCTTCTACCTGCGAGTCTTGGACTCTCAAAACCCCGTCGAATCCTAAACGGCCCCATATTAAATTGTCAAAGAACTGACTGGTCGGAACAGGAGGGGTTGAACCTCCGACCTCACGATTATCAGTCGTGCGCTCTGGCAACTGAGCTATGTCCCGCTATGGTGGAACCAGGGAGGCTCGAACTCCCGACCCCCTGCTTGCAAGGCAGGTGCTCTCCCAGCTGAGCTATGGCCCCAAGCAAGAGATTTTGTTTCATCTTTTAGAAAATTTAATCCCTCAATCACACTCACCACTGGGCCTTCGCCCTACCTCCATTACCTTTCTCCATTGTTCCGCCACCAGGGAGACAAGTCTGAGCATACAAGCCGTCGCCCATACACTTCTTGCCCCAGTAGGTTCACCGCCTACCAATCTTTTGGCCTAATACCAAAAGTCCCGCACGGGAATGTCTACCCGCAAATTTCACCGTTCGTTCAGAAAATTTCTTTTTGAAGTGTTATCTTCATACATTTCAAATTGAAAGAATTGGTCACTCTGTCCTACGGCTACTTTCACCAGCGACTTTCGTTATAGCCAGATTTCTCCGGCATCAAGACAGGAACGCATTGTTGGCTTTCCCTCCGTAATCCCGGTTGCCACACCGGATACCGCAAGGGTTCTTCTCCTCCACGGAGCGTCTATTGTTGCGCCCGAAAGTTCTGTGCGTTATGGAGCGATAACTCTTGGCGACATACGTTTTTGTTGGCGGTTTCCGCCTCCCCACCACACATCGCTGTGAGGTAGCGGCTTCTTCTGAAAGGTATCCCTTTAGCCTAACCACCCACTATTGCAGATAGCCGGCCATTAAACCATCCCTATGGGATGGCACCAGAAAAACCGAAATTACCGTATGCCTCGGAGTGCTGACACACTTTGTTCACCGAGTTAGTAATAAGCATGATTCAAAGATTAAGTTTTCAAGGTTGAGAGATTTTGTTCGCTGCTATGGTCATACTATACCACACTTCAAACCGTATGTCAATAGCAGCGAACAAAGTTTTTTCATTTTTTTTGAGTCGCGTCTGCACGGACAGAAATACGAATTTTCTCTGGATCTTCCTCCCGCACAGCCTCTTTTAGGCTTTCACCAGGCCGAAAGACCACAACACGATAATCGTCCAGTTGCTTCTGCTCCTTGGTATGAATATCGCGGACAAGGCATCCCTTTCTCGTCTTGACCTCAAACGTCCCAAATCCTCGGATTGTTACCTTTTCGCCTCGTGCCAACGCTTCAGCGATGACTCGAAACACATCACCGATCACTGTGCCAGACTGATTTTTGTAGTAGTCCATCTCTGCCAGCGCAAGTACAATATCGTTTTTGAGCACAATACCACTCCTTACAATTCAAGTTTGATCTGATAACGGGCATCAGCGCCGATGCCCGGCGTGAACACCAGCATCAACTGACCAGGAGTAGAGTACAGCCGTTTGCCATTGGCGTAATCGTCTGTACCACACAAGCTCTGCACAATCATACTGTCGATCCGCAGTTCTTCAAACGACTCCTTATGATGCTTGTCGGCCAGAATCGCATAGTCGATCCCAGTCCCAAACTTCTTCATGAAGATGGTATTAAACAACCTACCAGCATTCTTCACGCTGTCCAGATCGCCATGGGTGGCGCACACCTTATATCCACACACATCAAAGTACAGAAACTCATAATAGTCCGCCTTGGGAAACTCAATGTCGCCTCGATCACTTAGACGCTGCTCCAACCACCAAGGAATCAACCGCTCCATGTTGTCAGCATGAATACTGTCGTTCTTATTCTGCACGGTGCGCAGATGATTTCCATAGGTAGCGTGGATTGCCGTCTCTTCCACTGTATCCGCCAGGGCGCTTATAGCCTGCGCGATGATTTCCGACACTTGCATGATCTGATTGCACGTCAGCTCTTCCGATGCCACACGTGCGCTGGTATGAATCGCACCATGGGCCATATCGCCCAAAAGCACCATATGAAGTTTGCGACAACGATGCAGCTGAATACGCTCAATAGCACGCCGCACCAACCACTCCACGCGCCTACGGCACACCTCAGTGTCGTAATGTTCCCAAATGTTATCCGTTACCATGCCATAGTGCCAGTCAGCAAACACCAACACAGCCTCGTTGTTCTCGAAGGAATATGCAACGGCCTTGTCCATATGCAATGGAAGGGACTCGTTCAGAGCAGATGCCGCCTCAAACAAGCGATCTTCCAGGTTCTCAGCTCTTCCGATCTTGTCCACCATCTTGTTGAACTCACGTCGCTGATCGAAGAAACGCTTCTGCTCCTTCCTAAATTCGGCGAGCTTAAGATCCAGTTCTCCCATATACTCACCCTGGTCAGGCCGGTTTTCGGCAGCAAACTTCTTCTTAAAAAACTGCGCTACAGCGTAGGCCGAATACGGGGTTACAGAAGCTGCCTTTCTCAGACTATCACGATGGCAGTCAATGCCAGTAGCTTCTACTATATCCTGCCAGTCAAGGTCATCCGGCTTTTGCTCCACTTTGATCTCGATAAGGCGAAGACCATACTCGTAAGCGTCCTCACCTTCTCTGCGTTCGTACTTGGGGTTCACGATTGTCTTCACCTCTTCATTCATGATTGCGGCAGCTCTTCCCGCCGCTGGATAGAAAGCGTAATATTCGCAACACCATCCCACCGGGCCAAAATCTCATTTAGGTCATAGGTACGCGCTTCATCCTTGTCATACTCGGTCAAGGTCATATCCGCGCAGTCGATGGTAGCGTTCTTATAACGCTCCTGCTTTACCTGAGAAGCCATTAGTGTCCTCCTTCCGCCGCACGTAGCCGTGCTTCGCGGAGAGCACGCATCCGGTCGAACTCCTTCACCAACTTTGCTGCCTGAGAGTTACTGTCAGCAATGGCCCGCATCAATTCCTCAGATTCAGTGCAGAAATAGTGGTGCCGCTTGGAGTCCTGTTTCATGGTACGCGGAAACCTGTAATAAGGCGGCTTGTTGGGAGGAAACAGCTTAACCAGCCTGTCCTTCTCTTTTTTGGTAATCGGAATCACAAAAAATCATCCTTTTCAAAGTATTTGAGGGTACTCCCCTCATAACTCACCAAAAAAGTGCCCAAGCTAACCACCGAGATTTCTCGGTGGTTAGAGTGGGTCAGTTCAGAACTTTTCGACCAAATAACGAATTTCCTCGTTGGTTTTTGTACACTTTCAACAAATGCACCCTTCGAGAACTGCCGGAATATGCGGCCTCTTGCAGAAACGGAAGCCATAGATTTCAATGCTGCCGGCAGCATTCTCGTCCTCCTCCAATATTGAGATAGGGGTACGGCTGACCTCAATCAAATCCAAGAAGTCCTGATTAGGAGTGGAGAAGAGAGAATAAAAAAGTGTACGTGAGATGTCCCGATTGCATGGTTCCTCAATCGCCAGTAACAGGCGATATGCGGTATGGCGGCTCATTTTAATAGACTTGATGTAATCCATATACTGTTGCCGAATATCTCGTGTCAGAATGGATTTCTCGGTGTTATCCAAATCATCATCTGTTCCATGCCAGACAGATTGGATATCGGCCCGCATTTTTCGCACAAGTTCAAGGATACGATCAACCTGCGGGTACTTAACCGAGTGACTAAAGTATTCTTCCTTGGGCACCAGCATATCAGAGAATGGGATAAAATCTCGTCTGGTGTGCTGCGCCCGTACCACATTCAAACTGTGTTGCAGATAATCCATGGTAGTATCGTGGAACTTATAGTTCTTCTTGTCACTGTCATAGTACCCCTTCATGCGGGCAATCTTTCCGAGAAAGTTCGGCTTAATCTGCCTGCCATCGTCATCCCTATCCTCATGCTTTTTGCGGAGACGCTTGATCTCCGCCACACTGTCCACCACATACTCCCGCTTGGCCTTGTCAATTTCGATATTGGAAAGTACGTCCAGCTGAGCAATCTCGCAATACAGCTCTTCCACTTCCTCGAAACTCCTACCAGCGTTCAACTCGTTCCACAGCTTAGTATTCAACTCCTGTGACAAGTTGACAATTTCGCCAATCTTATTCACCGAAGTCTTGATATCCAAATCGGACTGATCTGCGCAGGTATAGTGACGGACAATCTTCTTTGCCTCCACCAGACTGGTAGGCACTAAGAAGCGGTGATAATTCTGCTGAGCCGCACGGATCAGGATGGGATTGTCGGTCATCAGCATAGTATCAGAATCGAAATCTGCACCAGACAGCCGGAACAGGATGTTTTCACCAATACTATTGACACACACGATTTCGTTCGTCGTGTTGAAATATTTCCTAATCTCAGCGTTGTCTCTGTTCGTCGTCAAAAGGACATTACCCATAGTGACATGAGGGCTTCGTGATCCCAGAACCGTCTGATTGAACTGGAAGCGCTTGCAAAATACATTCCCAACGCCAATCTGACTTGTTCCGTCAAACTTACCGATAGAAGCATACAGCATCTCCATGGGGTTGCCCAACAGAGTCGAGTAATTCCCATCTACCAGAATATGCCCTCGCCTCAGCGTCTTTTTGAAAGACTTCTGAATCTCATTTCTGAAATCATAGTACAGTTTAGTTTGCGCAAACCGATCTGAAACCCCCAGCATCTGATATACCACGTCATTTGTGGTCGTAGCGGAACCGATAGGCTCATCCTCACTGGAATACTTGATGTGGTAGCGCAACACAGCGGGATCGGCCTGGATAAGCCGCAGATAGTCCAGAGATGGTTTGACCAATAGATCAACATCGTTCTGGGTCATCTGCAAAGTATTCAACAGCTGATAGTGAATCTGTACCATTCGTCCGTCGAAGAAGTGGGTGGGCTTCTCATGCTTCACAACACCAAAATTTCCATCCTCTTCCAGCAGCTGGAGCCACTTTTCCAGTGGCCCGAACTTTACATACTTGATGCTGCTGGGTGTTGTAATAATCTTGATATCACTGATTGACTTTGCCAGCGTAAAACCACCCAGCTGGGACACATCCGTAATACCATTGTCCGCAAAAAAGCTCTGGATGTTACAGTTGAAGCAGGCCGACTTGAAAAAGCGATTGCGGAGCAAGATCATTCCATAACCAGAATAGCCCCCCATAGCATCCCGGTCGATCAGAGACTGCCCATCCCAGATGCTATTCTCAACCTCGACTTCCTCTGGCTTGGAGGTGAGCCACCCATCGTCTCCGACACGTGTGGCAATGACCTTATCCTTGAATACGCTGGTATAGTCATCAATGACCAAGAAGTTCTCAGGGCGGAGCGGGATCGTGTCGATAATACTGGAAAGCGTCAGCGCAATATACGCCTCAAACCCCGCCAGATCAAGCTCTTGCCCATCTTTGATTTGCAATCCGCACTGCTGCCACTTACGCATACGTGGATAAAGCCTTTCGTCGATAAATAGACATTTCCCCACACGTCCGCTGCCAGCAGAACGCTTGAAGCGCTGAAAGCGAATGCCGTCGCAGATAAACCCCTCATGATACAGCCTATCGCGTAACTGGGCAGCAGTGAACAACACCTTCATACTCTTGCCCAGCTTATAGACACCATCCTCAAAAACAAACAGCTTCCCCAGTGTCGCCACAGATACTGGGTTCTTCACCGGCTCATCCAGCCGAATTGCAATCAACCCTCCGTCTTTTACGCAGATGTTGTCAATCAATTCCACATCCTCTGGCATATACCCATACTTGATATAGGTCTTGTCGAAGAAGCGGTTGAACTCCTTCACGCTGTACTTGAACGTCACATTGATGACACGCCGACAATATTCCTTATCTCGCTTGGTGAAGGTAAAATCCATCCTACGGTAGACCTTCTCATACACTTCGCGCATCTTGATCAAATCAAGGCTGTAATCCAGTGTATTGATGAAGCGCCTTGTATTAAACTCGCCCTGATTGTCTCCGCTGCTGAACTTGACCGTATACCCAGTACATCGGTCATTGGAGTAGTTAGACAAAAATAGATCCTTCGCGTCAGCAGACACGATATACACTGAATTGTTGATAGGTCATCCCTCGCTTTGCACTCTAATCAGATCTCCATGCCAGAACATCCATCTCGGCTCCTCAGCCAGTTCGATCACCGCCGAAAAACCATCTGACCTCTTCCGATACAAACGAACGGTAAAGATCTTGCCCTCACTGGATTCCACAAAATCACGGTACTCCATCTGTGTTTTGGCGTAGTCGCTACGCTCAGTGATTTGTTTAACGTTCAGCCTAACCTTATCTCCATCATGAAGCCAGTTCTCAACATCGTCGGAAAGTGCATTGAGCTTATCAGCAGCCAGCTTCCGTAGATTCTTCTTGCCGTTCCGCATCAAGCTCCGCCGTTGCGCACGATTCATATTCCGTTAGCCTCCTGTCCGAATACTCGTCGATTTCCTTCTGATAAACTTCGGCGTTCTCTTTCAAAACGTCGGAGTAAAAATTTTCACTGCCCTCGGTATCATCAGCGGGCGTATAGTCCTGACAGTTCTGCGGACACTCACTCTCACATTGCCCCTTCCAGATACACTCTTTGTCCTCGGATCTCATATCTTGCCTCCTTTCGCCATCAACTGTCCTTGCCATTTGCCGATGAAGAAAGGTCGAGAAGCCATTGCCTCAAGAGATCCCTCATGCGCCGGCTCGGAACATAAACCCAGATTTCCTTGCCGTCACGAATAGCCGAGCGCCAAATCCATTGGATCATCTCGCTCAGTGCGTACTCCTCTTCACGAACATCAACCCCATGGTCTTTGAAATAGTTCTTGAGCAAGGGATTATAAAAAATGTTGACACAATATGCCAGGTGGTCGCGGTTACGATAGGCATTCGTCGCCCGGACATTGCAGGAGAGAAAACCTTTGGTATACCCCTTGCCCTTGATTTGCTCCTGATAGTCCTTAAACACTGTCCACAAGTTCTGATCTGAACCCGCATTCCACTTGTTCTTGAACACATTGATCAGGTTTTTCTGGAGAGCTTTCAGCATCGGCCTACCCTTCTCCTTCTTAGCTCTGAGGAACCACGAGGAGGAGAGATTGCCATACCCGTCGCCAATAGCATTGAGCCTTGCATCATCCATAATGTGGATTTTTTCATGGAGCAACAGAGCATAGTCCGGCATACGCGGATAGTCACAGAAATGGTACTCACCACGCTCATATGTCGTGCCAATATGCTGGACTTCGATACCGTTCATGTCGAAGTAGTACCTTTGCACTTGAGCATCGAACATATAGGTCAACACAATCACGTCCAGGAAAGCGTGAAAAACCTCTACGGGGAACAACCACAAGAGCAGGCATCCGTTGTACATGATTACATTCCCAGTCATGCACATATCCCGCAGCTCGTCGAACTTACCCTCATACTCAGGCATCGTCCATTGAACCCGACCGTTCTCGTCCGCCTCGATCATTCTCTGGTCGGTCAGCAGCTTGAAATCCTTCTGACTGATTTCAATAACCCGCGTGACCTCGAACACTTCATCCAAAATGAGCTTGTACCCACCCTCACGGATCAAGGAGATCGTCTCTTGGTTGTACCGTTTGAACAGAGCATGGGTGCTGGCAATATTCCTCTTTGCTGCAAGCAGCTCGTGAAGATCTTCCAGTTTCCCCTCGCCCTTATGCTGGGGATCTTTGAAGTCTCGGTTGGCACAGCTGGTCTTGATCCGCTCCACCTCGTCCAAATAGGGAGTGATGAAAATGAAGTGGCTATCTTGGTCGTTATTCATCAGTGAAATTGCGCTTTCCGTTTTGCCCGCGCCCATGATCATGTCGCATACTTTGACCTTCAATTCTCCTTCACCTCCTTGTTAAGTGTGCGGTAATAGTAGAATTGAAGCTGTTGGACGTACCCGGCGAACCCTTCATATACCGAGGGGTCGAACTTCCCGCCATACACATCGTCGATCAAACGGTTGATCCACACATCCATGGGGTAGCTATTCATACGGTGCAAACCGAAGAGCATGATACAGTTTGCAACCTTCTCGCCCACACCGGTCAAACTAAGCAAGGTCTTCTTCGCTTCATCATCTTTCTGGCTCATAAGTTTCTGCCAGAAGTCAGGCTCCACATCACAAAGCGCCTTGATGTACTTCTCCCGGTATCCCAGAGAGGCACAGGACAAATCCGCGCCCCTTAGTTGCTCCGCTGTGGGAAAGCCATAAACGATCTTACCGTCTACTTCACCCAAAGGAGTCCCGAACTCCCTACACAGCGTCTCCACAGCAGAGCGGATACGTGGGATGTTGTTGCGCTGAGAGATCACAAAAGTAACTACCATCTCCCACAAGTCTTGCCACAGCATCCGAATGCCGCCGCCCGCCTTAATCGCATCCACCAGGAAGGGATCGTTAGTCATGCGGGACTGATACAACTCGTAATCCGCACTCAAATCGAAATAGGGCACCCACACATCCCGAAAGTCATCCCAGGAACAGTGGAACACATACCCTCCTGTCTCCACAGTGGTGATCTTCACAAAATGCTGCCTGGTCACAGCCAGGAAACCGCCACCATCCAGCTGGGTGATCCGAAAACATTGACCGGACTCCGCAATCTGTGCCATATCAAACTGGGGAGCACACAGCAACACCCCATTATGCACGAGCCGACAAGTTGCCTTTTCTCCATCCATTGAAATCACTCCTCTCTTGTTCCAAACATCTCTTCACCCAGCCGGTTGTACTCGGCGAATATCTTATCAAACGCTTCCTCCCACACCGCGTCATGTTCATGCTCCACGCCAACCGCAACGTGGGCCAGTTCGTGAGCAAGCGTCTCAACACATACATTGACAGAGTGCTCGGCGAAAATAGTAATCACCGGCGTCTCACCATCTCGGAAAGTGGTGAAACCACACACTTCATCATTGTCAGCGTCCTCACGTTGGTCGTAGTAGGCCAAGAACGGCTTGCTGTAGAGATTTTTGTACGCCTGAGCAACTACAGCAAATGGGTCATTGCTAAAAGGGCTGATAAAAGCTATCGTTTTCATATATCCTCCTTTCGAGAGACTTTATTGCATCTTAATCACTGAACCACCTCTTATTACTTCACGTCCTTCCAAAAACAATAGATACACTGGTGAGCACAGGGCTTTCTGGCGGTCAACAGCTCCATCTTTCCAGAATAGCACATACAGTTCTTGCGCTGATATCCCACGGAATCTATTCCGTCATCATCCAGAGAAAGCCCCATCAATCCGATATCATACTCAGATATACACCCGCTGATAATAGCCTCACTCAACATAGGCTCCGCACAAGCCTCAATTCTCAATGGCACATTGGGCGATGCGTTCTCCCACAGGAGCTTCCATCCACGCAAGACATGGTTTGCATACTCGATGGTTTCCTTATCAGGTGAAAACCTTCCGCCATACAGACTCGGAAGCCCACAGTCTGCGAACCGTTTTCTTACGTGAGGGTACATATCAATAAGGCTCACTCGGTAACGAGAAAATCCGTGTTCTGAAAACATTCCGAAAACTGATGTAGCCCGCATCATACCCTTTACAGTAGGGATCATCGGATCAATCCTTACCACGATTCTCTCTTTCGGAAACCCAGAATCTATCAGCTGTAGAGCTGCTTCCATCTGCTCCTCTGGACGGGGCACATTCGGCTCAACTACTGTACCACCGTATCCAGTGCAAGTTGCATGAATTACGACATTTGGCAGATCTTTCACTGTTTCAATAAACGCTGGTGTGATACGCTTTGTGATAAGCACCGCACCATCCACGGTATTCATTTTGTTCCGCCAAGACAAATCCAACCCAGCGTCTCCACCATCTGTCGCTCCGATCTTATACTTCGCCATTCAATCATCGCCTCCTAATGTTGAACCACTCCAATTCGGCACACACTCCCCGCCGTTAGAACATCCGCGCTCCATACAGAGCACACAAAGCCGCTGCGCTTTGATGATTTCTTCCAGCGTTTGTACCGCTCGCCTATAGGAGCACTGTTCATGTCCGATTTTGTCCTTGCAGTTGCCATCAAATTGATTGCGACAATTTTTGAAACTGCATTGTGGTTGATCAATTCTCACCGTAATCCTCCTCAATAATTCTGATAGCCCAGCACAACCACAAAACGGTCATCATCAAGTATCTCCTGCAAGATGGGCTTCACCTGCCGCTCGTAGTCTAACCTTCCAAGGCCACAACCCACAGCCGGTAGGAATATCTTCGTTAGGCCAAACTTGTTGGCAACCTGTTTGAGCTGGATGGCCGACTGCCGTATCAGCTCTAAATCAGAGTTGTCTTTATAGTGGTGTTTGGTAGGGAATGTAATCAGAGACATTAACCTGCCATTCAGTATCTGGAATCCCATGTTAAATACCCGGTTCCCGTACTTCTGGAGATATTTGCCCAACTTCTCCTCTACACCAGGAAAGAGCTTCTTGGCTTCCAATGCCTGCCCCGCACCCATTACCCCGCTGCCGTTTTTGCGAATCACGCCATTTGTGGTAACGACTGCTGCTTCATCGGAGTATCGGGGAAGTCCAAAAAGACTGTCGGCACGGTGGATCTCCTTCATGCTGGGGACACCTCCATTTCCTTAAAAATGTTCAAAAGTTCGGAATACCAAAATGGGTTTATCACTTTCGAGGTGATAAATTTCGATTTTGACACCCCTCAAAGCATTGAAAACACTGGGTTTTTGAAAATCGTCCCTTAGAGGGGAGGGGGTATTCATTCGCTTCGCTCATTTGGCCGAAAAAGTTACGAAATTCAACCAATCAGTTTTGCGTTCTGCTGCCTCGCTGTCGCTCGGCAGTTGCTTTAGACCTTGTGGCAGCAGAACTACTCCCTCTCCATACCCAGATTACCCATAAGGTCGATAGACACTTCATGATACGATTTCTTTTCCTCCTCATCAGCAATGCCAATGTATCGCATCGTGATCAAGGCTGAGGAGTGGCCGAAGAGCCGCTGGAGGAAAACAATATCGTGATTGGTCTGGTAGTGGAAGTAGCCGAAGGTCTTCCGCAAGGTGTGGGTGCCGATATTCTGCTTCAGTCCGCAGGCTTTGGCAGCGCTTTTCAAAACCTTGCGGAGAGTATCAACCTCAATGTGATAGCACCCTTCACTGTCAGGGATGTTATCATCACGGACGTTTCCCTCTCGATCCCTGCGTTCCCCATTCTCTCTGGACTGAAAAATGTACACATCCTTGCAGAGAGAGGGACTTTTCACGGGGAAGCACCAGTCAATAACCTTTACACATGATTCATTTAGGTACATCCCCCTGCGTTTATGGACTTTGTTCTGGTATACAGACATCTTATCCGTAGTATCAGAAAAATCGCCAGAGACATATTTGATTTCTCCATTAGGGAAGAAAATGTCAGACTGCTTGAGTTCCAGTAGCTCATTGGCTCGGAGGCCAAGGTTGATCCCCAGGATAAAGCCCAGAAGGTATTTCCGATCTGCATTGTGGTAGAGCCAGTCGGCCATAGCATCCAGCTGGTCACGACGCTTGATGGGAAACACAGTCTGCTCCTCACCCTTACGGTAGTTTGGCTTTCGGGAAGGTGTGCAGGCCACGGGAAACGGAATGATCTTGGAACTGGTGGGTACGGCAGAAGTGGTGAAATCCTGCTCAAAGAGAGAAAGTTGTGCGCTCATTGAAGACCCTCCTTCACTTGCTCTAACCAACGAGAAAGTTCGCTATTTCTATTATTTATTATACCAGATGGAGGGGTGTATGTCAATAGAAAAATAGATTTTGTTGCGTCTTATTCGGTCATATTCACGAGTAATTTCGGCTGTTATGAAAAGAAAAATGGGTAAATCATCAAACAAATTCTTGAAAATTGACGATGTACGGTTGTACCTTACCGACGAGTTTATTCGGTGGTAAGCCCGAACGCCAGACCGAGCTGAATTTGGGTTTTGGAGAGGAGGTGTGTAGATGAAGGTACTGGAGACTTATCGTAGATAGTCGGGGAAGTTGAAAATGTGAGGTGCCCCCCCACTACGTAGGGCAGGCGGCGACGGGGGCGGGCAGTCAATCAGCGAGTAAATACGGGGCAAAAATGGGGCGGGTTCTGTTTTCTCTCCAAAAGCAGAATTAAAACGGCGGCGGCAAAACCGGCAGACGGTAGCGCTGGAGGCCGTCTGGAGAAATCGCGGCGGGCGGGCCTGA
>VIDP01272539.1_pt1 | contig 13332 bp, 19 predicted proteins | sample 5025131 | NCBI WGS metagenome assembly VIDP01 (sample SAMN11853144, study PRJNA449069) | gut metagenome | isolation source: stool from male vole | host: Microtus ochrogaster | place: USA:Florida | collected 2017
AATAAATTCTATAAACTTGCGGAAATAGTGTTGAGCCGTGGAGGTTTGATAGTGGCTGAATCAGACATCAAGATATATGAGAAAGTCTATGAAGTTGCTTAATCTTATAAAGCATGAAATTAAAAACACAATAAAATAGAAAGAAAAAACCTGAATCTAAAAGATAAATCATGGAACAAAGGATAATTGAATGTGTCCCTAATTTTTCAGAAGGTAGGGATTCTCAAAAAATCAAGGAAATCACCTCAGCCATTGAGTCTGTAAAAGGTATAAAACTGCTTGATGTAGACCCCGGAGAAGCTACCAACAGAACTGTCGTAACATTTGTCGGCTCACCGGAAGAAGTGGTGGAAGCCGCTTTTCAAGGCATCAAGCGTGCAGCGGAAGTAATTGATATGCGCAATCATCATGGTGCGCATCCACGAATGGGTGCAACCGACGTCTGCCCGTTGATACCCGTGAGTGGAGTGACATTGGAAGAGTGTGCCGAGCTTTCTCGCAAATTGGCAAAACGTGTGGCTGAAGAACTGAATATTCCCACTTATTGCTATGAAGCGGCAGCCTTTACTCCAGAAAGAAAGAATCTCGCAGTATGCCGCGAAGGTGAATATGAAGCGCTTCCGCGCAAAATGGGAGATGAAAAGAAAGGTCCGGATTTCGGTAATCGTCCTTATGATGAAGAGGTGGCAAAAACCGGAGCCACAACCATCGGGGCACGCGATTTCCTGATAGCCGTCAATTTCAATCTAAACACAACGTCAACACGTCGCGCCAACGCCATCGCCTTTGACGTGCGCGAAAAAGGACGCCCGATGCGTGAAGGTGGAAAAGTCACCGGGAAGCCGATGAAGGATGAAAACGGCAACACTATTATGATACCCGGCACATTGAAGGGTACAAAGGCAATCGGTTGGTTTATTGATGAATACGGAATTGCCCAGGTGTCAATGAATATTACCGATATTGCCGAAGTCCCTTTGCATATTGCTTTTGATGAAGTATGCAAAAAAGCTGATGATAGGGGTGTGAGGGTTACCGGCACAGAGATTGTTGGATTGGTGCCGAAACGCACATTGACCGATGCCGGCAAATATTTCCTGAAAAAGCAGAAAAGGTCTGTTGGAGTTTCAGAAGAAGAATTAATAAGAATAGCGGTCAAATCATTAGGATTGGATGAATTGAAGCCCTTTGAAGCAAAAGAAAAGGTTATTGAATATCTGATTGAGGATAAGGATAGCAAAAAACTTATTGATCTCTCTGCTCGCGGTCTTGCAGAAGAGACTGCAAGTGAATCGCCGGCACCGGGTGGCGGCTCCATATCCGCCTATATGGGAGCTTTGGCAGCCGCGTTGGGCACAATGGTAGCTAATCTTACCGGTCATAAAGCAGCATACGATGATGAATGGGAAAAATATTCCGATTATGCTGAGCAAGGACAAAAATTGATGGATGAATTGCTTCACTTAGTGGATGAAGACACGGCAGCCTTCAATAAAATCATGGCAGTTTTTGCAATGCCGAAGAAGACGGATGCAGACAAGGCTGCTCGCAAAGCAGCTATGGAGGAAGCTACGTTATATGCTACTCAAGTCCCTTTACGCACGATGGAGACGGCATATAAGACCTTCCCCTTATTGAGAGCGATGGTTGAAGAGGGTAACCCGGCTTCCGTCACAGATGCCGGAGTCGGCACGCTTGCAGCGCGTGCTGCCGTGAGAGGAGCTTTTCTGAATGTCAGAATCAACGCAGCCGGCTTGGCGGATAAAGCTAAAGCTGAAGAATTGATTGGTCGTGGCGCGGAAATTGAGTCAGCCGCTGCCAAAGAAGAATCCGAAATCCTTGAAAAAGTCAATGCAAAAATCTAAATAAGAAAAAAGATTTCAGAAAAATTTGTGTAAATCGTTTATTTTTAGTAATTTTGCATCGCTTTGAGGTGGAAAGCCGTCAATGCCAACATCAATCGATTGATACTCAGGAGATTGGTGTGGGCATTTATATGCGGAATAAACTTTGAAATATTGAAAAGGATATATAACTAATTAAAATAAAAAAAACAAACAGAATGCCTACTATTCAGCAATTAGTAAGAAAAGGACGCAATGTTCTTAAAGACAAGAGCAAATCGCCGGCATTGGATTCATGTCCTCAACGTCGCGGGGTGTGTGTTCGTGTTTACACCACCACACCTAAGAAACCGAACTCAGCAATGAGAAAGGTGGCTCGTGTACGTCTGACAAACGGCAAGGAGGTTAACTCCTACATTCCCGGAGAGGGACACAATCTGCAAGAGCACTCAATCGTAATGGTGCGCGGCGGACGTGTTAAAGACCTTCCGGGTGTACGTTATCACATTGTGCGCGGCACATTGGATACAGCCGGAGTTCAAGGTCGCACGCAACGTCGCTCCAAATATGGTGCGAAGCGTCCTAAAGCTGCCAAGAAATAATAAAAATTATTTAAGGTAGCAATTAAGAGTTAAGAGCCGACAAGAGAAGAGACCGAAGTTTGGCTTCGGCAGTATCGGGGTCGGCACCAGTTTAAACAATTTAATCAAACCACGGTTTTTGATTTATTGGAAAGCTGAAAGGGTTGAGTAAATCGGTCGGGAGCGACTGATTGAAGAAAATCGGGCGGAAACATCAACGTAAGCCTACTCGAAGCAACCAAGAACAAAAACGCATTTTTAAGAAAAATGAGAAAAGCAAAGCCAAAGAAAAGGGTTATACTCCCTGATCCCGTCTTTCATGACGTAAAGGTGACTAAATTTGTGAATCACCTGATGTTTGATGGCAAAAAGAACACTGCCTACACAATTTTCTATTCTGCACTTGAAGCCGTGAAGGCTAAAATGCCGAATGAGGAGAAATCAGCGCTCGAAATCTGGAAAAAAGCGCTTGAAAACGTTACTCCTCAAGTAGAGGTTAAATCTCGTCGCGTCGGAGGCGCTACTTTCCAAGTGCCCACAGAAATTCGCGCAGACCGCAAGGAATCAATCTCCATGAAAAACCTTATTATCTTTGCACGCAAACGTGGCGGCAAGACAATGGCTGACAAATTGGCAGCCGAAATCGTTGACGCATTCAATGACCAGGGCGGCGCATTCAAACGTAAAGAAGATATGCACCGTATGGCTGAGGCTAACCGCGCATTTGCACATTTCAGATTTTAATTGGAGAAATTCAAAATGGCTAAACACGACGAACTTAAATACACAAGAAATATCGGCATCATGGCTCACATTGATGCCGGAAAGACCACAACTTCCGAGCGTATTCTTTTCTACACCGGCTTGACTCATAAAATCGGTGAGGTTCACGATGGCGCTGCCACAATGGACTGGATGGAACAGGAACAGGAACGTGGCATCACAATTACTTCAGCAGCTACGACTACTTTCTGGAACTATGACGGAGAAAAATATAAAATCAATTTGATTGACACTCCGGGACACGTTGACTTCACTGTAGAAGTTGAACGTTCTTTGCGCGTTCTTGACGGTGCGGTAGCAACCTTCTGTGCTGTTGGCGGCGTTGAGCCCCAGTCAGAAACAGTATGGCGTCAAGCCGACAAGTATAACGTTCCCAGAATCGGATATGTTAACAAAATGGACCGTTCAGGTGCCAACTTCCTCGAAGTTGTGCGCCAGGTGAAAGAGGTTCTCGGTGCCAACCCGCTTCCGATACAATTGCCCATCGGTGCTGAAGAAACTTTCAAGGGTGTTATCGACCTTATCACAATGAAAGCTCTCTTCTGGCACGATGAAACAATGGGTGCTGAATATTCCGTAGAGGAGATTCCCGCCAACCTCCTTGATGAGGCAACTGAATATCGCGACAAAATGCTCGAAACTCTCGCAGAGTTTGATGAGGCATTGATGGAAAAATATTTCGATGATCCCTCCACAATAACTGAGGATGAAATTCGTAAAGCAATCCGTCGCGGCACATTGGCTATGGAAATCAATCCCATGCTTTGTGGCTCTTCATTCAAGAATAAAGGTGTTCAAACTCTTCTTGATGCAGTTTGTGCATATCTGCCATCTCCCGAAGATGCAGGCGCAGTAGAGGGTCATGCAGTGGGCGACCCCGACATCATCGAGACTCGCGAACCCTCTCCTGAAGCTCCCATGTCTGCTTTGGCATTTAAGATTGCAACTGACCCATACGTTGGTCGTCTTTGCTTCTTCCGTGTATATTCAGGCGAGATTGAATCAGGCTCTTACGTTTTGAATACTCGTTCAGGTAAGAAAGAGCGTATTTCCCGTCTTTTCCAAATGCACTCCAACAAGCAGAATCCGAAAGAAAAAATCGGATGCGGCGATATCGGTGCAGGTGTAGGTTTTAAAGATATCCGCACAGGTGACACCCTTTGCGCTGAAGATGCACCTATCGTGCTTGAAGCAATGGAATTCCCCGATCCCGTTATCGGCATCGCAGTAGAACCCAAGACTCAAAAAGACCTTGATAAACTCGGCGTCGGACTTCAGAAACTTGCTGAAGAAGACCCGACATTCCGCGTAGAGACTAATGAAGAGACCGGTCAGACCGTCATCAGCGGTATGGGTGAGCTTCACCTCGATATCATCATCGACCGTCTCCGTCGCGAATTTAAAGTGGAATGTAACCAAGGTCGTCCGCAAGTTACATATAAAGAAGCTATCACCAAGCCGGTTGAATTGCGTGAAACATTCAAGAAGCAGACCGGTGGTCGCGGTAAGTATGCCGACATCATTGTTCGCATTGAGCCGGTAGATGAAGGCTTCGAAGGCAACTTGCAATTTGTGGATGAAGTTAAAGGTGGTAACGTACCTAAGGAATACATCCCCTCAGTACAGAAAGGTTTCCAAACTGCAATGAAGAATGGTGTTCTTGCAGGTTATCCTGTAGAGCAGCTTAAGGTTACATTGATTGACGGCAGCTATCACCCCGTTGACTCTGACCAACTTTCTTTCGAATTGTGTGCTATTCAAGCATTCAAACACGGTTCAGAAAAAGCAGGTCCGGTGCTTATGGAGCCTATCATGAAGATAGAGGTTGTAACTCCGGAAGAGAGCATGGGTGACGTTATCGGCGACCTTAACAAGCGTCGCGGACAAGTGGAAGGTATGGAGACAAGCCGCAGCGGTGCACGCATCGTGAAAGCTAAAGCTCCGTTGGCAGAAATGTTCGGATATGTGACAGCTCTCCGTACTATTACATCCGGACGTGCCACCAGCACTATGTCATTCAGCCACTATGCAGAGGTTAGTAACTCAATTGCGCGCAACGTGCTCACAGAGGTTCAGGGCCGCGTAGATCTGTTGAAATAATTAAGAAATAAAATAAAATGAGTCAAAAAATCAGAATTAAACTGAAATCCTACGATCACAATCTCGTTGACAAATCAGCTGAGAAGATCGTAAAGACAGTGAAATCTACAGGCGCTATTGTCAGCGGTCCGATTCCTCTTCCGACCCATAAGCGCATTTTCACCGTAAACCGCTCTACATTCGTTAATAAGAAGAGTCGCGAGCAGTTTGAACTCAGTTCATATCAGCGTCTTATTGACATCTACAGCTCCACAGCAAAAACAGTAGACGCTCTTATGAAATTGGAACTTCCCAGCGGTGTGGATGTGTCAATCAAAGTTTAACGCTTAAAAGAAATCCAACTGTCAATCAGTCCGCATAGTTGAAGGGGTGTCATCTCCCCCGGAGATGACACAACTTCAAAATACGTGGAAACAAAAAGAAACATTAATAATTAATTAAGAAGCCTCTTGTGGAGGAAGGTCGGCAGAAACCGAAATTCAGCTCGCAATGCTTCAGTAAACAAACAAAGTAGAAATGCCAGGATTATTAGGAAAGAAAATCGGAATGACATCCGTTTTCAGTGCCGACGGAAAAAATGTTCCGTGCACTGTTATCGAAGTAGGTCCTTGTGTGGTTACTCAAATCAAGACTGTAGAGTCAGACGGCTATGAGGCAGTTCAGGTAGGCTTCCAGGAGAAGAAAGAGAAGCACACCAACAAAGCCGAAGCAGGTCACTTCTCTAAAGCCGGAGTAGCTCCGCAACGCCACTTGGCCGAGTTCAAATCTTTTGAAACTACCCCTGCCCTTGGAGATACACTCACAGTAGAGCTTTTCCAGGAGGGTGGCTTCGTTGATGTTGTTGGCACCAGTAAGGGTAAAGGCTTCCAAGGCGTAGTGAAACGTCACGGCTTTGGCGGTGTTGGTCAGAAGACACATGGTCAGCACAATCGTCTTCGTGCTCCGGGTTCAATCGGCGCATGTTCATATCCTGCGAAAGTATTCAAAGGATTGCGCATGGCAGGTCAAATGGGCAACGAACGCGTAACTGTTCAAAATCTTCAGGTTATCAAAGTTTTACCCGAACACAATTTGTTAATGATCAAAGGTTCGATTCCCGGACCTAAAGGTTCAATCGTTTTAGTTGAGAAATAATGGAAGTAGCAGTTTATAACATCAAAGGTGAAGATACGGGTCGCAAAGTGACCCTCAATGATGAAGTTTTTGGCCGCGACCTTACTGAAGGTAATGCAGAGCATACCATCTATCTCGACGTTAAGCAATACCTCGGGAATCAGCGTCAGGGCACTCACAAGAGTAAAGAACGCAGCGAAATCTCCGGTTCGACTCGCAAGCTCATCCGTCAGAAGGGTGGTGGCGGCGCACGTCGCGGTGATATCAACTCACCCCTTTTGAGAGGTGGCGGCACAGTGTTCGGTCCTCGTCCGCGCGATTATCGCACCAAACTTAACAAAAAAATGAAAGCGCTTGCACGCAAGATTGCTTTGACTTCAAAAGTTCCCAATATCGTTGTAGTGGAGAATTTCACATTCGATGCTCCCCGCACTAAGAGTTATATGGAACTGGCGAAGAATTTCAAACTTGACGACAAGAAAGTATTGCTCGTTATGCCTGAAAAGGACGAAAACGTTCTTTTGTCAGTACGCAACGTGCCCAATGCTCTTCTTCAACGTGCACTTGATTTGAACGCTTACACAGTGCTCAACACAGACGCTATCCTCTTGACAGAATCAAGCGTAGAAGTACTTAATCAATTTTAAACCGACGGAGAACAACGAAAATGAATATCGACATCAGACCTATCGTTACTGAAAAGGCTACCGCCTACAGCGAGAAGCAAAATTGCTATACATTTGCTGTGTCTCCGGACGCCAATAAATTTCAGATTAAAGACCTTGTAGAGAAACTCTATAATGTTCGTGTTGTAAGTGTAAATACAGCCAATTACGCCGGCAAGCGTAAAGCACGTTACACAAAAGGCGGCTTGGTGCGCGGTCAGAAACCCGCATTCAAGAAAGCATACGTAACTGTGGCTGAAGGACAAACTATTGATTACTATAGCAATATTTAAAGTATCCAATGGCAATTAAGAAATTTAAGCCCACAACCCCCGGGCAAAGACACAAGATTATTGGTGTATTCAAGCAAGAGGCTGAAGTAAAAGTTAACGGCGAAAAGAAAATCGTCAAGACTTCAGCCAACACACCAGAAAAATCTCTTATCGTAGGCAAACGCAGCACCGGCGGACGCAACAGCTCAGGTCACTTGAGCACACGTTATCGCGGCGGCGGCCACAAGAGAAAATTGCGTCTCATCGACTTTAAGCGCACCAATGATGGTATTCCCGCAGTCGTAAAGACAATAGAGTATGATCCTAACCGCAGCGCACACATCGCGTTGCTCTTCTACAAAGACGGTCAGAAAGCATATATGCTTGCTCCCAACGGACTTGTAGTAGGTCAGGAAGTGATTAGCGGACCCGATGCGGCACCGGAAGTTGGTAACACTCTTCCCTTGTCAAAAATTCCTGTTGGTACGCTTATCCATTGTATCGAACTTCGTCCCGGTCAGGGTGCCTGCATGGCACGCAGCGCCGGAACATTCGCTCAGTTGACATCTCGCGAAGGAGATTATGCAATTATCAAATTGCCTTCAGGTGAGACTCGTAAAGTGCTTTTATCATGTCGTGCAACCGTAGGTGTTGTAGGCAACAGCGAACATTCACTCGAAAGCAGCGGTAAAGCCGGCCGTAGCCGTTGGCTCGGACGTCGCCCCCACAACCGTGGTGTGGTAATGAACCCTGTCGATCACCCGATGGGTGGTGGTGAAGGTCGCCAGAGCGGTGGACACCCGCGTTCACGCACCGGTCTTTACGCTAAGGGCTTGAAGACACGCTCACCGAAGAAACACTCTTCAAAGTATATCATTGAAAGAAGGAAAAAATAAATTTGATAAATAAAAAACAACTATGAGCCGTTCGCTTAAAAAAGGACCATTTATCAGCGTAAAACTCGAAAAGAAGGTGGCTGCGATGGAAGAAAGCGGTAAAAAATCTGTCATCAAGACTTGGAGCCGCGCATCTATGATTTCTCCCGACTTCGTAGGTCACACATTCGCAGTACACAATGGTAACAAGTTCATCCCTGTTTACGTGACAGAAAACATGGTAGGTCATAAACTCGGAGAATTCGCTCCGACACGTACTTTCCGTGGCCACGCAGGCAACAAGAAGAAATAATGGCCCTATATTAACCAGATAAAAAGAAAGTAAATACAATGGGTTTAAGAAAAAGAAAATCAGCAGAAGCCATTAAGGAGGCCAAGAAGAGCGAATATTTCGCAAAACTCCGCAATGTGCCCACTTCACCCCGCAAAATGCGCCTCGTCGTTGACATGGTGCGCGGTCAAGAAGTTTTTAAAGCACTCGGCATCCTTAAATTTTCGAATAAAGAGGCGTCAAACAGAGTGGAGAAACTTCTCCGTTCAGCTATTGCCAATTGGGAACAAAAGAATGAACGCAAGGCAGAGGCAGGCGAACTCTATGTAAAAACAATTTTCGTAGACGCCGCTCCGATGCTAAAACGTTTGCGCCCCGCTCCGCAAGGTCGCGGCTATCGCATTCGCAAGCGCTCTAATCATGTAACAATTTTTGTGGACACTATTAATAACGATAAAGATTAAGTAGCAAGATGGGACAAAAAGTTAATCCAATCAGTAACCGTCTCGGAGTGATCCGCGGTTGGGACTCAAACTGGTATGGCGGCAAAAAATACGGCGAGACTCTTCTCGAAGACTCCAAAATCCGTAAATATCTCCGCACTCGTCTTGCCAAAGCAAGCGTTTCAAGAATCATCATCGAGCGTACGCTTAAAATGGTGACTGTAACAATCTGCACCTCCCGTCCCGGTATGATTATAGGTAAGGGTGGTAAAGATGTCGACGCCTTGAAGGAAGAACTCAAGAAGCTCACCGGAAAGGATGTGCAGATCAACATTTATGAAATCAAGCGTCCCGAACTTGATGCAGAAATCGTTGCCAGCAATATCGCCCGCCAAATTGAAAACAAAGTGGCTTATCGCCGCGCAGTGAAAATGGCAATCCAATCCACAATGCGCATGGGCGCAGAGGGCATCAAGGTGCAGGTTTCCGGTCGTCTGAACGGTGCTGAAATCGCACGTTCTGAAATGTACAAGGAAGGTCGCACTCCTCTTCACACTCTTCGTGCAGACATCGATTATGCCTTGGTTGAAGCTCTCACCAAGGTCGGTATTCTCGGTGTTAAAGTATGGATTTGCCGTGGCGAAATTTATGGCAAAAAGGAACTCACTCCCTCTTATGCTATCGGCACAAAAGAGACCGGACGTCCGCAAAGCGGAGCTCGTAAAGGTGGATTCCGCAACAAGAAAAACAACAATCGTTAATTAAATCAATCCCGTAATAGAATATGTTACAACCTAAGAGAACCAGATATCGCCGTTCGCAAAAAGGTCGCATGAAAGGTGAAGCCCAGAGAGGCAATCAACTTGCATTCGGATCGTTCGGCATCAAGACTCTTGAGTCAAAATGGATTACAGGACGTCAGATTGAGGCTGCGCGTATCGCAGTGACACGTTATATGCAACGTCAGGGTCAAATTTGGATTCGCATCTTCCCTGACAAACCTATCACCAAGAAGCCCGCTGAAGTACGTATGGGTAAAGGTAAAGGTAACCCCGAAGGATTCGTGGCACCCGTTACTCCCGGACGTATCCTTATAGAAGTGGAAGGTGTGAACTATGACGTGGCAAAAGAAGCGCTCCGCTTAGCAGCTCAAAAGCTTCCGGTAATCACTAAATTTGTAGTTCGTCGCGATTACGATCCTTCACAGAATATCTAAATAAAAAGTGATGATAAAAAATGCCCGGCTCAACAAAAGTCGGGTATTTTTTTAGTGACTTTAAGAAAAAAAGTTGCTGAAAATGCGGATATTTCAAATATTTGCATTAATTTTGCAGTCGGAAATCGTGAAAGGGGAAATTATGCCCTGAAACGAAGCCCGATAAATTAATACTAATAATAATGAAAAAGGAAGAAATCAAGGAATTAAGCATTCCCGAATTGAAAGCTTCAATAGAGGCTGCGGAGAAAGCTTATCGTGAATTGAAAGTAACGCACGCGATATCTCCCGTAGACAATCCCGCGAAGATCACTAAAGATCGCAAGGAGATTGCCCGCTTGAAGACAGTGTTGCGTCAGAAGGAACTTGCCGAAGCAGCTTCCAAGTAAATCACCCCCGAAAAAATTAAAAAGAAATGGAAGAAAAAAGACATTTAAGAAAAGAGAGAATCGGGGTCGTTTCCAGCAATAAATGCGACAAGACAATAACTGTCGAAATCAAGTGGAAAGAGAAACACCCGATTTATGGAAAGTTTGTCAACAAGACAAAAAAATATCATGCTCATGATGAAAATAATGAGTGCTCAGTAGGCGACACTGTTCGCTTGATGGAGACTCGCCCCTTGAGCAAGACTAAGAGATGGAGACTTGTAGAAATCATCGAAAAAGTTAAGTAATTATGATACAGAGTGAATCACGTTTGACAGTTGCAGATAACAGTGGTGCGAAAGAAGCACTCTGCATCCATGTACTTGGCGGCACAGGTCGTCGTTATGCGTCAGTTGGTGACATCATCGTTGTTACCGTTAAGAGCACAATTCCGTCTTCAGACGTAAAGAAGGGCACAGTCAGCAAAGCTGTAGTAGTGCGCACAAAGAAGGAAGTGCGTCGCCCCGATGGGAGCTACATCCGCTTTGATGATAACGCATGTGTGCTTCTCAACAATGCCGGTGAATTGCGCGGAACACGTATCTTCGGTCCGGTAGCTCGCGAATTGCGTGCTACAAATATGAAGATTGTGTCTCTGGCTCCGGAAGTACTTTAATCAATTAGTCTTAAAAAGAGAAAACAATGGCAAAACTTCATATTAAAAAGGGCGACATGGTCTTTGTCAATTCCGGCGACGACAAAGGAAAGACAGGACGTGTGCTTGAAGTGTTCCCGAAAAAGGAACGCGCAATTGTAGAGGGCATCAACATAATCTCCAAGAGCATGAAGCCCAATGCAAAATATCCTCAAGGAGGAATCGTGAAAATGGAAGCTCCGCTTCATATCTCAAAGATCAACCCGCTTGACCCCAAAACCGGCAAGCCGACTCGCGTTGGTCGCAAACTTAATGAAGCAGGAAAACTTGTTAGAATCGCTAAAAAATCGGGAGAGGAGATTAAGTAATGAGCACTACATTAAGTAAAGATTATAAGGAACGCATCGTTCCCGAACTTCAGAAAGAGTTCAATTATAGCACAGTGATGCAAGTTCCCCGCTTGGAAAAGATTGTAATCAATCAAGGTCTCGGCGGCGCAACTCAGGATAAAAAGATGATTGAGACTGCGATCAACGAATTGACGGCTATCACAGGTCAGAAAGCAGTGGCAACTTTGTCAAAGAAAGACATCTCAAACTTCAAATTGCGTAAGAAAATGCCCATTGGCGCCATGGTGACTCTTCGCAAAGACAAGATGTATGAATTCCTGGAGAGACTCGTAAAAGTTGCTCTTCCCCGTATCCGCGACTTCAAAGGCATCAACTCCAAGCTCGACGGCAGAGGCAACTACACTCTTGGCGTGACAGAGCAAATCATCTTCCCGGAGATTAATATTGACAGTGTTCCGAAATTGCAGGGTATGAACATTACGTTCGTTACTTCTGCTCCAACTGATGAAGAGGGTTTTGCTCTTCTCAAAAAATTCGGACTCCCATTCAAACACGAAAAATAAGAAATAAGATATGGCAAAAGAATCAATGAAGGCGCGCGAAGTAAAGCGCCAGAAGATGGTAGCCAAATATGCCGAGAAAAAAGCAGCATTGAAGAAAGCAGCGCTTGCTGATGCTGAAGGCAATATCGACTATGAGGCTCTTACCAAACTTCAGAAATTGCCGAAGAATGCATCAAAAGTTCGCCTTCACAATCGTTGCGAACTCACCGGACGTCCGAAAGGATATATGAGTCAATTCGGCATCTCACGTATCCAATTCCGCGAAATGGCTTCAGCCGGACTCATCCCCGGAGTGAAGAAAGCAAGTTGGTAAATATTATCAATTCTTGATAATCAGGGTAATTATTACCCGCTCCGATAATGAAGGGTATGGACATAAGTCCATGCCCTTCAATGTTTTTAAGTATTATGCTTTTTTGACGATAATTTTTATCAGCGATACAGAATTTCAGTCATTATTTCTGTTATCCCGGGGAATAACGATACTCCTTTTTGTGTAATTTTAATGTTACACCGGATAATTTGATTTTTTTTCAAAGTTTAGTATTATAAGAAGATAAAACCGGATATTCGAATTATAATTTTTTTTGTTCTAAATGTATTAATAATTAATAAATTAACTTTCAAAAGTTAACTTTTTTTATTATCTTTGTTTTAATCCGGAATACTTATTAATTATACTATTTTATCTAATTCTTATGATATGAAATTCTCAATTTTTCAAAATAAAATACCCTTAAAAAATAAAAATCACTTCGGATGCAAGGTCGGATTCTACATTCTATTATTAGGAATTGTAATCGTGGCTTGTTCTAAATCAAATGAAATAGTAAATGAACAATTGGATAAAGCCGAAAGCTTAATGGAAACTTATCCCGACTCGGCTGTATTCATATTGGAGAGTATAGACACGTTATCTATAAAGAAGCCATCAGAAAGGGCGAGGAGAGCATTGTTACTGTCCATGGCGTTAGACAAAAATTATATTGATACAACAGATTTTTCCATATTGCAACCTGCCTTGGACTATTATCCAAAACATGGAAGTCCGGAGGAACGTGTTAAAACGAGATATTATGAAGGCAGGATATTCATGAATCAAGGTGAAGACGGGCTTGCAATGAAGTCGTTTTTACAGGCGGAAGCAGATTCCATTAATTGCAAAGATTCAATAGCACTGGGAAGGCTTTATACAGTTTTAGCTATTATGGC
>VIDP01520407.1_pt1 | contig 13313 bp, 17 predicted proteins | sample 5025131 | NCBI WGS metagenome assembly VIDP01 (sample SAMN11853144, study PRJNA449069) | gut metagenome | isolation source: stool from male vole | host: Microtus ochrogaster | place: USA:Florida | collected 2017
AGTAGGGATTAAAGAAAAAAATATGAGTTTAATTTGCGTCCTGCATAGAGAATTTTCCATTAACGAAAGTAAAAGCGATTTTTTTATCCGTTTAAGAGATTGTGATATCAGACTTCTCACAAACATAAAAGAGATTTGTTTTACAATTTATAACAATTTCTATAATGATTTTGGCAAATGTGAACTTGAAGTTTGTGATGTATTGATAAAACAATTACCAAATAATTTATTATAAAAAATATATAGAAAAAGATGAATTATAATCTAATTTTGAAAATATTTATATGTCAAAATATGTTCTTTTTATGAGTTCAAAGAAGGGTTATTCAAGATTTTCAAACAAACTTGTAACCTTGAATACAGTTTGTCAAGACATGAAATCTTTTAAAATCGTTTATATATTCCTGATAAGGTTAAAAGCCTTATCGGGATTTTTTTGTTGTTTTGTAGAGTAAAAAGTTTTAAGTATATATTATAATAAAAAAAGACAAAAATTCAATTTTTCAGACCGTATCTAATGAGTTGATTAAATATATATTATAATTCCGATAAGGTGATTCCAGCCTTATCGAAATTTTTATTTTTGGAGGTTTTTAAATGGAAGAAGAAGTAAGAATCTGTACCCACTGCGGAGAAACTCTTGACGAATATGAGGGTACAACTGTCGGTAATGATTTGCTTTGTGATGACTGTGTAGACGAACTTTGCACGACTTGCGACCACTGTGGTGAAACAATCTGGACGGAAGACTGCGTAACAGATGATGATACATATCTTTGCAGAGAATGTTTCAACGACTACTATCGCAGATGTGAAAACTGTGACAACATTATTCATGATGACAATGTATGTTGGCATAACGATTTGCCCTACTGCTGTAATTGCTTTGATGACATTGATTATGATGACGAAATTGAGGAGTATAACTACAAGCCTGACCCGATTTTCTACGGTGACAGCTATATATACTTTGGTGTTGAACTTGAAGTAGACAAAGGCGGTAAAGACGGTGAAAACGCTTGCACTCTCAAAGATATTGCAAACCACAGACATGAATACATTTACATCAAGTCAGATGGTAGCCTGAATGATGGTTTTGAAATCGTTTCGCACCCGATGACACTTGACTACCATATGAATGAAATGGACTGGGAAAGTGTTCTGCATGAAGCTGTAAACATGGGTTATCGCTCACATCAGACAGACACTTGTGGACTGCATATTCATGTAAACCGTGATAGTTTTGGAGAGAATCAGGCAGAACAGGAAGAAGTCATCGGCAAAATCCTTTTCTTTATTGAAAAGAACTGGAATGAAATATTTCGATTCAGCAGAAGAAACGAGTACAACATGAATCGTTGGTCTGCACGTTACGGATATGAAAAGTCAGGCAAGGAAATTCTGCAAAAAGCAAAAGACACAGACAATCGTTACGTTGCAGTAAATCTCAGAAATTATCATACAATAGAGTTCAGACTTTTCCGTGGAACACTAAAATTGAATACCTTTTTAGCTACTTTGCAGCTCGTAAACGAGATTTGCAGAGTGGCTCTTTTGTTTTCAGAAGAGGACATTGACAAGTTGTCGTGGTCTGTTTTTGTAAGGGATATGAACCATTACCCCGAACTTGTGCAGTACTTAAAGGAACGTCAGCTCTACATCAATGAAGAAATTTTTACAGAGGAGGAAATGTAATATGTGTGCAATTTTTGGATTTCTTAACTATGACAAGAAAATCAGTCATAAAATTTTGACAAAACTTCTGCGTGAGTTGTCCATTGCGGCAGAAGTCAGGGGTACAGATGCAACAGGAATCAGCTACGTCAGGAATGGTGAAATGGTGACTTTCAACGAAAGCAAGACCTGCTCACAAGGTCAATCTTTACTTTCCAAAAGGAACAACGACAGTAATCGGACATACACGATTTACAACTCAGGGCAGTGAAAAGCAGAACTACAATAATCACCCCTTTGAGTCGGAAAAAGGTTTTGCGTTGGCACATAACGGTGTACTCTACAATGACAAAGAACTCCGCAAAAAATATATGCTCCCTGACACAAAAATTGAAACGGACAGTTATATTGCTGTTCAGCTTTTGGAACATTTCGGCGGTACAGATGTGGAGAGTATCAAGAGAGTTTCAGAACTTGTTGAGGGCAGTTTTGTTTTCACAATTCTTAGAGATGATAACACTCTGTTTCTTGTCAAGGGCAGTAATCCGATAACACTGCTTCACTTTCAGGAATACGGATTGTATCTTTACGCTTCAACGTCTGAAATACTCAAAGCAGCTTTAAAGAATGCAAAGTTTACAGCTAAATACGAGATTATCAACATACATACAGGTGATATAGTGTGTATTGGCTCAGACGGTAAACTTTCTTCAAGCACTTTTAAAAGCACAGAATTAGATTATGGATTTCATCATTATTTCAGTTGGTATGATGCTTTTGAGGAAGATGAAAACCATGAAAACGATTTACTTTCAATCTGTGGTTACTATGGTGTAGACCGTAAAGATGTAGAGTTGTTGCTTGAATACGGCTATACAGCGGACGAAATTGAAGATATGCTGTATAACAGCGACTTTTTTGAAGAAGCTGTTTCAGAAATAAAATCAATGTTCATATGAGGAGGTGAAAAGCATGAAAGGTTTTGTTGCAGGTGTAATATTCACAATTGTTGCAGAGAGTACAATTGCAATTGCAGTTTTCACAAAGGCAATCAAGAAAGGAGCTGACGAGGAATGAAGCAGGCATTAGAAATCGCTGTTGAAGTGATAGTGTGTGCAGTAAAGGTATTCAAGACACTCAGAAAGAAAAAATAACTTGTAAATGGGCAGGGCATTATGTTCTGCCCTCTTTCAGAAAGGAGGAAATCATGAAAACTGAAACGGCAACAATCAAAAGCAAAGCTTTGTTTTCGGACGATAAACAGCACCGCTTACTGCTTCACAAGGAATGGGATAAGAACAAGAAAACAGCAATGATTATCATGATTAACCCAAACACTGCCGACACTCTCAATATGGATTTGACAACAATGCTTGTTATCAATAATCTGAATGAACTGGGTTTTGGTTGTGTGAATATCGTTAATCTGTACAGCCGAATAATGCCGAAATTAAGCCTTAGATTCAATTCTGATAGTGATTTGATTGATTCAGAAACGGACTCAATCATTGAACAGTATGCGGCAATGAGTGATGCAGTAATTATTGCATGGGGAAGTATCGGAAACAACAGTCAGCGAGTCCGTGAACGTCAGAAAGACATTTTGGAACTGCTTGAACCGTATGAGAACAAGCTGTATCAAATCGAAGAAGAAGGCTATCACCCTTTAACTCCTGCAATTCGTACAGACTGGACACTTGAAACCTATAATTTTAAGGAGGAAAAAAAATGATAAAAATGACTAATCTTGAAGAAATAAAAGCTTTCCCTGAGCCTGAAATCAGGGAATATATCTTCAACAAAGCAACACAGATGATGACAGAATACGACGTTGAAAACCTCGACGATATTGGTTGCTTTGTTGTGCTTGACGGTTCAGAAAACCAGATGTTCGAGGTATCAGAAATGGAGTTTGTGGAAGTCCTCAATATCAATAATAACTGCTATTTACATGGTGTAAAAATTCTCGGAGACAGCTACGGTGAGGACATCTATCTGCCTGTTGAGGTGAAGAAATGCTGAATATACCAAAAGTAGCATTGTATGCAAGATTTTCAAGCGACAATCAGCGTTCAGAAAGTATTGATGCACAGGTCAGAGCTATGAGTAACTTTTGCAAGCAGAATCACTGGCAGATAGTTGCAACCTACACGGACGAAGCACGTTCTGCAACAACTGACAACCGACCACAGTTCCAGCAGATGATAACTGACAGCAGTAAGGTCATTTTTGAAATAGTTCTTGTGCATAAACTTGACAGATTTTCAAGAGACAGATACGACAGTGCAATCTACAAAAAACGCTTGAAAAAGAATAATGTCAGGCTTTGCAGTGTTCTTGAACGTATGGACGACAGTCCCGAAAGTATTATGATGGAAAGTGTTCTTGAAGGTATGGCAGAATATTACTCAAAGAATCTTTCAAGAGAAGTAATGAAAGGCATGAACGAAACAGCTCTCCAGTGCAAGCACACTGGAGGCTGTACGCCTCTTGGATACGATTTGGATGAGAATAAACGCCTGATAATCAATGAACACGAAGCAGAAGCAGTCAAAATAATATTTCAGATGTTTGCTGACGGTCACGGCTATACGGCAATTATAAATTATCTGAATGAACACGGCTACAAGACTAAAAAAGGTTGTATCTTCGGTAAAAACAGCTTGTATGAAATTCTTAACAACGAAAAATATACAGGTGTTTTTGTGTTCAATAAGGCTGCCGCTAAGGTTGACGGAAAGCGAAACAATCATAATTACAAGACTTCCGATAAGGTCATAAGGGTAGAGGGCGGCTGTCCTGTAATAATCAGCAAAAAGCTTTTTGAGAAAGTACAACGCAAGAAAGCTGCTAACAAACGTAATACAGGTCAATATCATTCCAAAGAATTTTACTTGCTTACAGGTAAGATTTTCTGCGGAATATGCGGAAAAAGAATGCAAGGAAATCTCAGATTTTCAGGCAGAAGTAAAACAAGACTTTCAACATATCGCTGTAATACGCACCGTTCTGAATGTAAAAATAAGGAAATCAATAAGGATTATCTTGATGTCTATATTGTTGACCTGCTCCGAAAGAAAATTTTTAATGCTAATTCACTGAAACATCTTGTAAACAATGTCAATACATATATTCGTCAGTACAACAGTAAGTATGATGCAAGTTATGAATCTGTAAAGACAGAATATGACGAAATACAGGCAAATCTTGATAATATTACAAAGGCGGTTGAGAAAGGTATTATCACTGAAAGTCTTATTGAAAGAGCTGAACAATTAGAGCAGAAACGTGCCAAAATTGAAATACAGCTTTCAACAATGCATCAGTATGTGCCTGTTGAGTACAATGATTTTGCACCGATAATAGACGAGTTCAAAGGCTTGGAACGTGGTACAGAATCATTCCGTACATTCATACAGCATTATGTAAATAAAGTTACAATGTACCCTTATCATCTTGAAATAGAACTGAATACAGGTCTTGGAATGGCTGATGAATTGAATGAAGTCATTACAATAAGACGTGGAGAACTGTATGAGTTGTTTGAATCAAGGGTAAGAGAATAGGAGGATTAAAATGTTTGAAAAAAATAAACCGAGATACCTTACAAGAGGTGTAGATGCTGAAATACCGCTTGAACTTCAAATGTTCATGTGGGAAGCGGTTGACAGAATGCCAAATCCGAAAGACTATTTACAGATATTTCGTTTGAGTGTTGTGAACGGCTTGCAGGTGATAGAACATACATCGGAACAGCCTGAATACAAGATGCAGTACATACTTGCGGAGTGCGATGAAAACATAACAGCAAAAGTTTATGTCATAGACAGCGAAGAATACTGCACCATGCTTTTAGCAAATGAGTACTAATAACATTAAATCTCAGTCACAAATAACGTGGCTGAGATTTTTTTAATGAGATTACGATGGTATCGGGGTTGATTTCATGCCTAAAGTGAGTATAGCCCTTAGTTACAAAGCAAATATTTCTTTGCTCATAAATTTTTTTCAGAAAATCAGATGTATGGTTATATAAAAATGTATAAAATAGTGCCATGTTTTTGTGCAAAATATAGAAGATTATTAGTGAGACATACATCTGTCCGCTTAGTGTGTTATAATTAAGATAAGAAAGGACGTGAACTATGGAAAATCAAAAGCCTTACAGAATGTTTGAAATATTTTTCAGAGCGTTAAAGGGTGAATACATTTCTTTAAGGAAACTCTCAGAAGAATATCAGGTCTCTACAAAGAGCATAAGCAGGGATATTTCTGAAATTCAGAAATTTTTGTCGGAACATCGTGAACTGATGCAGAACGCAGAACTTAACTACTCTTATAAGGATAAAGCATACATATTAAACAGTGATGAATTTCTGAAAAACAAGGAACTTTTTGCACTGGTAAAAATGATGTTAGGCTGCCGTTGCTTTTCCAAAGAAGAAGTCCTGACTTTGATTTCAAAACTTAAAAAATTCACAACCATTCAGGATAGAGAAAAACTTGAAAATCTTATCCGCAAAGAAATCTATCATTACCATGAGGTAAAATCTGACTGCAAATCTGTAATAAATAATCTATGGAAAATTATTCAGGCGATTGAAGAAAAGCGTACAATCACTATTACCTATTACAAAATGAACCGTAACGAAGTAAAACACAAAATCAAACCTGCATCAATTATGTTCAGTGAGTATTATTTTTATTTGATTGCCTACGATGCAGATGATACAAGGTATAAGCCTATATATTTCAGAGTTGACAGAATTTCAGTTATTACAGAACATCGTGAAAATTTTCAGTTAGAGCGTGAATATGATTTTGACGAGGGCGATCTGCGTGAAAAGAACCAGTTCATGTTTCCGGGAGAAACTGTCCGAATCCGTTTTGAATTTTCGGGACTGTCACTGCAAGCAATTCTTGACAGACTGCCGACTGCGAAAGTAGTTGAGAAAAACGGCAATACAAGTATCATTGAAGCAGAAGTGAATCACGGACGTGGAATCATTATGTATCTGCTGTCACAGGGTTCATGGGTGAAAGTATTGTCACCGCAGAGTCTTGTTGACGAAATGAAAGAAGAAATCGCAAAAATGCAAACCTATTATAAATAGAATTATGACTTTAATACAGAAAAATCCGTTGTGAAATAAGGCTCACAGCGGATTTTTTTGCAAATATAATTGTAAATTTTTTTTGAACGGACACCCATATGTCCACTATGATTTGTATAATAGAATCATGGGGTTACAAATTCTGAAAATCGTCGGAAAGTAAGTCCATAAATGCAAGGCAAAGGCGTTTACTGTTAGGAGAAAGCGTTTTGAATTTTTCCAGCAGAGCCGCATCATCTTTGGAATAATCTGTTTGGCGGACAGTACCCAGTAAAATGCGGTCAGGAGTTGTTTCAAGAGCAGTGCAGAGTTTCAGAAAGACTTCAAGACTTGGAATGGAGCGAGCAGTTTCAATGCAGGAAAGGTATTTATCGTTGATTTCAGCACGTTCACAGACCTCAAACTGTTTCAGTCGCAGCTCCTTACGCCTCCTTGCAAGATTTTTACCGATTTGTTTGTAGTCAAGTTCCATAAAATCACCTCATTATAAGCATAACAAATAAGATACGTAAAACAAACATAATAAAAGTTGAAATTCAACTTAAAACAGGAATAAAGTTGTGATATAATAAGAAATATAGTAAAAATATACGAATTATTCTGTAATTAATCAGAATAAAGAAATTAAAGGTGAATACTATGGCTAAAGCAGAATCAGGTGTGAAAGTCGCCATTTTGAAAGTAGAAAAAGTGCGGCATCTGCTTTCATTCAATAAAAATATTGTCGCATAGAATGGAGTATATTATGAATTCAAAAAAATGTACAGTAATCTGGGTAGCATCAATAGTTTGTTTCGCTTGGTTTATTTTTTCGTTCCTGAAACTGATACTCGGCAGTGCCGCTGATGCAAGTCAGAACTATGGACCAGGCTTATCACTTATTGCAGGAATTGTTGTAGCTATTGTTGACATTGTAGAGATAATTAATCAGTCCAAAAAGGCAGGCAAATCTCTTATTCCTTTTGTCATATCTTCTTTCAAAAAAGAAAACGGAAAAGATATGTCCAGACTTGCATGGGCACTGTTTTTCAGTATTTCACCGATATTTATTCTCATAGGCGTACTTGTACTGTGTTCTGGCGGCGGAACTGCTGCATTAGGTAATAATCAAAACAAGAGTTCGTCTACAAATACAGTAAGCCAACAGACAGGCGGAGGTATATCAAATTCAAGTAAAGACTCGGATAATTACCAAAAACTTAATAATATTGCCGGAAATACAAGCAATAATATGCAGCAGATAACTGAGGCTAAACATAACGAGATACAGAATATCGTTAAGAACAATCCCGGCATCAGTGATGAAGAACTCGCTCAGACTGCTGGTGTAAATGCCGATACTGCTCGAGCTCACAGACCTCAGCTTGACCTTTCTTATCAGGATATAAATCATATCGCCGGAAATACAAGCAATAATATACAGAATATTATTGAAGCTAAGTACAACGAGATACAAAAAGCTGTACAGAATAATCCCGGATTAAGCGATGAGGACATAGCACAGAAATTTGGTGTGAACATTGATACAGCTCGTGCAAGCAGACCAAAACTTAACCTTTCATATGAGGAACTGAACAGGATAGCCGGAAGCACTGCGAACAATATTCAACAGATAACAGAGTCGGCACACAACGAGATACAGAATATGTTCCGAAAAAATCCCGGTTTGAGCGTTGAGGAGGGGCTCGCATTGTTTAATAAGTCTCACCCCGGCACAAACATAGAAACTATCCGTGCTCATAAGCCCAACTGATATATCAATTTACATATATGCTCTGTCCAGATTAGGATATGGAGATAACAAGTCTGATTTAGAAAATAAACAGTTTTTAAATTGAAAAATTACTTGACAACAGAAAAAATATAATGTATAATAAGAATGTAAATGCAAAATTTGTTGTAAAACAGGTTTTTAAATAGAAAAACAGGTTTTCACAATTGAAAGGTGGTGATGAAAATGGAAGAGGAGACTATTATTATCGCAGGTGCTGCTGTTGCTGTGATTGGTGTAGTTGGCTTTCTATGTTATAAGGCGATATCCAAAGCATCACAAAATGTGAATTTGACAGACGTTATTAATGAAAATGCCGATGAACAACTGGTTGTTGATAAGTTGACAGGTGTTGATTTAACGCCTTGGTTCAAGGAAAAAAACGCCGGAAACAAGTACATAAATGCTATTCTGTATCCAACGGAGCAGAACATTAAAAAGTTCAATATTCCGAATGGAGTTGAACTTAATGATGGTCATTTGCTGATTCAAATGCTTTTTGATGAATCTGCACAGAAAATGGTTCTGATGCGTTCGGTTGCATTTGAAGAAATGGACGAATCGCTTTCTGATATGCTGGAAAAAAATGATGGTATCATCTTTATTAAGTAAGGGGAATATAAAATGGGCAGATTCAAAGAGCTAAAAGGAATTGGCAAGTTAATAGATAAAATTACCAAAAGTAATGATTGCGTTACATTTGAAGAACTGGAAGAAGAGACGATACTACTTGATTATACAGAACCTAAGACGGATGAAGAAAATCATAAAAGTATTTTAACATTTATCAAAACTGGTATAGACAACATTAAATCAGGTGGTAAAAAGATTGTACATTTGGTTTGCAGCGTACTTGATTTAAAGACTATACAAAAACTTATGGGAAAAAGATACTTAGTTCTTTGATTAATGTCACTATGAAAAGCGGTAATACTGTCACTTTTGAGGATTTGGAAGGTGATACGATATATAATGTTAAGGCTGATACTATTTCAGAAGATATAGAAGTTGGTCAGATTTATTATAAACGACCGGTTTGTATCCTGTAAGAATTATAAAATAACAAAAAGGAGAAAATATAATATGATAGGTTTAGGATTTTTTCTCGGAGGTTTTCTTTTTAAGACTGTACTTGCTGCGACGCTGGTATCGATGGCTATTGCAGGTCTTGCTTATTTTGCCGTTAAGATTACTGTAAACGTTCTTAGAAAATACAAACAGAAAAAAGCAAGTAAGCTTGTTATGGCAAATATGGGAAGTTTGATAAAGAGCATTCCCAATCAGAAAGAAAGAACGTTTTCTTTTGATGAACTGGAAGAACTGGAGAAAGTTTCAGATGAAACGATTGTAGCTGAATATGATGAAGAAAAAGATGAGATTATTCAAGCCAATTTCGCTAATAAAAAGGAAAAATGGGACGATAATATTGATACCGCCCTTAACAGCAATGATGGCATTATTTTAATCAAAGACTAAGAGAGGGGAATAAAAATGGTTGGACCAGAGGAAATTGTTTTCGGAGTAGGAAAAGCAGCTGCTAAAGGTGCAAAGGTAGTTGCAGCAGGTGTCAGGAACGCAGCAAAAATGGCTGCAAATGTTGTTTCAAATATTGCAGCAAAAGTTCGCAATTGGTATAACGACCTTGATAATTATAAGCTGGACAAGAACATTGATGTGCCATATCTCAGAGCGTATAAAAAAAGAGCAAATACTGTTCTTGTATTAGCGAGAGTTGACGCTCTTATGAAAAACATTAATGACCCTCAGCTTGCAAATCAGGTGAGACCTGTTAACAATGAGTACATTATTGCTGAATATAATGAAGCAAATGATGAAGTTGTTCAGTCGGATTTTGTTTATAAGGAAAGAATCGATGATAATATTATGACTGCATTAAACGCAAATGGCAACATCATCTTGATAAAGGAGTAAATGAATGATTTTACATTTTTTGGTAAATGATGACACCATTTCCGCAGACAGCATAGAGCAGAACCGCATTTCTGAGATTGCTAAAGCGACTTTGGGAGTGGCAACTGATGATTTTAAGATATATCATTGTCATAATTTAATTTTCAGAAAAAGCACGTTGGACTATAACTGCGTAATTGATGGCAAAATTGATGGAGATGTGCTTGGAAAGAAAAGAATTTTTTCTGACAAGCTCCAGGAGTACCTGAAAAACTGCTTTGGCAGACATATTAATGGTGTAACCAGAATTGAGACAGGATTTACTATTGGAAAGGTTGCAGGTTCAGGTGAAAAAAGCAGTTTGTCGGGTGAAAATGCTTCTGCAAATGATGAAAGCAGTGCAGAATTTGATTACGAAAAACGTGCAGCTATGTATCAGCCTGTTGAACCGTTGTATACATTCGACAGAGTAATTCTGCCGCAGCAGGTAAAAGATAAAATTGAAGAATCTCTGGCAATTGTGGAATGTGAGCAAAAAGTCTTTAAAGAATGGGGCTTATCGGTTATACAGCCAAATCCTTCATCAGCCCTTAGTTTCTACGGTCCTTCGGGTACAGGAAAAACAATGGCTGCCGAAGCTATTGCACATAAACTGAACAAAAAGATTCTCAAAGTCAGCTATGCGGATATTGAAAGTAAGTTTCATGGCGAAGGTCCGAAAATGGTGAAAGCTATCTTTTTGGCTGCTGAAAAAGAGAAAGCAGTTCTGTTTATTGATGAATCCGATTCTCTTTTGTCAAAGCGTTTAACAAATGTTACGCAAGGTTCGGAGCAGGCAATCAACTCTATGAGAAGTCAGCTTTTGATTTGTTTGGAGGAATTCAAGGGAATCGTCATTTTTGCAACGAATCTTGTTGTAAACTATGATAATGCATTTCTGACACGATTGATAAGTGTTGAATTTGTCAAGCCTGATAAGGAATGTCGTGAAAAGATATGGAATGTACATATTTCAGGAAACGGCATAAATATTCCGTTGTCTCACGATGTAAATGTTGGTGAACTTGCAGAAAAGTACGAATTTTGTGGAAGAGATATACGTAAAGCTGTCATTTCTGCATGCGTGGCTGTTGCTATGCATAATGGTGATATTGTTACACAGGCAGATTTCGTGAAATCCTGTGATAAAATCAAAGACGAGGAAGAACGTCTTGCAAATGCCGAAGACCATACAAAAGCAGGTAAACCGTTATCTCCCGAGCAGCAGGATATTCTTAAAACTGCTATCAAAAGTAAGCTCCAATCAGAAAAAAGTACAACTGAATAAATAACATTAAAAATAAAATCTCGGCTGCATTTTTGCGGCTGAGATTTTTTAATAGAAAACGAATGGTGACAGGATTGTTATTGTTTCTAAAATGAGTATGTTCTAAGCATAACAGTAACTATCTCTTTCTCTCATAAATAATTCGGAAATTCAGATGAAAATACAATATACTTCTCCACCAACACTAAATGAGTATCCTTTCTTCTGAAAAATAATTCGGGGATTCGGGCGGAATAAATATCATAGAAATTATTGATGAATGAAGTCAAAGTTTAAAAATCCCCTAAAAATAGCCATACCCGAATTTGCAAATATTAAAAGTACGCAGAATCAAAAAGTCACGCATCGCCTCCACCACTATTTTATGCGTATTTTTAAAGTAAAAAATATGCAGCTTAAAAGCCGTAGATACGTTAAATCACGTATTTACGGCTTTTTTATTTTCTCAAAAATACGCACTTTTGTTCAACGAGGGGTCAGAATAAAGGATATCCGACGCATTTTATGTCTCAGGATTCTGGAATCAGCTTGTTAAAAAACAATGCGACAATGCGACAGAAATTACTTTCTGGTTTTACGGTTTTCTTCAAGTTTCTGGTTTTGTCTGGTTTTGTCCGGTATTTTCTGGTACACTTTTTCAATAATATGGATTTGAATCACCCTCATTCTCGATGAAACAGTGCGACAATGCGACAGCTGTTTTGCAAGGCTAAATCTGCCAAAATATAAGTATGCAGGTACGGTGAGAGGTATAATGAAATCAGCCAAAAAAGCAGAACGACCTCAAAAGCCGTTCTGCCATGTTTTATTTTTTCATATAAAACTCACACTCATAACCGTCTGCACGAAGCAATAGTCCCTCTGCCCATTCAGGAGTACTTTCCATTAAGCCGCATATCTGCTCCACAGTTGTGTCCATATCGCATTCAACAATTACTTCGTCATGTACGTGACCTACAATATCCATACTCTGCATCGTGGTCATGGAGTACATCAGGAGGTCTCTTGCAACGCCCTGGGTTATGTTCTCAACAAGCTTAGCACCGTAAGTCTCAAGCCTTGACCATTTCTTGCTACCGTCAACGCCCTCATAAGTGATTATAATATTACCGTTATCGCCCTTTTCTACCTTAGGTCTGACATAAGCGAGCCTGCGTCCAGAAGGCAATTCGATAAAGAAGATTCCGATTTCATATGAGAATCTCAATCTGCCGAAGGTCATACTGCTTTTGTCTGTAATGACCTTTACAGCAACAGACTGAACATCGCTCCAAAACTTTACAATGTTAGGGGAAGACCTTCTCCAGTCGTCAACGAGAGAATATAACTCATCATCAGAAAGCCTTAGCTCCGTACCGCCCATAGCCTTTATAGCACCGATTGAACCGCCATAAACGCAAGCCAATTCTGCAATCTTGCCCTTCTGCCTCAGATGACCGTTGACACCGTTTTTCTCAACTGGAACACCAAACATCTTGGCAGCAGATGCGCAGTAAATATCTTCTCCGTTAGCAAA
>VIDP01480970.1_pt1 | contig 13306 bp, 9 predicted proteins | sample 5025131 | NCBI WGS metagenome assembly VIDP01 (sample SAMN11853144, study PRJNA449069) | gut metagenome | isolation source: stool from male vole | host: Microtus ochrogaster | place: USA:Florida | collected 2017
AAATCAAAGACCAAGGCAGCTTTAAACTTCTATGCTACCTCAGGACTTAATGATATGATAAATGCTATTTATTACGTTGGCGACGACAATCCGACAATATTTGAGTATTGTGAAGGAGGAGAAAAACAAACCAACAAGATTCATGTCGTAGATTTTGTCAGTGCTCTTAGTATCTTCCATTTTGCAGAACGATCACTCAGAAATGATGACCAGCCGCTTGGAAGGTATAACAATACAGATAAGAAGGTGGAAGATATAAATGGATTGTCTGATACCCGATATTATAAATACAGGTTTTCAGAACTATCGGAAGAAGAAATAGCAATATCAGATGAAGAAAAAGATGAATTTCAAAATGGATTGAATTTCAGCAATTTCATAGAATCAGAACTTGCCAGGGTCTTCTATCCATTGTCTTCGTTTGCTATAGCATTGAGATTTTTTCATGATGAGGTAGCCCAAAAGACAAAACTGGCAAGTCAACTTGACTGGTTTGTAACATTGGGTCTTGCAGAGTGCTTCCATAATGGGAATGTAGTGACGGGTAATACTGGCGATCCTTATGTTAACCAACTACGCCAATGTTGTTCTGGGTTGATGGATTTTTATGAATTTTTCAGAATCTGGAACGAGGAGTTTCAGAGGCATTCTTCCCATGGACTGTTCCTGTATAATTTTGATTCAGGAAAACCATTATCTGATTTCATAGCAGGTATAGATTTTAAAGAAACATCCGCTGGCTTTTTGGGAATGGGAAAATCCACCAAATCATTATTAGATATGGAAGAGGATGTGGCGGAAGGCACTAAAAACGCATGGAAGGATATGCGAGCGGTAAATACTTTCAGTGTAGACTCCCAATTCAAGGCTTTCATGCTATTGTCTGTTTTGACAAATGGATGTAGAGAAGTTTTCATTCCAAACAAGAACAACAAGAAGAAAGACAACGGAAGAGCCGAGGAGAGAAGAAAGAAATTAGAGACAAAAACTCTCAAAGTAGTCGATGCCACGGCTGCTACATAATATGAATCTTGAATATGTAAACATAATATGGCACAGCATAAAGATTTAAGTATCGATGGGACTTCTCCCAGAATACAGAATGCTACAGTAGAGGGGTTTAACGATGTCGGCAGGGACGGTATGCGTACTACCGAAATCTCTGATAGCGCAGTAATCAACGAAACTTCGTTGAATAAGATGGCAACTTCAATTCCGACCCCATTTGCGCGTCTATATCTGTATGACACGGCCTTCGGCGAATTAAATGCATTGGAGGAGAAAGATGCCCATGTGGATATCAAGACTAAACCTTATAAGGTAACTCCGGTGAATGCCACTCTTTATCACCACTTGGTAGCTGAGTGTCTCGACCTTATAGAATTCATATTTGAATATGGCGCGGACAAGCGTTTTTCAATACACAAATGGAATGTTATAGAAGAAACCAAAGGTTTGGGCGCTCAGGATACTCAGACCCAACAGATTCTAATAGATGACGGTTACGGAGATGAAAAAAAGGATGTAAATGAGATAGAGGACAAACACAAAAAATTAGGAACAGCATTGCGGGATGCCATTACAAACACAAGGCTTTCCTCAATGGAGAATATCTACCTGTTCAAGTGGAATGATGAAATCATAGGAGGTACCTCTCCCTTTACGCTTGTGTATGTCAGTCCGAACTGGCGGCGCAAGATGAGGGCAAAAGGATTTGGCCCGTTTTATGGGTCAAAGGGTAATGTGCTTTTTCAAAATATAGATCCTACCACAAAAGTATGGTCTTTAAATGAGCGATCAGACGAGTTCAAGATGTATATGTTTGCTCTTGCAACGAAATATGCCTCAGATTTTGCTCGTTCTCGTGAAAAAGGTGGTAAACTTTACAATTTGAATGAGTATATCAACAATACCAAGGACCACTACGATACGAATAGAGACGCTAAAACCTTAGCATTGGTTTCTTTCGAGGAAATGAACAATGGAAATTTCAATGACAAGTTTGATTCCTCATTTAAAGAACTGAAACATACGCAGAAAGTTAGCGACAATAGTGATGATAGACAGCAAGCAGAGGAACAGGCAACTATAGGAGAAGTTCATTTCTATACAAAGATTGTCAAGCCAGATGAAAGAAGTGAATACAAAATAGTCCCTACAGTAGAAGAAGCCTCACTACCTGTAGAGACGGGTAGAAATGAAACGAAGATCCCAATGAAAGATAGGTTACCTTTGGTCCTGTCTTCAAAAAAGCTTAGCAAAGATAGTGCCCGATATTGGTATCGTACCCCTTATAATCCAAATTCCCTTCCTGTAAGGCCAGAGGGGGAATATTTTGAGCGTATTCTACCGGGAGTACCTGGCAACGAGGAGTATCCTTATATCACAATGTGTGATATATTGGAGGATTCCATTATGTACTTAGGTTACAATATAGATAAGGATCGATTCTTTACAGGATTTCATGGCAGCAGTGGATTCCTTCTACCATTGAAGCCAACGTTCTTCAAATACTTCAGAGTTGAAGATCTACCTAAGATGGTAAAGGTCACTCCGGATTCCTCTATATTGAGTCAAAGCGTTACGGTTTCGGTTGATATACCTGTGAAAGGAGGGACAGTGAATTTTACCCGCACTTATAGTCGTAACAAACCGAATGAAATAATTGACTTCTCTCAGAAAAGTTCTTTCAAATTAGGAGTATTTCCATTCTACACATATGCAGAAACGGATGCTGCTGAAGAGGACGCGTACAAGGTGCTTATTGCGAGAACATGCGATCTGAAACTTGATTTCTTCAACAAAGACTTTGTGACACCTCTGGGCCCGGATACAGTGAAATCCACAATCCGCACAGAGAAAGGAAATATGAAGACCGAGTATTACACCTTAGGCACGCGCATGACTAAGAGTGATCCCGGAAAATCAGGTAGTTTTACAGCCATTAGAATCATCAAGGATGGAATTGGCGGCATGATTGTGCCAAAATTCCTAAGAGCTAAAACATCGGAAGAAAAATATGTGTTCTGTGTTGACTTTGGAACAGCCAACACTAATATCGCATACGCAGTGACCTCTGGGCAGTCAGTTGCAGACGGAATGGTGTTCAAGGTGAAGTCAGATGATATCCACACGTTAGATTATACTGCCGGTTCGTTTCAGATGGCTATGCTCAATGAAGAAGGGGCTGAAGGAAATGCTGATAATTTAAATCCTCTGATAAATAGCGAATTTGTGCCAAAATCCATTGGTAAAGGGGGTGTTAAATTCCCCATACGGACTATTGTATGTGCCCGTAATTCCAGCTTGCCTAAGGAACCCGATCTTTTTGGAGATGCCAATATTGCGTTTTATACAGATCGATATAATACTGATGATTTGCCCTATAGTTATTATACAGATCTTAAATGGGGTAAGACTTTTAAGAAGCTGAATAGATCATTCTTCCAAGAAATTCTTTGGTTGTGTAAGAATAAGGTTGCGGAACTTAGTGGCAATGTGGCTTTTGAATTCTACTTTACTTATCCTCAGACCATGAATGTGAATTTGGTATCAGGTATGAGGAACGCATGGAAAGAAGCCGCTGAAAACATTCGTACAAGAGCTAATATCGTAGATTTAACTGTAAAGACAGTCAATGAGAGGAAACTTAATATTTACGAAGGTATAGCTCCTTGGTATAGAACGCTTGCTATCCCAGGAAAGGAAGTAAATGCGACAGATTCATTCCTTAATATTGACATAGGCGGAGGCTCTACAGATATAGTTTATATAACCAGACCCTTGAAAGATTCCCAGCGAGAAATGCAAGGATACTCCTTTTCTGCTAAGTTTGCTGCCAATGATCTTTGGGGTGACGGTGTAAGGGGTTCAGATTATAAGACAAACGGATTCCTTCAATCTTTCATGGATGAGTTCTTAAAAGATGATGGTAATCAAGATGCAAAACTTAAAAGGGACCTTGATAATTATATCCGGCATGCGAACAATTCGGAGGATGTGATAGGTTATCTCTTTGCACATCCGGATTACAGTTTTTCAGAACATTTGGCGGACAATGAAAAGCTGAGAACTGTCATATTGATGCATTTCGCTGCGACCATGTATTATATTGGGCGTACTTTAGCGTTACAGCAGTTAGCTCTCCCGAAACATATTTCATTTTCAGGGATGGGCTCCCTTTACCTGAAGTATTTAGCAGAATATGGAGCGGGGGAAATTTTTCCTGATAGCGATGCACTGGCAGCTGTAATAAAATCCATCTTCAAGTATGCAGGCTTAAAAGTGGAAGATAAGGAAGGTAAAGAAAAACCCTTGTCGGTTCATTTTGCTGAAGAACCGAAGAAGATTACAGCGGAAGGCGGTCTGCTGATGTATAACACCACTCTGAAGGGAGTAACAGACAAGGTAGTGAGAAGTGAGTCTGTAAATTTCCATCTTTATGAAGGTGAGGATGAAGAGGAAGAGGAGGTTGCTATCACACTTTCAGACCTTCCTAAGTATGGTCAGCCTGTTATTAATGAGGTCAATAACTTCTTAGGACTGTTCAATTTCCGTCCGTTTGTGGATGCCGTGTCAAATGAACTTGGAGGTATGCCACCCAGATTTAATATGGATAATATGAAATCTTGGGTTGGAGATGGATATGATATTGCTATGGAGCATGAGTATCCAGAGCGCGATGAAGATGATTCAACTAAAATCAAGGATGTGTTATTCTTTTGGCCATTAAAGCATGCCATATATATGCTTGGTAGAGCTATGGCTAAAAGTGAGAAATGATAAAGAGTTTTTCTTGTGATCCTTAATAATTGATTATAAGTTCAGAATCATGAATATTAAGCAGTATATTGTAGGGATGTGCGTTGCTCTGACGGTTTCAACCGTCGGAGCAACTATACCCTCGCATCTGGAAGATGATAAAGTAGATATTCCAGATACTATTCAACCATCATATGTAACTAAAGCTGAATTTGACTCTTTGAAAACAGAAGTATTGGTTCTTAAAGATACTTATAAGGAACTCGAAGAGAATAGTTCTGATAGTGGTTTTGGAAGTATTTTTTGGTCCTTGATTTTTGGTGTTATTGGTGGCGCAGCCATGTTTCTTGTTGCAAACAGGTATTTTGTTGGGCGACAACCAAAGACTACTGCTGATGTGGTAGACGTGTCTTCACAAAAAGAGGCAAAAGCAGCAATTAGCCATGAGCCATCTCAACCACAGAAAAAAGAAAACAGGAGAAAAAAGGAGACCTTGGCACAAGTCAGAACAACAGCGACATCTGAAAATGTTTCGGCTACGGATAAACAGCAGAAGGACCAGATTCAGGAATGGAAGCTACAAAATACCGCCTCGGATAGGGACAGAAAGGAAGAAATTGTCAAATCTTCGATTAATGCGAGTCCTAAACCACAGGATATAAAAAAGCGCCTTTATGCAAATATTATGATTCCGAGTAAGGGAATGCTAATTGTTCCAGATTATGCTTTTTCTGATGCAGAGACTGATGAGAATTTCCAATTCGATCTCAATGAAACAAAGGGCACAGGCACCTATACTATCGCCCCATCAGTTTTAAGGGATGGCATTTCCAGACTTTCGGTTTTGGAGAAGTATGTGGAGCCGTTTGAGTTCGATTCTACCGCAAAACAAATTAATGTTGAGCGTTGCGGTACAGTGGTGCATGTAGAGGGAGAGAACTATTGGAAGGTAGAATCAAAAATGATAATTTCACTTTCATAACACTTTTATGGATACAAGAGACCCACGTTTTGTAAATGCATATAATGATCTTGTAGGAGCTTTTTTTCGTTTTATCAACGTCGTAAATCCCGCTCCTACAAAAGAAGATCAGATTCGATTGATCTGCAGTTCTATGACCACCTTGATAGACATGATCAAGGGTAACTGCTATGAAAATTACGAAACCCAGTCGGATTACGGCGCATACACGCAGCCTCAACCTCAAACACAGGTAGCTTCTGAAAATTCGTTAGTTTCTGAAAAAACTTTAGGAACAGAAAGCACCCATAATCAGGTCTCCGAAGTGGTGTATCCCGAAAAACGATTTGCCAAAGAGCCAACATTTACGGCTGATGAGGTATATAAGTTCCTTCCTAAGCAGTTCAAGAAAGAAGACGCATGGAATGAGTTGGATGATATGGATGCAGAGGAATTCATATTTATAGTAGAATTTGATCCTTCCGAAGGGAAAGGCCAATACTACCTGAATGAAGATAAGAAAGTCAATTTAAATCCTGCATTAGCAGGCAGTATGGAATCTTCAGTTGTTAAAGTAGAAGGCAATCCTCAATCTGGAAAGATTGCGATAAAATCAAAAGGAAAGATTGAAAAGGCCAACGGAGGATGGGAAATCATTAGTCCATTGGTGATCACCGAAAAATAACTTACATTTAATGAAAAAGATTCTTATTATCGCAGCAGTCGTGATAGTAGTTATACTTTGTATAAAAAACTGTGGCACGCAGTCGGAGTATGACGAGACAGACGAACTGGTCAGCGAGAGCAATATCGATCAGATTCGCGAACGTGTGGCAAGTGCAGAGGGTAATGTGATAATCCTTGAGTCAGGGCTGCGTGTCAGATTGGTGGGAGTATCACCAGAAAACACCTGGGCTGAGACATATTTGCGGGCACATGTAGTTGGAAAAGACATCGCCTTAGTCGCTGACAGAGAGATCAAAAAGAACATGGAGGATTATGACAGTGAGATACCAGCGTATGTCATAATAGATGATGCTCTTCCTTCGGTCAATCATCTAATTGTAATAGATAATCCCCGAGCTTTTGACCCTTCGGAATTAGGAGACAGCCTTGAAGTGATGAGGCCATCGAAAACTGACAATGTTAAGAAAAGTGATTTAGCACTTTATATGAAGATGCGTTCATTTTTAATCCAAACTCCAGAAGGTCTTGGAACAGGATTCTTCATCAACAGTGATGGTTTAGCTCTAACAAATAATCATGTGTTGTCTAACACAAACGGGGTAGCGAACCTTTACAATGACAAAGCTCACGATGATAGCAATATCTATGCCGACAGAGAAAGAAATATTGATAGGATTATCTATACTGATCCGACTCTGGATGTAACTGTATTTCAAGTAAGGCTGGATCCAGGAGAAAAAGTCGATTTTTTTAATCTTACGGATAAACATGTTCCACAAGGTACGAGAGTGGCTACCTATGGCAATCCTTATGGCTTGACAGCCTCTTTTACCTCCGGGGATCTTTCTGCCTATAGAGACTTAGAATCCCGGCCTTTAGTACAGTATTCTATGGCCACTAATCCAGGCAATAGCGGCGGTCCAGTTGCGGATCCCACTGGAATGGTGATCGCTATTCATGATCTGGGAGCCAAGGATATGCAGAATGTAAATTACGGAATTGATATTCTTGCAGTACGAAAAATTCTCGATAAATATCAACTTAAATATGGAGGACTTGAATGAATTTCACATCATCGCTGCAACGAGATAGTATATTATACAAGTATGTCACTACGGGAGGAGTCTATCAAGACTCCTCTTCCCAACAATATGTACTTGAACATCGCGCAGATGGCTACGTGTATAATCGTATAGAGGATGAATGTATGATGGCTCGGCTTGAATTTAATAATTCGATATTCAATAGTTTTGTGGCTTCGATCCGAGGTAACGATCAACCTCTATTATTGTCTTGGGACAGACAGTTGCCGAGTGATATGCTTCTGTGTGGGGAAATATTGCACATCAATGCAGGGGATGAATCTCATTTGGCTATTATAAAGATAAATTCCGGAGTATATTTGATTGTTGACACTGCAGACAAGGCAAGAATACTTAGTGTAGTATCTTCTGAAAGAAACATAGTATTTGAAATAGGCAAGAGTGTAGTATTCGATGGAATTGGTGGCGTTCGTGTGAAATGGATGCACATTCAACCCCCAAACAGAATAAGCAGGACTATAGATTATCAGTATAGCAAATATTATAACCGTGCAAAAGTACCTGATGACATTTCTTTTTTGACTCAAAGACTACTGCGGGCTCTTCACCAAAATGATTATATACAATCATACGATGATTTAATACGATTGTTTATTTCAAATGGCATCTCATCGTGGGTCGTTCATACAGTCGCAAATGCTTACCTTAGAAAAAGCCAAACACATGAGTATTTTTGATGACAAAATTATGAAACGATTGGAGCGATTTGCTTCTCGTAATAGCGATATGGTAATTGTGGCTAATGAAGGATCGTATTCTATTATTTCCAATAGGAAATATAAAGGGGTTAGTATTGACGGTGCCATTACAGTGCCTCCTATATATGATAACCTTCAGCTACATCCTTTATTGATAGCTGGCTCAGTTGAGATTGAGGGGAAAAAAGCTATTATAGATTTGTATTCAGGAGAATTATTGACGGATTTTAAGTATGATGATATAGCGTTCGAACCTACTCAGCACTCTATAAAACTTTATAAGGATGGTTTAACTGGTCTTTTTAGCGTCGCAAATAAGTGTGTGGTAGAAGAACCTTCATATTCTGACATGAACAGGAATGGGTGTGGCAGATATGGCTGGATGTATTCTCCTGTAGACGGATACATTATATCAGATAGGGTCACAGGCGAGAAAACTTCTTTGGGATTTGATATAGACGAGTGTTTCGATGAGACACATGGACATATATTCATCCTTAAGCACGGCAAGGTAAGAATGATGACTGCTGATGGAATGGAAGATGTGTATGGATATCGAAAGTTGCTTTCGTCAATTGGAGGAAGACTCACACTTTACAATTCGTCAAGTGGAGTGTCTGCTATAGCCGATATCTACGGAATATTATTATAATTCTTTTATTATCAAAATATAATTTTATATGATTTCTGATTTAATAGGCACACTCATTCAGTGCCTCATAGGGTATCTCTTTATTGCATATATTCCTAAATGGCTAAACATTTCAGGGATATTTGCAACTATTTTGAAGGTAATTGGAGTGCTTATCATACTTCGAGCTCTTTTGGCGTGGGTTTAATCCACATCGTATGGATTTTGGGCAGTTTGGCCGTTCTGTCTAAGGTGTCTTGATTTTAAGGGGTAAATGTATGTATAAGAGGAGGGTGTATTATGGAAAGGGTATTAATTGCGATAAATGCTATGGGTAAGATGAAGAAGGGGGGGCTGGTGGCGGTTGCAGTTGTGGTGGCAATTGTGATGCCATTGTTGCTGTCGAATTTGATATATCCGGCCTTTCAAGTTTTTCTGCCTTCTGGCAACATCGTTCTTACACCTACGTTGAGGGTTATTGCTACGATTCTGATGAGCGTGGTGGATTATGGGATAGCTTATATATTCATTTATCAGACGCTAAAGAGAAAGAAAATATTGTTTAATACAGTATGCTTTGCGCTGACATTTTTATTGTGTGTCTTTTGGGGATATCTATGGTATATAGATCTTTAGTGGGGTCAAAAGAAAGGTATCTATAATTATGCTTAGGATTCAGAATTGGAATTGTTTGTTGATTAAAAATAAAGTGGCTTATGGCGAGGACGTTTATTTTGGGATGTGGGGGGACTGGAGCTAAAGTGGTGGAAAGTCTGATGATGTTGATGGGGGCAGGAGCTCTCGGAGGAGAGGAGATTGTGCCTCTTCTGATTGATTTTGATACGGATAATGGGAATGTACACAGATGTGTGCAATTGATGGATATGTATGCAGAACTACATAACAAAATCTATCCAGATACAGAACAGCATGAGGAAAATGATAGCTTTTTCAGCGCCAAGTTGAGAACGTTATCTGAGTTTGAAGCGGCTGAAGGAATCCATAAAAAAGGAGGGTCGGAGTGGTTGTTGACTGTTTCTGATGATAGGTTAAAGGATCTTTATTTTATGGATTCTTTATGTCGTCCCAATGCAGCTAACGACGGGAGGAATATGAACACTCTCATGGAATCACTATATGGGAGGAGCGTAGGATACCCTGACAAAAGAAAGTTGGGAGTTGTTAGTGTGGAAGGAAATAGAAGTATTGCCAGGTTGAAGTATGGACTTTTGGGTATTTGGGATACTTTGGAATTCAAATTTTTCATGAATGTGGTCTCGCCTTATGACAGGATTGTGGTGGTTGGGAGTACGTTTGGAAATTCCGGTTCAACGGGTATGTTAGAGTTACTAAGGATATTCCGTGATTATCCTTATTTGGGAGGGAATGTGAAGAAAGCATTTATATTGCTGGATCCGTATTTTAATTGTGGCGGCACAAATATCCAAGATATATTCACCAGAAAGTCTGATCTGTTTTATGCAGCGTATGATGGGTTTAATGATGTAGCAAAAGTAACTTATGAGGTCACTCCGAATGAAGGATTGAGTTCTTGGGATTATAATGAAGAAGATCGCAACCAAAGGAATCCCTCTACTCCGTCGGAGTTAATGGGAGCAATTGCTATATGTCATTTCATTAAGCATCATCCAAGTCGTGTAGGTATGATGGAACTCAGTCTTATGATGGGATCGAGAGAGGACATGCACCATTTGATTGAGACTTCAACGGATATGGGAAATTGTGTCAAGGAAATCTCCGGCGGTCTTGGATATTTCTCAATGTTTTCTTATTGCAATAAGAAAAATAATTTCTTGGATTCTTTCATCAAGAATCGTATGCGTCATAGATCGTTTGCCAGTTCATTTGAGTCTGATGACAGGCTTTTAGATCTAATAAGGGAGTTTCTGAATTCCTATATGATGTGGTGGAAAGAAATGACTGTGGTGTCGGAAGGGAGATTTCGTGTGTTTGATTTTGATGCGGTGAATATGAACAAGTTTATCGTTGGTCGAGTCATGGTTTCAGGATTAATTGGTCTATTGGGTAGTGTATATAGATCTCTGTATCGAGAGGTGGAAAGAAACTTCCTTGCAATTCAAGGCAAACTAATATCTCCACTGGAAAGAGTATTGGCTGCCTTTCGAATGGCGGCGGACCAACTTACCCAGCGACCATTCACACAAACATCACCTGATAACTCAAACTGAGTTGGTGTTGGATGCCAGGATTGTGGGGATGTTTTAGTAGAGGTGTGTTATTTAATTTATTATTTTTTAATGTAAAAGTGCTATGCGATATCCTTCTATTTTTTCTCGGCTTTACGAGACTGATGAGGCTTTCAGGGAAATGACAGCATCTATTCTGAACCACGGCTATTCCGATCGTGAGGAAGTGTGTAAGGGAGCAGTGGTGGTTAGCGAATGTCTGGATATTCTTGAAGCGTTGTCGATGCCAGATTGTCGGATTAAGATTTTGCCGTTAAGTCTCAATGATTTGGGAGTAAAGGCAGATGACCCATATTCTATATACTATAAAACGGTAGTCGAAGTGGACTCCAGGAGATTGTTTGATTTTGAATCGGGTGAGACCATGGGAGTCCTTTTGCAGGATCATACAGTCATTGGAGGACTGTCGCCTCTTACTCTTGTATATTCCAGGCCTGATCTTCAATCAGTGGGTTGGGGTGGCGTACGTGGGCTTTTGAGGCGTAGTCATAGGTTTATCAGCTTTATGGAAACCTTAGCAACTAACGGTTGGTTGCCAAATAGCCTGTTAGAATACGTCACTGCTTGTGTCAAACATCTTGATGATAAGGGAAGGAATCTGCTGAATGAAGCTAAGATTCCTCTCGAAATGCTTGAAAGATTGACGGATGAGGATGGACGTGAAGTAAGAATAGGAGGCTTTCCGATATTCAGAGAGAAACAGGAGCATATAGTTGCCACAAGCGAATATATGATAAAAAGCAGCAAGGCGTATCATGGCTACAATCAGTCAGGGATGCCCTTGATTTTGGGCCGCCATACGATACCAAATGCACGATATATCAATGGTGTCATTTGGAAACGCGAATACGGCTTTTGTGGAAATACAGATTCTTTAGATGAGCGAATTCTCCCCGGGACAGGTATACGCTATCCCTATTTGACAGGGGAGGATTTCTTTACAGAGAAAATAATAGTATGTGAAGCATATGGTGGTGCCATATCTCCATTGTTGTTGCATGAAACTAAGAAAGATGGAGAGTGGGATGAAGGGATTATGCTTCCTCTGAAGCAACTTTTCTTCGATTATTTTAATCTTGAGGATGTGAAGCGGCTTATGACCATCTCACGTGGTGAGGATAGTTATGTAATCGAACTTAAGATTCCTGTGACTGATGGAGTTGTAGAACTCCATCAGGTCTATCATAGACAGGATATGGTAATAGTAGATTTGAATTGTGAACTTAATTTAGCTATCACTCCATTTATGGTGGGTGAGGGCTTGCCATATCATATCTTTTCATATCAGGATCGATGCTCTGCAGAAATCAGATTTTATAAAGTTGATACCAATGTCGAGATAGAGTCAATCAAACGGTTGATAGATGGATATGGGAACGAAAAATCACGCAAGCTTGTTTTTGAGACAACCAAAGATAGTTGGGACTATATAACAATTAAAATATTTGGTAAAGAGGGAGGACCAGCTGAGGGATTGATAATTCCAAAGTTTGGGACTACAAATAATAAATGGGTAGGAGGTGAACATTGTTTCTCAATAATGGTGACAGACAAAGCGGTCAGTATAGTACACTCGGATCCAATCAACCACCAGCAAGCTCCACTTTCATTAGACGCGGATAAGACTGTCGTAGCGATGGCGACGACGCCAATGTTTGATCATCTTATGGAGGAGACATTTATCTCACTAAAGAAAAATCCAAATCTGATAGGGATGCGGATTCCGACGAGTGTGAACTGCACTTCAAGAGCAGATTCTATTTCGATGCTTGCAGGGTGCAATATTGCATTTGATATTTCTGCGCCGCACTCATCTCATTGGAAGAGGATATCTAATATCTTTCAGAGAAACCGCAATTTCTCAGGAGATGAGGTTGCCAAGTGTTATTGTGAAGAAGTAGCATTCCTTATAAGAATAGCTTGGCTTGGGAAGGGCTTGAAAAATGCGCCTAAGATCCAGATTGAGGAGCCCCTTTGGATGCGTGGATCTAAACGAATCGAGTATAGAAATCTCTGGAAGGAAGCTTTCGCAACCATTGCCTTACCGGAAGGAAATATTGAGTTCATACCAAGTCGGACAGCTCGATTTTCTTCCATGCGCTCTATGCTACCTATGGCTAATAATGTCATTCTGGTGCATATAGATGCCAATCGTACAATCTTGGCATGTGAAAGACTATATTTGCATTGTCACGAACGAGTATATAAGGTATATAATTGAGGCATCAGTGATTTAT
>VIDP01358708.1_pt1 | contig 13209 bp, 8 predicted proteins | sample 5025131 | NCBI WGS metagenome assembly VIDP01 (sample SAMN11853144, study PRJNA449069) | gut metagenome | isolation source: stool from male vole | host: Microtus ochrogaster | place: USA:Florida | collected 2017
GTAGATCATGGTAAAACAACACTGACAGCTGCAATCACAAAGGTACTTTCTGAGAAAGTATCCGGAAATGAAGCTACAGATTTCGAGAACATTGATAAGGCTCCAGAAGAGAGAGAGCGTGGTATCACAATTTCTACTGCTCACGTTGAGTATGAGACAGATAAGAGACATTATGCACACGTTGACTGCCCGGGACACGCCGACTATGTGAAGAACATGGTAACTGGTGCTGCTCAGATGGATGGTGCTATTATCGTTGTTGCTGCTACTGACGGTCCTATGCCTCAGACACGTGAGCACGTACTTCTCGCTCGTCAGGTAAACGTACCTCGTCTTGTTGTATTCCTTAACAAGTGTGATATGGTTGATGATGAGGAAATGCTTGAGCTCGTGGAGATGGAGATGCGTGAACTTCTTGATCAGTATGAGTTCGATGGCGATAATACTCCTATTATTCGTGGTTCTGCCCTTGGCGCTCTCAATGGTGTTGAGAAGTGGGAAGATAAGGTGATGGAGCTTATGGATGCTTGTGATACATGGATTCAGGATCCTCCACGTGACCTCGATAAGCCATTCCTTATGCCTGTAGAGGACGTATTCTCTATCACAGGTCGTGGTACAGTCGCTACCGGTCGTATCGAGACAGGTCGTATCCACGTTGGCGATGAGGTTGAGATCCTCGGTCTCGGTGAGGATAAGAAGTCTGTTGTTACCGGCGTTGAGATGTTCCGTAAGATCCTTGACGAGGGTCAGGCAGGTGATAACGTTGGTCTGCTCCTCCGTGGCGTTGACAAGTCTGAGATTAAGCGTGGTATGGTTCTCTGTCACCCAGGACAGGTTAAGCCGTTCAAGAAGTTCAAGGCTTCTATCTACGTTCTGAAGAAGGAAGAGGGTGGTCGTCACACTCCATTCGGAAATAAGTATCGTCCTCAGTTCTATCTCCGCACTATGGACTGCACAGGTGAGATCTCTCTCCCAGCAGGTGTTGAGATGGTAATGCCTGGTGATAACGTAGAGATAACAGTAGAGCTTATCTACGCTGTTGCTTTGAACGTAGGTCTCCGTTTCGCTATCCGTGAGGGTGGTCGTACCGTAGGCTCTGGCCAGATCACTGAAGTTTTCGAGGATTAATTTCTTGAATAGATAAGATAAAAAGTGTCGGGCGGTGATGTGCTCGTTGCCTGATACTTTTTTTACGGGATTAGCTCAGTTGGTAGAGCACTGGTCTCCAAAACCAGGTGTCGGGCGTTCGAGCCGCTCATCCCGTGCTATAAGAATAAAGTATATGAACAAGATAGTAAATTATTGCAAGGCTTGTTACGATGAACTTGCACATAAGACTACTTGGCCTTCACGGGCTCAGCTGACACACTCGGCAACAGTAGTTCTGTGTGCTTCTCTTGTTATAGCACTTGTTGTCTTCTGCATGGACTCTGTCTTTAAATTTGTAATGAGTTCGATTTATCCTAATTAATCGATGTCATGGCAGAAAAAGGAATGAAATGGTATGCGATGCGTTCCGTAAGTGGTAAGGAAGCAAAGCTAAAAGAATATATAGAAGCGGAATGCAGTCATAATCCACAGCTGGCACAGCATGTATCTCAGGTATTATTGCCAATGGAGAAACATGCGGCTTTGCGTAATGGTAAGCGCATTATAAAGGAGAAGGTTGCTCTTCCGGGATATATCTTTGTTGAGGCTAATATGATTGGAGATACGGCGCATACTTTGCGCTTTATGCCTAATTGTCTTGGATTCATCGGAGGGCTTGACGCCCCTACTCCTGTAAGACAGCAGGATATTAACCGTATGATAGGTGCGGCAGAAGATACTGCACTCGTTGAGGAAATAGATATTCCGTATATGGTTGATGAAACTGTTAGGGTTACGGATGGGCCGTTCTCCGGATTTACCGGCGTTATAGAAGAGGTTAACACCGAAAAACGTACATTGAAGGTCGTTGTGAAAATCTTTGGAAGGAATACGCCGCTCGAACTGAACTTTATGCAAGTTGAAAAAGAGGGATAGGCAGTATTTGTGTCATTTTTCTTTCAAACAACTTGACAAAACTTAAGATATAAGAAAGAATTGAGGGTTAACAAAAATAATGCTTCCATTAACCCCTTTTCATATCATCAACTTTTAATCATTAAAACAAAGATGGCTAAAGAAGTTGCTGGACAACTTAAATTACAGATTAAGGGTGGCGCTGCCAATCCTTCACCTCCGGTAGGACCTGCTTTGGGTTCTAAGGGTATTAACATTATGGGCTTCTGTAAGGAGTTCAATGCGCGTACTCAGGATAAGGCTGGCAAGGTACTCCCTGTCGTTATTACTTATTATGCTGACAAGTCTTTCGATTTTGTCATTAAGACTTCTCCGGCTCCGGTTCAGCTGAAAGAGGCTGCAAAGATTAAATCAGGTTCTGCTTCGCCTAACCGTAATAAGGTAGCGGAGATTACATGGGATCAGGTTCGAGCTATTGCAGAGGACAAGATGAAGGATCTTAACTGTTTTACCATCGAGTCTGCCATGAAGCAGATTGCCGGTACGGCACGCAGCATGGGTATCACTATAAAAGGTGATTTTCCAGAGTAATAGAAGTAGGGCGAGATTGTCCGCTGATTATTAAACATTTCCGGGAGGTGACATATTGCATTCAGGATGATGCTATATTGATACACCGCTTGTACCGAAAAATTTCAAAAAACAATGAGTAAACTGACGAAAAATCAAAAGGCGGTAGCCGACAAGGTTGAACAGGGTAGGCTCTATTCTATCGATGAAGCTGCGGCTCTCGTGAAGGAGATCACCACAACTAAGTTTGACGCTTCTGTTGATGTTGACGTACGTCTTGGTGTAGACCCACGTAAGGCAAACCAGATGGTTCGTGGCGTTGTTAGTCTTCCTAATGGTACCGGTAAGGTCACACGTGTGCTTGCATTATGTACTCCTGATCAGGAGGCTGCTGCAAAGGAAGCCGGTGCTGACTATGTTGGTCTTGACGAGTATATCGAAAAAATCAAAGGTGGTTGGACTGACATTGATGTTATCATCACAATGCCTTCTTGCATGGGTAAGATTGGTCCTATAGGTCGTATTCTCGGTCCTCGCGGATTGATGCCAAACCCAAAGAGCGGTACTGTGACGATGGATGTAGCGAAGGCTGTTAAGGAAGTTAAGCAGGGTAAGATTGATTTCAAGGTTGATAAGACCGGTATTATCCATACTTCCATAGGTAAGGTTTCTATGAGCGCTGAGGCTATTGCCGGAAACGCTAAGGAGTTCATCGCTACTGTAATCAAGTTGAAGCCTGCTGCTGCAAAGGGTACATACATCAAGAGTATCTTTATTTCAAGCACTATGAGTAAGGGTATCAAGATTGATCCTAAATCAGCCGATTAACTCTAAAAGTTTTGTAAAATGAAAAAAGAAGTAAAAGATACTATTATCTCTAACCTCGGTGAACTTATCAGCCAGTATCCTCACTTCTACCTTGTAGATGTGACGGGTTTGGATGCAGAGGCAACGAGCCAGCTCCGCCGTAAGGCTTTCCAGAGCGAGGTAAAGACCGTTGTTGTGAAGAATAAGCTTCTCATCAAGGCTTTGGATGCTGCGGAGACTGATTACTCTGCACTTTATCCTTGTCTGAAAGGCAATACGGCTATCATGTTCACACAGACAGCCAATGTGCCTGCAAAAATCCTGAAAGAGTATAAGGATTCCACTCCTTCTCTTAAAGGTGCTTATGCAGAAGAGAGCATATTCCTTGGTGCTGATAAACTTGCTGAGTTGGTAGCTCTGAAGAGCAAGAACGAACTTATTGCAGACGTTATTGCACTGCTCCAGTCTCCCGCAAAGAATGTTGTTTCTGCGTTGCAGTCTGGTTCTGGTACTATCCATGGTCTCCTTCAGACACTCGGAGAGCGTGCAGAGTAAAAGCTATTTTGAGCTTGCAGCATAATGTTGCTTAGTTGAAAATAGCAGAAAAATATATAATTATCATTAAAGTATAAACAAAATTTAAAAAGATACAAAAATGGCAGATATTAAAGCTATCGCAGAGGAACTTGTAAACCTCACCGTTAAAGAAGTAAATGAACTCGCTCAGATCCTCAAGGACGAGTATGGTATTGAGCCTGCGGCTGCAGCTGTTGCTGTTGCTGCTGCTCCCGCTGCTGCAGGAGCAGAGGCTGCTGCTGAGAAGGATTCTTTCGATGTAGTGCTGAAAGAGGCAGGTGCTGCTAAGCTTCAGGTTGTTAAGGCCGTTAAGGAGGCTTGTGGTCTTGGTTTGAAGGAAGCTAAGGAACTTGTTGACGGTGCTCCTTCTACTATCAAGGAAGGTCTCTCTAAGGCAGAGGCTGAGAACCTGAAGAAGGCTATCGAAGAGGCAGGTGCTGTTGTTGAGCTGAAGTAATTTAGCTATAACGCATTTTGATAAATGGTCATAACAGACCTTTTATCATACCTTATGATAAGAAACAAATGGTTAGAATCTACCAAGTAGGCAGGTTCTAACCATCTTGTGTCTATAAGGCCTCGCTCTTTTTATTGTTATGGTAGCCATATATATTGTGCTAATGAAAAAGCCTATATATAACAAGGTAGGAAAATAAGATTGGCGGTCTCCTTTGAACGGCTTGATATGCAGTTAAGGTGATGCCAAAGAGTTAGAAAGAAAAGATATTGAAATTATCATACTTATATAAAAAAGCATGACATCTAAAGTTGTTGATAGCAGAATAAACTTTGCGCATGTAAAGAATCCGATGCCATATCCGGATTTCCTTGATGTGCAATTGAAGTCATTCCGCGATTTCCTTCAGTTGGATACACCACCTGAGGAACGTAAGAATGATGGTCTGTATAGGGTGTTTGCAGAGAACTTCCCTATAGCGGATACACGTAATCACTTTGTTTTGGAGTTTCTCGATTATTTCATAGATCCTCCGCGTTACTCTATAGAGGAGTGTCTGGAGCGTGGGTTGACATACAGTGTCCCCATGAAGGCAAAGATGAAGTTGTATTGTACGGACGAGGATCACACTGACTTTGAGACTATCATCTCTGATGTGTTCCTTGGCACTATTCCGTATATGACCAGCAACGGTACATTTATTATTAACGGAGCTGAGCGTGTTGTTGTATCACAGTTGCATCGTTCGCCCGGTGTATTCTTTGGACAAGGAGTCCATGCTAATGGCTCTGTTCTTTATAGTGCGCGTGTCATTCCGTTCAAGGGATCATGGATAGAGTTTGCTACTGATATTAACAATGTCATGTATGCCTATATTGATCGTAAGAAGAAGTTGCCTGTTACAACTCTGCTTCGTGCCATAGGTTTTGAGAAAGATAAGGATATTCTTCAGATTTTCGACCTTGCCGAGGAGGTAAAGGTGACAAAGAAGAATATGAAGGAGATGATAGGCCGCAAGTTAGCTGCCCATATCATGAAGACATGGTCTGAAGATTTCGTAGATGAGGATACCGGCGAGGTCGTTTCTCTTGAACGTAATGAGATTATCATGCAGCGTGAGACGGAGATCACCGAGGATAATATGCAGGATATCCTTGACAGCGAACAGTCTACCATCCTTGTACACAAGAATGAGGACAGCGCGTCTAAATACGGAATTATCTTCAATACCCTTGCCAAGGATACATCAAACTCAGAGAAAGAGGCTGTGTATTATATCTATCGTCAGTTGCGTAATGCTGACCCGGCCGATGAGGCAAGTGCACGAGAGGTTATTACTAATCTGTTCTTTTCTGATAAGCGTTATGATCTTGGTGAGGTGGGACGCTATCGCATCAATAAGAAGCTTGGTTTGGATACCGGCATGGATGTGCGCATTCTTACCAAAGAAGATATTATAGAGATTATAAAGTATCTCATACAGTTGATTAACAGCAATGCTACTGTTGATGATATAGACCATCTTTCTAACCGTCGTGTACGCACAGTGGGAGAGCAATTGGCTAACCAGTTCTCTATTGGCTTGTCACGTATGAGCCGCACTATCCGTGAGCGTATGAATGTGCGTGACAATGAGGTGTTCACACCGACAGATCTCATTAACGCCAAGACTATATCAAGTGTCATAAACTCATTCTTCGGTACTAACCCGTTATCGCAGTTTATGGATCAGACGAACCCATTGGCTGAAGTAACACACAAACGTCGTCTTTCCGCTCTTGGTCCCGGTGGTTTGTCACGTGAGCGCGCCGGTTTTGAGGTTCGTGACGTACACTATACCCATTATGGACGTCTTTGTCCTATTGAGTCTCCTGAAGGTCCTAACATCGGTTTGATTTCTTCACTCTGTATGTTTGCTCAAATCAACGACCTCGGTTTCATTGAGACTCCTTATCGTAAGGTTAACGATGGTGTTGTAGATCTTGATAACGACCATGTTGTATATCTTACAGCAGAGGAAGAAGAGACACATGTTATCGGTCAGGGTAACGCACCGCTGAAAGATGACGGTAACTTTATCCGCGAGGTTGTTAAATGTCGTGAGAAAGCCGATTTCCCTGTTGTTCCGCCAACAGACGTGGATCTCATGGACGTGTCACCACAGCAGATAGCTTCTGTTTCTGCCGGACTTATTCCGTTCCTTGAGCATGATGACGGCCACCGCGCGTTGATGGGATGTAACATGATGCGTCAGGCTGTGCCGTTGCTTCATAACGATGCACCTATCGTAGGTACCGGATTGGAGCGTCAGGTGTGTGAGGACTCGCGCACTATGATTACCGCTGAGGGCGATGGAGTTATAGAATATGTAGACGCAACAACTATTCGCATACTCTATGATCGCACGGAAGAGGAAGAGTTTGTAAGCTTTGAGCCTGCTATAAAGGAATATCGCATACCGAAATTCCGCCGTACCAACCAGAACATGACTATTGACCTGCGTCCTATATGTGACAAGGGCCAGCGTGTAAAGGCCGGTGACATTCTTACAGAGGGTTACGCTACGGAGAACGGTGAGTTGGCATTGGGTCGCAATCTGCTTGTTGCTTACATGCCATGGAAGGGTTACAACTATGAGGATGCCATTGTGCTTTCAGAGCGTATTGTGCGTGACGATGTACTTACATCAGTACATGTAGATGAATATTCTCTTGATGTACGTGAGACAAAGCGTGGCGTAGAGGAACTGACATCTGATATTCCTAATGTGTCAGAGGATGCTACCAAAGACCTTGATGAAAACGGTATTATCCGTCTTGGTGCACGAGTAGAGCCGGGTGACATTATGATAGGTAAGATTTCACCTAAGGGTGAGAGTGACCCGTCACCGGAAGAGAAGCTGCTGCGTGCTATCTTTGGTGACAAGGCCGGCGATGTGAAGGATTCATCATTGAAAGCCAATCCTTCGCTTTCCGGAGTTGTAATAGACAAGAAACTCTTTATGCGTGCGGTTAAGACTCGTGAGTCAAAGAAGCAGGATAAGATTATTCTTGCAAAGATTGATGAGGAATACGAGGCTAAGGGCAACGAACTGAAGGATATTCTTGTTGATAAGCTCCTTACGCTTACCGAGGCCAAGACAAGTGCCGGAGTTACCGACTACACGGGGGCGGAAGTCATTACAAAGGGCAGCAAGTTCACAGCTACTATGCTTGCCAACCTTGAATATGACGGAGTACAGTCCGGTGGTTGGACTGGCGATGAGCATACCGATATGCTTATCAAGAAACTCATCATGAACTATATTCGCAAATATAAGCTTCTTGATGCAGAACTTAAGCGCCGTAAGTTTGCCATTACCATTGGTGACGACTTGCCATCAGGCGTATTGCAGATGGCTAAGGTATATATAGCCAAGAAGCGTAAGATCGGTGTTGGTGATAAGTTGGCCGGACGTCATGGTAACAAGGGTATCGTTTCAAAGGTAGTACGTCAGGAAGATATGCCATTCCTTGAAGACGGACGTCCTGTAGACCTTGTGCTCAATCCGTTAGGTGTGCCTTCACGAATGAACCTCGGTCAGATATTTGAGGCTATCCTTGGTGCTGCAGGCCGCAAACTGGGTGTTAAGTTCGCTACTCCTATTTTCGACGGTGCTAAGCTTGAGGACCTGTCAGAATGGACAGACAAGGCCGGTTTGCCGCGTCTCTGCTCTACACACCTTTATGACGGTGAGACTGGTGAGCGCTTTGACCAGCCGGCAACGGTAGGTGTTACCTATTTCTTGAAACTCGGCCACATGGTAGAGGACAAGATGCATGCGCGCTCTATCGGTCCTTATTCTCTTATCACACAACAGCCGCTTGGTGGTAAGGCTCAATTCGGTGGACAGCGTTTCGGAGAGATGGAGGTATGGGCCATCGAGGCATTCGGAGCCAGCCATGTGCTTCAGGAGATACTTACTGTCAAGTCTGACGATGTTACCGGACGTGCAAAGAGCTATGAGGCAATCGTTAAGGGCGACTCAATGCCTACTCCCGGTATTCCGGAATCACTCAACGTGCTTCTGCATGAGTTGCGTGGCCTTGGTCTCAGCATAAAGCTTGATTAAGCACTTTGCTGAAAGTTGCAACTACAGAACATGCCAATAATATAAACAAAGAAAACTATGGCTTTCAAAAAAGACAACAAGATAAAGACAAATTTCACCAAGATAACAGTCGGTCTCGCTTCACCTGAAGAGATACTGGAACATTCATACGGTGAAGTTACCAAGCCGGAGACCATCAACTACCGCACCTACAAGCCAGAGCGTGACGGTCTCTTCTGCGAGCGTATTTTCGGTCCGACAAAGGACTTTGAGTGTGCCTGCGGCAAATATAAGCGTATTCGCTATAAAGGTATCGTCTGCGACCGTTGTGGAGTGGAGGTGACAGAAAAGAAAGTACGTCGCGAACGCTCCGGTCATATAGAGCTTGTGGTACCTGTAGCCCACATCTGGTACTTCCGCTCACTGCCGAACAAGATAGGTTATCTGCTCGGTATCCCTACCAAGAAACTTGAGGCTGTAATATACTACGAGAAGTATGTAATCATCCAGCCCGGTGCCCTTGAAGGCAGAAAGAATGAGGAGGGAACGGAATTAAACGGTTCACACCGTCTTGACTTTATTACTGAAGAAGAGTACATCAACATCGTAGATAATTACCTTGATGTAAACAACGATTATCTTGACGATAGCGACCCTAACAAGTTTATCGCCAAGATGGGTGCGGAGGCTGTATATACTCTTCTGCAGAACCTTGACCTTGATACTCTTTCATACGAATTGCGCGATCAGGCCAGCAACGAAGGCTCCATGCAGCGTAAGACAGAGGCATTGAAGCGTCTGCAGGTAGTGGAGGCATTCCGTAATAGCCGTGGACAGAATGGAAATGAGAACCGTCCGGAGTGGATGATAATGAAGATTCTGCCCGTTACTCCTCCGGAGTTGCGTCCGCTTGTACCGTTGGATGGTGGCCGTTTTGCCACTTCAGACCTCAACGATCTCTATCGTCGTGTTATTATACGTAACAACCGTCTCAAGCGTCTTATGGAGATACACGCTCCTGAGGTTATTCTTCGTAACGAGAAGCGTATGTTGCAGGAGGCCGTTGACTCTCTCTTCGACAACTCACGTAAGAGCAGTGCGGTAAAGAGCGAGGGCAACCGTCCGTTGAAGTCACTCTCAGACTCTCTGAAAGGTAAGGCTGGTCGTTTCCGTCAGAACCTTCTCGGTAAACGTGTTGACTATTCAGCCCGTTCTGTTATCGTCGTTGGTCCTGAGCTGAATATGGGTGAATGCGGTTTGCCAAAACTTATGGCGGCAGAACTTTACAAACCATTCATAATACGCCAACTCATCGAACGTGGCATTGTGAAGACCGGCAAGTGTGCGAAACGTATCGTAGACAGTCGTGAACCGATTATCTGGCACATTCTTGAGAATGTCATGAAAGGCCATCCCGTACTTCTCAACCGTGCTCCTACATTGCACCGACTCGGTATACAGGCATTCCAGCCAAAACTCATTGAGGGTAAGGCTATTCAGCTGCACCCATTGGCATGTACCGCTTTCAACGCCGACTTTGATGGTGACCAAATGGCTGTGCACCTGCCATTGTCCAATGAGGCTATTCTTGAGGCGCAGTTGCTTATGTTGCAGAGCCACAATATCCTCAATCCGGCCAATGGTGCGCCAATCACTGTGCCGTCACAGGATATGGTGCTCGGTCTCTATTACATCACAAAGTTACGTCCCGGTGCTAAGGGCGAGGGCTTGACATTCTACGGACCCGAAGAGGCTATAATCGCTTATAATGAAAAGCGTTGTGATCTCCATGCCCCCGTGAAAGTCATAGTCAATGACATTGTTGATGGCGAGAGGCAAAGGCATATGGTAGAGACCTCGGTAGGTCGTGTAATCGTTAACGGACTTGTGCCTGATGAGATGGGATATGTCAATACCATTATTTCAAAGAAATCATTGCGTGACATCATTCAGAATGTAATCAATGTAGTAGGCTTTGCCCGCGCTTGTGAATTCCTTGACGGTATCAAGAACCTTGGTTACCGTATGGCATACCTTGCCGGACTCTCCTTCAACCTCGATGATATTATCATTCCGCCTGAGAAAGAAGAACTTATCAGAAAGGGTAATGAAGAGGTACGTCAGATTACCGACAACTACAACATGGGCTTCATCACCGATACAGAGCGTTATAATCAGGTTATTGATACATGGACACATGTAAACAATGATATAGGTAATATCCTCCTCAAGGAGATGACAGAGGCAGATCAGGGCTTCAACGCCGTATTCATGATGCTTGATTCCGGTGCCCGTGGTTCAAAAGATCAGATTAAGCAACTTTCCGGTATCCGTGGTCTTATGTCAAAACCACAGAAAGCCGGTGCTGATGAGCGTCCTACCATTGAGAACCCAATCCTTTCAAACTTCAAGGAAGGTATGTCCGTGCTTGAGTACTTCATTGCGTCACATGGTGCCCGTAAGGGTCTGGCCGACACTGCCATGAAGACTGCCGATGCCGGTTACCTTACACGCCGACTTGTTGACGTATCACACGACGTTATCATTACCGAGGATGATTGCGGAACACTCCGTGGTCTTGTATGCTCTGCATTGAAGAATGGCGATGATATTATCTCCAGCCTTTATGATCGTATTCTTGGTCGTGTCAGCGTTCACGATGTTATCAACCCGCATACCAACGAAATCATCTGTCCTGCCGGTGAGGAAATCAACGAGGCTCGTGCCAAGGCGATAGAAGATGCCGGTATAGAGAGTGTTGAGATACGTTCCGTACTCACCTGTGAGTCAAAGCACGGAGTATGTAAGAAGTGTTATGGCCGCAACCTTGCAACACAGCGCATGGTACAGAAGGGTGAGGCAGTCGGTGTTATTGCAGCTCAGGCTATCGGTGAGCCGGGTACACAGCTTACACTCCGTACATTCCACGCTGGTGGTATTGCCGGTGGTGCGGCAGCCAACGCCTCTGTTACCTGTAAGGCAGCCGAAGCAGTGGTTGAGTTTGACGAGCTCCGTGCAGTGCCTTACGTTGACAACAGCGAGGGCAATGCCGTAGAGTGTGAGATGGTGGTAAGCCGTCTTACAGAATGTCGTTTCGTAGATCCCGCTACAGGCATCATACTCTCTAATGTGCCTGTGCCTTATGGTTCATCACTCTATTTCCAAAGTGGCGCCAAGGTAAAGAAAGGTGATGTTATAGCCCGTTGGGATCCGTTCAATGCTGTTATTGTTTCAGAGTTCGGTGGTAAGATACGCCTTAACGATTTTGTAGAAGGCACAACCTATAAAGCCGAGACTGATGAAACAACCGGTATGACGGAGCGTATCATTATCGAGTCAAGAGATCGCTCACTCGTACCTACCTGCGATGTGGTTGACGAGAATGGAGAAGTGGTAGCCACTTACAACCTCCCTGTTGACGGTCACGTAGTTGTAGAAGACGGAATGACTATTGGTACCGGCGAGACATTGGTTAAGATACCGCGTACCGTAGGCCGTGCAGGCGATATTACCGGTGGTCTGCCGCGTGTAACAGAGCTCTTCGAGGCACGTAATCCAAGTAACCCTGCAGTAGTGTCAGAAATCGATGGTGAGGTGACAATGGGAGCCTTGAAACGTGGTAACCGTGAGATAACCATCACATCCAAGACCGGCGAACAGCGCAAATACCTCGTGCCATTGTCCAAGCAGTTGCTCGTACAGGAACACGATGCGGTTCGTGCCGGCACACCACTCTCAGCCGGTGTTATCACACCTAACGACATCTTGGCCATTAAGGGTCTTACAGCCGTTCAGGAGTATATCGTTAATGAGGTTCAGGACGTTTACCGTCTGCAGGGTGTGAAGATCAACGACAAGCACTTTGAGATTATCGTTCGTCAGATGATGCGTAAGGTTCAAATCAACGATCCGGGCGATACCAGCTTCCTTGAGAGCGATATTGTCGACAAACTTGATTTCGCTGAGGAGAACGACCGTATCTGGGGCAAGAAAGTTGTTGTCGATGCCGGTGACTCTGAGAATCTACACAAAGGTCAGATTGTTACGGCACGCAAACTGCGCGATGAGAACTCACTGCTGAAGCGTCGCGACCAGAAGCTCGTGGAGGTACGTGACGCCGTTCCTGCCACATCAACACAGATATTGCAGGGTATCACACGTGCGGCTCTCCATACCAAGAGTTTCATGTCAGCCGCATCGTTCCAGGAGACCACCAAAGTGCTTAACGAGGCAGCTATCCGTCGCAAGAGCGATATGTTGCAGGGTATGAAGGAGAACGTAATTTGCGGACACCTTATCCCGGCAGGTACCGGTCTTCGTACTTTCGATAAGATTATCGTAGGTAGTCGTGAAGACATGGATCGCCGTCAGATGAGCCGTCAGAACGTTTTTGAGTACCGCAACTAATACGGGTTTGTTCTTTAGGATGTGTTGCATAGGCAAACATCCTAAAGAATAAGTAAATCAACAGTCCGGGGCATTGGAGTTAATTCCAATGCCCCGGACTGTTTTTGTGTTATATAGCATGAAGTGCAACATGAAGTGCAATATGAAAATATAATAAAAACGTCTGATTGCGTCTATGTGTCCATAGTATTAATTGCAGAAATTATACATGAGTACTTATCCAATACGTTTATATGTACTATAAACATTTTCTACTCCAATATAATTAGATTTACCTTCGTAAAAAAGCACGAAC
>VIDP01579946.1_pt1 | contig 13194 bp, 8 predicted proteins | sample 5025131 | NCBI WGS metagenome assembly VIDP01 (sample SAMN11853144, study PRJNA449069) | gut metagenome | isolation source: stool from male vole | host: Microtus ochrogaster | place: USA:Florida | collected 2017
AACATGCTATGGCTGGGTGCTTGGCAATAGCGATGTACACGATGGTGAGAAACCATCAATGGGCGGAGAAAGGGCGAGTCTATCACAAATAGAAATGGGATTACATTGCAGACATCGAGCTGTCGGCGGATTTTGGGAATACGGAGTACAAATTCGACCTCATGCCCGACAGAATCAGCGGCTCTGAATCTCCCGAAGCGGTCGACGCATTGGCAACACTCAGCTATCACGCGGGCATAGCCGTGAATATGAAGTATTCGTCCCAGGGCTCCGGGGCATCCTGTTTTGACGTGCCAACTGCCCTGAAGCAATTCTTCAAGTACGACAAATCGTGTCAGTACATCCAGCGTCGCCGTTTCAATGATGAGCAGTGGCACTCGTTGATTCGTAAACAGCTTGACGAGGGCCATCCCGTCATTTACGAAGGATATAATTCGGAAGTGGGTGCCGGCCATGCCTGGGTTCTGGATGGATATACCAAAGATGATGAATTCTACCACTTTAACTGGGGCTGGGATGGTGCCGGCAACGGTTTTCTGACCCTGTCGGCCACAAATAACGAAGGTTACGCAACTTACCCGGAGGAGCAAGCCATGGTCATAAATATTATTCCCGACAGAGCCGGTTCGGATTTCTCTCCCGTCGTCGTGGAATATCCCTATCGCCTTTCGGGTGATTTTGAGCTTAACGTGGGTTTGCGGGTGAGCGTGCAGGACATCGAGCCCGGCGTGCCTTTCGATATTTCCGTGAATCAATTGTTCTTCCCGCCCGGTTTTGTGGGCGAGTACGGTTTTGCCATCAAGGACGCACAAAACAACATCCGCGAAATTCTGTGGCAAATGAATGTCGATAACAGCTATGTGGATATTTACACCGTGCCGCAATTCTCAGCCATCAGCAATGTGGTGTCCGGACTGGAATCAATCAACGACGACGACCGGCTTTGCATCGTGACTATGGAGGATGGACAGGACGTCTGGAAATTCGTGGAAGGAACGATTGAAGCTCCGGCCGAAATACCCGTGCACGGAAACCAAGCCGACTTAACGACCATTCATTTCAATACCGATAACGATATTTCGGTATCGGTAGCGATAAATGGTCCCGCTTGGGAGGAAGCCAAGGCCACTCCATATAATAAGAGCAGTTTCAGTTGCTTGAGCGGTGCGCAGGTCAAGTTCAGATTGGAAGTACCCCGTGGCGGAATGCTCACATTCGATGTCGACGGCTATTTCAATGGTGGCATAATAGACAATCGCATCATTTTGGACTCATTCACGGAGAATGAATACAATGGCATGATCAACTCAAACAAGAAGGAGTATCACATTACTGCAAACATCAGCGCACCTCTGACTCTGTCGATTGCCAATGAGAAGGCCGGCGAACTGCGCACGAAGTTGACAAAGGAACAGGCTCGCTGCGTGAAAGAGCTGTCCTTGAGCGGTCCGTTGAACGTGTACGATATATGGTATATCAACGACTACTGTCAGTCGTTGATTAAAATCGACATGAAAGGCGCTACGTTCGAAGAATGTGAGATGCCGCATCTGAAAAGCGATTTTTTTGAATATCTATATAACGTGAATATGATGCACCGGCAGCATCAACTCCCCGATTGGTGCTTCATGGAATTAGCTCGGCTAAATGGTGCCGTCTTACCCGACAACTTAAAATACATCGGCAACAATGCGTTCTTCGACAGCCGTTTAAAGACGCTCGTAATCCCTGCATCCGTGGAGGAAATAGGCGCGAATTTCATGTCAGGTTATGGCTTCACAGAGTCTGTGACCTGTCTTAATACCACTCCGCCGAATATTGCAGTATCCGTAGGTCATTTCTGCGACAGCGACTTCCGGAATGCCACATTGTACGTCCCCGATGAATCCGTTGAGCTCTATAAGAGTCATCAGATATGGGGTAAATTTGAGAATATCAAAGGAGTCTCGTCCGGAGTATCAATTGTGACGGCCAAGGAAGATACTTGTGGAAGAATCTACACCCTATCTGGAATCCTCGTCTTCGATGGCAATCTTTCGGAGGCAAATCCCCCCAAAGGCATCTACATTGTGGTAACGGCCGAAGGCAGCTACAAGAAGTACGTGGAATAAGCCTGAACTGTATCCAAGGAAAGGGGAAGTCACTGGCTTCCCCTTTTCTTATTCCCGGGAAAGATTGAGAAATATCAACCCTGCGGAAATCAAGAAAACGGCAAGGACGTGAGAATATCGGGGAGGGGATGCGGTTTTTTTGGCAAAAAATCGTAAATTTGCGGCTCAATCATGGCAAAGGACGGAAAACACAGCATAGCACGCGACTGTCGCTCTACGGGAGCGGCCGTGCTGCTCGCGCTCTTTGCCCTGTATTATTGCGGTTCTACTCTCTTCGTACACAGCCACCACACGTGGCATGGCCTCGAGACGCACTCCCACCCCTATCTACCTAACTCTTCGCACAGCCACAGCGACGTTCAGTTCAGTCTCATCTCGATGCTGAACACTATCCTTACGGAACCGTCGCAGGACGTGGAGGTGCCGGAGCGAGGCGAGTGCGGCGAAACCACCCTGATGATTATGCCGCAGGCACGCGCCGTGCTTGCCTGCGTGGCCACGGCCCAGGGCCGCGCGCCGCCGTTTGTTGCTTGAGATTCAATTTCTTAAGCAATAAACCACATAATCATTTCCCTCTACATGAAATTCATTACATTTCGTGCCGCTGCGGGCGCGGTGTGCGCTGCTATATGCGCCGCCACGCTGACGGGCTGCGGCACCAAGGCCGCCGACATCCCGGCGGCCGATTATGAGCTCCATGGCGACACCGTCGTGGTAGCCCCCGCGTCGTCGCTCGCCTCGCGCATCGCCTGCGCCCGGGTGGGCATAGGCGACTACACACCCCGCTTCACCGCCCCCGCCGAGGTGCGCGCCGTGCCGGCACAGTATGCCGAGGTGGGCGTGCCTTTCGCCGGGCGCATAGCCGCCTCGCTCGTGACTCCCGGCCAGAAGGTGGCCGCAGGCACGCCCCTGTTCCGCATCAGTTCGGCCGACTTCATGGACCTGTGCCGCGCGGCGCTCGACGCCCGCAGCGAAAAAGAGCAGGCAGCCCGCAGCTATGCCCGCGCGCAGCGGATGCACGCCACCGGCATGGCCAGCGACCGCGAGCTCGAGGAGGCACGCGCCGAGGCCGACATGAAGGCCCGAGCCGCTGCCGAGGCGGCAGCATCGCTGCGCGTGATGGGCGTAGACATCAACAGCGTGGTGCCCGGCGAGCCCTTGGTGGTGCGCTCGCCCATCGCAGGAACGGTGATGAAAAACACGCTCGTCACGGGCCAGTATGTCAAGGACGACGCCGAGGCCGCCATCGTCGTGGCCGACCTCAGCCGCGTGTGGGCCGTGGCCAGCGTGAAGGAACACGACTTCCGGCTGCTGCGCGGCGGCATCGACCGCGTGGACGTGCGCACCGACGCGCTGCCCGACACCCTGCTGCAGGGCCGCGTCTACCACATCAACGACATTCTCGACCCGGCCACTCGCAGCGCCGAGGTGATCATCGAGATAGACAACGCCGCCGGGCTGCTCAAGCCCAACATGTTCGGCACGGCGGCCTTCACCGGCGCAGCTGCCGGCGCGATTCAGATTCCTGCGGAGGCTATCCGTCGCCGCGACGACAAGGCCTACGTGATGCGCGCCGCGGGCAGCGGCCGCTATGTGCCTGCAGCCGTGGAGATAGCCGAGGACGCCGACGGCAACGTGATAGTGCGCGCCGGCCTGCAGCCCGGCGACAGCATCGTGGCACGCGGCGCTTTCTACCTTCCCGAAGCCAAGAACATCTGAGGCCATGCGCAAGCTCATATCCCATGCGATACATCGGCGGGAGCTGATGTTCGCGGCCTTCGGCGTGGTGGCCGTGATAGGCTGGTTCTGCTGGCGCGGGCTGTCGATAGACGCCTACCCTGATATCGCCGACGTGACGGTGCAGGTGGTGACGCAGGTGCCCGGCCTGGCAGCCGAAGAAATCGAACAGCAGATCACCATTCCGGTGGAGCGCGCCCTCTCGGGCATCCCGTCGATGAAGGTGATGCGAAGCAAGAACACCTTCGGGCTATCCACGGTGATAGTGGTCTTTGACGACGGCGTGGACGACTACTGGGCGCGGCAGCTCATACAGGGGCGCCTGGCCGAGCTGGAGTTGCCCTACGACGCCACTCCCGAGCTCAACCCCCTCACATCGCCCACCGGCGAGATTTACCGCTATGTGCTCACGGGCAGCAGCGACCTGCGCGAGCTCACCGACCTGCACAAGTGGGTGGTGATTCCGCGCCTCCGGCAAGTGGCAGGCGTGGCCGACGTGAGCAACTTCGGCGGCATCACCACACAGTTTCAGATAGAGCTCGACCCCGTGAAGCTCCAGCAATACGGCCTGTCGCTGGCCGACATCACCGAGAAGATCGAGGCCAACAACGCCTCGGCAGGCGGCTCCATGCTCATGCACGGCGACCTCAGCTATGTGGTGCGCGGCATAGGCCTCGTGGAGAATCTCGACGACCTGGGCCGCATAATGGTGAAGACCGAGGGAGGCGTGCCGGTGTATCTCTCCGACGTGGGCACCCTGAAATACGGCAACCTCGAGCGCAAGGGCGTGTTCGGCTTCCGCGACGGCGACGGCACCGACCGCCCCGACTGCGTGGAGGGCATCGTGCAGATGCTGCGCGGCGAGAATCCCAGCGAGGTGCTGGGGCGCCTCAAGGAGGCCGTGGCCGAGCTCAACGACGGCACGCTGCCCGGCGGCGTGCGCATCGAGCCCTTCATGGACCGCACGCAGCTGGTGGACACCACGCTCCACACCGTGGGCCACACGCTGCTCGAGGGCATCGTGCTCGTGGTGGTGGTGCTCATCATCTACCTGGGCAGCTGGCGCGGCGCCCTGCTGGTGGCCGCCACCATCCCGCTGTCGCTGCTCATAGCCTTCATAATGATGAAGCTCACGGGCATTCCCGCCAACCTGCTGTCGCTGGGCGCCATCGACTTCGGCATACTGGTGGACGGCGCCATCGTGATGATGGAGACCATCCTGCGCAAGCGCGAGCAAGACCCCGACGCACCGCTGGAGCAGGACAATATCATAAAACGCGCCGCCGACGTGGCCCGCCCCATCTTCTTCTCCACGCTCATCATCATCGTGGCCTATCTGCCGCTCTTCGCCTTCGAGCACATCGAGCGCAAGATGTTCACGCCCATGGCCTACACCGTGGGCTATGCCCTGGCCGGCGCCCTGTGCGTGGCCCTGTTCCTTATTCCGGGCATGGCCTATCTGGTGTACCGCAAGCCGCAGCCGGTGCGCCGAAACCGCACGATGGAGCGCATGACGGCCGCCTACGAGCGCCAGCTGCTGGCGCTGATGAAGCACCCGCGGCGCCTGGCGTGGCCGCTGGGCGCCATCGTGGCCGCCGCGGCAGTGCTGTGCGTCACGGTGGGCAAGGACTTCCTTCCGCCGCTCGACGAAGGCTCGATTTGGATTCAGGTGCAGCTGCCGGCCGGAATCTCGCTGGAGCGCTCCACCGAGATAGGCGACGAGCTGCGCGAGCGCCTGGGCAAGTTCGACGAGGTGAGCTACGTGATGACCCAGGTGGGACGCGACGACGAAGGCGCCGAGGCTTTCTCCCTGAGCCACGTGGAGGTGGGCGTGGGCCTCAAGCCCTACGGCAGCTGGACCACCGGCCGCGACAAAGCCGCCCTGGTGGAGGCCATGGATGCCGAGCTCAAGAACATCCCGGGCATCACCGTGGGCTTCTCCCAGCCCATCATCGACATGGTGATGGACCAGATAGCCGGCGCCCACAGCGACCTGGCCCTCAAGGTCTACGGCGAGAACAACGACACGACGCGCCACGTGGCGGAGGCCATCGAGCGCGTGCTCGCCACCATTCCCGGCGCCGTCGACGTGGCCGTCGACCAGGAGCCGCCCATGCCGCAGCTGCAGATAATCGTCGACCGCGAGCGCATCGCCCGCTACGGCCTCAACGTGTCCGACGTCACCGACCTCATCGAGCTCGTGATAGGCGGCAAGGCAGTGAGCAGCATCTTCGTGGGCAGCGTGAGCGACGACGTGTTCTGCCGCTACAACGAGAACTACCGCGACACCCCCGAAAAGATAGGGGCCCTGCGGCTCACCACGCCCGACGGCGGCGCCGTGGCCCTGTCGCAGGTGGCCGACGTGCGCATGACCACGGGCGCATCCATGATCACCCGCGAGATGAACCGCCGCAACGTGATCGTGCGCGTGAACCTGCGCGGCGTCGACCTGTCGAAATTCCTGGCCGAGGCCCGCGGACGCATCGAGCGCGAGGTGCCCTACGACCACGACAGCATCCGCCTGGAATGGGGCGGCCAGTTCGAGAACCAGTCGCGAGCCTACGGCCGCCTGGCCATCGTGGTGCCCCTGGCGCTGGCCGTGATGCTGTTGCTGCTCATCATAGCCCTGGGCAAGATACGCATGGCGCTGGCCATCTTCGCCATGCTGCCGCTGGCGCTCTTCGGCGGCATGCTGGCCCTGAACCTGCGCGGCATGACGCTGAACGTGTCGTCGGCCGTGGGCTTCATCGCCCTCTTCGGCGTGGCGATCCAGAACGGCGTGATCATGCTGTCGCACATCAACATCCTGCGGCGGCGCCGCGATGCCGCCCGGCTGGAGCGCACCGTGGCCGAGGGCGCCGCCCACCGCTTCCGCCCCATCCTGATGACGGCCTCCGTGGCCGTGCTGGGCCTGCTGCCGGCATCGCTGTCCACCAACATCGGCAGCGACGTGCAGCGCCCGCTGGCCACGGTGATAGTCTACGGCCTGCTCTTCGCCACGGTGCTCACGCTCTATGTGCTGCCCGTGCTCTACTACGCTATTGAAAAACGATATATCAGCAAAGAGAAATGAAATTTTCAACCATCATACTGCTGCTGGCCGCAGCGCCGGCCGCGGCGGCCCCGCTCTCGCTCGACAGCTGCCTGCGCGCCGTGGCCCGCGACAATCTGGCCCTGGCGGCCGAGCGCCTCAACCTGCCCATAGCCGAGGCCGAGGAACGCGCCGCGGCCGTGTTCAACGACCCCACCTTGGGATTTGAATATGCCAACAACGACGACCACCGCATGCAGATGGGCCAGAGCTGGGCCGTGGAGCTGGGCTACACGCTCTCGCCCGGCCGCCGGGCCGCGCGCCGCAGCCTGGCCGCAAGCGAGCGCGAGCTGGCCGGCGCCATGCTCGACGCCGAGCTGCAGCGCATGCGCCTCGTGACGGCCACGGCCTATTTCGACGCCATGCGCGCCGAGATGCTCAACGACGTGGCCGCCTCCATGGCGCGCTCCATGGCCGACATTGCCCGCGGCGACTCCGTGGGCGCCGCCATAGGTCAGGTGCGCCCGGTCGACGCCTCGGCCACCCACATAGCCTCGCACATGGCCGCAGCCGAGGCCGCAGCAGCCACCGCCGAGATGCACAACGCACGCCTGGCGCTGGCCACGCTGATGGGTTGCCCGGAGAGGGCGGCCGAAATACGCACCGACACGGCTGCGCGCATGCTGTATCCCACGGTGAGCGCCGCCGAGGTGGCCGAGATGGCCGTGGAGCGGCGGGCCGACCTGCGCGCCGCCATGAAATCGGCCACCGTGGCCGAGCGGCAGCTGCGCGTGGAGAAGGCCGAGCGCAAGATGGAGTTCGACCTCTCGCTGGGCTACAACTACAACACCGAGGTGCGCAACGAGATAGCCCCGGCGCCCCGCTTCGGAGGCATCAGCGTGGGTGTGAGCATCCCCCTGAAGTTTTCCAACTCCAACCGCGGCGCCGTGACGGCCGCGCGCCTGCGCCACGAGCAGGCCGAGCTGCAAGCCGGCCAGGCAGCCGTGGAGGTGCGCAGCCAGGCACTCGCCGCCGCCGAGAGCTACACCCTGGCCCGCGCCGCGTGGCTCGAGCTGGACGAGAGCGTGATGCACGAGGCCCGCACCATCTACGACGCCTACATCGACTCCTACCGTCACGGCGATGTGTCGCTCGTCGAGCTCATGGACATGCGCGAGCGCTATGCCGAGGTGGTGCGGATGCACATCAACGCACGCCGCAACGTGGCCGTGGCCTACGCCACCCTCCTCGCCGCCTGCGGCATGTAAGCCCCGCCCCAGGCAACAGACCGCGTGGAAAACTCGCGCAGAGACGCAGAGAAAATCATATATCTCCCTGAATAATAAGATACAGCCCATATCTGATGTGACAGGGTCTATGACTCCTGACAGTCAACCCAAATCAGGGAAAGGCACTATCCGGATTTCAGCCTTTAAAAATATTCTCCGCGTCTCTGCGCGAGGGCCATACAGCCGGAACTTTGCAACCGGGTTGCGGGGATTTTTTCGTAACTTTGCGATATGAACATTATAGAGATTTTCTGGGCCATGCTCTGCGAGATGGCCCCCTATCTGCTGCTGGGATTTGCGATTGCGGGCGTGATGCACGCTTTCGTGCCGGCATCGCTATATCGCACCCACCTGGCGCCCAACACTTTCGGCTCGGTGGTGAAGGCCGCGCTCTTCGGCATTCCGCTGCCGCTGTGCTCGTGTGGCGTGGTGCCCACGGCCATGGGCTTGCAACGCGAGGGTGCCTCGCGCGGCGCCACGGTGTCGTTTCTGATAGCCACACCCCAGACGGGCGTCGACTCCATCGCCGCCACCTACTCCATGATGGGTCTGCCCTTCGCGCTGCTGCGCCCGGTGGCCGCGCTGGTCACGGCCGTGGGAGGCGGCGCGCTGGCCAACCGCTTTGCGCGCCGCGGCGGCAACGCCGCAGCCGTGCAGGAGCCCGAAGGCAACCCCGACACGCGCCCCGCAGGCTTCATGGCCCGCGTGCGTGCGGCCGCCGTCTATGGTTTCGGCAACATGATGGAAGACATCGGCCGCTGGCTGCTCATCGGCCTGGTGATCGCTGCCCTTATCACCGCCTTCGTGCCGGCCGACTTCCTGGCGTCGCTCAGCGACTACCCGCTGCTGAGCATGCTGCTGGTGCTGGCGCTGAGTGTGCCCATGTATGTGTGCGCCACGGGGTCTATTCCCATCGCCGTGGCGCTGATGCTCAAGGGCTTGTCGCCCGGCGCCGCCCTGGTGCTCCTGATGGCCGGCCCGGCCACCAACGCTGCATCGCTCATGGTGGTGCACAAGGCGCTGGGCCGCGGCGTGCAGGTGTTCTACGTGGGTGCCATCGTGGTGGGTGCCATGGTGTTCGGTCTGCTGGCCGACTATTTCATGCCCGCCTCGTGGTTTGAGCTGCCCATGGCCGAGACCCTGTCGTGTCCCCACCACAGCGGCGCGGGCACGGGCATGCACAACAGCTGGGTGCAACTGGCCAGCGGCATCGTGCTGTCGCTCATGCTGCTGCGGGCCCTGGCCGTGCGCACCGGCATCCTGCGCAAGCGCCCCGCCCCAGGCTGCTACTGCTGCAACGAACATAATCATCAAAACACAATAGCTATGAAAGAATACAAGATTGACGGCATGATGTGCAACCACTGCCGCGCCAACGTAGAAAAAAGCATCGCCGCCGTGCCCGGCGTGGAGAAGGTGTCGGTAGACCTTGCCGCAGGCCGCGCGCAGGTGGAAGGCACAGCCGCTCCCGAGGCCGTGATTGCCGCCGTGGCCGCCGCCGGCTACGACTGCACCCTGGCCTGATTTCGGCCCGAGGAGACGGGCGGCTCAACAAAATCGGGGGGATGAGTGTTGTAATTGCATACAGCTAATAAATGTTTCAACTATAAAAACTCATCACATGATCAACAAAGCCGCCATATCGCTGATACTGAGCATCGCATCGCTGGGTGCGGGCCGGGCATTCGCCGGAGAGGGCATCAGCGCACTCGACGTGGTGGCAGTGGAGGACTCCGAAATCACCCTTATCCCTGTGCCCGACACTGACGACCTTCTGGCCCAGGCCACCATCTCCACCGACTATCTCACCGCTATCGACCACACGGACGACAAGCACACACCCGTTTCTCCCTACGAGCTCCCCTACTCCTGGAAGGGCAAGAGCCCCGACTGGCACCGCCTGTGGCTCAACACCGCCGTCTATGCCGGCGCCATGGTGGGCACCCTGGGAGTGCTGGAATGCCTGCCCGAGGACGCCACCAGCTGGAACCGCGCCGAAATACGCCAGGTGCCCATGTTCAAGCGCTGGTACAGAAACGTGTTCAAAATCGGTCCCACCTGGGACGGCGACTCCTGGATTTTCAACTATATCATGCACCCCTATGCCGGGGCCGTCTACTTCATGTCGGCCCGCTCCGTGGGCTTCAACTTCGGCCAGAGCATGCTCTACTCGGCCTTCATCAGCACGGTGTTCTGGGAGTTCGGTATCGAGGCTTTCATGGAACCGCCGTCGATACAGGACATCTTCATCACGCCCGGCGTGGGTAGCCTCATAGGCGAAGGTTTCTACCGCCTGAAGCGCCACCTGGTGGCCAACGACTACCGCCTCGCGGGCTCCAAGGTGCTGGGCAACATCGTGGGCGTGATCATCGACCCCGTGAACGAGCTCATGGGCCTCTTCACCGGCAACCCCGCCCGCGTGGAAGCCGCCCGTCGCCACGGCCGCACCTCGTCCATCATGCCCGCCAACGTGGGCGGCGCCCCCGGCTTCACCTTCAGTTGCACATTCTGAGCCAGCCCCTCGTCTGCACGTAGATACAGAAGGACAAAAAGCCAAAAGAAACAAAAAGGCCTGCGCCCCACCGCGCAGGCTATTTTTTTGAGGGGATGGCCTCGCGCAGAGCCGCAGAGAAGAACCTAACAAGCTGTAGCCCTGGAGGGACGCTTTTTAAGCGTCCACCCCCGCATGGCGCCCTAAAATAGCTATTTAAGCTATAATAGCTACTATAGCTATAATAGAAAATAAAGGACGCGCCGGGGAGCGCGGCTATGGCCCACATCCTTCACAATCGGGCGAGCGGCCCGCGCGGGGTCATGCGAGCCTGATGGGCTCCCGCTGCAAAACAAAACGAGACCGCAACCGGGGCTGCGGGCCCGCTGAGCGTTGAGGTAGGTTAATAAGTCACTTTTTCTTTGACGTAGTTCGACGACCACTTGGGCGCGGCGGCGGGATTGGCGAGCCACTTGGTGAAGTCGGGGTAGGCCTCGCTGATGTTCACGCGCTCCTGGGGCCAGTACCAGGTGTAGCCCGGAACGAGAATCATCTGCGGGGCCACTTCGCCCTTGCTCGGGTTGGGGCGGCCCACTACGTAGGTGCCCTGACCCATCACGAGATTGTCGGCGCGGTGCATGCCTTGCTCGGTGTCGTTCATGGCATCGATGCCTAAGGTGTTCTCCTTGTCGACCACTACGGCAAATCCGGCCAGGGTCTTATTGGCTACGGATGCATGAAGCGTGCTGTTTTCAAAGGTGCCGCTGGCTACGTCGTAGCCCACGCCAAGCTGAGTGTCGATGGGAATGGCAAATTCCACAGCCTTTGGCTTCAGATTTTGATCCTTTTCGCCGGTATTTACCATAGTAGTGTACGAATCGGCACCAAGCCAGGAATGAATCTCCTTGCCCACGATATAGGTTGCTTCAGTAAGATTGTCGAGCGATGCCGTGAATTGTTTTACTGCGTTGTTTGCAACAGAGTATTTGAGTAACGCGGTTTCGTTGCGTCCATCGGGGATAACGGGAGTTGGACTCACCTTGCCTGTGTAGGTAATATAAAGGGGCATAGTGCCGCCTGCAGCTTTCGGGGTAACGGTGATAACGCGCACCGGCTCTGCATCACGCGGACCCCATTCCCTTACATTATTGTTGGAGGCTCCGTAATTTTCTGTATTAAGATCCCTGATCTGGTCGGAGAATGTAAACACAGCATCATTGAAATCCCAGTCGTCGGTAGCTCCAAGATCTTCGGCGGCAATTGTCCAGATATATTTATCCGGAGAGCTTACGGTGGCCGATGATGATCTCTGAGTAGGTATGTATAGGAATACTACGTCACAAAAATCCCGTATGTCATCCGATGCTATTTGAGTGGGCGCAGTGTTGAATCCTATTAAAAACACCCCGTCTACGGTTAGTTTTGCAAAAAAACTTCCGTCGTCACCCTTCAGGTTATTCTTATTGTCGTAGATGTAATAGTCCTTATTTTTGGGCGAGAAATGGCAGGTACTGAAATATGCCAGATTCAATCCCTGCAAAGGCACATCATAGTAACCGTCCCAGAAAGCCTGGTTTCTATACGGACTTTCAGAGCTCAAGGAGAAGTCGCCCCCATTGCCGAATCCATATTGGAGTTCAAGATACCACTGTTTTGAGCTCCAAAGTTTTCGTTCCGGATCGAGTACATCTTCCACTTTAATTCCTCGGCACAATATGATTTCATCAGTGTATTCTTCCCCAGGATAGGGCTTTGATGAAAAAGCGTGGTCATAAAGACTTTTTATCTCTCCAATTTCACTATATGTAGATGGCATGTATTTGAGCGAACTGAAGGGATTTGTGTTGTAATCAAACTTCAATTCGGCAGTCCACACATCATCTTGCCTTCCATACCGCGAGTCGGAAATAAGCACCTTATAGTCCGATATATTATTCCTGTCGGCCCTATAGTAGACGGGGAATATATAACCTTCCTTCTTGCGAAACAGATATAAATCTCCGCGATTCTTAAGCTTGCTTTCCTCCTGCGGATAGTTTGAGAAGAATTCATCGAGAAAATCCGACTGTCGAAATGCAAGATATGGATTGTCGCCAGGGTTTTTAGGTGGATTTATCACCATCTCGTCCTTAATCTCGTCGAGATTTACAAGGGCATTTGTGGCCACCGTGCGGGCTCCTTTATTGGTGGCGATTTTGAGCTGCGACACGGTGCGGGGGATGGTCACGGGCACGGCGGTGGTGCCGGCGGGCACATGGCAGTCGGCGAAGAGGTATTCTTCGCCATCGATTTCGGCCGTCACGGTGATGTGGTCGCCGGCGGCGCTGGTCACCTTGAGGCCGGCGGTGGTGGCCATGGAGAAGTCGTGGCCCTGGGCCGGTACGCCGAACTCTTTGACAAACTCGCGGTTGTACTCCTCGGTGGGCGAGACGGTCTGCGGCTCGTCGGCGCTGCAGGCTGCGAGCAGTGCCATCCACAGGAGCAGCAAGAGGTTGAGTGTTTTTTTCATAAGGATATGATTCCGTTAAGCCTCCG
>VIDP01139821.1_pt1 | contig 13142 bp, 8 predicted proteins | sample 5025131 | NCBI WGS metagenome assembly VIDP01 (sample SAMN11853144, study PRJNA449069) | gut metagenome | isolation source: stool from male vole | host: Microtus ochrogaster | place: USA:Florida | collected 2017
ATTTCTTCAAGTCTCTCATCAAATTCTTCAGGTGGGAGAGTGGTGCGGTCAGGACGATGCCAAATCATATCCAGATAATATAAAGGAAGACCAGTCTTTTCTGCAAGTTTCCTTGCAAAAGTACTTTTCCCTGCTCCCGGACAACCGATTATAAGAACTTTCTTCATTTTCAGTTAATTTTACGGCCATAATAATAGGTATTCCAAGTGTCTTCAGCGTAGCCGTCATGAAGCACCTTGAAACTTCCAGGGGATGCATCGGCAACTATATTTCCGTCAAAATAAACATTCCAAGTGTCTTTGGCATATCCGTCTTTGAGCACCTTAAAACTGCTGGGTGTGGCATCAGATATTTTCTTGCCGTCGTAATAAACATTCCATGTGTCTTTGGCGTACCAGTCTGATAAGACGGAGAAGCTTCCGGAAGTTGCGTCATCGATCTTCTTTCCATTATAATAGACATTCCAAGTATCTTTGGCATACCCATATCCCAAAACTTTGAATGAATTGCTTTGAGCATTTTTCATCGCAACTCCACGATAATAGACGTTCCATATATCTTTGGCATAACCGTCACGCAGGATAATGAAACTTGAAGCGGATACCCCTTTTATCTCTTTTCCTTCAAAAAATACATTGTTATTGGATACTAAATAGGGTGACCGATTATGGTGAGCACAACGTTCGTAAGCCTCATGCCCGATATGATTGTCATGACGTTCCTGAGCATAAACGTTTCCACTCAAAATTCCACTAAGAAACATGAGAATAAGTATAATCTTTTTCATAACTTTTTTTTTATTAGACAACACTCTCCGATGAAGGTTTATTATAAGGATTCATCCTTTTTAAATGCTTGCTTATACAAAATTATTAAAAAATTTAATATCACCTCAATTTAAAAAAATGCTCCCCAACTTATGAGAAGCCGGGGAGCGGATATAAATATACGATGAATGATTATTCGGCGGGAGTGAGGTCAGGATCGAGAGCATGTTGCCACTTGAAGAAGAGGAAAGTGCAGATGGCCGTAGCAGTTAAGCCAATGGCTTCACTTGCATAGAGCGGCAGTCCGATTCCTTCAACGTATGCCCCAAGAGGAGCATAGCAGATGAAAGTGATGCAGAGGGCTGTCATAAACATCGCCGGAATCATTGTGATTAGATATGCCTTCTTATAGCGGGCTAAGAAGACGCTGCATGCCCATAGGGTGAAGATAGATAGCGTCTGGTTGCACCATGCAAAATATCTCCAGAGGATATCGAAGTTGATATTGAGGAGCAGATAGCAAACAGCGACGATTGGGAGAGTGACGAGCAAACGCTTGATGAACTTCTTCTGCTCAAGTCCAATAGAGTCGGCAATTATCAGACGAAGACTACGCATGGCTGTGTCGCCAGTGGTGATTGGAGCAGCGATTACACCAAGAATGGCAAGTATACCTCCAAAAGTTCCAAGCCATTTCACGCAAACCTCGTGCACGAGAATTCCGGCATCCGAACCATTATCAGCCATATATTCGGCAAGTTTGTCGTATCCACCTGTAAAGGCAATTGCTGCGGCAGCCCAAATAAGGGCGACAATACCTTCAGACACCATAGCACCGTAAAATACTTTACGGCCATGCTTCTCATTGTTAAGACAGCGTGCCATCATAGGGCTTTGCGTAGCATGGAAACCGGAAATTGCTCCGCATGCGATAGATATACACATCATCGGGAAGATAGGAGCGGCTTCTCCTGCAGGATGGCGGTTGAAAAGTCCATCGGAGAATCCATCAGGAATGTGCACTGCATTCACTATCATATATCCCATGATTCCGACCGCCATAAAAAGGAGAGCGAAACCGAAAACCGGGTAAAGGTTGCCAATAAGTTTATCTACCGGCAGAAGGGTGGCAAGAATGTAGTAAAGGAAAATACATACAGCCCAGAATGTAGCGTTCAGATGTTCCGGGGTGAGTGTTGCGAGCAGGTTGGCCGGAGTGCGAACGAAAACTGCGATAACCATCACAAGCAAAATGCAAGTGAAAACACTCATCACCATTTTAACTTTCTTTCCCAATTCACTGCCAACAATCTCCGGCAGTGACTTCCCTCCGAGACGAAGGGAGATCATACCGGATATAAAGTCGTGGACAGCTCCGGCAAAGATAGTACCGAGTACTATCCATAGAAAAGCTGCGGGACCATACATGATACCCATAATAGCACCGAAAATCGGACCGACACCGGCAATGTTGAGAAACTGTATGAGATAGACCTTCCAAGTAGGCATTTCAACATAGTCAATGCCATCTGCCATTGTCTTTGCCGGAGTAGGACGTGAAGAGTCAGTGCGGAACACTCGTTCCACAACACTTCCGTAAATGAAATATCCAAGTATTAAAGCTGCGAGAGCTATGATAAAAGATGTCATTTCTTCTTTTTGTTAGGCGTTAAATTGAATTTTATATAGAAATAACGATGTTCTATTTAAAAAATTACAGTTGTGACTATATTATTTTAAGCCAAAGTCGAAAGGACAGTCACGCGGGGCAGGTCCGTTCCCTCCCATTTTCCAGAGATTATCAAAGTCGAGCTTGGAATAGCTTGACTTATTGCATAAGTCTCCCTTTTTTACGACTTTTGCACTGGGCCATGTCTTTCCAGTGCCATCTATCATATAAAGTCCGTCATGAGAGAAAATAGAACCAGATTTATGAGTGCCAATAGTTCCGTTGCCATTTTCAACATTTCCGGTATTTACACAATTATAGATATTGCCAAGGTGATCGACATATCCAAGAATTCCTCCGTTGTCACTTTGGTGATTATGAAGCACTTCCCCTCTATTCAGACAGGTCTTAAGATGAGATTCGGGACCCTCTTCCATAAAACCGAGAACTCCTCCAACTCTTGAGGAATAATCTGTTGCATCGATCGTACCATTATTAATACTATTATACAATTGAACGTTCATATAATGGGTTTGAAAACTTATGGGATCTTCTCCGAGCGAACCTGCAATCCCTCCTACACCTCTATGAGGAGCTGAAGAGCAAATGCGACCGTTGTTGACATTGTTTCCAAGTTTGAGGTAATACCCGGAATATCCTACAATTCCTCCGACACCGGAGTCGTCATCTGTCTTAATTCCTGAAGAAATCTTGCCATTATTTCCACATTTATAGATATAGACACCGGTAACATCAATGTATTGGGGACTCAAGTATGTTTTTACAAAACCGGCTATGCCACCAACTCGATTTGCTCCATCAACTTCGCCGTCGTTAAAACACCAGCGAATGTCCATTGGCTTAAAATCAAGAGAGTATTGAGAATTAATATAATCACGATAAACATAGCCATATATGCCACCTGTATTGCTTCCACCTTGTACATTTCCAAAATTGATACAGTCTGTAGTGTAGCAATAGTTATTACATTCCACACGTCCGGCGATGCCTCCTACATTACTACTGTTGGAAGCTGATACCTGACTCTTTGATACAAGATCCTCAAAAACATTACTTGTGCCTAAAGCCGTGAGTTGTCCAACTATTCCTCCTATGTCGTCACCTTCAGTCACTTCAACAGTACATGCGGATGTAAGTGCTTTTAAAGTCACATATTCTCCCCAACCAAGTATCCCTCCGGTCAGTCTTTCCCCTTTTACTATTCCCTTGAATAAGGGAGTAAAAGAGTCTTTATCTGGTATCTGTGCTATGCCATCTTTTGTCGGATAATTGAAAGGTGTGTTGCCGGTTAATGTGGCATGCTTGGCATATCCAACCATTCCTCCGGTACACTTTATACCTTTTACTTGCATTGTGCTTGAAGTCATATCAAAACAGGAAAGATCTACAGAGCAATCAGTTATCTTACCTATCGCACCGCCACAATCGCATACAGAAGCCTCTACATTTATACCAATGCGTATTTTTGCTTGAGAACCTAATTGGATTGAAGTATTCGATAGTTGACCTATGGCTCCTCCTGCTTGACCTACAGCCTCAATTCCTGCTGCACTGTCGTCGGGAACAATATAGTTGACTTTGGAATCGCCTTCTATCTTTAATTTTCCATTACCTGTAATCTCACAGTGTCCGATATATCCACCGACTTCACCATTACCACAGACAATTGAAGTCACACGGCAGCCGTTGAGTGTAAGATTTTCTGTTAATGTGACCTTCCCGACAAGACCTCCGACTTTGTTACCCTCACGATTCAGTCCTCCTACAGGACAATTTATTGCGACATTAGTTAATACCGCTGGTTTCGAACCGTTCAACAGTCCAATAAAACCACCAGTAGCTTCTCCACCTGTAGTGCGGACAAGACGGATATCAGCATCTTCCTTGCTTACAACATGCTTTAGCTCCGAATTTTCTATTTTCAGCTCACAATTATTGGAGCTTCCAATAATACCACCAACACTTTGATTTCCTTCTACAGAGAAATGATAGTCGGGAGTCGATATATTGGAAAATGTCGCTTTTCCTTCATCGATACGACCTATAATTCCTCCGACATTTTTCTCGCCTTCTACCGACCCACATAATCTAAGATCGGTAGCATTAAGAATTCCCTTCTCCATGCGTCCGATGAAAGCCCCGACATTGGACGCTTTATCGGAAATTACGCTGCCTGTCATTTTTATGCCGGATAAGGAAACACTTCCTGCGATAGTGCCGGCAAGACTGCCTGTATCAGCGTATGTGGCTGAAACATTTACTCCAGAAATATTTAAATTATTTACTGTTGCTCCGTCGAGCAGGGATGGGAATATACCGACACGAGTATCATCTTTTGAATTTTCGGCTCCTCGATAATACATTCCTTTAAGAGCATATCCCCCTCCATCGTAATGGCCTGCAAATGAATAGCCATAGTAGCCACGACCTGGTTTTGTGCTGCTCTGGTCCATCAGATCAATGTCGGCAGTTTGCAGGAACCATACATCACGACCATTGGTCAGCTCATTTTCTCTTAGATCGTCAAGAAATGTAATAAAATCACGTGCACTTCCAATTTTATAAGGATCCTGTTGTGTTCCCGATCCGGAGCGAAGTGAAAAATTACTTTTAGCTTCTCCTACCTTCATTACTTTGTCTTCTTTCATCTCGACTCGTAGCATCCCTTCAAGAGGGAGACCATCGATATCAGAGAATGTTAGGAGGTATTCTCCATCATCAAGGCTTGATGATGAGGTGATATGCAGACCGCATCTTACGCTTGAACCCTGGTGACGCAGGTCTGCGTTATATGTTTCAAAATTGAAAAACCCCTTTTTTAGATTAGCATACCCAATTTTAGAGATTATCTCGCCATCAAGCAAAGCTGGATCTATATCAAATGATGATATGCGGCTATCTTCGTTTTCTTCCACCGATGAATTGGTAGGAAAATCCGGGGTATTGTCAGAGCAACCTGTTGCGAGGATAGCTGTAACTATAAAAGCATAAATATATTTTCTCATTTCTTTTTTCATTTTTTACGCATCATTGAAAAAGTTGGAACGGGATATTGAACTTCATCATTATCGAAAGGCGATAGAGTCCAATAACTTGAGGATTCATTCGACATATTCCAGTCGTAGTCCACAGCTTTGTAGTATTTAGGATTATTAATGTCTTTGCCATCTACAAGATAGACTCTATCGGCCGACGCTTTATCAGGACCTTTGCCATCTCTACGAACTACAGCAGAACCATATTGGAGGTCACCAATATCGTGACCATCCCAATCAGAGCCTGCGCATAGGCAGCGGATACATCCCGCCAACTTGTCATAGTGCCCTGCAAATGGCTTGACTTTTCCATTTCCTTTACCGACATTTAAGCAGTCAGTAATGATAGATTGCTCGTGGAGTGTCCCGACCAGACCGCCGGTACGATTTGATCCTATCACAGAGCCCCCGTTGACGCATTGGGAGATAATCACAACGTTTTCTTCAAATTCGGTACAAGTTTTCATGACTGCGTTAAGACCTCCGATCAAACCTACTGAAGCTCCGATTACTACAAACGGTGCAGCAGCACCTCCAGAAGCAACCATTGCTCCGATAGTAGCTACAGTTCCGACAGCAATGCAAACGCCACCGATAACTTGATGGACTATTTCTTTACTTTTAGCAAGGGTTTCGACTGCTTCCATTCTCTCAATCCTACATTCATTCAATGCATCGTTGAAAAGTTCATCATTTCCTTCCATTGTATACCAATCTGCCAGATCAATGGCGGCACTGGCATGAAGATTAGACAAGGGATCTTTAGCAGCCCCGACATAAGGAAGAGATGAAGTGCGAATATCTTTGAAATTTTTCTTGATGTCATCAGCCAGTTCAAATGTCTGTGCTTTGATTGCCTCAGCCACTTCCTCACTGCTTTCGCCGGATATGAACCCTGCTATTCCGTCTCCCCATAAAACCATATCGGATGCGTGGAGAAGCCAGTCGAAACCTACTTCGCTGAATTCAAGCATTGCGGATACTACATGAGCTGATTCTTCAATGATTGGGGCTACGACAGAAATAACAGGACCAAGGACCGCCATAGCTATTTCCGCACTTCCAATCACGCACTCAGCGATTTGCCAACCGGTCCATTTTCTTGGATCTCCGATTTCACCGACAATTCCTCCGACATGTTGGCCATTCGTATTCTCCACTTTGCCAAAGTTGCTGCAGTAGTGGATAATAACATTGTTTCCGGAAAGAGCCACAATTCCTGCTGTATTATTGCCAGTGGCATTTACATACCCATAATTGTCATTTATTGCAATTGATCCAAAAGTGCTCTTACCTATGATGCCAGCTGTATAGTCTACTCCAAGGATATCGCCCTTGTTTACATTGTTGTGAGCTACGCATACTGATGCGTTTCCGACTATACCTCCAATATAAGTGTCTCCCTTGACTTGAGCGGAATTAAGAGAACCAAAACTTCCGAATTGACTTTCACCATTTATTCCACCAACGAAACGGGAACCATATATATTCCCTTCATTCTCACAATATCGGAATGCCGCATTATTATAGATCAATCCAGTTTGATCATTTCCTACAACACGAGTGCTTCCAAGCATGCCTCCAACACCCTCTTTACCTGTAATGGTACCAGAATTTTTGCATCCTGTGATGAAAGCGACTCCTGAACCACCGACAATTCCGCCGGTACCAATGGCAGCATTGTTTTTATCATTGTCAGAATATGAGTTTCCTCCTATAATATCTGCAAGATTCTTACAAGAAGTGGCATATACTGTATCGCAAGTTCCAATGATGCCACCGGCTCCGGAATATCCGCCTATGGTTTTTCCGTTGTTTGTGCAAGAATTGATAGAAGTGAGAGAATATGCAGAAGCTGACCCCATTATTCCACCCACATTATAATCTCCGCTGATAGTGGAATTCTCATTATGGCATTCGTATAACGCAATTTTTGTGTTCATATCCACGACACCGATGATTCCTCCTATACCTAAAGAGCCTTCTGAACCAGATATATCAGAGTTTTTAACGACGCAATTTGTCACTTCCGATCTGTCGCGATGAGCTCCGGATGTGATGACGGCACCTACAACACTTCCCACACCAAAATTTCCGGAGAATTCACTGTCAGAAATCGTGACGCCGTCTATTTTAGCCCTATGAATGTATCCAAAAAGTCCAATAGCAGGCGATTTGTCGCGTAGAATCCATATATGAGTCAAGTTAGAACCTAAATAGTTGCCACGGAAAGGCAGATTCACGTCATTGCCAATCGGTTCCCAACCATAGCGGTGGTCGGTAAAGAAGCAAGCATCATCCATATCAATATCAACGATTTGTTTGATGTAAGTTTCTTCATCTATAAGATAATTTGACACATCGCTGTTGACTTTATGAGCAAGTGTCATAAGATGGTCGTAGCTGCTTACGATATACGGGTTGTCTTGCGTCCCTTTACCAGTAAGGCCAATGATGGGGTCGTAAGAACTTGTCACAATGACCCCATTCTTGTCAGCCTTGATTTTGCATCCGAGACCGAACTGACGGGTTTCAATTCTGTGTTTACCATCATCAGACACTACCGGATCAATAGGATATTCTATGTAGAGAAGCTGGTATTCACCCTCCTTCAATCCAGTCTCGAGATTAAAGGTAGATTTACCATTAGAACGCGAGTGAGTACATTTACGAGAGATGACACTTTTTTCAGGCGTAAGGATTTTGATGTCGCAATCACTTGCATCAAAATTATCAGTCTCATTAGTCAAGAAAAATTCGCGTATCCTTCCCTCGAAATTGTCAAGGCCCGGATAGTTGGGTTCATCTTGAAATTTGTTGGAGTCGCTGCAAGCGGAAACGCCAACGAGGAGAAAGAAGGCATAAAGCCATAGATAGAAAGTTTTTTTTATCATTTTGAAGTATGTCAGTTAGTATTTATGACTTATTTTTCTTTTTGGCAATTGATTCCAAACTACAAAATTAGTCAAAAATGCTCTGATAAGCTTCAAAAGTCATGCGACAATAATGGATGTGGGATGCGACAATTTTTAAGTTATTGATTTTCAGAATTACGAATATCGTTAGAAGCTGCTCTATATTGGGAAGGGGTCATGTCAAAACGCTCTTTGAATGCGCGTTGTAGAGTGCGGGCAGTTCCGAATCCAAGTTTTATAGCTATCTCTGCAATCGGTTGTTTTGAGTTAGAGTCGAGGATTCTTCTGACCTCTTCAATACGGAAAGAGTTGATGTAAGCATGCACTGTGCAGTCTCGTTCATTGCGTATCAACTGAGCAAGCGCATCTTGGTTTATTCCAAGATATTCGGAAAGCTCTTTCCTTCCCAGACCAGGGTTTGTATAAGGTCGCTCAGAAGTCATGTACATATCCAGACGCAAAATTTCAGATATTTCTTCAGAATTTTGGATGACATCAGGAATGTTCTGTAAGAGTGTCTGTTCGGTACGGTCATATTCATGCAGACGTTCTACCAAGAGCCGGTTTTTTTTCTTTTCTGTTAAAGCATTTCTGAATGTCACTGCCAATAGAATAAAGAGAAGTAGAGTCACACTGCCAAGACCAATAAGTCTGATTCGTGAAACTCTTTTTTCTTCTTTGTCCAATTCAGATCGGTAAAGCAGAGTCAAGTCATGAAGTCGTCTGTCGGTAAGACGAGTTGAAAGAGAATCATGGTAAGCGATGTAGTGAGAATAAGTCTTAGAGCTCTCTTCATGTAATCCGGCAGCATTTTGAACCTCGGCTTTAAGTTGAAGGTCTCTGAGATAAAACCAAGGGAAGCATTTATGCGTTAAGAGGAGAGTATCAACATCAGCAAGGGCACCAATATAGTCTCCTATTGTTGCCCTTGTTCTGCATCGAGTCTCATAGAAATGTTCGTAAGCACGAGCTGGAAGGTCTGCTCTCATAAATATCGAAGCATTGTCAAGCAACGAGTCAGCTTGTATTAGTTCATTATTGTATAAGGCATTCTCAGCTTCAAAAGCAAGCGCTGTGACTTTGTAATGTCCGGTTGTGTCATTCCAAGAGTGTTCAGAAAAGTTATTTTTTACCAATTCTGAATAGCGTCTACCGGCCTGCATCATTAATGAAGTATCTGATTTTGCCTGAGCTATAATGTGAATCCATTCATCCAGACTTGTAGCTGTTCCGAAACGACTTCCCGAACTTAACGGTTTTTCTATATAGGGAAGAGCTGACAAAGCTTCTTTCAAAGCTCGATCTGATTGGGATAACTTGTATAAGATTTGAGCTCTTACGCGCTTCGACATAGCTATAGCAAGTGAATCATTCTCTTCGAAGGCATCATGTTGCATTCTGACGGCGAGCGAGTCAGCCTCCGCATATCTGCCGTCGGAGAATAGACGGTCGATAAGCACATTGACCGCTCCGAAATAATATGCATCCTTTCCGGAGTTTCTCATGCTGTCTATAATTGATTCAATCTGAGGAACGACAGCAGGATTTCCGGGATTAAGATTCTGAATTTTCTGCACAGTAAGAACTCTACGGAGAGATTCCTCTTGGTCGTATTGTTTAGAGCTTCTGTCGCAGCTTGCAGACAGAAGGACAATAATACAATCCAAATATGTCAAAAAACTTCGCAGACGCATATCTTCATTAATCAGTCTGCAAATTTAATAAAAATTTTTCGGAAATTTGCTTTATTTTGAGAAAATTTGTTTTCCTTCCGGTGTGGGATCATAAACCGTGACTGGTTTTCTGTAGATCCCTTCCATGAGTCGAGTGAGGTTTTCAACGGCATCTTTTCTTGCTTGGCGGATGGTACCGTTTTTGTAAAGTCGTTTTATAGAGTTTGCTTTCAGTTTGCTTTTTACCCTGTTTTCTTCGGCAAGAGTAAATTTATTGCTTCGGATAATTGACATGGGTCCTATGGCTTTAGTATCTATCACTTGCCATGCATCTTTTACGTTTGCTTCGTAAATTTCTACAATTTCTTGAGGAAGGACAATCCTTACAGTATCTCCTGAATCATCAATTTGCAAATGTTCCATATCGAAAGTGATGCTGCCGGATTGTTTTTGTACTGCAAACATGACCTTGGAGTTGACCGTATCGAGAACAGGCACCTCATTATATATCTCCATGGAGCATAGACGCGCCATTTCCTTCACGTCGCTGGGATGAGAAGGAAGAACTTCAATTTCGTCCGGGCGATTGGAATAATGGTAAAATTGCCATCCGGCAAATGCTAAAACTGCTATCAAAAGGATGGGGATGATGAATTTTTGAGCCTTAATCATATTGCTTAATGTTAAAGTCACCCTCTTGAGAGGATTCGTCGCTAAAGCGAATGTAAGCAGTATAACCTGCATTTTTAAAGATTGTTTCGAAATATGATCTGGCTTTTCTTCTGGCCGACTCATCAAGTTTCTTTTTGTAATCAGGGTTTCCTTCAAGTTCTTTTCTGAGGTCATCACTTGCCTTTTCCTTCATTTTAGCCCTTTCTTTGGAGTCGATTTCAGTACGGAACATCCCGACATTCTCATATTCCTTTTTCATATTCATATCCCTACCGGCGATGTCTATCTTGATTGGAGGAAGAGTAACTTTTACAGTCTTGGTTTCCTCATCGAATTCCATATCCTCCGGATCGAATTCATACAAATCAATATAAGCTTTGAGATAGGTATCAAAAGAATAGACTGCGATCCTTTTCCCGACCTTATACCAGTCAGTCCTTTCCGTCTTGACAGTCTTAGTCACCGCCATAGAAGCAAACTCCAACTTATCGACATGCCTGATCTCCTCATATAGCAAAGAATGGTCTGGAGCTTGCTGTTTGGAGCAACCCCAAAAAAAAGGCAATGCCATTAGAAGTATCATGTAGTAGATAATTTTCATATCTTGCAATAGAGGGATTAATCGTGATGTTTCGAGATTAAAGAGGTTGAATCTTATTTTTAGGTTTGCAGTCGCCAACTGGTGCACATATTTCGGATTAGAGAATGTCTTCTCATCCTTGCTAACTGCCGAAAAAGTGGAGTCCATAAAGAATCCTATTCTAACGAATCATGCTGATCGTAGCGCAGTGAGCTATGTCAAATCTTTCATAAATTCTTATAGTTTAATGCAAAGTTATTGAAAAAAAATGAATTCGCAAAATTTTTAGATTGAAAACACCTCTGAACTCAAAATTTTCAAATTTTCTCATTCTTTTTCAGATAGCATAGTAGGATGCTTTGAGAGGAAATTATTGTAAAATTCTGTTGCTTCACATCTCTCTTGAGTGGCAATGTTCTGTGCCACTTCACTTGTGCCATACACAATTGGGCGATGTTGGAGTCTTTTAGTCACCTTTTGTCCTTCCGCAAGCAGTTTTCGAGACTCTTGAGATAGATAGCGCTCTTGAAACTTTTCCCAGATATAATCCACTGCCATCTCGGATGGATGTACCATATCAGGGCCATAAAACCGATAATCGCGCAAATCATCATTCATGATTTCAAATGATGGAAAATAGTCAGCGTTGTCTGAAATGCTGCAAATTTCCTCGCAAGCCAAACGCAGGATTGCTTTGGAACTGCTATTGCCCTCAAATCCATCTTTAAGATGACGTACTGGACTTACTGTAAAAATAATTTTGATCTCCGGATTAAAATCTAACAGAATTCTCATCATATTGTTCCATTCCCCCACTATCTCAGAAATCTTGAGTCGCTTCCTAATGAAAGTATCAGAAGGAAATTTATGGCAATTGCTGACCAGATACCCAGGACGATTTGCCAATTCATATACCCAAGCCGTTCCAAATGTCACTATCAAAGCCTTAGTACTTCTTAAGACACAACGGAGTTCACGCAATCTTCGTAATATGCAATCTTTGGTTTCCTGACTTGAATAACTCGTACACCCGGAATCTGCCAACCATGTAATCCAAAGTCTGTCTCGTCGGGCAATAGAATCATCAATAACTTCTATAATATTATCCCATGTGGCTGCAATTCGGAGGATATTTGCGATGGAACTTGGATTATAGAGCACTCCACAGAGATTTGGATAGGCTCTCCATCGGCAGAATCTCATCCGCTTTCCGATATAATCGGTGAAACATGATCCTATTAGAACAATCGATTGTTCTGGATTAAGCATAAGGCTACCGGGGCGAGCCTCATATTCTGTTCGAAACTTCATATATATTCATTTTAATTGTTTTATTTCAACTTATATAGACATTACACAGCTGATACTATTAAGCTTCTCATCCGCCAATCTCTCTTAACTGATGCTGATGTTCTAAAAATTCTTTTATGTTGAAGGTTTTAACTATAATGCAAAATTAATGAAAATTGATAAAAAAACCTTTTTTTCAAGCTATTTTCATGCGATGTGAGGAATCCCATTTGGAATTGACCTTGAAGTAGACAATTACAGTTAAGTTTGATATAAACGAGGATTAAACTGATAAGTTTTATTCTATTCTCCCAATCCTTTAAAAATAGTGCATTAAGAAATATCTTTAATACTCAAGAGTGTTCAGTGGAAAAGAATGTAAGCATAATGGTAGACAGTATATTGTTTGGAGTGAACTAAGTAGGTTTTTTTGTGTTATCTTTATATTATTTAACGATTCCAACTGTAATATTATGAGAAAGACATTAATCATCTGTATTGGCGCATTGGCAATGTCAGC
>VIDP01142977.1_pt1 | contig 13061 bp, 8 predicted proteins | sample 5025131 | NCBI WGS metagenome assembly VIDP01 (sample SAMN11853144, study PRJNA449069) | gut metagenome | isolation source: stool from male vole | host: Microtus ochrogaster | place: USA:Florida | collected 2017
AAGGCCGACATCGCCGACCTCGACGGGATGCGCCGCATCATCCGTGACAACGAGATCGACGGCATCATACACCTCGCTGCCGAGAGCCACGTCGACCGTTCGATCAAAGACCCGTTCACTTTCGCCCGCACCAACGTGATGGGCACCCTCGCCCTGCTACAGGCCGCCAAGGAATATTGGGAAGAAGATGCTGATAAGTACAAAGGAAAACTTTTTTATCACATCTCTACAGACGAGGTGTACGGGGCGCTTGAGCTGACGCATCCCGAGGGTGTGCCCGCACCGTTCACAACAAAAGCCTCATCTGAGGATGACATGGCCTACGGCACGGAGTTTTTCGTGGAGACCACCAAATACAATCCCCACTCGCCATATTCGGCCTCGAAGGCATCGAGCGACCATTTCGTGCGAGCCTACCACGACACCTACGGGATGCCCACCATCGTGACCAATTGCAGCAACAACTACGGCCCGTATCAGTTTCCTGAGAAGCTCATACCGCTGTTCATCAACAATATCCGCCAGGGCAAGCCGCTGCCTGTATACGGTAAGGGAGAGAACGTGCGCGACTGGCTCTTCGTCGAGGATCATGCCCGTGCGATCGACCTCATCTTCCACAAGGGAAAGGTGGCCGAGACCTACAATATCGGTGGATTCAACGAGTGGAAGAACATCGACCTCATCAAGGTGATAATCCGTACGGTGGACCGTATGCTCGGCAATCCGGAGGGCCACAGCGACAGGCTCATCACCTACGTCACCGACCGTCCGGGCCACGACATGCGCTACGCCATCGACAGCCGCAAGCTGCAGAGCGAGCTGGGCTGGGAGCCCTCGCTGCAATTCGAGGAAGGCATAGAGAAGACCGTGCGCTGGTATCTCGACAATCAGGTGTGGATGGACAACATCACATCCGGCGACTACGAGCGCTACTACGAAGATATGTACAAAGACCGCTGACCATCATAACGCGATGGCAAAATAGCATAATGGGACTGATTTCTGCATAATTTGTAAAAATCGGTCCCATTATGCTATTAATCAACTCTTTTTTTCGTATCTTTGCATTATTCTTTGGAATAACCGATTTAACCTATTTATATGAAAACTGCTTTAATAACAGGAATTACGGGCCAGGATGGTTCGTATCTGGCTGAATTTCTGCTCGAAAAGGGCTATGACGTACATGGCACCATCCGTCGCAGCAGCGTCGACTACCGTGAACGTATCGCCCACCTTGAGGGTCATACCAACTTTCATCTGCACTACGCCGATCTCGGTGACTCTATGTCGATAATGCAGGTGGTACAGAAAGTGCGTCCCGATGAAATCTACAACCTCGCGGCCCAGAGCCATGTGCAGGTCAGCTTCGACTCTCCAGAGTTCACGGCCGACGTGGATGCCACCGGTGTGCTCCGTATCCTTGAGGCCGTAAGACTCAGCGGCATGGCAGACACCTGCCGCATCTATCAGGCTTCTACCTCTGAGCTCTACGGCAAGGTAGAGGAAGTGCCCCAGAACGAAAACACTCCCTTCCATCCCTACAGCCCCTACGCCGTGGCAAAGCTCTATGGATTCTGGATCGTAAAGGAATACCGCGAGGCATATAATATGTATTGCTGCTCAGGCATACTATTCAACCATGAGAGCGAGCGTCGCGGCGAGACATTCGTGACCCGCAAGATCACTCTCGCCGCAGCACGTATCGCCCAGGGCAAGCAGGAGAAGCTGTATCTCGGCAATCTCTCCAGCCTCCGCGACTGGGGATATGCCAAGGACTATGTAGAGTGCATGTGGCTGATATTGCAGCAGCCCAAACCCGAGGACTATGTCATTGCCACCGGTGTGCAGCACTCGGTGCGCGAATTCTGCTATTTCGCCTTCAAGCGTGCCGGCATAGAGCTGAGATTCGAGGGCGAAGGTGCCGACGAGAAAGGCATCGACACTGCCACCGGTAAGGTAGTGATCGAGGTATCTCCCGATTTCTACCGTCCTACAGATGTGGTCAACCTCTGGGGTGACCCGACCAAGGCAAAGGCCAAGCTGGGCTGGGATCCATCGAAAAAGACATCGTTTGAAGAGCTCGTGAACTTAATGGTAGATGCCGATATGGAGAAAGTAGCGGTAGAACGCGCCGGAGAGGCCGCCCGTATGAATCTGGCGGAATATCTCGAGAAAGGTATTGTGAAATAATCATATACTACATTAACATACATGAGTTCACAATCTAACATCAAAAGGCCCAAGGTCTTTGTGTCAGGATGCTATGATATGCTCCACAGCGGTCATGTGGCCTTCTTCAGGGCAGCTGCCGAATACGGCGACCTCTATGTGGGCATAGGCAGTGACAAGACTATCGAATATTACGGAAACCGCAAGACCGTATACTCCTAGAAAGAACGCCTGTATATGGTCAAGGCTATCAGATACGTCACGGATGCATTCATCAATCCTGGCAGCGGCATTATGGACTTCGTAGAAACCGTCGATATGGTGAAGCCCGACATATTCGTGGTGAATACCGATGGCGGCAGCGAAGACAAACGCCGATTCTGCGAGGAGCGCGGCATACGCTACGTAGAGCTGGAGCGTGTGCCCGATGAGGGGCTCGAGGCCCGCTCCACCACATCGCTGCGCAAGGGGGTGACTTCACACCTGCCTTACCGAATCGACCTCGCCGGCACTTGGATCGACCAGCCGTATGTGTCGGAACACGGCGCCGGATGGGCCATCACGATATCAATCGAACCTACCATCGAATTTATGGAGAGAGGCGGCATGTCGACCTCGACACGCAACGCCGCCCGCAAGATATGGCCCTATGAGCTGCCCAACTATAACGAGGAGATGCTCGCCCGTCTGCTCTTCTGTTTCGAGAATGACCCCGAGAACAAAGGTCATGTGAGCGGTGCGCAGGATGCGATCGGTATTTGCATGTCGGGTCTTAACCGCCATTACTACAACAACCGTTACTGGCCCGACCGCATCGAGTCGTGCCATGACGAGGCCACCCTGTCGTGGCTTGAGAGCCATCTGTGTCTGGTGCCGATGTTTCCGCGCCGTCCCGGCTGCTCTGTGGTAGAAGGCAAGGACATCACACCCGAAAAGGTGAAAGCGCTCACCGAGGCCGCCGACCGCTGCTGGCACGCTATTCTGGCGCACGATCTCGAGGCCTTCGCCGAGGCCTACCGCGCATCGTTTGATGCACAGGTGGCTATGTTCCCGGCAATGATACAACCGGGTGTCAACGAATATATTGAAGAATGGAAATCGCGAGGCGCGCTCGCCTGGAAGATGTGCGGAGCCGGTGGCGGCGGTTATCTGGCTCTTGTCTTTGACAAGGTGCCAGCCGATGCCATCCCTGTCAAAATTCGCCGTCGCGGCTTCTGATCACACTCATACCCCAAGTTATGGAAAAGAATGCTAAGATATATGTGGCCGGCCACCGTGGCATGGTGGGATCGGCTATCGTACGCGAACTCCGCCGCCAGGGATACGACAACATCGTGACCCGCACACACAAGGAGCTCGACCTCACCCGCCAGGATCAGGTGGAACGTTTTTTTGCCGAGGAGAAACCCGAATACGTGTTTCTGGCAGCCGCCAAGGTAGGCGGTATCATCGCCAATCAGTCGGCTCTCGCCGATTTCATGTACGACAACATGATTCTTGAGATGAATGTCACCCACTCGGCATGGCAGAACGGATGCAAGAAGCTGGAATTCTTAGGCTCGTCATGTATCTATCCTCGCCTCGCACCCCAGCCTATGCCCGAGACCTGTCTGCTGACATCTTCACTCGAACAGACCAATGAGGCCTACGCTCTGGCCAAGATATCGGGTCTGAAGTATTGCGAATACCTCAACCGTCAGTACGGCACTGACTACATTTCTGTTATGCCTACAAATCTCTACGGCCCCAACGACAACTATCACCCGGAGCACAGCCATGTGCTTCCGGCTCTGATACGCCGCTTTCACGAGGCAAAGGAGGCTGGTCTGGATACAGTGACATGCTGGGGCGACGGCAGCCCGTTGCGCGAATTTCTCTATGTAGATGATCTGGCCAACCTCTGCGTATTCCTCATGAATAACTACAGCGGCAACGAGACCGTAAACGCAGGCACCGGTAAAGAGCTTACCATCAAGGAGCTCACCGAGCTTGTAGCTAAAGTGGTGGGCTATGAAGGCAAGATAGAATGGGATACCACGCGCCCCAACGGCACTCCGCGCAAGCTGCTCGATGTCAGCAAGGCAAAGAAGCTCGGCTGGACTTACCGCACCGAACTTGAAGACGGTGTCCGTCTCGCATACGAGGATTTCCTCAATAATCCTATGCGCGCGGAGCGCTGACGCGGTCGACATACCCACACCCAAAAATCCTCCCGGCGGGAGGATTTTTTTTAAAAGAGACGGCGGAAATCTTCACAGACATCCGCCGCATTAACATATTGTTTAACTAAAAATTCTTCTTTATTTGATTATATCGTATTTCCGGAATACCTTCTGTATCTTTTCGAGCGCCTCGGTGACCTGATCCTTGGTATGTGTGGCCATGAGGCTGAAACGAATGAGAGTATCAGTCGGCGCTACTGCAGGCGACACCACAGGATTGACAAAGATACCCTCTTCGAGCAGATCGTGGGTCACGGTGAATGTCTTGATATTGTCTCGGATAAAGAGCGGGATAATCGGTGTGGATGTATTACCTATCTCGCATCCCATATTGCGGAATCCGTCCAGGGCGTAGTGGGTGATCTCCCACAGATGCTCCTGACGCTCTGGCTCTGCTATCATGATGTCGATAGCCTTGAGGGCTGCGGCAGTAGAGGCGGGAGTAATGCTCGCGGTGAAGATATATGATCGTGAATGATGACGGAGGAAGTTGGTGATTTCCTTGTCCGTAGCGATGAATCCACCGAGAGAGGCAAATGATTTGGAGAATGTACCCATCACCAGGTCGACATCGTCGGTGAGCCCGAAGTGGTTGACCGTGCCGCGGCCACCCTTGCCGAACACACCGATACCGTGGGCCTCGTCTACCATTACGGTGGCATTGTACTTCTTGGCCAGACGTACGATCTCAGGGATATTGGCCACATCACCCTCCATCGAGAATACACCGTCAGTGACGATGAGCTTCACTTTATCAGGATCGCATTTCTGCAGCTGCTGCTCCAGAGACGCCATATCGTTGTGCTTGTACTTGAGGGCCTGGGAGAACGAAAGGCGCCGTCCTTCTATAATCGAAGCGTGATCCTGCTCATCCCACAGGATGTAATCCTCACGGCCTGTGAGAGTGGACACGACACCGAGGTTGACCTCAAACCCCGTGCTGTAAATCATAACGTCTTCCTTGCCTATATATTCGGCAAGTTTGGCCTCAAGCTGCTTGTGGATATCGAGAGTGCCGTTGAGAAAGGGCGAGCCGGCGCATCCGGTGCCATATTTCTTTGTGGCTTCGATAGCGGCTTCCTTGATACGGGGATCGCTGACAAGACCCGAATAGCAGTTGGATCCGAACATCAGCACACGCTTGCCGTTAATCATCACTTCGGTATCTTGTTCCGATGAAATCTCACGGAAATATGGATAGACACCTGCGGCCTTCACTTGCTGCGGCTCGGTGTATTTTGCCAGTTTCTCTTGTAATAATTTCATATTTTTAGATTTTCAAGTTGCAAATTTACACTTTTTGTTTCATTCCCACTGCTCTATTAACACACTTTAAGGTTTTCAGGGCATATTTGTGCAAATTTGTCGTGGTCATGACCTGTGCGGGGGCGCCACGATACGCTCGCCGAGATACTTGGCAAGTGCCGCCCTGCACTCGAATAGTTCTTTCTGCTCCATGAGTACGGAGATGAGTTCGCCATCATCAGCGATTTGCTTAAGGCGCAGATGATTATGAGAAATCCTGTCGTTGATGATACCGAGCTTGAGCTCGGCCACCGCACGGGGCACAAGCTCGGCCAGACGCTCACGCTCGGTTGCCACCCGTGCATAGTGGGTGTGTACCTTGCTCAGGGTATACTTCTCGGCGACAAGGTCTGTAGCCGTGCGGCGCACCCCGTCATCAGGATCGGATATGAGCCGTGACTCCAGGTATCTTACGGCGAACTCATCAAGCCGCCGCAGATAGTTATCGTCACACCGCTCTCTCAGCAACTTCTCACGGTTCTCTATATCTGCGAGGTCGGTAGCCTGCAGGCGTATCTCTTCCTGTCCCTCTCTCATCTCCCCGGCATATATTTCGTCAAGTCTCTCACGGCATGATACACTGTCAGCGCTCCATGACGCATCCATCATAGCCATAGCCTTCCGGTAGATGGTCGCATACAGCGGTGTTGCAAACAAGATTTCATCGGCATCGAGCTCAGCCCTCACGTATTCGAGCACGGACACCGGATTACCGTCGTCCTCGATGAGCGTGACCATGCCGTACTTCACTATGTATCTCAGCAACTCGCGTTCGTAGAGCGAAACAGTGGCAGATACTGACGGCTGAGGATGGGCATGTGTATCAGGCCCGGGGCCATCCGGAGGTGTGTCCGCAGCTCCCTTTGCCGGGATCGGGTCAGCCCGGGGAGGATCATCATCGTTGACCGCGGGTCTCTGAGGTCTGGAGGCGTTATCCGCCATCACCTTCTGCATCTGCAACACGAGCACCCTGTCATCTACCTCGAGCATCCGCGAGCACTCGCGGATATACTCGTTACGGAGCACCGCGTCAGGAATCACTGCTATCGATCTGATGATATTGTTGGTGACACGTGCCCGCCCGATAGGGTCATTCTTGGCATCATCGAGCAGGATCGAGGTCTTGAACCGTATGAAATCAGTCTCGTGCCCTTCGATATACTCCATCACCTCGGCCGATGAGTGATGCTGGGCAAACGAGTCAGGGTCATCACCGTCAGGCAGGAGAAGCACCTTGATATTCATTCCTTCGGCGAGCAGCATGTCGATGCCTCGCAGCGAGGCTTTGATTCCGGCCGCGTCGCTGTCATATATCACAGTGACATTATCAGTGAAGCGGTGTATCAGGCGTATCTGTCCCTCAGTGAGGGACGTGCCGGATGACGCGACCACATTCTCGATTCCTGCCTGATGCATGGATATCACATCCATGTATCCCTCCACCAATATACATTTATCATTCCGCACTATCGACTGTTTGGCCTGGTATAGCCCGTAGAGTTCGCGGCTCTTGTGATAGATGACAGATTCGGGTGAGTTGACGTATTTCGCCACGCTCTTGTCATTGCGCAGCGTGCGGCCACCAAAAGCCACCACTCTGCCGGACACCGAGAACACCGGATACATCACACGGCCGCGGAAGCGGTCGTAGACGGTGCCTGTCTTTTCGCTGCGGGCACAGAGACCCGCCGTCAGGAGGTGCTTCTCATCATATCCCTTGGCCAACGCCTCTTTGTAGAGAGCATCCCCACGGTCAAGAGAGTATCCGAGCTTGAAACGCTCTATCATCTGCTCATTGATGCCGCGCTCCCTGAAATAGGCCAGACCTATATCACGGCCATCGTCTGTTGATGTCAGATTCCTGACAAATTCGCCCAAGGCAAAATCATTGACTGCCATCAGGGCCTCGCGCTCGGTAGCCTCCTCGCGCTCGGCCTCTGTCATTTCATGCTCCTTTATCTCAATATTATATTTTCGGGCGAGATAGCGCAGGGCTTCATTAAAAGACATCTGCTCATGCTCCATGATGAAGTTGACAGGCGAGCCCCCTTTACCGCAACTGAAGCACTTGCATATACCCTTTGACCGGGATACGGAGAATGACGGCGTGCGCTCGTTATGAAACGGGCACAAGCCTATGTAATTGGCTCCACGCTTCTTGAGGTTTACAAAATCGCTCACCACCTCTACGATATCGGCAGTGTCGAGTATGCGTTGCACGGTCTCCCGGTCAATTCTTTTCATCTTACTTTTTCTGGCTATTGTGGTTTTCCAATGCAAATATACTGTTTTTTTATGACACCGTCATCCTATGCCGCTCAAATTATACATTCAGCCGGTGACACTGGCTCAGTCAGCATTGAGGGGATTTTCAATAACCCGGTTAACACTTTGCATGATATATTAGTGATATTTATGCTAATCCGCCCTCTCACTGTGCAAAAAATATTAAAGTTTGACACCGGGGGCATCTTTTGAGGACTTCCATGGCGCTGCCCATTTGTTTATTATAAAATAAATCACTACCTTTGCAGCCGTTATTTCACAAAATATATAGTATGCATAACACAAAAGCAGATTTTGATTTGCTGTTTGAAACCAGTTGGGAGGTCTGCAACAAAGTAGGCGGTATATACACAGTATTGTCTACGAAAGCAAAGACACTCCAGAAGGAATACAAAGATAAAGTGATATTCATCGGTCCGGATGTTTGGACCGCCGACAACCCCTCTCCATATTTTATTACCGAACCCTCACCCATGCCCCTCAAAAAGTGGCTGTCACAGGTCATGCTTCCCGAGGGAGTGACCGTCAGGGCCGGGCGGTGGGACATCCCCGGCAAGCCATTGGTGGTGCTCGTGGGATTTCTAGGAATGTATGCCAAAAACGATGAGCTCTTCGGCAAGATGTGGGATTTCTTCCGTGTCGACTCGCTTCACGCCAACGGCGACTACCCCGAGGCCTGCGCATTCTCTCATGCCGCTGCGATAGTCATCGAGAATCTCGCGAGATATTTTGGCATTGACAATGGCAAGCGCATGATTGCCCACTTCGACGAGTGGACCACAGGTATGGGTTTGCTCCACGTAAAGCACACCCTGCCGTCGATGGCCACCGTATTCACGACCCATGCCACTTGCATCGGCCGCAGCATCTGCGGCAACAACAAACCCCTCTACGACTATCTGGCCGGATATGACGGAGACCAGATGGCTCGCGAACTGAACATGGAGGCCAAACATTCGCTCGAAAAGACAGCGGCCAACCATGCCGACTGCTTCACCACTGTCAGCGAGATCACCGCACGCGAATGTGAGCAGTTGCTCGGGCGACGCCCCGATGTGGTGACTCCCAACGGATTTGAAGAAAACTTCGTGCCGGCTAAAAACAAATACGCCGCTGCCCGCAAAGCAGCCAGACAAAGGATGCTGTCTGTGGCCTCGGCTCTCACAGGCACGACATACGATGAAGACACATTCATCGTGGCGACATCCGGAAGATGTGAATACCACAACAAAGGTATAGATCTCTATCTTGATGCCTTGGCATGGCTCGGCGGAATGGATCCCGGAAAAAAAGTGCTGGCATTCGTCATGGTACCCGCATGGATGAAATGTCCGCGCACCGATATCATGCTGTCAATAGACAACAACGAAATCAAGCCGTTGCCCGACCCGGTTATCACCCACGAGCTTAACAATCCCGACAGCGATCCTATTCTGTGCCGTATACATGGCATAGGATTCTCCAACAATGCCGAAAGCAATGTATCCGTAATCTATGTGCCTTGCTATCTCAACGGTGCCGACGGTATCTTCGACATGGAATACTACGATCTGTTACCGGGTCTTGATGCCAGCGTATTCGCCTCGTATTATGAGCCGTGGGGCTATACCCCGCTTGAGAGCATAGCATTCGGGGTACCCACAATCACCACCACCCTGTCTGGCTTCGGTCAATGGATCCTGTCTGAATTCAGCAATGAATTCAGCAATTGCGGTGTAAGGGTCGAGCAGCGCGGTGACAACAACTACCATCAGGTTAAAGAAGAGATAGCCGCCGACCTGCTGGCTCTTATCAATGATGACAGCACCCAGATCGCGTCAATACACAAGGCGGCTCAAGACACTGCATCAAAAGCCGCATGGTCATATTTCATGGAGTATTACACCAAGGCCTACGACATAGCGCTCCGAGCCGCCTCCGCACGCATTGCAAGATCTTGACTTTCCCTCCCTCCTCACTATACAAGATTATTAACAACATATTATTATAATAAATTCAAGTAGTATGAAACTACCAGTAAGTAACACCAACGCCCCGGTATGGCGCGACATTACAGTTACGGCAGAACTTCCCGCCGAGCTCAAACGTCTCAGCGAAATGGCCAAAAACCTATGGTGGGTATGGAACAGTGAAGGCAAGAACCTTTTCCGTGACCTCAACCCCGACCTATGGCGTTCAACCGGTGAAAACCCGGTGATGGTGATCCAGCGTCTTTCTTCTGACCGCCTTAAAGAGATCATGGCAGACCGCTCTCTCATGAGCCGTATCGATAAGACCTACAACGATTTCAAGGATTATCTTGCAAAGCCCATGCGCGAAGACATCCCCTCTGTTGCATATTTCTCAATGGAGTACGGTCTTTGCAATGCTCTCAAGATTTACTCCGGCGGTCTGGGCGTGCTCGCAGGTGACTATATCAAGGAGGCTTCTGACAGCCGCGTACGCATGACTGCTGTCGGCTTCCTCTACCGTTACGGATATTTTTCGCAGAGCCTCAGTGTTGACGGCCAGCAGATCGCCAACTACGAGCCTCAGAACTTCAACCAGCTGCCTATCGAGCCCGTGCTCGACGAGAACGGCAATCCAATGATCCTTGAGGTTCCCTTCCCCGGCCGTATCGTTTACAGCCACATCTGGCGCGTGAACGTAGGCCGCATGAGCCTCTATCTGATGGATACAGACTTCGACATGAACAGCGAATACGACCGTCAGATCACTCACAAGCTCTACGGTGGTGACTGGGAGAACCGTATCAAGCAGGAATACATGCTCGGTATCGGCGGTATCCTCATGCTCAAGAAACTCGGCATCTCTACCGACATTTACCACGCAAACGAAGGCCATGCAGCCCTCCTCAACCTCCAGCGTCTCACCGACTACGTGCAGAGCGGCCTCAGCTTCAACGTAGCTCTTGAGCTCGTGCGCGCATCATCTCTCTACACTGTACACACTCCTGTGCCCGCCGGTCACGACTACTTCGATGAAGGTCTCTTCGGCAAATACATGTGCGAATACCCCGCCAAGCTCGGTATCAGCTTCAACGACCTCATGAATATGGGCCGTGAAAACCCCAACACCGACGAGAAATTCTCTATGAGTGTGTTTGCCCTCAATACCTGTCAGGAGGCAAATGGTGTGAGCTGGCTCCACGGTGAGGTGTCAAAGAAGATGTTTGCCGGCGTATGGAAAGGCTACAGCTGGGATGAGAGCCACGTAGGCTATGTGACCAACGGCGTACACATGCCCACATGGGCTGCCTCTGAATGGAAAGCATTCTACGCAGAGAAACTCGGCGAGCAGGTATTCGAGCATCAGAGCGATCCCGAGGCTTGGAAAGGCATCTTCAAGTGCTCTGATCAGGAGATCTGGAACATGCGCATGACCCTCAAGAACAAATTCATCAATTTCGTCCGCCGTGACTTCAAGGAGAAATGGCTTGCCAACCAGGGTGACCCGTCGGCTGTGATGAGCGTTCTTGACAAGATCAGCCCCGACGCACTCATAATCGGTTTTGCACGCCGCTTCGCCACATACAAGCGCGCACACCTCCTCTTCACCGACCTCGACCGTCTGGCCAAGATCGTCAACAATCCTCAGTTCCCCGTGCAGTTTGTATTCTCCGGCAAGGCACACCCCGCCGATGGCGCAGGCCAGGGCCTGATCAAGCGCATCATGGAGATTTCACGTATGCCCCAGTTCCTCGGCAAGATCATCTTCCTTGAAGACTACAACATGGTCGTGGCCAAACGCCTCGTTACCGGTGTCGACATCTGGCTCAACACCCCCACCCGTCCTCTCGAGGCCTCCGGTACATCCGGCGAGAAAGCCGAGATGAACGGCGTGCTCAACTTCTCTGTGCTCGACGGATGGTGGTATGAAGGCTACCGCTTCAACGAGAAAGCCGGCTGGGCACTCACCGACAAGCGTACATTCACCGACCAGGGTCAGCAGGACAAACTCGATGCCGCCACAATCTACTCGATGCTCGAAAACGAGATTATCCCCCTCTACTTCGCCAAGAATTCTAAGGGCTATTCTCCCGAGTGGATTCAGTACATCAAGGGTTCTATCGGTGACATCGCTCCCCACTTCACCATGAAGCGTCAGCTCGATGACTACATCAGCCGCTTCTACGAGCCCGAGGCCAAGCGCTCGGCCCGTCTACACGCTGATGACAACAAGCTGGCCAAGGAAATCGCCGCATGGAAAGAATCAGTGGCACAGAAATGGGACGGCGTATCCGTTATCGACATCCAGACCCGCGACCTCGGCCAGCAGGGCGAGACAGGTGACGAATATGAAGTCCAGGCAACCGTCAACTCCAACGGAATCGGCAAAGACCTCGCCCTCGAGCTGGTTGGCTTCCGCATCGAAAACGGAGCAGAGAAAATCTGCAAGAAACAAGACTTCGAGATCGTAAAGACAGAAGGCTATATCAACACATACCGTCTCAAGTCCACCATTCACGATGCCGGTGTATTCCGCTATGGATTCCGTCTCTATCCCAAGAATCCCGAGCTGCCCCACCGTCAGGACTTTGCGTTTACACGCTGGATTTGATATTGATCCCTGCAACACATATTTCGCCCGGGCCTCATAGGTCCGGGCGTTTTTATTCATGCGTGATGATGCCCGAAACGACAAGACAAAATTCACGTTAATATTTTTTATTACCACTATTAGTAATTTATTGATGTATTTTTGCTAACTTAGCGGTCGAAACCGATGAACAAATATTAAATAGAAGTGTTAAATTAATAAACAGGGATTAAAACTCCTGGCACGATTCACAACTATTAATATTTAAAACTCAAAATTATGGCTGACGTTAACAACAAACCCACAAATGATTTCGACGACTATCGTCGCAAAATGCATCCCGAGCAGGAAGAAGGTCGCTCTGTAGTGCCCACTCCAAAAAAGGCAGTCGCTATCGGTTTCGGTATATTCATGGTCATCGTCTATGTAGGCGTCGGTATCCTGTTTCTCATCAACTTTTTCCAGTGGGATAGCTCGTTTACCGTGATGCGTTACATCCTCGGCGTAGTTCTTATCATCTACGGTATCTATCGTTGC
>VIDP01679634.1_pt1 | contig 12891 bp, 10 predicted proteins | sample 5025131 | NCBI WGS metagenome assembly VIDP01 (sample SAMN11853144, study PRJNA449069) | gut metagenome | isolation source: stool from male vole | host: Microtus ochrogaster | place: USA:Florida | collected 2017
CGCACCACCAAGCGCCTCGGCCTTGAGGAACTCGGCCGCCGCCGTGCGCTCAACGACTTCCACGAGCTCAACCTCGTGGTCAAGGGCGACGTGGACGGCTCTATCGAAGCTCTTTCCGACTCGCTCATCAAGCTCTCCACACCTGAGATTCAGGTCAATGTACTGCACAAGGGTGTGGGCGCCATCTCAGAGAGCGATGTCACACTGGCAGCCGCTTCGGATGCAATCATCATCGGCTTCCAGGTGCGTCCTTCCGGCGCAGCCCGCAAGGAGGCAGAGAAGGAAGGCGTGGAGATACGTCTCTACTCCGTAATCTACAAGGCGATCGAGGAGGTGAAGCAGGCTATGGAAGGTCTTCTCTCGCCAGAAATCAAGGAAGAAATCACCGGCACTGCAGAAGTGCTCCAGACCTACCACATCTCGAAGGTGGGCACCATCGCTGGCGCCATCGTGCGTGACGGCCGCATCAAGAGCCGCAGCAAGATACGCGTGATTCGCGACGGCATCGTGGTCTACACCGGAGAACTCGGTTCGCTCAAGCGCTTTAAAGACGATGTCAAAGAAGTGGTCAGCGGTTACGACTGCGGTCTCTCTGTAGCAGGCTACAACGACATCCGTGAAGGTGACCTCATCGAAGGCTACGAGGAAGTAGAAGTAAAGAAGACATTATGAAGTATTATCTGAACCTTGGAAGCAACCTGGGCAACAGGTTGCTCCATCTCACCCGCGCCATGAAGGCCATCGGTGAGGAGTTCGGATCATATGAGACAAGCCGTAAGGTGGAGTCGGACCCTTGGGGGTTCAACTCCACCAATCGTTTTGTCAACATTGGTCTGACGATTGAGAGCGACCTCGAACCAGAGGAGGTGCTAGAGCGCCTGCAGGCGATTGAGAAAAGCATATCGGCGCGTGGACACCGGCGCTGGGATGGCTCGTATAACGACCGGGAGATAGACATAGACATAATGGCTACCGACGGCGGGGCCTATGAATCAGATACACTGCATATACCACATCGGCATCTTGCGATGCGCGATTTCTTTTTGAAGCCGCTCGCGGAGTTGGCTCCGGAGTGGCGGGACCCTTTGACGGGGGTGTCCGCATCTGAGATGCTGGATGGGCTTCGAAAAAGTTAGGGAATGTCGGCACGGGGAGGGTGGAAACCTCCCTCCCATTTACTATGCAAATTGCAAGGCTATGAAGAAGATATTGTTGAGGGATGGGTGTGTGGGGCTCACTGGAAATGAGTTTGCCACTTCTGAGGAGAATGCGGAATGGGTGGAGCTGCGGGCGGCTTGGGAGCGTCTTGGCGATGAGAAATGGCAGGAGGCTTCACGAGCTCAGGAACTTGCCAATTTCCACCGCGCGCACCGTTTTTGCGGCTACTGCGGAGGACATATGAAGCCGGCAACCGAGATCTCGCTCCGATGCGAGGCCTGTGGCCGCGAGATATGGCCACAGCTAACGCCAGCGATGGTGGTGCTCGTCACCCGCAAGGGTGGGGAAGAGGCGCTATTAGTGCATGCTGCCAATTTCAAGCATGCCGATGTGCATGCGCTCGTGGCAGGATTCGTGGAGACAGGCGAGACACTGGAGCAGTGCGTGGCACGCGAAGTGAAGGAGGAGACTTCGATCGATGTGGATAACATCCGCTACGTCGGGAGCCAGAGCTGGCCTTTCCCAGGCCAGCTGATGGTGGGATTCACGGCAGAATACAAGGGTGGTGAGATAAAGTTGGCAGATGGCGAACTGACGTCGGCTGGATGGTTTACGCGCGATGAGCATCCACCGATGCCATCGCAGCCGTCGCTTTCGCGCCGCATCATCGATCTTTGGCTGAACGGAAGCCTATAACACTGGGTAAGACAACGAAAAAAGCCTTTGGCTCAAAGAGCCAAAGGCTTTTTTGTCGGGGTGAGGCGACTCGAACGCCCGACCTCTACGTCCCGAACGTAGCGCGCTAACCAACTGTGCTACACCCCGAGTGCAATCTCTTAGTGGCGGTTGCCACTCAATTGCGGATGCAAAATTAATACTTTTTTTTAAATTATGCAAATATATTGCGGGAATTTTTTGAATTGAGAATTTATGTGGAGTAGAGGGGGTAGAGGCGGCGGATGAAACGTGGCCAGGAGAGGTCGCGCTCGAAGCGTTGGCGGGCGGCGGCGCCAATCTGGCGGCGGAGGTCGGCAGATGTAGCGAGGCGGCACATCTCTTCTGCCAGTCGCTTTGCATCGTGGGGCGGAATCAAGATGCCTTCCTTGCCTTGGGAGATGTATTCGGGCTGTGCACCGTTGTCGCTGCATATTATGGGACGACCTTCCTTCATAAACTCAATGTTGGAGAGTCCGAATGCCTCGGGACCTTCAGATGGGAGGACTCCGAAATGCGACATGCGGATGAAGTCTTCGGTGTTTTCCTTATGTCGTGGCCAGTCGATCATATGCATCACTCCGGCTGTCAGTGCCCGGCGGCGTAGGGAGTCGACATAGTCGGGATGCCCCGTGCCTACTATGCGCAGGCGCAGTTTTACACCATTGAGAATCGTCAGCGCATCTATGAGGTCTTCAAGACCTTTGCCGGGAGCGAGGCGTCCGAGATACATTGCTGTGACGGGCCCTTTGGATGGTTCCTCGGTCATTGGCCCGAGATTGACGTTCAGACTGTTGTGGATCACGTGTGCCTTGATGTCATCGTCGGCATAGCGTCCTTTCCAATGCCAGCTGGAGTAGAACTTATCCTTGGCAGCCTGGGAGACGAACACCAAATGGTCTACGTTGCGATATACGAAACGATGGAAGGGAGAGCGTCCGGCGCGGCGGACGTAATGGCGCGTGAGAATCACGCGGATATCGTGGCGACCTAAAAGTTGGCGAGCAGTAAGTGCTGCTAAAGCATCGCGAGTGCTGTGGCAGTGGATTGCTGTGGGCTGCTGATTCTCACTGAGGACATCGCAGATGCCCTTCACGGCATGATAGGAAAGGAAACCACCGAGTTGCGCGAAGCGCACCTCGATACCATTGCGATGGAAGACATCGTCGACCGCACGAGCGTCGCGGGTGATGACAAGCACGTCATCACCGTGGTCGCGGCAATGACGGCATATGTCGAGGGCATATCGCTCTACGCCAGACCACATTACTGATGAGAGGACATGGATAATCCGCATCCGGCTCCTAAGCTTTTAGCGGTCAGTTACGGGCCGCGAGCATTACCGAAAGGTCGGCCGATGGGAGCCCGGTGTAGCTACCGACGAGTTTGTCGACCAGTTTGCCATGATATGTCACAATACCCTGCTGCACACCCTCATTGGTAGAAATCATGCTGTCGAAGTTCTCCTTAAGACGCATCTCCTCAAAGAAATTGACCAACACGTTGCTGAGTGCCATTGCGACGGTGCGAGGCACCGACACGGAGGGATGGGACTCCTTAAAGTCGAGCACATAAGCACTCTCTTTCATCACAGCGGAAAGATTTTTTGGAAACTCAAAGGGCCGGGTAGTAGTGCCGAGTAATATGACATCGGCGGTCTTCACTTTATTATATAGCACACGCGGATGAATCATTATGGTCTGAATATTCGGACCGCAAACCTCACGGGCCACGGCGAGCATCGAAACATCGTTGTTGACCACCGTCACCTGTGCGCCCATACTGAGAGCAGCTTTGGCTGCGCTGTAGACGTCGGTGCCATCACCGATGATGAGCACCTCGCAAGGATTGATGCCGGCAACGCTGGCAAGCAAGACGCCCTTTCCTCCTCCAAGATAGGAGAGGTTTTCCTGGGCATACATGATTGCTGCACGCCCGTCGACCTCGTCGATGATGTCAGCGAATACGGGAGTGTCGTTGTGGCTATACATATTGTCGAGGCAACCCATGGTGATGTCCATCTCGAGGAGAGCCTTGATAGAGTCTTTGTCGATAAGACCGGAAGCCATGGTGCAGAGGAGTGCGCTGCCTGGCTTCATAAGACGGATGTCGGCTGCACGAAGGGGCGAGAACGAAAGGACCGTGTTGGCGCCCAGAGCCTCCTGGCGGCTAACAATCTTGACCCCATACTCTGCATACGCGTCGTCGCTGAAAGAGATATCCACACCAGCACCCTCTTCCATGGCCACCTTGAGGCCAGAGGAGGTCAGCAGGCCACAGGCCTCCGGGGTAAGAAGCATTCGGGTCTCGTCGCTGTCTGGATAATTGCCGAGCATAGCGATGTCGACGCTCTCGCCGTCGCTGAGCATATTGGCGTGCATGAGCAGCGGCTCAAGTTCCATAGTGGCGGCCGCCTCCATCGTGGGAGTTGCTTTCTGAATCATATCTTCATTCATGGCTCTGTTTATTTATTTGGGTTACTTTGTTGAATTGTCCGGTCTTGGGCACCTCTTGGATAAGACACTATCACAAATCGCCTCTCCGAGGCTACTGAGCCTTTGTCTTTACCCCAGGCTGAAGCCTGGGGTTTCGTCACAATAACAGCTCTCCGAGCTGAGTATGTGAGTAAAAAAGGTACTCGTAACGGAACAACCAGGTTAGATAGCAGAACAACTACTGCTGGAGTGGCAAAATTAGCAAATTATTCCCGTTTCTCCAAATTGTGAAGATGGATTTTGATGAAGTTTTCGATAGTCTCGGCTATCTGGGCCTTGTTTTCGAGTCTGTCTCCAGAGATGATGAGCTTAGCTTTGTCGTAGTAAGGCTTTCTCACTTCCATATGCTCGTGAAGGGTCTTCAATATCTCATCGCGGGATTTTCCGGCCATAAGGGGGCGTTTGTTGCCGGCCTGAATGATACGGTCGGCGATGACATCATCGGATGCCTGCAGGCATACGGTGAGTCCTCTGGAATTCATATAGTCGAGGTTGTCGCCGAAACAGGGAGTCCCACCCCCGCAAGAGACAATGACGTCTGACATCTCGCCCACTTCGCGTAGCATAGCTCCCTCGATGCGTCGGAACTCCCTCTCACCCTTCTGGGCGAATATTTCGCGGACAGTAGAGTGGAATCTCTGCTCGATGTAGAAGTCGAGGTCGATATGCTGCATGCCAGTCTGGCGTGCGAGGGCCCGTCCGAAGGTTGTCTTGCCGGAGGCCATGTATCCGATAATAAAAATTGTCATCCGTAAGAATTGAGAATTGGGAATTGAGAATTGAGAATTAGTGGTCCTTGACTAGGGGGATTTCGATGCGGAAGGTGGTGCCTTGGCCAAGTTCCGACTCCTTGACGTAGATTTTGCCGTCGTGGTATTCCTCTATTATTCGCTTTACGAGAGTCAGACCGAGACCCCAACCGCGTTCCTTGGTGGTATAGCCAGGATTGAAGACCTTGTTGAAGTTTTTGCGAGGAATGCCCTTTCCTGTGTCGCGCACCTCAATCCAGGCGCAGTCTTTAGCGCTTCCAGTGCTGATGTGAATCTCACCCACGCCAGCCATTGCATCGACGGCGTTTTTGGTGAGGTTTTCCATCACCCACTCGAAAAGACTCGTGGATATCATCACGCCATAGTCATCCTCCCCGAAATGGAAATTGAGCGACACCTTTCCTGAGATTCTACCACGCATGTATTCAAGCGAAGACTCAATGGTCTGGTTGAGATATTCGAGTTCGAGATTCGGTCGCGAACCAATCTTGGAGAAACGTTCGGCAATCTTAGAGAGGCGCTTGACATCCTTGTCGATTTCCACGGTCACTTCGGGGTCGGTGCCGGAAGCCTCGAGATATTGGCTCCAAGCCATCAGTGAGGAGATTGGGGTGCCAAGCTGGTGGGCCGTTTCCTTAGACAGACCGACCCAGACACGGTTTTGCTCCGCCTTCTTAGTATAGACCACCGCCGTATAGATGATAAGCACAAGCACAATCATCACGGCGAGTACCACGTAGGGGTAAAGGCTCAGCCGGCGCAGGAGGATGGAATCCTCGTAATAGATATACTGGTTGATACCCGGGTAGACCTCCACAGGGATGAAGTGAGGGTCTTCGCCCTCCACAATCTTTTCCAGACTTCGGTTGCCTACGGCTTTAGAAAGCCGCTTCTGAAGGAACTTCTGGTTTCGCTCTGAAAGCTCGGAAAACATAACGTGCTCCCCGTCGGGCACGCCGTCGGGGAGCTCGTAGTTGCGATATTCGAGTATATTCTTATCGGCATCTGTCACCATGACTGGGATTGAATTATTCTGCGCAATGATATTGAGCAGGAATTCGAAATCCGCATTGCCCTCCACCTGAGCCATCTTTTCGGTTGCCGAAGCCCATATGTTCATTCTCTCGCGCTCCTGAATCGAAAGTTGCTTCACGAGGTTGGTGGAGATAATCAGGAAAATTATCACCGATATTGATGAGCAGACCAGGAAAATGGTCTTACCGTACTGGTCAGAGATAGCGGAGAGTTTCATCAGCGAAGGAGTCAGACGAATTTTATTCGGGCTTTTTTGATGACGCGGCAAGTATTGTCGGCGAAGACGGCCTCACCGGTCTGGAGGGTAACAATCTCAGCAGCAATGTCGGCGTCTTCGGGATTCTCTATCACGCAGCCTCCGGCGAGCCACTTATTTGGGTCTTCGATAAGACGGTCGAGAATCTCTGCGTCGTTGACCACACGGAATGTGCCACGGTGGCCATCAGGAATATCCATGCGATATACGGAAGACTCAAGGTTGAGAGAGCGGGAGGCCTTGGTGAAGAGACCTTTCTGATTGACATAGCTGAGGAATACGACGGGAGGGAGACCACCAGGACGCGCAGCCACCTGAGGTTTGGATGCAGGGGCTGCAGCTTGCTGCTGAGGAGCACGCTTGGGGGCCTCTCGCTGGGGTTCCGGTTGAGGTTTTTCCTCTGATCGCACCGGTTCTGGAGCTGGCGTAGCAACTTGCTGCTTCTGCTTGCTATGTGATTGGCGAAGAGAGGCTATTTCTATCTTCGCATCCTCGAGTTCGCTACGAGATGCGCTTGCCGCTTGCTTTGCGGCCTCGAGTTCACGGCGAGCTGAGACGGCAGCCTGCTTGGCGGCTGAGAGCTGACGCTCGAGATCCTCGCATTGGGATTTGAGCTGTTTGATTTCCTCATTTTTCGAAGTCAGGCTGCTTGCGTACTGCTCGCGCATCTTGTTCTGCTCTTCCTTGGCCGCTCTCTTAGCGTCGCGGATTTCCTTTTCTCCGGCCTTATGGTCGGCAAGAGTTGCGCCAGTCTCCTTCATGCTTTTTGAGGCATACATGACGAGCCAGATTACAACACCTACGAGCACCACGAGAATGCCGATATACCATCCGGTATTGCTTGGACGCTTGGGCTCGTCGGAAAGTCCGGCATCCGCTTGGGCCTGTACCACGGCAGCGTCAACCTGGTCGACTTCTGCAAGGTCGGAGGCGTCCGGTGTTGTCTCCTGGGGTGTTGGATTAGCAGGAGCTTGCTGTGCTTCCTGAGGAGCCGGAGTTGCTTCAGGTTTAGTTTCGGCGGGTTTATTGTCCGCAGCCGGCGACTCGGCAGGTGAGGCAGCAGAAGGAGCAGCCACAGTCATCTTGTTGAGGTTTTTGGCGAGGATGGAGAGGCACTTCTTACCATCTTCCTTTAGTCCGGGGGCCTTGAAGAAAGTATTGCTCCAATACTCTACGAGTTTCTGCTTGTCCCAAGATGCATAGTCGTTTGGGACAGCTACAGCGTTGAAGCTCTTGATATTTTCCTGCTCCTTAGTCCTCAGCGACTTGCTGAGCTCGCTCACGCTTGTGGGGTTGAGTTTGTCGAGATAGTCGGAGCCGTTGTTGGCATAGCGTAGATAGTGTTTGGCTGCGATAGCGCGGGCCTGCTCCATCTCCTTGTCGGAGACGGCAAAAGACGGGATAGCGGTGACCAGGGCCACCGCTATCAGGAATATTTTGAGAAGACTGTTCATCAGCGGTAAATTATTCTTCAGCTTCCTTCATATTGTGGAATACGTTCTGCACGTCGTCGTCATCCTCGAAACGCTCGAGGAGTTTCTCTATGCTTTCACGCTGTTCGGGAGTCACGTCCTTATAGTCGGTCGGTATTCTCTCAAACTCAGCGCTGACGATTTCCATGCCGCTCCCCTCAAGGAATTTCTGGATATTGTTGAACTGGTCGAAGGCGCCGTAAACGAGCCATTCTTCCTCCTCAGCCTCCAATTCAGCGTCGAGGTCCATAAGTTCGAGCTCGAAGTCTTCAAGGCTTGTCTCGGGATTTGGCTTCACGTGGAATACGCTCTTGTGGTCGAAGAGGAAAGATAGTGAGCCCTGGGTGCCGAGTGATCCACCGTGTTTGGTGAAGTAGCTGCGCACGTTGGCGACGGTACGCTGGTTGTTGTCAGTAGCTGTCTCGACAACGATAGCGATGCCAAATGGTCCGTATCCTTCGTAGACGATCTCCTTGTAGTCAGAGGCATCCTTGTCGGTAGCCTTCTTGATGGCGCGCTCGATGGTGTCCTTAGGCATGTTGGCTGCCTTTGCGTTGTGCATAAGCATGCGCAGGCGGGGGTTCATATCCGGGTCCGGGCCTCCGGCCTTTACGGCGATAGTGATTTCCTTACCGATGCGAGTGAAAGTTCTTGACATATTGCCCCAGCGTTTGAGCTTGCGGGCCTTGCGGAATTCAAATGCTCTTCCCATTGTATGTTGTTTGTTTAGTTGTTTTTTATTAGCGGAGTTGGGCGGCGAGTTGCTGCTGCAGGCTCTTTATGATCTTGTCCATTACGGCGTCGATCTGCTTGTCTTTGAGGGTATTTTCCGGATCCTGGATTGTGAATGCCACAGCATAGGATTTCTTGCCTTCCGGAAGGTTCTTGCCCTCGTAGACGTCAAACAGCTTGACGTCACGCAGCAGCTTGCCACCGGCCTTGCGGGCGCATGCTTCCACAGCATCGAATGCTGTAGCGGCGTCGAGCAGCAGGGCGAGGTCGCGGCGCACGGGCTGCGTCTTCTCAAGTGGCGAATAAGTGGTCTGGAATTTTGCGGCCAACTTGCAGAGATAGCTCCAATCGATGGATGCATAGCATACCTCCTGGTCAATGTCGAGAGCCTTCAGAGTCTTGCGGCTGAGTATGCCAAGGCTTGCGAGGTGCTTGCCACTGCGGTGAGTAATCTCGAGCTTTGCGCTGAAAGTTTCATCGCTGGTCTGGGTCATTTTGAGTCCGGAAGCAGCCACACCAACCTTTGTGAAGATATTGAGCACGGTAGCCTTAAGGTCGAAGACAGTGGCTTCGTCTGCCTGTCGGTTCCAGCCGGCGGTCTGGAGATTGCCGGTCATCCAGAGGGCGAGCTCCATATGCTCTGAATACTGAGCGAGGGGACGCTCGTCGGTCTTTTCCTTGGATTGGTCGAAAGAATATACATTGCCGAACTCATAGAATTTGAGGTCAGCAGCCTTGCGGTTGACATTATGGGCAATGCTCTCAAGGCCACCGAAGAGGAGTGTCTGGCGCATGACGCCGAGGTCGTTGCTGAGGGGGTTCATGACTTTCACGCTGTTGTCGAGCGGGAAGTCGGCATTGCCGTCGTAGTATTTCACAGCAGAGAGGGAGTTGTTCATAATCTCGCGGAAACCTTGGCCCGAGAGGTCATTGCTCACCACCTGCTGGAGTGTGTAAGCCTCGTCGACGGGAGTGCGCTTCGAGAGATTGGCGTGCATTTCGGTGCCGAACTCCACATTGTTGTAGCCATAGATGCGGAGGATTTCCTCCACCACGTCGCAAGGACGGGTGACGTCGACGCGATATGTAGGCACCTTTATAGATAGCACGTCCTTGTCGGCGGTCTCTTTCACCTCAAATTCGAGAGCTCGGAGGATGCCGACAATAACATTGGTGGGAATATCCTTTCCGATAAGGTCGCGGCAATACTTGAGGGAGAAGTCCATCTCCACCGGCTGCACCGGATGGGGATACACATCCACCACCTCGCCGCAGATCTCACCGCCTGCAATCTCACGGATGAGGACAGCTGCAAGTTTTGCAGCATATTCGCACATGTTGGGGTCGGTGCCACGCTCGTAGCGGAACGAGGCATCGGTGCTCAGACCGTGGCGGCGAGCAGTGCGACGAATGGAAGTAGGATTGAAATAAGCGCTTTCGATAAAGACATCAGTAGTGGCTTCAGTCACGCCTGAGTCGAGACCTCCGAAGACACCGGCGATGCACATCGGCTGCTGAGCATCACAGATCATAAGATCCTTGTCGCTGAGTGTGCGTTCAGTCTCGTCGAGAGTCGTGAACTTAGTGCCTTCCGGACAAGTGCGGACAACAATCTTCTCACCTGCCACCTTCGCGAGGTCGAAGCAGTGGAGTGGTTGGCCGATGCCGAGGAGCACGAAGTTGGTGATATCCACAATAGAATTGATAGGACGCTGGCCGGCAGCGACGAGAAGATTTTTGAGCCATTCAGGTGACTCGCCTACCTTCACGCCGCGGATAGTCACTCCGCAATAGCGAGGGCAGAGCTTTTCATCCTCGACTTCAACGGTGACTGCGCCATCATTGCGGTCGACAGAAAAACCGGAGATGTCGGGGACACTGATTTCCGGCATCTCGACACCGGCTGAATTACCACTTTCAAGGATACGTGCCCATTGGTAGGCCTTGAGGTCGCGGGCGCAACCATAGTGGCTTGCTGCGTCAACGCGGTTTGGAGTGAGCTCCACCTCCAGGCGATAGTCGCTCTCCACATTGAAGTAAGCGGCAGCCTCTGTTCCTGCAGGGACGTCGTCTGGGAGCACCATGATACCGGCGTGGTCGTGGCCGAGGCCGATCTCGTCTTCGGCACAGATCATACCGAAAGACTCAACGCCGCGTAACTTTCCTTTCTTGATCGTGAATTCCTTGTCGCCGTCATATAGGACGGTCCCGATAGTAGCCACTACGACTGTCTGTCCAGCAGCCACGTTGGGGGCTCCGCAGACAATCTGGAGCGGGGCATCGGCGCCCACGTCGACAGTAGTCACGTGCATATGGTCGGAGTCGGGGTGCGGCTCGCAAGTGAGTACTTTGCCAATCTTAAGGCCACGTAGGCCACCACGGATTGACTCCACCTCTTCAATCTGGTCGCATTCCAGGCCGGTGGAAGTGAACGCAGCCGCCAGCTCGCGGGGCGACTCGTCAAAATTGATATAGCGTTTAAGCCACTTGTATGAGATATCCATAAAGGTATTGTTATCCGTTGTTTATGCCAATGAGAGGGAGTGCTGAGGCCCAGCATTCCCTTTCAACTTGCAAAAGTACAAAATAATTGGATAATATGCAAATCTAAATTAGTCAACTTTCGCTTTTTGGGCGAAAGTTGAGGTTATGGGGTTAAGTGTTGTGGGGGGATAAATGCTGTGGGCGGATACGGATAGGACTCGGCTTTCTGTAGGCGAAAGCCGAGTCCGGATTATCTTTTAGGGGAGGGGTGTAGGGGCGAGTCTGCCGGGTCTACTTAGAATTTGAGGTCGTAGACTGCTCGTTTGATCTGAGGGAATGGGAGGGGGAGCTCAAGGGTCTCGATTACGGGCCGCTTGACGCCTTCTTTCTTTACTTTCTGCTGTATTGCGAGGACTATGCCGTCGTCGGAGACGGAGCGGAGCATTCCGTGGAGTTTGCGGCCGTCGGTAGTGAGGACCTCGAGGTCCTGGCCTATGTATTTGTCGTATTGGCGGCGTACTTTGAGTGGGGATGTGAGGCCGGCGGTGCCCACTTCGAGTTCGTAGTCCTCCACGTCACGGTCGAAGGCTTCTTCGATGGCGCGGGTGAGTTTGATACACTCGTCGATGTCGCCAGGTGTCATGCTGTCGATCTCAACAGTGATTTCGTTGTTGGGAGTTACTTTAATGTCGGTAAGGAAGTATTGTGAATCCTTGAGTTGGTCTTCTACGAAGGCTTGGAGTTCTTTTTTGTCGATCATGGTCTTTGTATTATTCAATAATATTTTGAGCGAAGGAGGAGATGTGTGCTTGGTCGGTTTCTTTGAAGGCTCCCCGGATGGTGAGGGTCTCCGGGAGGATTTCGATGCCTTTCATGCCTTCGAGCATTGTCCGCATCACTTTGCCTGCCGAGGGAGCCCAGGATCCGTTTTCTACGATCGCAGCCTTGCGGTTGCAGTAGCCTTTGCTTGCGAGGACATGGAGGAAGGTGTACATAGGAGTGAAGAGTCCGGCGTCGTAGCTTGACGCGCAGAAGATTGCCTTTGGGTATTTGAATGCCTCGGCTACAGCTTCTGAAATGTCAAGGTGTGTAAGGTCGGCTACAAAGACCTCCTTAACCCCAAGTTGGCGAAGTTTCTCTGCAAGATATTCGGCAGCCTCGAGTGTGTTGCCGTGGATGGATGCGCAGGCGATGAAGATTCCGTCTTTTTCGGGGCGGTAGGAGCTCCAAGCATCGTAAAGGCCAATGTAGTATGCGATATTATCTGTCAGGATGGGGCCATGGAGCGGGCAGATGGTCTGGATGTCGAGAGGAGCAAGTTTTTTGAGAGTATTTTGAACTTGAGGACCATATTTGCCAACGATGTTGAAATAGTAGCGTGATGCTTCCTGGGCCCAATCGTCGGAAAGGGAATCGAGGGCGCCGAAAGTGCCGAAAGCATCGGCACTGAATATCAATTTTCTTTCTGGGCAATAAGCCATCATTACCTCAGGCCAATGTACCATCGGGGCGAGGATGAACTGGAGGGAAAGTCCTCCGAGGTCGAGTGTGTCGCCTTCCTTGACAGTCATCATCTTACAATCCTTGGGAATCGGGTCGAAATAGTTGGGGAGCATGCGAGCCGCAGTTGCAGACATTACGAGGGTAGCCTCTGGGTAGATTTCGACGAATGTGGAGATGAGAGAAGAGTGGTCGGGTTCGAGATGCTCGATGACGAGATAGTCTGGGCGAGCGCCGTCGAGAGCCTTTTGGAGATTGGCGAGCCACTCGGTGCC
>VIDP01327718.1_pt1 | contig 12804 bp, 6 predicted proteins | sample 5025131 | NCBI WGS metagenome assembly VIDP01 (sample SAMN11853144, study PRJNA449069) | gut metagenome | isolation source: stool from male vole | host: Microtus ochrogaster | place: USA:Florida | collected 2017
GGCCGAATTTGCAAAGACAATGACTCAGCCGGATTTGGTGAATACCGATATCCAGATTAAGGGCCACACCGACAATACTGGTTCTGCTGCTGTCAACGAGCGTTTGTCTTTGCAGCGGGCACAGTCTGTTGGTAATTTCCTGCGGGCTAATAATGTAACTGCAACACGTATTACCGAAGCCGGTCTTTCTTTCAATGAACCTGTGGCAGATAATGCTACAGCCGAGGGCCGCGCTCAGAATCGTCGTGTAGAGGTCTTCATCCTGGCCAATGCGGACATGGTTCGTCAGGCAGAGTCTGGTGCTCTCTGATCGGGAATAAGCTATTTTTTTAAGGTAAGGTGCTGCCGGATTCCGGCAGCACCTTGTTTGTTTTGTATCGATGTTCGGTGGAGATCACGAACTGCTTATGAAATGCAGAATGGTTGTGCCGTGCCGGAGGATGGCACCTCTGAATGTATAGATATGGCTGTCGGTCGGCTGTCGATGTTCGTATACGTTCCTGTATGTGTGTCCCGTATTTTATACCGAGATGGAAATGACAGGATTTTAGCCAAAAGGAACCGCCCTCGGAAATTCGACGCAGGACTTTCTGAGGGCGGTTGAAATTGAAGAGGGAACTTCTGTTTTAGAAGCGGACGTAGAGTTGCACTTCCGCTGTATTATAGAAACGGTCGCCCGTGCCGGCAGCACCTTTCTCTTTGTCTGTGAAATAGTAATTGGCCTGGAGTTTCAGATTTTTCCAGAAATAGTATTCGCCGGAAAGACACCAGAGCGTTGTCTGTGTATCATGGGATTTTTCTTGGCGGTAGACATCCCATTTGCCGTAAACATAGGCTTTTTTGCCGATGGGAGCACCCGCCAGCAGATACCAGCCGTCCGCATGGTCGGTCAGGCAGTTGTGACCCTCGCCTTGAGAGGTTACGTATTCGCCGCGGAAGGACCATTCGCCTTCATATTTGAAGCCGTAGGCCATACGGTTGCGGCTGTAGGTAGCCTTATCTGCAGAATTGTAGTATTTGCCGGTCCATCCGAATGCTCCGATGCTGAGTTTATCCATCGGATTGATCCAGAGACCGCCGATAATGTCCTTGTTGCGGCCGGCCTGTTCAGGAGCGTCCTTGATTTCCCGATGGTTAATGCCTTGGCCGTTGTAGACGCCGATCTGATAGTGGAGGAAGGGCTTGTTCTGGATCGGGAAAAGATCGCCTTGAATGACAAGACCTGCATCACGGCCGCCGCTGGCATGCTCGCCGGTACGATCGGTGAAACCGGCCAGTTGGCTGACAGCTTGGGAATAGGCGCCGAAGCCTACATTCCATGGGTTAAGAGGGTTCTCGAAGGTAAAGACGCGTTTCATCTGGCCGAAACGGACTTGGAAGCCCTTGTATTTCTTCCATTCACCGTAGGCATCGAGCAAACGGGGGCCTTTGTCGACTCCCGGGTCGCCGCACATCTCTAATTGAACGCGGTACTTGAAATCGTCGAACATGGTACCGTCTACATAGAGACGCAAGAAACGCATACCGAAGCCTTTGTCGACTCCCGGATCCTCGGAGGCGGTGTACATGCCGACGAAATATCCTCCTACCTTGGCATTGTTGGCAATGTCCGAAAGGGTTCTTTGTGCCATTGCCGGAATAATGGAAAGGGCAATGGCGGCTGTTAACAATAGTTTTTTCATGACTGTATCTGTTTCAATGAATGATATGTTTTGCTGTTATGGGGCGATAGCTGCCGGCAGGACAATGTTCCGCACCTTATAAAAAATACATTCCGCCTTGCGGTAGAGGGTAAACCCATGCAGGGCGGAATGATAAAATTGATATGAAAGATCCGGAAGGGAAGTGATTGCCGGAATAATCTTTTAGAAAACGAGGAACAACCAGAGGTATCCGATTACAAGACCTAAGATACCGATGATGATACCCACTTTCATCATATCTTTTTGTTCGATGAACCCGGTGGAATGCGCAATGGCGTTCGGGGGTGTGGAGATCGGAAGGATCATGGAGACGGAGGCCGCAATGGCGACGCCGATCAGCAGTGTGGCGACACCGCCGCCGTCCAAAATACCGGCAGTAGACATGGCCCCGGCCACAACACCCAACACCGGAACCAGCAGAGAAGCGGCTGCAGAGTGGCTGATGAAATTTGAGAAACCGAAGCAGACAAGTCCGGAGATGATCATCACCAACAGCGGCGACCAGGACTCAAATGGGATAGCGGCAACGAGATGTTTGCTCAGACCGGAGGAATTCAGGGCCACACCGAGGGCAAAGCCGCCGGCTACCATCCAGAGTACACTCCAGTTGATTTCTTCCAGATCGCGTTTGGTCAGAATACCGGAAACGGCAAATGCTGCGATCGGAAGGAACGCGATGACATAGGAATTGAGGCCGATGCTCGTTTTAATGTTGCCGATGCTTGCAGGCCAGCACCACAGAAGGACGGTGGCGATGAAGGTAGCGATTACAATCCAGGTGGCTTTTTCATGACGGAATTCCCCTTCGATAACAAGATCGATAGTTTTCTGTTTGAACGGGAACATTTTACGCAACAGGAACCAGCCTGCCAAGAGCAGGATGAGAACATAAGGTACCATCTTGAGCATCCATTCGCCGAAGCCGATCTGAATACCGAGCGTTTCGTTAAGATAGCCGAGAACAATGGTGTTGGGCGGGGTGCCGATGGGGGTGGCGATACCGCCGATATTAGCTCCGAGCGGAATGGCCAAGGCCAAAGCCACGCGACCCTTGCCATCGGCCGGCAGGGTTTTCAAAACCGGCGCGAGGAATGCCAACATCATGGCCGCTGTAGCCGTATTGCTGACGAAAGCAGAGAAGATAGCTGTTACTAAGATGAATCCCAGGAGCACGTTTTCGGATTTCTTACCGAAGGGCTTGAGCATATATTTTGCCAGGACTACATCCAGTTTGGTTTTGGTCATTCCGATGGCCAAAACGAAACCGCCGATAAAGAGCATGATGGTCGGATCGGCAAAACAATGCATGATGTCTTTGTAGGGAATGAGATTCGGATATTTTACCAGCTCTCCGGTGGCATCTGTCGTCCCTGCAAGGGGCAGCAAAGAAGCGGAAGAAACCGTGAAGAGCATTACCAGGATGATGAGCACAGAGGTGCACCATGAGGGAATGGCCTCGGACAACCACATGATGGCGGCAAAGATGAATGTGGCGACAACGCGCTGTTCTACGGCATTGATACCGTCGATGCCGAGCCATTCGGTAGGCATACATGCGATAAAGATAGAGATGGCGGCTGCAATCAGTGCCTTGACATAACCAGTCAGCTTAAACCGGCGCTGTCCTTTTTTCTGATGATAGGATTCGACAAGATGAAATCCGTGGAAATTTTTAAACATGTTATTTTGATAGTAATGATTGTGTTTTAAAGGGATGAAGATGTTAACAGATAAAACGAGAACATGACTTCCGCCAATGCCGTTAGCTGTTTATCTGGCTGTGCTTCTCTTCTTGGCGCCGCAAAGATAAGGCTTATTGCCTTACTCCTTTCTTCCCATTCCTGTTTTTCCGGTTTGAATTTCATATTTTGTCTATGAAAGGCAACTCTGCATTCCAAACAGGATGAAAAAATCACTGCTTCGGTCAGGTTTTTGTCTAAATACGATCTTTTTTACCTGATTGGTGAGGAGGAGATTATAAATAATGTTTATCTTTACACCGGCAATAAAATTTTAACAGCCGCAAATTAAAAGATTCTTTTACAAACAGTCCCATTATTATGGATTTACGCAATTCAGTCCTTATCCGGCGTTACAAGAACTTCCGGAATCCGTCGAATGTCAAGACGGTGGTAGGCAGTCTGCTGGCCCTTATCGTGTATTTCGTCGTATTGTATCTGCCGCCGCAGTATTATGGTCTGCCGGACATCTCTCTGGTGGAACAGCGCATGGTGGCGATTTTCCTGACGGCCGCTATTCTATGGATTTCGGAGGCTATCCCTACGTGGTGTACCTCTGTGCTGATCATTATGGTCATGCTGCTGACCGTATCGGACAGCGGCCTATGGTTTTTTCAGGCGGAACCGACCGATGGCACCCCTCTTGGTTCGCTGATCTCGTATAAATCTATTTTGGCATGTTTTGCCGATCCGGTGATTATGCTTTTCTTGGGCGGTTTTGTGCTCGCTATCGGTGTGAGTAAGGTCGGGCTGGATGTTTTCATGGCCCGGGTTTTGCTTTATCCGTTCGGAACACGGACGCCGATGGTGCTGTTGGGTTTTATAGTGGTGACGGCATTATTTTCGGCTTTTATCAGCAATACGGCTACAGCGGCCATGATGTTGGCATTTCTCGGGCCTGTGCTGAAGGCTTTGCCGGCGAATGGAAAAGGACGTATTGCCTTGGCGATGGCTATTCCGCTCGGGGCCAATATCGGCGGCATTGCGACGCCGATAGGTACCCCGCCCAACGGCATAGCTCTTAAATATCTGAATGACCCGGCCGGTCTGAATATGGATATCAGCTTCGGAGATTGGGTAATGATGATGCTTCCGGTGACGCTTATTACTCTACTTTTGGGATGGGTGATCTTATTGTGGCTTTTCCCTTTCAAGGAGAAACATGTCCAACTGCATATTAACGGCGGATTAAAGAAAGGATATAAGACCATGGTGGTGGCAATTACTTTCTTTCTTACGGTGTTGGTGTGGTTCACCGGGCGCTATAACGGTGTCGACGCCAATGCGGCGGCCTTAATTCCGATCACAATGCTTTGCCTCACCGGCATTTTGAGTAAAAAGGATCTGGAGCAGATCAACTGGAGCGTGTTGTGGATGGTGGCAGGCGGTTTTGCCCTCGGCTTGGGATTTAATAAGTCCGGACTGGCCACGAATCTGGTCCACGCCATCCCGTTTGCCTCTTGGTCGCCGTTAGTGGTGCTTATCAGTTCCGGGCTTATATGCTGGGTTCTCTCGAATTTCATCAGCAACACGGCAACGGCGGCACTGTTGGTACCGATACTCTGTGCCGTCGGCACGGGAATGGGGGACTCATTGGCTGGGGTCGGAGGTGTCAAGGCTTTGATTGTCGGTGTAGCTTTGTCGGCCTCTATGGCCATGACGTTGCCGATTTCCACCCCTCCGAATGCTTTGGCCCACTCGACGGGATTTATTTCTCAGTATGATATGGCCCGTGCCGGTGCGCTTATCGGGGTGTTGGGCGGAGTGATAGGTTATTGCTTGCTTCTGTTCTGAGGATAACCGTTTGAAGTCCGTTTTGAATATAGGGCGTATAGGTATTTATTCAATAGATTACATGATTTATTTTATCGCGCAGGCCAATGCAGCTTGCGCGATGTTTTTTGTTTTGGCAGGGAGGTTTGCGGAATCCTTGTTCGGATCGGTTTTCTACGAAACGGGGGACTATTGGCCTATGAGTGGAGCTGTTTTCATGTCTCATGTAGTAGTTCCCGGAATGGGTGCGGCGAATTATACAATCCGGCAGGTTGCATATAGAAGCAACCTGCCGGACGATTTTGAGTATATGAAACAAGGTATGATATTAAATCCTTATTCTGCGATTATTTTCTTTCCAAAGTTCCTTTAAGAGGTCCTTTCGTTTTGGTCGGAAAGGGTATGGAGCGTATTGGCTTACTTACCGGTTTTCTGCAAGAAGTCTATTTCCACGATCCGGAGTTCGCCTTTGATCTTTTCGCTACCTGGAGTTTTATAGAGATCCAGTTCTCCAGCCGTGGCAGCGGCTACTTCTGTGATTTGGCCGAAAGCCTCCTTGTCAGTAGCGGACCCTACCTGACGGATGGTGTAGCGGGCTGCCTTGACGGGCCTGTCGATGGCGAGGTGGACGTAGCCGAGCGATTTCGGAGTATTACCTTTCCATACACAGGTCTTTGTGCCGTCTTCAGTTTCGGCGATGATTTCCAGCGGATAGCTTCTTTGCCGCCAGCCGGTCAGTTTGATAGAAATTTCATCGATTTCGGCGGCCTCGGCAAGCTGATAAGTGATCCATGCGGTTTTCAAGCGGCCGTCATTACGCCATTCGCTTAGCTCATTGTCGTCGAAACTGTTGCCGGCGGTTTCCTGATTGGCGTCGGCTGTGGCGCTGACGACATCGATGGTACGTTTATGATCGACATAGGAGGGTGACGCCGGTGTTTCCCCGCGGCCGAGGCGGCAGGAGAGGTGATCGCCGGCCATGTAGGTTGAAAGTCCGTCGGTGTTGTCGATAGCTGTGGTGTTCCAGGTCAGTGACTGAGGAGCGAGACCTTTGGCTGTGGCCGTCAGAGTAATCTGACCGGGCTTTGTGGTACTGCGCACCAATACGCGGTTCACACCGGCCTCGACGGGCAGTGTCGTGTCAAGAATGTAGTTGTCTCCATTGGGGCTTTTGGCCGCACCGCCGCGCCATTCTGCCGCACCTTCCAGCTTCCAGCTGATAAGGCGGTTGTCCAACGGGCACCGGCGGCCGTCTTGATCCACAACTTCGATCTGAACGAGTGCCATATCGGCTCCATCGGCCTTCATGCCGTCTGGATTCTGCATCAAAGTAAGTTTCAGGGCGGCGGCGTGGCCAGCGGTCTTTATTTCATATTCGGATTCCGCCTCCCCGTTTTCATTGTAGCCGATGGCCTTCAGTGTTCCGGGCTGATAGGCCACGTTTTCAAACGTATGGAGGAAGTCGTATTCGCGATTGCCGCGGCCGAGCGATTTACCATTGAGGAAGAGCTCCACGGTGGGAGAGGTGCTGACCACATAAACCGGTTTTATGACGCCGGCCGGATAATTCCAGTGGCCGATAATATAAGTGCGATTTTTTTCGATTTCGACCCAGCCGTCCCACATGACCTGATGGGCAAAGAAGCCGTCTTTTTCAATGCGCATTGCATCGGTGACACCGCTCGTGCGATGCAGAAATTCGCTTCGGTTGTGTGTATTGGTGTCCGAGAAGACGATTTTCACACCTCCGGAACTGATACGCTTGCCCATACCGGGACGGACCACCCAGTAATCATACCAGCGGCGGATCTGTTCCACTGTCAGTTGGTCCTGATTTTGGTTGTAGGTATCGGCCGGGGCCTTGCGGTAGTAGGGACCTGTGCCGTGTTTGTGATAGGGATAGCTGAAGTCGTCCCAATATTGGCGGTAGCCTTCGTCGCGGCAGTATTCCATGGCCCACATGGGGTGTTTCTTGCTCTTGTTGATATAGAGCATCTCGCCACCGTATTCGGCCTCATTGATGTCAAGCATTTCGCGGCTTCCGATAGCGCGGCCACCGTTAGGGTCATACTGGTCGCGGATCTCTTTCATTTCGACCATGTGCTCGCGGCTGATGGACTCGTTACCGCACTCATAGAAGAGGATACTCGGATTGTTGCGGTTGTAGATGATGGCATCGCGCATTACCAATGTACGCTGTACCCACTGGCGGCCGAAACAGTCCTTTTCAGCGTCGCCGGCCGGCATGGCCTGAATGAGGCCGACGCGGTCGCAGGATTCGATATCCTGTTTCCATGGGGTGATGTGCATCCAGCGTACAAGATTGGCGTTGCATTGTACCATCAGGTCGTTGGAATAATCGCTGAGCCATGCCGGTACACTCATGCCTACGGCCGGCCATTCGTTGCTGGTACGCTGGGCAAAGCCCTTCATCATCAGTACCCGATCGTTGAGCCAGATTTTGCCTTCGGCGAAACGGGTTTTACGGAATCCGGTCTTGACGGCTACCTCATCGATACATTTTCCGTTAGCGATGAGGCGGCTTTTAACGGTGTACAGATAACCGTATCCCCAGCTCCAGAAGTGAAGGTTGCCGATGCGTTTGCCTGCGGTCAGCGTGGCGGTGGCTCCGGGAGCCACGGTCTGTTGTTTGCCACGGTATTTGGCAACCGGTTTGCCGTCGATGTCGAAAACTTCGACTTCGAGACGCACGGTGCGGGCGTCGGTGCTTTCATTTTTCACTTCGCTTTCGACGTTGATATCCGCTTTGCGGCCTTTGATGTCAAAGTCGGAAGCATATACGTAGGTGCCGACGGTGCCCAGATTGCTGTAAAGCGGCAGGGTTTGGTAGACGTTGCCGGTGATGTGCAGGAATACGTTTTTGGGAATGCCTCCGTAGTTGGCATTGAAGTTTTTGTTGCTCCACTGGTATTTGGTGTTCGATGCCTCATGTTTTTCCGCATAATTCCAGTCGTTGTCTATGCGCAGGGCGATTTCGTTTTGACCGTCATAGTTGACATACGGAGTCAAATCGAAACCGAAGGCCATGATGCCGTTTTCGCTATAGCCGAGATGGTGGCCGTTGAAATATATTTCGGCCGCTTGGCGCACTCCTTCAAATTCTATGAAGATTTTCTGCTCCTTGGCCTCGGTCGGCAGACGGAATGTTTTGAAATACCAGACGATGGTGTCGGTCAGTTCTGCGATCGGTACGGCAAAGGCCTCGTCTTCGTTAAAGGCATGGGGCAGGGTGATGGCCCGGGCTTCGCTTTTGGCGCTGAATGGTGTGGAGAAGAAAGTGGCAGAGTCCTGGTCGCTGACAATATAATTCCAGTCGGGATTGAAATTATACTTTGCGCGTTGTGCTTCGGCGTCGGTCAGACTCCATAGTCCGATGGTGGCCATAGCAAGCATGGCCTGGATTGCAAAACGTTTCATGATGAGTGAATGATTGATAGTAAATTGATGGTATAAATTGTTATGTTGATTCTTGCGGCCGCGATTTTCCGACCTCCTACGGTGTATGTGGTGCTGCCGGCATTATTTCTTTGCGCTATTCTGTTCTTGTTGATGGCTGCTGTCGTGTTTTTACGACCGCCAAGATAATTGGAACGGAACGGCGCAAAGAAAGAAGGGGTTCGGATGGGCTTTATTTCGTTGTCAGCGTCAGAGTAACGATCGAATGGGCTGGCAGAGCCACATTCAGTGTTCCTTTTTTGACCTTAGCTTCCTTGAATGCCTGTGGCGTGATGACGGCGGCCTTGCCGAAGTCGTTGTAGTCCTCTACATTTTTGGCGTTGAGGATTTCACCTTCTGCACTCTTGATTTCCACACCGTCGATGTTGACAGCTACGGTGTGGGGCTTGGTCAGGTCCAGATTGGTGAGGGAAAGATGGATGACGCCGTTCTTATCCTTGGAGGCGGTGCTGCTGACTACAGGCACGCTTTCTTTATCGTTGACCGTGATTTTGTCGCAGATCAGCGTTGCAGGCAGGAACATGGCCTCCTTGTGCGGTTTGTACATCATGAATACATGATAGGTCGGAGTAAGAAGCATCTGGTTGTCACGAGTCAGTACCATGGCCTGGAGAACATTGACCACCTGTGCGATGTTGGCCATTTTAATACGGTCAGTGTATTTCTGGAAAATGTCGAGGGAGGTGGAGGCCACGATTGCATCGCGCATCGTACACTGTTGGAAGAGGTGTCCCGGATTGGTGCCGGGCTCTACTTCCCACCAGGTGCCCCATTCGTCGACCAGGAAGCCGATACGTTTCTTCGGGTCGTATTTGTCCATGACCTGCATATGCTTGACAAGGCAGTCTTCGATGCGTAACGATTGGCTGAGGGTCTCGTAATACTCCTGATCGGAGAAATGCGTGGCAGAGCCTTTCATACCTTCGCTCCAGTTGCGGACTGCGTAGTAGTGTACGGAGAGTCCGTTCATGCGGGTGCCGATCTGGCGCATACATACGTCGGTCCAATGGGTATCGCCGGCGTTGGCTCCGGAAGCGATACGGTAAAGTCTGTTGCCGCTGTAGTCACGGGCGTAGATGGCATAACGTCTGTAGAGGTCGGCGTAGTATTCCACGCGCATGTTGCCGCCGCAGCCCCAGCTTTCATTGCCCACGCCGAAGTATTTGACTTTCCAGGACTTCTCGCGGCCGTTTTTACGGCGCAGTTCGGCCATGGTGCTGTTGGAGTCGGAGGTAATATATTCCACCCACTTGGCCATCTCTTCCACTGAGCCGCTTCCGACGTTGCCGCTGACATAGGGTTCACAGCCCAGCATTTCGCAGAGGTTCAGGAACTCGTGTGTACCGAAGCTGTTGTCTTCTACCGTACCGCCCCAGTTGTTGTTGACGAGGCGTGGCCGGTTTTCCTGCGGACCCACACCGTCCATCCAGTGATATTCATCGGCAAAACAGCCGCCCGGCCACCGGAGAACAGGGATTTCAAGGGCTTTCAAGGCGTTGAAAACATCGGTACGGTAACCGTCGATGTTTGGAATTTTCGAGTCTTTACCTACCCATAGGCCGCCATAGATGCAGGAACCGAGGTGCTCGGCAAACTGTCCGTAGATTTCCTTGGGAATAATGTTTTTGGCTGAATCCGGGTGGATGGAGAGTTGCACGTCCTGACCGACGGCTGTCAATGTTGCACTGAAGATGGCAATTGACGCGAGAATGTGTTTCATGTAAATATTATTAATGGGTTATTTTTTTCTGTTCCGGCTTCTTTTATGATAAAAGCATCATGTTGGGGCAAAGATAGTGAGAAAAATTGAAAAAGAGTTTAAATGATGCTGAATTTCCCGATAACCCATTCTTTTATTGGTCCTTGGTTAGAAAAATGAAGGTGTTTGGCTTGGAATGGCGGTGGAAACGGTGTGGTGTCGGGAGGGACGTTCGTGGTGGAGTTGTTTTTGCGGGTGGTGGTGGAAGGACGGAGCCGGGTGGAGAAAATTCCGATCCGGCAGAAAGTATCGTTGGGTATGTGCTTTCTGCCGGATCGGAATTATTTAAGGTCATCTATTTTGACGAATGTCTATCTTTTGAAAATATAGACATTGAATGTTTTGCCGGGAATCTCTCCTTTGAATCCTTCTTCCGTAAGCGCAGAGGGATCGATAGCGGAGGTTACGGGGATGATTTTTTCCGGTTGGTCGAGGGTATTTTCAGCGTTCATGTCGTCCGTGTGCAGAGTGATGACTTCGGCCGAGGCGAATTTTTTATCACGTCGGTGTCCGTTCCACTGGAAATTGAGTTGCTGCGGTTGGTCACTCGTGTTTGCGACCTTGACGATGACAGCGTTTAGGGCTTTGTCATATACTGCGCTGGCGAAAAGGCCGTCCTGGCCCTCTTGTCCGCTGACGGGAACCCCGTTCATAGTCAGCTGAAGTACGTTGCTGCCTTTGTAATGGCTGTAAAGTTGCTGCACATAATAGGAAACGGATTTGAAAGACCGCAAGTTGTCATACCAGATCATGTCCGGACGCCATTGCCATCCCTCTACGTGGGCCAGGAGCGGGGCATAAGTGGCCATGTGCACGATATCTGCGTTCCGTTCCAATCCCGTCATGAATGCTGCTTCATACAGCGATGTTTCAAAGTGGTTCCACTTCTTTCCTTTGCCGTGACACGCATATTCTCCCGCAAAAACTTTCGGGCCTTTGCGATCGTAATTGTCGTAACGGTTTCCATGACTGAGGAACCATGTTTCCGGACGATAGTAATGCTCGTCATAAAGGTCGACGGCCATTTCTTTCATTTTGGGCTGCAGGATATCGAACTTCCAGCCTTCGCTGTCGGGACCGGTGGTGCCGATGATCTGAAGTTTGGGGTATGCTTTGCGCAGGGCATCCATGAACTTGGCCAGGCGAGCGGTATATTTCGGGTCGTCTTTATCATCCCATTGCTCGTTGCCGACGCCGAGATATTTGAGGTTGAAAGGTGCGGGATGTCCCATCTGTGCACGCAATTTTCCCCATTGGGTCGTGGTGTCGCCATTGGCAAATTCCACAAGGTCGAGGGCATCCTGAATGTAGGCATCCAGATCGTCGACGGCGACATGGTCTTTATTGCTGTCGTTCTGATACTGGCAGGCAAGACCGCAACTGATAACAGGGAGGGGTTCGCTTCCGAAATCTTCGCAAAGTTCGAAGAACTCGTAGAACCCGAGTCCGTAGCTCTGGTAATAATCCGGATAGAAGCGGTGGGCGAAAGTATAATGCCACCGGTTTTCGTTAAGCGGACGGTTTTCGACCGGCCCGACGGAGTTTTTCCAGTTATAGCGACTTTCAAGGTCCGTGCCTTCCACGATACAGCCGCCAGGGAAGCGGAAGATGCCCGGCTTCAAATCCGACAATGCCTGAGCAATGTCCTGGCGCATGCCGTTTTCACGCCCCTTCCAAGTATCACGCGGGAACATGCTGATGTGTTCCAGATCGGTGGTTATCATGGGTGAGCGACGGCCGTTGCTGCGCAGGAAAAGCCTTAGAGCGGCTTTGTCCATCGTGCGGGGGGATTTTAACTCCACCCGGTATTTTTTCCATTCTTTCCCGCTGACTTTAATCTCTTTTGCGGCGAATGCTTGGTTTTCCCCCATTGAGGCGTTGTCCACCAATTCGATGCGAATCACCGACGTATCTTTTTCTGTCCCTTCCGGGCAACGTGCCCATATCGACACGAGATATTTTGCATCTTTCTTTACCGCAATGCCGAAGAACCCTTCGTTTTCAAGACCGGTATGCTTGTGAGGATGTCCCGCATAGGCCAGGCGGACATAGTGGGGATTCTTTTCAAAGGGGCCGTCGTTCTGTAAAGAGATATTGCCGAACGTGCGCCATCCCATGAAGGCCTGAGGGAATTCAAACGAGCGGTTTTTGATCATTTCCGCATAGAGTCCGCCGTCGGCGGCATAGTTGATGTCTTCAAAGAAAAGTCCGTACATGGTAGGCTGTATGGCTGCACCGGTTTTTGTCACATTGACATTGAAGGAATGTTCCGCTGCTGTTCCTCCGGTAGGGAAAGCCATGGCAGAGGCCAGCAAAAAGGTCGCGGCCGCATTGCGCAAGAGAGATTTTGTCA
>VIDP01203046.1_pt1 | contig 12755 bp, 11 predicted proteins | sample 5025131 | NCBI WGS metagenome assembly VIDP01 (sample SAMN11853144, study PRJNA449069) | gut metagenome | isolation source: stool from male vole | host: Microtus ochrogaster | place: USA:Florida | collected 2017
CTTTCATAGATTTTCATCTGCTGTGCGTATCTGCGATAACATACAGTTAGCCCAAACCCATCACGCACTTTAATAATTTTACACTATTAATTTCCATTTGTCAATGATTTTATACATTTTTTTTCATTTGAAAAAAATTTTGGTTATGAATAAAAAATGCGTAAGGCGGAGCTGTCTTACAACTGTGGCATCGCCAAACGCCTTGAAGAAAAACAGTCTACCTCACGCATGCCTATGCATTAGTAGCGCCCTTTCAGACGCTACTTTACTGAGCAAGCATGAAGCGCTCTTAGACTGCTTTACGTCTTCTGGAAGATTTGGCGATTTTCAGTTGTCGCAGAAGCATCGAACGCATCGAATATTTCTGTCAGAATGGTTCTGACAATGCAAATTTACTGAAATATTTTGGCTATACCAAATATTTCAGTAAAATCTTTTCGAGGTAGACTGTCAACTTTTGTAAGTTTAGCGGTTCATTAGGATGATGTAGCGCTGCATTATTTCTCTGTAACGTTCTCCGTTTTTTATATTTGCCGGGGCATATACAACTTTATCGGCAAATTTCAGAAAGTACGGGTACTCACGGGCTACTGCCTGTCCGGATTCGTAATCGTTAGGGCTGTCCTCCCCTACTTCAACGAATTCTTCGAGATAGTCGAGCATAGTTTCATAGTCTGCCTCTTCAAGTTTTTCTCCAGTCTCGATCTTCTCTGCCACATCCTGTGGTGATGGTTGTCCGACGCCTGAGCATGCCACCATCGCGCCGATGAATAGGGATGCGGCTACTGCCATGATTGATTTTACTGTTTTTCTCATTGGTGTTTTTTATTTGCAAAATTAGTGATGTGAGGTGGAGTTGGAAATATACGTATAGTAAAAAATGTCAGTTGAGGAGGCGGGAGGTGAGGGAGTGGAGGGTGGTGAGGGTGTCGTGTTGGGGGCGGAGGGTCTTGATTTGCTCTTTGAAAGGGGATTCGTCGTGGCGGAGGAAGAGGCGGATTATGTGGCGCCAGGGGATTTTGATGGGTCTGTTGGTGCTCAACCTCTCTCCTATCATCTTGAATACGGTCTTGACCATACCCGTAAACTCTATGTCGGAGATGCTCTCTTTCAGGCACCAGGCATATTCATAGGCATTCGAGCGGACTATGAGTCCTTCTTTCTCGGCTGCTTGAATGAGACTTTCAAACATCTCGATTGCTTGACGTGTGCGTGAGTCTTTATGCTCAAGGTCGGAGACTATGGCGATATTTGCGGAGAGTCGTTCTATAAATGAGTCGTAGGCCTCTTTGGAGAATGCCGTGAGTACGGAAGGATAAGTTATAGCGTTATTTTCTGGGATTGCGCTTGGGATTGATTTACCATTTGCATAGTCATGATAGGCTGCAGCTAATATTCGAAGGGCTGTGCAGGCTACGTCTTGTGGCGACTCGTCTTCATGGAGGGAGATCCAGAATGGCCAGAATGTGCGGTCGTTGTCATTGTCTGTGTCACGGAGACGGCAGGAGAAGTCTTTTTCAGGGAATACATTGTTTAGCCTGCGCAAAGCCAAAGGGAGAACGGCATTCCATTCTTGCAGAGCTTTATCTGTCTCTTCTTGATGGTCGAAATTGGGGAGCGTGGTAGATCGACATCCGAAGTAGACACCATGAGAGGGATGATAGATATCGTATTCTATCAGGAGGTCGTATCTGCGGTGCCCATCAGTGCTTAAGATTTGCCGCTCGATATGCTCGATATAACGAGGATTGCCTGAATGAAGGATCTTTTCGGGATCACTTCCTTCAGGCAGAAAGTCGAGGAGCCTCTGGATGTGGTGGATTGAGGCTCTGTTTGTCCAATAGTATTTGTCAGGGTTTATCATGACATGCGATCGCGGTAGTCGGCGTAGGTGAATTCGCGGAGGAGAATGGGGTCGCCTTCTTTGGGTTGGAGCCAGATGGATGGGTGCTGGATGCCATTAAACATGTTGGTTTTCACCGTGGTGTAATGGTTCATGTCGCAAAGAGTCAGGTTGTCGCCAGCTTTGAGGGGTTTTGCAAAGTCCCAGTCTCCGACAAAGTCTCCACTAAGGCAAGAGTTTCCTCCGAGACGGTAAGTGTGGCGCTCTGAGTCTCCGAAATGATGATCGCCAGTGCGGAGATCCGTGTTCTCTTCTTCAGGAAGAGCCTCTGCAATCACAGGTTTGTAGGGCATCTCCAGACAGTCTGGCATATGGCAGGCGAAAGACGCGTCGATGATAGCGGTCTTGATTCCTGCATCTTCCACCACGTCGAGAACTTGAGTGATCAAATCGCCGGTCTGCCACATAAAGGCACTTCCAGGCTCCATGATAATCTTCATGTTGGGATACTCCTTATGAAGATCTTTCATGAGAGAGATAAGGAAGTCGATATCATAACCCTTGCGGGTCATGAGGTGCCCCCCTCCCATATTGAGCCATTTCACTTTCGGCAAAAGATGACCATATTGCTCCTTCAGTGCATCAAGCACTTTAGCCAGGTCATGGCTATCCGATTCGCAAAGGGCATGAAAGTGCAGACCCTCTATTCCTTCCGGAAGGCCATCGGCGAGAGCCGAGGCTGATTCGCCAAACCTTGAGCCAGGGACACAGGGATTGTAGATGTCGGTCTCTATGACACTGCAATGGGGATTCACGCGGAGTCCTGCACTCACTTGCTTTTCCGGATACTCTGCATTCCAAGCATCAATATGGGGCTTGAAGCGATTGAATTGGGCGAGGGAGTTGAAGGTGATGTGAGAGCAGCCGGCAAGAAACTTTGGGAAAGTCTCGTCGGTATAAACCGGGCAATAGGCGTGAACGTCATTGCCAAGATAGTCGAGAGAAAGCTGCATCTCGTTGAGTGAACTGGCGGTGCTTGCGGTGAAGTATCTTTTGACTATGGGGAAGGTTTTCCATAGTGCATTGGCCTTGAAGGCCATGATGATCTTCACGTCGGCTTCCAGCTCCACTCGGCGGAGGAGCTGGAGGTTGCGTTCTATTTTGTCTTCATAGACGATATAATAAGGGGTGTGCATTTTTTCGAATTGAGAATTGAGAATTGAGAATGGGCTACGCGGTACTGGGACGGCACGGCGGAGGCGAGGGCGCCTCCATTCCATGGCTACGCAGTATGCTAAGGGTCAAGGACCAAGAGTCAAGAACCAAGGGGCTACGCAGTGATGGGACGGCACGGCGGAGGCGAGGACGCCTCCATTCCACGGCTACGCAGTAAAACAGCTTTTTAGAAGTCGATTTTGCCTTTTTTTGCTTCTTCGAGCATTTTGGCTCCGGGCATCAGGTAGACTTCGAGACGGCGGTTGGCTGCGCGATTCTCGTAAGAGGTGTTGGGGACAAGGGGCATCTCATCACCGAATGCGTAGGAGAAAGTGTATGAGGTGTCGGCTCCTTCATCCTCAAACCAAGTAGTGATGGCATCCACACGGTCGGCCGTGATGTTGTCTCGATATTCTGGAGAGCCAGTGTTATCGGTATGCATCACGAGAAGCACCCTGAACATGTCTGGATCTTTCATGTATCTCTTGATAGGAGTGAGATACTTAGAGGCTCCGTCAGAGAGTTCCGAAGAATTTGGACCGAAGAGATTGGAGGCTGGTATGGTGATTAGGGTCACCTCCTTATTGCGAAACGCCTCGATATTGCAATTTCCTTGCTTTGGGGAGAGAGGGCCATTCATCAGACGTTTGCGAGCCTCCACATCCTGAAACTTACGGATAAGGTCGGCTGCCTTCTGCTCCTTGGAGAGATCAACAGACTTGAGCATCTGCGCGAAAGTCAAGTCTTCAAGTTCGGTGTCTTGGGCTGAAATGCTGAAGACGCCCAAGAGCAGGATAAGTGATAGTAGTGTGCTCTTAAACATAATAAAAAATTTAGTTGAGGTCGAGGAGGCCTTCGGGGAGATTCATTAAAATGGTTTTTGTCTCCTCGTTCATTTTTTCGATGAAGTCTTCAGTCAACGGGATATAGACCGTCTTCCCATCTGGAGTCTCCACGATAAAGAGTTCATTTTCAGTATTAGTGTCGATTTCCACAACTTTTCCTATCACTCCGGAATCTTTGTCTTCTACTGTCCAACCGATTAAGTCATCGTAGAGAGCATATTCCTCGTCATAGTTGTCAAGCATGTACTCCTTTAGTCGATCACGAAGCGCAAAGACTGTCTTATTGACGAGTTTCTTGGCCTCTATCTCACTGTCAATACCCTCAAACTTGACCAAATAGGAAAAACTCCCTTTCGTGCGGATGTTATCGGCATAGAATGGCACATATATGCCATCGATGTCGAGCACTGCTGGATTCCCCTCTTCAAGGTAGCCTGGGTCAATATCGAGCACCATATTCATTTCCCCTTTCAGGGCATGCGTCTTCAGAAGTTTACCAACTGAAGTGATTTCATCATCCGTTATCATTAATTTCTAAATATCTTTGCCCCAAGAGAATTGAGGCGTTCGTCAATGTTTTCGTATCCTCTGTCGATCTGGTCGATGTTTTCAATTCGACTTGTACCCTTAGCCGACATTGCCGCCATAAGGAGAGCGATACCGGCGCGAATATCAGGGCTCACCATCCTCGCTGCCTTCAGGGAATTGAACTTGCCACTTCCGATGACTGCCGCACGGTGAGGATCACACAATATAATACGCGCACCCATATCAATAAGTTTATCGACAAAGAAAAGACGGCTCTCAAACATTTTCTGATGTATCAACACGCTTCCCTTGGCTTGGGTGGCAGCCACAAGGAAAATACTTAGAAGGTCGGGAGAAAGACCGGGCCACGTAGCATCGGCAATGGTCATGATAGAGCCATCTATGAAAGTTTCGATTTCATATATCTCCTTTTGATTAATAATAATATCGTCGCCTTTCACCTTCAGGTTGATACCAAGGCGTGAGAAGGCATCCGGAATGATACCAAGGTCACGGATTCCGACATTTTTCAAGGTAATGTTGCTTGCCGTCATCGCCGCGATTCCTATAAAGCTTCCTACTTCAATCATATCAGGAAGCAGACGATGGTTGGCACCCCAAAGGGAATCGACGCCTACGATGTTCAGAAGGTTGCTCCCTATACCCTCTATCTTGGCGCCCATACGCACGAGCATACGGCAAAGCTGTTGGATATAGGGTTCGCAAGCGGCATTATAAATTGTAGTCTTACCCTTTGCGAGAACGGCAGCCATAATGAGATTTGCAGTGCCGGTCACAGATGCCTCATCGAGAAGCATGTAGACACCGTTGAGCCCCGTTGGCGCAGTTATATTGTAGACTCTTTTTGATGAATCATAGTCAAACTTGGCTCCGAGTTTCTCCAGACCGATGAGGTGCGTGTCGAGTCGGCGACGACCTATTTTGTCGCCACCCGGTTTCGGGAGCACAGCCTCTCCAAATCTTGCGACTAACGGACCGATTATCATAACAGAACCACGCAAAGACTGAGCTTTCTTCAGAAACTCCTCCGTATGGAGATATCCAAGGTTGACATTGTCAGCCTGAAATTCACAAGTATGGCGATCAAGATAGGAAGTCTTCACGCCAAGATGAGTAAGGAGGTCGACGAGATTATTTACATCGGCGATATCAGGCAGATTGGAAATGGTCACCTTCTCAGACGTAAGAAGCGTAGCACAGATCACTTGCAGAGCCTCGTTTTTGGCACCTTGAGGCTCGATGGAACCTTGAAGACGGCAACCGCCTTCTACAATGAACTCACTCATCTCCTCAATAATTTTGTTTGTTTTTCTTCTTATTGTTCTGCTTCTGCCTTGTAGGTTGCTGCACCTCCTGGAAATCATAAAGGTAGATATCTCCAGGCATAAGGTCAATTTTCCCTTCACTGATAAAGCGGAGGTCGTTGAAGACCTTCATATCGCTGACCGCCTCCTTATTATGAGCGAGCATCAGTTTCTTCATATGGTTGGCTATGACACCAATCAGATTGAACTTCTCTTCAGACTCCTCCATATCAGCCACCGTGCGAACCATCTCCTGGATATGCTTTCCATAATAGCGGAATATAATCTCGCGAGAGTTGCTGTATGGAATCGGGTCGGGGGTAGGATTAGCCTCCTCAGCCTGAAGGACGGGGACTGGGAAATCGATGTCGAGTTCGAAGCGGGACATGATATTTATATGGTCCCAAATTTTCTTGCGGTCGTTGGGGTCTTTCTTCAGAGCGGGGAAAAGTATGGTCATAATTTCAGCAATCGCGTAGGCACAACGAGTGCGCTCCTCGCGGTCAGGAATGCTGACGCAGAAGTCAACAAGGTTCTGTATGTTGCGCCCATATTCGGCGAGAAGCAGCGGCTCCATGCCGGTGTTGTAGGGAATCATGTGGAGGAGTTCGGGAGCTACGTTGGTTGCTCCTATTTCTTGGGTATTTATATTGTAGTTTTTTTCTTCCATAACTTTATAATTTTGATAAATAAACTCAAATACTCTTGGGCGGAGGCACGAACCGTGCAATGCGGTTCAGATAAACCAATCCATGGCCATAGTTAGGGGGAGTCGGCTCGGTGGAGGCGAGGACGCCTCCATTCCACGGCTACGCAGTATTGGTCTTTTGAACCGCAATGCACGAACCGCGTGTCCCTACCTAAGGATGGGAAGCCGCCACTCCATAATTACAGGCCTTTGACGGCGGATTTTTTTGCCTCGTATTCTTTAAGGTATTCCGGGACGCTGTAAGCAACGTCAAGGAAATCGCCTTCGCGGAAGGCTTTCTCAGCAAGTGCTGTCATGTCTGAAGCCTTGGGATTCACTCCATCGAGCCAATGGAAGCCATCCCCTTTCAACACTTCCTTCGACTTAGCTGCTCCATCGCCCATAAAATAAACGGAGCGACCTTCTGGAAGTTCTGAATAGCTTTCCTCTACGAGAATGAGAGGTTGGGGCTCTATTATGGCATCCAAGCGGAAATCGTAGGCTGCTGTATAAACCTCCATCCTATGGGCATCAATCATCGGGACAAGAATCTCATCTCCCTTCCAATCGATATTTCGGAACATCGCCTTGACAGCGATGAGTTTCAATGTAGATATTCCTATCAGTGGAACATTCAGAGAGAAGCATAGCCCCTTAGCCATGGAAAGGCCGATGCGAAGACCGGTATAGCTACCGGGCCCCATACTCACGGCTACTGCATCAATTTTCCATTCGCGACGACGAGCCTCCTTAACACATTCATCTACGAAGGGACCGATGGCGCGTGCATGGTTCATCTCCACTTCATCCTCACGGCTGAACTCAGCCAATCCTTCATGAATTAGGGCTACACTGCAGTATTTTCCAGATGTCTCTATTGCGAGTATTGTGCTCATTATTTTTAAGAGTTAAGAGTTAGGGTTGAGGGAAAGGTGGATGCTTTGGGCGCAGCGCATTCCGTCGATGGCGGCAGAAACTATGCCTCCTGCGTAGCCTGCTCCTTCACCAGCCGGATAGAGTCCTTCAACTTCGATGTGGCAGAGAGTTTCCTTGTCGCGAGGAATGCGGACAGGACTTGAAGTCCGTGACTCAAGTCCGATAAGGATGGCTTCATTGGTCAGAAAACCTTTGGCTTTTCGGCCGAAATCTTGAAAACCTTTCTGCAGCCGAGTTGCAATGAAAGGAGGGAGCATCTGATCCATGCGCGCCTCATAAAGACCCGGCAGATAGCTGGAGGGTGGAAGGTTTTTCGATTTTTTTCCTTCGACGAAATCTTTCATCCTTTGGGCAGGAGCAACAATGCTCTCATTTGAGTCCTTGTAGAATTTCTTTTCGATATCTTCCACCAAATCGAGCATCTCAAACTCTCCTCTTCCGGCATATTCCGGGAAATCACCAGGACGGAGCTCTACGACCATTCCGGAATTGGACCATATGCTGCTACGAGCAGAAGCCGACATACCGTTGACCACGAGTTCTTCAGGTGCACTGCCAGCCGGCACTACAACCCCTCCCGGGCACATACAGAAACTATAGACTCCGCGGCCGTCAACCTGAGTCACGAAATTATATTCTGCAGCCGGGAGCCAACGTCCTCGGCCTGCAGTGTTATGATATTGTATCTGGTCTATCAGGCGCTGGGGGTGCTCAAGACGGACACCGACTGCGAGTCCTTTTGCCTCCATCTTCACTCCATCGCGTGCCAGACTGCGATAGACGTCGCGGGCCGAGTGACCGGTAGCAAGAATCACTGCATCGCCCTGTATCTTCTCACCATCGGATGTCTCCACACCGACCACCTTGCCGTCTTCTATCAGCAAGCTGTCAACCCTTGTCTGGAAACGAACCTCTCCCCCACAGTCAATAATAGTATGACGAATACTTTTCATAATACCAGGGAGACGGTCGCTGCCAATATGGGGATGGGAATCAATGAGAATGATTTCGTCAGCTCCATGCTGTACGAGCAATGAAAGCACTTCCGCGGGATTGCCGCGCTTTTTACTACGTGTATAAAGTTTACCGTCGGAAAAAGTGCCAGCACCACCCTCACCGAAACAATAGTTTGACTCTGGGTCAATCTTCTTCTCGCGGTTAAGAGTTGCAATATCGAGGCGACGGGCATCCACGTCTTTGCCTCGCTCGAGCACTATCGGACGCATACCAAGACGGATGCACTCAAGAGCTCCGAAGAGCCCTGCAGGCCCAGCTCCTACAATGATAACTGTTTGCTTGGAGTCTGCGACATCAGGAAAGACAACAGGAGAATATCCGGAAGAAACCTTTTGGTCTTCTCCGGAGGCAATCCTGACAGTGAGGTTGATAATTATGTCACGTTTACGCGCATCGACCGAACGCTTGACGATTTTCCAATCGTTTACCTTGCAGCCGGCTGCTCCAAACACCTTAGGCGCGAGCTTTTCAGGAGAAGCGGCAATCTCGGGCGAAACACGAAGAGATATATCTTTAATCATATCCGCATCTATAATCAAAAGCAGAAACAAAAACGGCTTCTGAATGTTTACACTACAAAGTTAATAAATATTTTTGGCACTTCATAAAATTTAAGTAATTTTGTAAGTGTTGTCTTCAAAATGCAACCACAATTCGTCTCTCTGAGGCTACTGAGGGATGTTTTTATAACCCCAGGCTGAAGCCGTGGGGTTTCGACACAATCACCAGGTCTCCGACCTGGTAGGTGTAAGAACCTTTTTTAGAATTATAAAAAGAAAGAATATGGAAAAGAGGAAAGATATAGGATGCTTGTTTGACCTGGATGGTGTATTGGTCGACAGCGAAAGAATATACACTAAAATATGGGAGGCAATCGAACGCCAATGGCCTACCGGAATAGAGGATTTCCCTTATAAGATAAAAGGAACTACTCTTGAAGACATATTGGAGCGCCACTTCCCAGAGGAGGCAAGAGAAGACGTAAAGAAGGAGTTGATACGCCTTGAGGGGATGGTGATCTACGAACCTATGCCTGGAGCAATAGAGTTTCTCGACAGCCTTAAGAGCAAGGGAATACCAATAGCATTGGTGACGAGCAGCAATGATTTGAAAATGGAACATCTTTGGATGGATATACCAGGATTAAAAGAAAAGTTTGATGTCATCATTACTGGAGATGAGGTGAAAAACTCCAAACCAAATCCAGAAGGATATCTCGCTGCTGCGGCTGCTTTAGGTGTGAAGCCTGAGAGATGTGCCGTGTTTGAAGACTCTTTGCAAGGGGTTAAAGCAGGGAAGGCCGCGGGAGCGTTTGTTATAGGGATTGCAGGTACGCTTAAAGCTTCAGATATTCAGCCATACAGTGAAATCGTTGTGAACAAAGTGGCTGACATTAATGTCGATAAGCTTGAGGAAGTGCTCAGTGAAAGAGTTTAAAATTTAGGGAAATGCATAACTTTGAACCATTGGCTGAGCGACTGAGGCCAAGTTCTCTTGATGATTATATAGGGCAAAAGCACCTTGTCGGAGAAGGAGGTATCATTCGCAATATGATTGAGTCGGGGAAAATAAACTCCTTTATACTCTGGGGACCACCTGGGGTAGGAAAAACTACGCTCGCCCGTATAATAGCCAATACGATCGACGCCCCTTTCTACACACTCAGCGCGGTGACCTCTGGCGTAAAAGATGTCAGAGACGTGATTGAGAAATGCACCCGAGAGGCCTCGAGCATGTTTGCCAAAGCCCGTCCAATTCTCTTCATAGATGAAATCCATCGCTTCAACAAGGCCCAGCAAGACTCTCTGTTAGGAGCTGTGGAAAAGGGTGTTGTCACTCTTATTGGAGCTACTACTGAGAATCCATCGTTTGAAGTGATACGTCCACTACTTAGCCGTGCACAAGTGTATACTCTTAAATCACTTGAGGAGGAAGACCTTCAGACACTTCTCGACCGAGCTCTGAAAAATGACAGATTCCTTTCTAAAAGGAATGTGGAGGTAAAATCCACCAAGGCACTTTTCAGATTTGCCGGAGGAGATGCAAGAAAACTCCTCAATATACTTGACCTATTGGAGCAGAGTGTGCCGGAAGGCGCACCGGTAGTCATAGATGATGAATTTGTCACCAACTGTCTGCAGGTGAATCCAGCTGCATATGACCGTAACGGTGAGATGCATTACGATATCATCTCCGCCTTCATCAAGTCGGTGCGGGGTAGTGACCCCGATGCAGCCATCTATTGGCTTGCACGAATGGTGGCAGGGGGTGAAGACCCCAAGTTTATTGCCCGCAGACTCGTGATACTTGCAGCGGAGGATATCGGGCTTGCCAATCCGAATGCCCTTCTGCTTGCCAATGCCACTTTTGATGCACTGGCCAAAATCGGATGGCCCGAAGGGCGGATAATTTTGGCTGAATGCACCATCTATCTTGCCACCTCTCCTAAGAGCAACTCCGCATATCTATCGATAGACAATGCACTTGAAATGGTAAGGAAAACCGGCGACCTACCAGTACCCTTGCATCTGCGCAATGCTCCGACATCACTCATGAAGGAAATGGGATATGGTCATGACTATATGTATGCCCATGATTACAAAAATCATTATGCTGCACAGCAATATCTTCCAGATGGATTAGTGGGAGCCAGATTCTGGACACCACAACAGAATCCAGCAGAGGCGAAACTTGATGCCTATATGCGCTCACTTCGCGCTGGTGCTAATGAAAAATAAAAAAACAAGCAGGGCTAAAGGCCGTGCTTGTTTTTTATTATTTCAGTTCGTCGCGGAGGAAACGGGAGGTCGGGGTGTCGAGGAGCGACATCTCTTCCGGGGTTCCCGCGGCCACTAACTGGCCACCCTCCTTACCACCTTCCGGACCCATCTCAATCAACCAGTCGGCAGATTTTATTACGTCGAGGTTATGCTCAATGACCACCATCGTGTTGCCCTTGTCGACAAGCTTGTTGATTACTCCGAGCAGAACCTTTATATCCTGGAAGTGCAGACCAGTAGTAGGTTCATCAAGAATAAAGAGAGTACGTCCAGTATCCTTCTTTGCCAATTCAGTGGCAAGTTTTACACGCTGGTTTTCGCCTCCGCTGAGTGTGCTAGATGGCTGACCAAGCTTGATATATCCAAGGCCAATTTCCTGAAGCACCTTAATCTTCTTCAAGATTGAAGGGACATTCTCGAAAAATTCCACGGCTTGATTGACCGTCATCTCCAAAACATCGGCAATTGACTTACCTTTGTAGCGCACCTCAAGGGTCTCACGATTGTAGCGCTTACCATGACACTCCTCACAAGGAACGAGAACATCGGGAAGGAAGTTCATCTCAATAGTACGATAACCGTTGCCCTTACATGCCTCGCATCTGCCGCCGCTCACATTGAATGAGAAACGACCAGGTTTGTATCCACGTATCTTGGATTCCGGAAGCTCCATGAAAAGTTTACGGATGTCAGTAAAGACGCCGGTATATGTGGCGGGATTCGAACGAGGTGACCTACCAAGAGGAGATTGGTCAACCGTCACAACCTTATCCACATTCTCAATGCCCTCAATCTCCTTATAAGGAAGAGGCTGCGTGTTGGAACGATAGAATTTTTGGCTCAGTATTGGCTGGAGAGTTCCATTGACAAGACTTGACTTTCCAGATCCAGACACTCCAGTGATGCATATGAACTTGCCAAGCGGAAACTCCACATCTACATCCTTGAGGTTGTGGCCAGTGGCTCCTTTTATAGTCAGAGACTTACCATTGCCTTGACGTCTTTCCTTAGGAATCTCAATTGAATTTTCTCCATTGAGATAAGTTGCCGTAAGGGTATGAGTCTGTTTCATTTCGGTAGGAGTACCTTGGAACACAACATTTCCACCCTTACGACCCGCGCCCGGACCGATGTCTACTATATAGTCTGCCTCATTCATGATATCCTTATCATGCTCTACGACTATGATTGAGTTGCCATTGTCGCGGAGCTGCTTAAGACTATTGATAAGGCGTTCATTGTCGCGCTGATGAAGACCAATTGAGGGTTCATCGAGGATATAGAGCACATTGACCAGCTGGCTTCCGATTTGAGTTGCCAGACGAATACGCTGGCTCTCACCGCCTGAGAGAGAGGCGCTTGGACGGTTGAGCGAAAGATAATCGAGTCCGACATCGAGGAGGAATTTGAGTCTGGAACGGATTTCCTTCATTATCTCCACTGCCACAAGACGGCGTTGACTATCAACACGGTCTTCCAGCCCCTGAGTCCACTCATAGAGTTCCTTTATGTCCATATTGGCCACCTCGGCGATGTTCTTTCCATCGATGTAATAGTGCAAGGAGATTTTGTTGAGTC
>VIDP01008311.1_pt1 | contig 12725 bp, 10 predicted proteins | sample 5025131 | NCBI WGS metagenome assembly VIDP01 (sample SAMN11853144, study PRJNA449069) | gut metagenome | isolation source: stool from male vole | host: Microtus ochrogaster | place: USA:Florida | collected 2017
ATTTTACTGCCTGAGAATCGGATATTTTGGAAAAATCCCCAAAAATCGGTCGCCTGAAATTTATAGAAACCTCAACACCATAAAAAAGAGGCTGCGCCTATTTTTGACACAGCCTCTTTTGCTGTGGGTTAGGGGTAAATCATTCGGGGGCGATTGAGTCGGGAGTCTCGGAGAGGGATTGCTCGTGGAGGAGCTGGTTGTCGAGCAGGCGTTGGTGGGTTGATTCGCGTTGGCGTTTCTTGAGGTTGCGATGAAATTTTAATGATGATATGCCTGTAAGATCCTTGAGCATAAAGAGCAATCTTTTTCCCATTGTATAATTATTATGGGGCGGCAGAGTGTTGAGCATCAATGGGTCAATGGCAAAGTCAAGTTTTATTTTATTACGGTCAATATTGTTGACTCTTGCTACAAGGTTTTGAATGTCGGGCTGCAACTCGGGTGCAAAAGCCGGCTCGGGGAGGTCAGCCGTTAAAAAGCTGATGTTTTTGTCGGCCAATTTGCGAGCTTCTTTCGGGGTGAGATATTCGCGGTCGAGGATGTAGATTTCAGCGTTGGTGGTGACGAAAAACGATTCATCCACTTTGTTGAATTTAAACATCTTGTGTCCTCTGCCGTTTGACTCGATATTAAATCGGTAGCCGCTGAGGTCGAAAGGCGAAATCGAGTCGCCGATCACATTTTTATAGTCATAGGTGACTTTGAAACGGTGGAAATCAAGGTCGTTGCGAAAAAATGACGAGAGGTTGGGAACCCATTTGCGGCTCGCGGTGTCGGCCAGCACATTGACTTCAACATTAACCTTGTCGTTTTTCTTTGTCCAAACCTCGGTGGGGCTGTATTTTCCTCTTAGCGTGTCGGATAATGACTCGGCACCTCTTAGCTTTGGAGGCAGTTTGGTGAGGGGAGCGATACTCACCCAATCCGACCACGAAAAATGATGGTTGCTCACGTCGCTCACGCTGTCGAGGCCATCGGCGTTGGTAAACCTGTAGTAGGATTTGCTTGCGAGAGTTCTCGGGTTAGTCCATCCTTTGAATTTCATTTTTCCCTCAGGCGGAAGCATATAGTCGACCGTCTTTTCCCTGAACATAAACACGGTGTCGGAATAGGTGGTGAGGGTGGAATATTCGCGCACATAGGCGAAGATGTGCAGATATTTGCTTTGACGGGATACAAATTTCACCTCAGGCAATTGCGAGCTTTTTTCCTGAAGAAAGATTGTGTCACCGGGAGCTTTGGCGAGTGTTTTGGAGTGAAACCCGAGGTGGGAGACTGTCACGGGATAGCTTTCCGGAGAAATTTCGGGCAGACGTCCCTTTTTGTCGGTCATCCCCAAGGCTTTTCCGTGGCGGTTGAAAACCGAGGCGTTGGGGAGTGGCAGGCGGGTTGTGGAATCAGCCACTACCACAGGGCTCTTCCCCTCCACAACGGCTGTGGAGAGAATCAAAGCAGCAAGAAAAATGAAGTGACGAAGCATAATTCAGGAGAAAGTGAGGGGATTAGGGGAGGGAGAGGCCGGGGATGTCGTCGAGGCGGCGGCGCAGGTCATCGAGGCGGTCGGCGCGGATGGTGAGGGTGAGAGAGCAGGTGTTGTTGAAGTCGGTCGACAGAATGGTGATGTCGGAGTCACTTTTGGTGATTTTCATCACGCTGTTGACAGCCTGATAGGGGAAGGTGAATGATAGTTGAGCCAGCTCGCAGTCTTCAACTATCTCGGCGGCCTGAATCGCGAGGGTGGCAGCTTCCTTATAGGCGGTGATGAGGCCTGAGGTGCCGAGCTTTATGCCGCCGAAATACCTCACCACTGCGATAACTATGTTTGAAAGGTCAGCCGAGCGGATTGCGCCGAGAATCGGGCGCCCGGCTGTGCCCGAGGGTTCGCCGTTGTCGTTGGCCATTGTCTCCGAGCCGTCGGCGCCGAGGCGGTAGGCCCAGCAGACATGTCGGGCGTCGTGATAACGGTTGGCCACTTCGGCCACTTTGGCTTTCGCCTCCCCGGCCGTAGTGACCGGGAAGGCGAAGGCTATGAATTTGCTCATTTTTTCACGCATCGAGGCTTCGGATGGAGCCTTGATGGTGAGGAAAGCGCTTGAAGCCATTAAATCAGCAGCATTGCGTCGCCGTAGGCTCCGAACTTGTATTGCTCTTTGATGGCCTCATGATAGGCATTCATCACGAGGTCGTAGCCGCCGAAAGCGCATGTCATCATCAGCATTGTGGAGTAGGGCATGTGGAAGTTGGTGATAAAGGCATCGGTGACTGTAAATTCGTAGGGGGGGAAGATAAACTTGTTGGTCCAGCCGGTGTAGGACTTGATGTGGCCGCCCATGCTCACAGCTGTGGCGAGAGCGCGGAGCACCGATGTGCCCACGGCACACACCCTGTGGCCGGCATCTTTGGTTGAGTTGACGGTTTCAACGAGCTCGGGAGTGATTTCCATCTGCTCGGAGTCCATGCGGTGTTTGGTGAGGTCTTCCACGTCGATTTCGCGGAAGTTGCCGAGACCGCTGTGAACGGTGAGGAAGGCCTCTTTGACGCCCTTGATTTCTAGGCGTTTGAGGAGCTCGCGGCTGAAATGCGCGCCGGCTGCGGGAGCTACCACCGCGCCCTCTTCGGTGGCGAAGATGGTTTGATAGCGCTCGGCATCCTCAGCTTCGGCGGGGCGCTTGATATAGAGGGGGAGGGGAGTTTCGCCCAATTCATAGAGGGCTTTCTTAAACTCATCGGCCGAGCCGTCATAGAGGAAACGGAGGGTGCGTCCGCGCGAAGTGGTGTTGTCGATCACCTCGGCCACGAGCGAATCATCCTCACCGAAATAGAGCTTGTTGCCTATGCGGATTTTGCGGGCAGGCTCGACGAGCACATCCCAGAGACGGTTTTCGGCATTGAGCTCACGCAGCAAAAATACCTCGATTCGCGCGCCGGTGCGCTCTTTGTTGCCGTTGAGACGAGCGGGAAAAACGCGGGTGTTGTTAAACACCATCAGGTCGCCGTCGTCGAAATATTGAAGCAGGTCACGGAAAATCTTATGCTCGATTTCTCCGGTTTTGCGGTTAACCACCATGAGGCGGCAGCCGTCGCGTTCGTCTGACGGATATTGTGCAATAAGATCTTCGGGGAGCTTGAATTTAAATTGTGAGAGTTTCATTCTTATATATTCTAATCGGGGTGTCGGTTGAGGATTAAAAACGGGGGAGGGAGGTGAGGGTGTTATTGGTCGGCAGAGGGGGCCGAGGCAGCCTTGTTGCGCTTGTGGGGGTAGTCGTCGGGCACCGGGGCAACCTCGCCGTTGGCTATGAGGTCGACAGCCTCGTCGACCGTCATGCAATGTTCAAGGGTGTAATCGCCCACGCGGGTGCGGAGCAGGTCGGTGAGGTGGGCGCCCGAGTTGAGGGCTTGGCCGATGTCGCGGGCGAGGGCGCGTATATAAGTGCCTTTGCTGCACACCACTCTCACTCTTATTTTTTCGGGAGAGAAGTCGAGCAGTTCGAGTTCGCTTATTTCGAGAATCTTGGGCTTGAGTTCCACCTCTTTGCCTTTGCGGGCAAAGGAGTAGGCCCTGCGGCCGTCGATCTTAACCGCTGAAAACACCGGTGGCACCTGCTCGATGCGCCCTATGAATTGGGTCAGAGTTTCCTCTACGAGCTCGCGGGTTATATGTGCGGTGGGAAAGGTGGCATCGATCGGGGTTTCGAGGTCAAACGAGGGGGTTGTGGCTCCGAGAGCAATGTCGGCCACATATTCCTTGACTCCGCTCTGAAGATCGTCGATGAGCTTGGTGGAGCGGCCGGTGGTGACTATCATCACCCCCGAAGCGAGGGGGTCGAGAGTGCCGGCGTGGCCCACCTTGAGTCTCTTGACCGAGAGGCGACGGGTGAGCACATTGCGCAGCCGAGCCACTACATTAAACGAAGTCCATCCTTTGGGCTTTTTTACGCCGAGGATTTCCCCTTTGATATAGTCTCTCATATTCAGGCGAAGATACACACAAGGCCCACTATCACACAGTAGAGGGCAAACCACACGAGCTTGCCTTTCTTAACGATGTCGAGCATCCAGCGGCAGGCGGCACAGCCCACGAGATAGCTCGTCACGAAACCTATGGCGAGGGGAAGCGCGCCAACCGAGCCGGTATAGTCGGCCGAGGTGAGCATCTTCATGGCGTCGAGCAGGCCTTCGCCGAGAATAGGGATTATGACCATGAAGAAGCTGAATTTGGCCACTTTGTCGCGGTTGTCACCGAGCAAAATGCCGGTGGCGATGGTGGTGCCCGAGCGGCTCAGACCGGGGAGCACGGCCACGGCCTGGCTCAGACCGATGACAATGGCGTCGACCCAGGTGATGTCGCGGCCGGGGCGGCGGGTGGCGATGGCTTCGCGGGTGCGGCAGAAATAGGCGAAGCTGAGCAGCAGGGCGGTGATCAGCAGGCATATGCCCACATTGAAGAGGCTTCCGCCAAACAGGGCTTCGATGCTGTCCTTAAAGCAGAGACCCACTATGCCGACCGGAATGGCCGAGACGATGAGCTTGAGCACATAGGAGGTGTTGGAGTCGTTTTTCAAGGTGAAAAACGAGCGGCAGAGGGGCACAAACTCGCTGCGCAACACCGTGATTGTGCTCAGCACTGTGGCGATGTGGAGAGCGAGATCGAAGTCGAGGGCCTCGGCGCCCGAAAGGTCAAGGCCGAGCAGCGAGCGGGCTATCTCGAGGTGGCCGCTCGAACTTACAGGGAGATATTCGGTGAGACCCTGCACTATGCCCATTATCAGGGCTTCAAATGAATTCATGACTGAGTGGATGAATGGGTGGTGGGTGGAGGTTAAGACTGCCCGGCGGCTTTATTGCGCGAGGGCCACATGATGGCCGCTCCCATAAAGATATATCCGAGGAAGGCGAGGGTGGGGCCTGCCACTATCCTGCGCCATGAAAAGATGTCGGGGTTGAACTCGGTGGCTGTGGAGGGGGCGCCGAGCATAAGCAGAAATCCCACTACCGTTACGGCAAAGGCCACCGCCATGAGGGTGAAGTTGATTTTGGCAAGGGGACGGTTATCGGGATTTTCGCGACCTAAGGGGTCGTTTTTTTCAGTAGTCGGGCGAGTGTAGGGTTTCGTTGCCATATGTTTTGAAACAGGTTTTGAAATCAGTTGTTGTAAATTTCGTCGCGGTTCATGCGGATATATTTGTGGGCCGACAATGCCGCAGAGACAGAGCAGATTATCAGGCCGGCCACTATCATGCCGCCAAACACCATGAGGGTCTGCATAGGGTCGACCGCCTCGGAAATTACCGGGTCGAGACGCCCGGCATAGTAGATGAGCAGGCCGAGGAGTATCACCGCGCAGACCGAGGCCGCGAGGCCGCTCACAAGGCTTGACATCACCAGCGGGCGGCGGATATAGAGGTCGGTGGCTCCCACGAGCTTCATGGTGTGGATGAGGAAGCGGCGGGCGTAGATGGTGAGGCGCACGGTGTTGTTGATCAGTATAAACGATATGACCAGCAGCGCGAAAGCCACTATCACCATCACCAGCGAGAGCGACCTGACTGTGGAGTTGAGCGAGTCGATCATTTCGTTGCTCATGCTTATCTCCACCACCGCGGGATTGTCGAGCATACCCTCGGTGATGCGCACTATTGAGTCGGTCGAGGCATAGGCCTCAGTGACGCTCACGTTAAATTCGGCTGTAAAGGGATTTATGCCGAGGAGGTCCCTGACGTTTTCGGCGTCGGGCCCCTGCATTGCCTGCCAGTTGGCCAGCACCGAGTCGGCGCTCACAAACTGAGTCTCCCTTACTCCGGCCAGGGAGTTGAGGTGAGAGGCTATCTCATTGATCTGCTCGGGCGAAGCACCCTCGCTGAGCACCACCGTAAAGCCCACATCCTCCTTAACCTGGCGGGTGAGATTGCGGGCGGCGAGGCCGAGTATGGCCACCATGCCGAGCAGCAGAAGCACGAGCGCTACGCTTACCGAGGCGGTGATCTGCGAACTTATCAGCGGCAGTTTTTTGATTTTGGCTTTGGCCATAGGATATAGCTCAAAAGGGTGGGGTTAGGGAAAATTGCTGCAAAATTAATACATTTGGGAAGCGAAATCAAGTCTCTAACACATAAAAACATAATATTAAGGTGAGAAATTGATTTTTTTACGCCTCTTGTTGTCGCAGTCGAGGAAAATTATTAACTTCGCAGTCATTAAATCCAACAGACAACTACATTCAAAATCTTAATCCAAACAAATGAGTAAGGAAAAGAAATTTTTGACTTGTGATGGCAACCAGGCTGCAGCCCATATCTCGTATATGTTTACCGAGGTAGCAGCCATCTATCCCATCACCCCCTCGTCAACCATGGCCGAGTATGTAGACGAATGGTCGGCTACAGGTCGCAAAAACATCTTCGGCGAGACAGTTCTCGTGCAGGAGATGCAGTCGGAGGGCGGCGCCGCAGGTGCTGTTCACGGTTCTTTGCAGGCCGGTGCCCTCACCACCACCTACACCGCCTCACAGGGTCTCCTTCTGATGATCCCCAACATGTATAAGATCGCCGGTGAGCTTCTCCCCTGCGTGTTCCATGTTTCGGCCCGTACTATCGCCTCACATGCCCTGAGCATCTTCGGTGACCACCTCGACGTGATGGCCACCCGCCAGACCGGTTGCGCCATGCTCTGCGAAGGCTCTGTTCAGGAGGTTATGGACCTCTCCGGCGTGGCTCACCTCGCCACCATCAAGAGCCGTGTGCCTTTCGTGAACTTCTTTGACGGTTTCCGCACCTCACACGAAATTCAGAAAGTTGAGATGATCGAGCAGGATGACCTCGCTCCGCTTCTCGACCGTCAGGCTCTCGCCGAGTTCCGCGAGCGCGCCCTCAACCCCGACGCTCCCGTAGCCCGCGGCATGGCTGAAAACTCCGATATCTTCTTCCAGCACCGCGAGGCCTGCAATCCTTACTATGATGCAGTGCCCGAAATCGTTGAGGAATATATGGCTGAGATCACCAAGATCACAGGCCGCGAATATCACCTGTTTAACTACTACGGCCACCCCGAAGCCGACCGCGTGGTTATCGCCATGGGTTCAGGCACACAGGCCGCTCAGGAGGCCATCGACCACCTCATGGCCAAGGGTGAAAAGGTAGGTCTCGTGTCGGTTCACCTCTTCCGTCCCTTCTCAACCAAGCACCTCCTCAAGGCTATCCCCGCAACCGTTAAGCGCATCGCAGTGCTCGACCGCACCAAAGAGCCCGGAGCATCAGGCGAGCCCCTCTATCTCGACGTTTGCCAGGCCTATGCCAACAACCCCAACGCACCCCTCATCGTGGGCGGCCGCTTCGGTCTCGCTTCAAAAGACACCACCCCCGCCCTCATCATCTCGGTGTTTGACAACCTCGCCCTTCCCCAGCCCAAGGATCACTTCACCCTCGGCATCATCGACGATGTGACCTTCACATCTCTTCCCCCGGTTGAACCCCTCGTGCTCGGCGGCTCGATCTATGAAGCCAAGTTCTACGGCCTCGGTGCCGACGGTACTGTAGGTGCCAACAAGAACTCTATCAAGATCATCGGCGACAACACCAACAAATACTGTCAGGCCTACTTCGCCTATGACTCGAAGAAGTCGGGCGGCTTCACCTGCTCACACCTCCGCTTCGGCGACGAGCCCATCCGCTCAACCTATCCCGTCACCACCCCCAACTTCGTGGCTTGTCACGTTCAGGCTTACACCCACCTCTATGACGTGACCCGCGGCCTGCGCGACGGCGGCACATTCCTTCTCAACACCATCTGGGAAGGTGAGGAACTCGCCAAGAATCTTCCCAACAAGGTGAAGAAATATTTTGCCGACCACAACATCACCGTTTATTATATCAACGCTACCAAGATCGCTCAGGAAATCGGTCTCGGCAACCGCACCAACACCATTCTCCAGAGCGCCTTCTTCCGCATCACCGAGGTTATTCCCGTTGACCTCGCCGTTGAGCAGATGAAGAAATTTATCGTCAAGAGCTATGGCAAGAAGGGTCAGGATATCGTTGACAAGAACAACAAGGCCGTTGACCGCGGTGACGAATACAAGCAGCTCACTATCGATCCCGAATGGAGCAAGCTTGGTCCCGACGCTCCCGAAAAGCGCGACGAGCCCGCATTTGTTACCGACATCTGCCGTCCCATCAACGCTCAGGACGGCGACCTTCTCAAGGTGAGCGATTTCGCTTCGATCGCCGACGGCACATGGCAGCAGTCAACCGCCCGCTACGAGCGTCGCGGTGTGGCTTCATTCGTTCCCGAATGGCTTGAGGAGAATTGCATACAGTGTAACAAGTGTGCTTATGTCTGCCCTCACGCCACCATCCGTCCCTTCCTTCTCGACCAGGCCGAAATGGCAGCCGCTCCCTTCGGCGAGGATCACACCATTCCCGCTATCGGCAAAGGCTTCGAAGGTCTCCGCTTCATTCAGGCCGTTGATCCCCTCGACTGTCTCGGTTGCGGCAACTGCGCCGACGTTTGTCCCGGTAAGAAGGGCGTGAAGGCTCTCGTGATGAAGCCTCTCGAAAGCCAGCTCGACGAGCAGGCCGCCTGGGATTACTGTGTTGACCACGTTGAGTCGAAGCAGAACCTCGTTGACATCAAGAGCAACGTTAAGAACAGCCAGTTCGCCAAGCCTTACTTCGAGTTCTCTGGTGCTTGCTCGGGTTGCGGTGAGACTCCCTATGTGAAACTCATCTCACAGCTCTACGGCGACCACGAGATGGTGGCCAACGCTACCGGTTGCTCGTCGATCTACTCAGGCTCAGTGCCCTCGACTCCCTACACCGTCAACAAGCAGGGTCATGGTCCCGCATGGGGCAACTCTCTGTTTGAGGACTTCGCAGAGTTTGGTCTCGGCATGTATATCGCCAACGAGAAACTCCACATGCGCATTGAGGACCTCATGAAGCAGGCCACCGCATGCAACGACTGCCCCGAGCGCGTGCGCGAACTCGCTCAGGAATGGCTCGACAATCAGAACGACGCAGCCCGCACCCGCGCTATCGCCGACGAGCTCGTGCCTCTCTGCGAGGCTTGCAACTGCGACGTATGCAAGGGTCTCGTTGAGCACAAACACTACATCGCCAAGCGTTCGCAGTGGATCATCGCCGGTGACGGTGCCGCTTATGACATAGGCTTCGGCGGTCTTGACCATGTGCTCGCCTCAGGCAAGAACATCAACATCCTCGTAGTCGACACCGAGGTTTACTCCAACACCGGCGGTCAGGCTTCAAAGGCCACCCCGCTCGGCGCTATCGCCAAATTTGCCGCCTCAGGCAAGCGCATCCGCAAGAAAGACCTCGGCCTCATCGCTTCAACCTACGGCTATGTATATGTAGCTCAGGTAGCTATGGGTGCCGACCAGGCTCAGACCCTCAAGGCTATCCGCGAGGCTGAGGCTTATGACGGTCCCTCACTCGTGATTGCCTACGCTCCCTGTATCAACCACGGCATCAAGGCCGGCATGGGTCACTCACAGCAGGAAGAGGCCAATGCAGTGGCTTGCGGCTACTGGCACCTCTGGCGCTACAACCCCGCTATCGAAGCCGAGGGCAAAAATCCCTTCTCGCTCGACAGCAAGGCTCCCGATTGGGATAAGTTTGAGGACTTCCTCAAAGGCGAGGTGCGCTATGCTTCACTGCTCAAGCAGTATCCCGCAGAGGCCGCCGAGCTCTTTGCCGCCGCCAAGTCAAACGCCCAGTGGCGCTATAACAACTATCGTCGTCTGGCTCAGCAGCAGTGGGGCGTTGACCCTGAAGTGGGCAAAGTTGACTGATAAGTCTATTCCCGGCCCGAGACAGGCTGATGCCTGCTGACGGCTACTCATGATAACCAGGACCCCGTTGCCCCCTTCTTTAAAGAATCGGCGGCGGGGTCTTGTTTTCATTCCACACCTATTTATATTTATAAGAAACCGGCCTCTACTTCCGGATAAAGATTAAGACTTATGATGCACTGGCAATATCTCATCACCGATCTGAGGTTCGGCCTCGAGGAGTTTTATGACTCTGAGCGAAACAACAGCTCGGTGCGCTCTGACTTTCAGCGCGATTACGACCGACTTGTCTTTTCTTCACCTTTCCGGCGCCTGCAAAACAAAACCCAGGTGTTTCCCCTGCCGGGGAGCATTTTCGTGCACAACCGCCTCACCCATTCGCTCGAGGTGTCGAGCGTGGGCCGCTCGATGGCCACCGAGGTGGCTTTGGCTCTACGCGCCCGATATGCGACCGAGCCGTGGAGCGGCAAGTTTGACGCGCTCCCCGAAATCGTGTCGGCGGCATGTCTTGCCCACGACCTCGGAAATCCCCCCTTCGGTCACTCGGGCGAAATGGCTATCTCGGCTTTTTTCAGCGAGGGTGCCGGCAAAATTCTCTCCAACGGTCTTACCCCCGGCCAATGGGCCGACCTCACTCACTTCGATGGTAATGCCAATGCGTTCCGTCTGCTCACCCACCCCTTCCGCGGCCGTCGTCCGGGAGGATTTGCCATGACCTATCCCACTCTGGCATCGGTGGTGAAATATCCTTATTCGTCGCTCCTTGCGGGCGACAAAAACAAATTCGGCTTCTTCACCTCTGAGGCCGAGAGCTATGTCCGCGTGGCCGAGGAGCTGAAAATCAAAAAGCTGTCGGCCCCCGACGAGCCGCTGCGCTATGCCCGCTACCCCCTTGTCTATCTCGTCGAGGCGGCCGACGATATCTGCTATGAGGTGATGGACATCGAGGATGCCCATAAGCTCGGGATCCTCCCCACCCATCAGGTTATCGACCTGATGCTCGCCTACTTCGAGCCTGAACGCCGGGCCGGCATCGAGCGGCTGATGAAGCTCGTCGACGACCCCAACGAAAAGATAGTCTACCTCCGCTCATGTGTGATAGGGGTGCTTGTGGCCGCATGTTCGGCTGCCTTTATCGAGCATGAAAAGGAGATTCTTGCCGGCGAATTTACCGGCACCCTGATTCAGCACCTTCCCGGGCGCGTGAGCGACGCCTATGCAGGATGCAACGAACTTTCATGGGAAAAAATATATCGTGCGCCCGACGTTGTGGATATCGAGCTTGCCGGCACGCGCATCATCTCCTTCCTCATAGAGCGGCTTATCCAGGCCGTGCTCAACCCCACGCTCAACTATTCGCGGCTGCTTCTCGCCAAGGTGCCGCAACAATATCAAACCGACTCTCCAACCCTCTATGGCAAGATTCAGGCGGTGGTCGACCACATTTCCGGCATGACCGATGTCTATGCCCTCGACCTCTACCGCAAGCTTAACGCCATGTCGCTCAAAATCAACAACTGACAATTCAACTCTTTTTGGAATATGTTTCTGCTTATAGTTTATCTCGTGGCCGGACTGGTGCTCATACTCGCCGGCGCCAACTATCTCACCGACGGTTCGTCGGCCATAGCCCGTCGCCTCGGCGTGAGCGACCTCGTGGTAGGTCTCACGGTGGTGGCTTTCGGCACCTCCACTCCCGAACTTGTGGTTACCCTCATGTCGGCTATCAACGGCGCCACCTCGCTGGCTGTGGGCAATGTCGTTGGCTCAAACATCTTCAACATTCTGGTTATTATCGGTGTAACGGCTTTGATTCGTCCCATGAAGGTTGAGCGCACGGTCAACAACGTCGACCTCCCGCTCGTGGTGCTCGCGTCGGTAGCGCTGCTGGCCGTGAGCCTCGGGCCGATGCTCGGCACCTGCAACCCCATGCCTGAAATCACGAGAGTTGACGGCATACTCTTCCTGCTGTTTTTCCTCATATTCATGCGCCTAACACTTGCGCGTGCCCGAGCCGGTGTCGGTGATGCCGCTCCCGAGGCTCCTAAGGCTGAGGAGAAGAAAAGCTCGGTTGTGAAGTCGGTGTTGTTTATCATCGGCGGCCTCGCCGGGTTGATATTCGGCGGGCAGCTGTTTGTTGACGGCGCCTCGGGCATAGCGCGCTCGCTCGGTGTGAGCGAAGGCGTAATCGGCCTGACGATCGTGGCCATCGGCACCTCGTTGCCCGAACTCGCCACTTCGATTGCTGCCGCCCTCAAAGGCATGGGAGGCATGGCCATCGGCAATGTGATAGGGTCAAATATCTTCAATGTGTTTTTTATAGCCGGAGCGGGAGCTGTGGTTAAGCCCTTGCAGTTCGGCACGATAGGTCTCGTCGACATGCTGGTGTTTACCGCTGCGAGCGTGTTGTTTTTCCTCTCCGGCCGCTACATCGGCAAGAGCATCATCAACCGCTTTGAAGGCGCCGCCATGCTCCTCCTCTACATCGCCTACACCGCCTGGCTCATCACCTCCCTCTAACTTCCCCGCGCCCCCATGCCCATTCGCTTGGGGGCGCCATGCGGGAGCAGCGCGATATATCGCGCACCCTACCTCACGGCGGTGAGGTAACTGCGGTAATTGTAGAGCGCGTAGAGAGGAATGATGTTGATGGTTGCCTGCTGAAGTGTGGAGTCAGAGATTGTGAGTTTCCCGAAGTTTTCGAGCGATGTGCGGATAGCAGTTCGGAGTGATTTCTTTTCCATAAAGAGGCGCAAGCTCTTCATCTTTCCGCTTACTCCCGATTTAACCTCGATAGGTAGGATTGACATATTGAAGGCTGCCACATAGTCAACTTCGGCTGATGTGCCGCGACTGAGATTTTCCCAGTAGAACAGAGTTTCAGGCAGGCGTGTGTTTCCGTTTTTGAGAAATTCAAGGC
>VIDP01036462.1_pt1 | contig 12725 bp, 12 predicted proteins | sample 5025131 | NCBI WGS metagenome assembly VIDP01 (sample SAMN11853144, study PRJNA449069) | gut metagenome | isolation source: stool from male vole | host: Microtus ochrogaster | place: USA:Florida | collected 2017
AACCGCAGCAACAATAGCCTCATCACGGATACGTACCTGATGGTGGTTTTCATAACGCTCCTTAAGCCCACGGAGAATTGCGATAGCACTCATCTCATCAGGCTCATTCACCATCACTTTCTGGAAACGGCGTTCAAGAGCCTTATCTTTCTCGAAATATTTCTGGTACTCGTCAAGGGTTGTTGCACCGATGCTCCTGAGCTCACCTCGTGCAAGCGCAGGTTTGAGAATATTTGCGGCATCCATAGCGCCTTCACCCTTACCTGCACCGACAAGCGTGTGTATCTCATCGATGAAAAGTATGATCTCACCATCGCTCTGGGTCACCTCGTTAACGATAGCTTTAAGCCTCTCCTCAAACTCGCCTTTATATTTTGCACCTGCGACAAGCGCACCCATATCAAGGGAATAAATCTGTTTGCTGCGGAGGTTTTCAGGCACATCGCCACGCACAATTCTCTGGGCAAGACCCTCAGCAATCGCGGTTTTACCGGTACCCGGCTCACCGATAAGCATCGGGTTGTTTTTTGTACGACGGCTAAGAATCTGAAGCACTCGGCGGATTTCGTCATCTCGTCCAATCACAGGATCAAGCTTGCCGGAACGAGCTCTTTCATTCAGATTGATAGCATATTTGCTAAGGGCATTATATGTTTCCTCTGCGCTCTGATCTGTAGCTTTCTTGCCTTTTCTGAGCTCTTCAATAGCGCTTTTCAGCTCTTTTTCACTCAAGCCGGCATTCTTAAGGATTGTTGACGCAGGGGAATTAATGTCAAACAACGCAAGCAGCATAGCCTCAAGGGTAACGTATTCATCACCCATCTTTTTGGCAACATCAATTGCTTTCTGGAGCACATCATTTGAAGTGCGGCTCAGATAAGGCTCGCCGCCGGATACTTTAGGTTGGGAAGCAATTTCTTTGTCCACAGCGCTTTCCACCATAGGCATGCTCGCGCCGGTCTTGGCAAAGATGAATTTCACCAGGGACTCTCCCTCAGACAGAATAGCTTTGAGCAGATGCACCGGCTCAATAGCCTGACTCCCGCTGTTCTTCGTGATTTCCACGGCTTTCTGTATAGCCTCCTGGGATTTGATTGTAAAATTATTGAAGTTCATAGTAACGTGATTTTTCAATTTTAAAATTCTAACGTCTATCGCCCCACAATGGTTTGAAAGCACTGTCAGTTAATTTCATTTTTATATTATTATATAAATAGCTACCTTTGTAACTGCAAATTATGTGCCAACTAATCAAGACACCAATGAAAAGACTCATATTGGCAGCCCTGCTGACTATTTTTTTAACCGGTGCGGCAAACGCACAGACCACTCCGGAAACATATTTCCCCTATCCCCTTGTGCCTGACAGCATTTCCTCGCTCGAAGGTCGTTCTAACTTTTTAATCACCCATTTCTGGGACTTCTGTGACCTGAAGAAAGGCTTCTCATCACGTGCCAAAATGGCAGGAGCTTTCCGCGATTATCTCACTTTTATGCCTTATGCAAACGCAAGGGTAGTACACCGAAGCATTGCTAAATTCCTCAAGGATATTGAAAAGCAGCCTGAGGATATGGCATTTATCGCCCACAAGGCGGAAGAATTCGTCCACAGCGACACAGCCAACATTTTCAGCGATGAAATTTATCTGCCGTTCGCTCGTGCTGTTGTGGAGAACAAACGATGCAGCAAAGAGGAGAGGGAGTATTTCGAGCCACAGGTAAAAGTGCTTACGGCTACGATGATAAATACCAGCATGCCGGATATTTCTTATACTGACCGCAACGGAAACAAAGCAGTGTTCGCTCCCGACTCATCGCAAGTGATAATCCTGTTCTTCACTGAACCGGAAAACAGTGATGCCCTTCTTGCCAAAGCACGACTGAATGCAGACTCAAAAGCTGCATCTTTCGTTAAAGACGGCATCCTTCGCATTGTTGCAATCGCAAAAACCGAGCCTGGAGAAGAGTGGCTCAATTTTGCCAAAACATTGCCCGAGGACTGGATTGTCGGTGCAAATCCCGACATAGACAAGATTTATGACATTCGTGCCATACCAAGTTTTTATGTGGTAGACCAGAACGGCAATATACTACTAAAGAACGCAAATATTGACCGGATCATAGCAATCCTCTCAAAACTCTGACATTATGGGCAAGTTTTCAGAATTCATAGCCGCTACCTTTGTTAAATGTACCGGTTATACATATTCAAACATGGCGCGGCTGTTCATCCGCCTGTTTGTAGGCGTAATGTTCATGCAGTTCGGCATCCGCCATCTTGTCAGCTATGATATTATTGTAGATTCATTCCCATGCATTTTTGGCTGGTCATCCCAGACCTGCCTGATTTTAATGATTGTCATAGAAATCGTATGCTCGTTGCTGATTATGGTTGGCTTCCTCACACGCATTGCCGTGATACCACCTATCGTGTCAATGATTGCCGCTGAGTATTATATCATCAACAACCTTATACCGCAAACATCCGTTTACGGTCTTGACAGCACTGATCCCGGCTACCTGCCGATTATGTTTATCGGTATTTACCTCTATATCCTTCTTGCCGGTCCGGGCAAGATTTCCCTCGACTATTTCATATCTATCTTCTTAATCAGCCGCAACGGCAAGAATGAAGAAGAGGAGCTTGAAGAAGTCTGAAACATAACATCGTTATAAAGAATGAAAATAGCGGTACTCATATCAGGCGGAGTGGACAGCGCGGTTGCTGTGCATCGTCTTGTTGAGCAAGGACACGACCTCCACCTGTTCTACATCAGGATTGGGCTGGATGTAAGCCAGGGCGGAGACTGCTATGCCGAAGAGGATATTGAGATGTGCCGCGCTATAGCAGCACGGTATCACCTGCCTCTTGATATTGTTTCCCTCCATGAGGAATACTGGGACAACGTAATGGAATATGCCATTCGTGCGGTAAAAGCAGGGCTTACTCCGAACCCGGACATCATGTGCAACCGCATGATCAAGTTCGGATTCTTTGAAGAACGTTGGGGACACGAATTTGACCGCACTGCAACAGGACACTACGCCAATATTGCAGAACAGGACGGCTTGCTGTATCTTGCCACCGCACCGGATCCTGTAAAAGACCAGACTGACTTCCTTGCACGGATAACCTACAGCCAGCTTTCACATCTCATGTTCCCTATTGGAGATATGCCTAAAAGCGCAGTGAGGGAAACTGCAATGGCTCTGAAACTGCCAAATGCCTACCGTCGCGATAGCCAGGGAATCTGTTTTCTCGGTAAGATAAACTATAACGATTTCCTGCGCCGGCATCTCGGAGAAAAGCCCGGGGCGATAGTTGAAATTGAAACCGGAAAGAAACTCGGCGAGCATAAAGGCTATTGGTTCCACACCATCGGGCAACGCAAAGGTCTAGGTCTTAGCGGTGGTCCATGGTTTGTTGTCAAGAAAAATATCCACGACAATGTAATATATGTTTCCCGTGGATATGACACGGATAAGCAGTACGGCAACACATTGCACCTTGAAGAGATGCAGTGGATAACCAAAGACCCGTGGCAAGGTGAATGCATCGAAGTGCCGGTTACATTCAAGAACCGTCACTCACCTGATTTCCTTAAAGGCACTCTGACACGCCTCGGAGATGCTGAATACCTTCTCAAAAGCGATACCAAGGTGCAAGGCATTGCCCCCGGGCAATATGGAGTGATATATGACCCTGAATCAAAACTGTGTTATGGATCAGGCATCATTACCGGAAGGCAGATTGACACCTTATTATAATTATAATATACCAACATGAATTGACCTTATCATGATGACCGACAGAGTTAGACTCAAAGTGCTTGGAATATCATACAGCCAGATTCAAACCGGAGCTTACGCCCTTATTCTGGCTCAGGTTGACGGTCCCTGCCGGATTACTGTTGTTATCGGAGCCGCAGAAGCACAGTATATAGCACTGCGCATGGAAAGCATCACTCCTCCCCGCCCAATGACCCACGATCTATTTGTCAGCTTCGCGCATGCATTCGGCATTAAGCTCACCGAAGTATTCATCTACAAGTTTGAGGACGGGATATTCTCCTCCGAACTCACTTTCACCGACGGAGAGCGCCAGGTGAAAATTGATTCCCGCACCTCAGATGCTATCGCCATCGCCATGCGCACAGGCACACCTATATATACTACGCGCGAAATTCTGGACGAAACCGCATTTGTCATGGAGGTGCCCGGCGAAGAAGATAATGCCGAAAATGCAGAGGAACCGGCGCCAAACGAACCTAAACTTGAAAACTACGCAATTGAGGAGTTAGAGCGCACTCTTGACAAGCTCATACGCGAAGAGCAGTACGAAGAAGCAGCGAGAGTTGCGGAGATACTAAAGCGCAAACGTGAAAAATAGATTCAAATAAAAATTCATCACTGAAATATGTCAGCAACCGTCATCAGACTGTCAATACTCAATTTCCTCCAGTTTGCCGTATGGGGCAGCTATCTTGTTTGTCTTGGTCAGTACCTTGGACCGGCGGGACTCGGAAGCAATATCGCATGGTTCTATAGCGTGCAGGGGCTTGTTTCCATCTTCATGCCCGCAATTGTGGGAATAGTTGCCGACAAATGGATTCCTGCGCAAAAAATGCTGGGGATTTGCCATATTCTTGCAGCAGCTTTCATGGGATGCGCATGGTTCTACGGCTCAACTCATCCCACATTGGAGTTTGCACCATTCTTCACACTGTATGCCCTTAGCGTCGCTTTCTACATGCCCACTATCGCACTTGCCAATGCAACCGCATTCAAGATACTTAAAAGCCATAATTGCGAACCCGTAAAAGCATTTCCTCCTATCAGGGTGCTGGGCACTGTCGGTTTTATCGCGGCAATGTGGTTTGTCAACTGCGCATACTGGCATGATGGTGATTTCGGCTTCACCATCAGCGAATCCAACCCGATGGCAAATTTCCGGTTCCAGTACACCCACATGCAGCTCCTCACATGCTCGATTCTCGGCATAGCCCTCGGGCTATTCTGTTTCACGCTCCCTAAATGCTCGCTTGCGAAAGGCGGTCAGGGTAAATCCTGGAGCGAAACTCTCGGGCTGAATGCCTTCCACCTTTTTTCCGACAAGCGCATGGCGGTCTTTTTCCTCTTCTCCATGCTCCTTGGAGTTGCGCTACAGATCACTAACGGATTCGCTACAACATTTATCTCAAGCTTCAAAGGGGTTGCTGAGTACGCTACTACTTTCGGAGCAAACAATGCCACTCTCCTTACTTCACTCTCACAGATTTCAGAAGCGGCATGCATACTCCTTATTCCATTCTTCCTCCGCCACTACGGCATCAAGAAAGTCATGCTAATTGCTATGGCGGCATGGGTTCTGAGGTTCGCATTCTTCGGGCTTGGCAATCCCGGCAGCGGTCTATGGCTCTTTATTCTCTCAATGATTGTTTACGGAGTTGCATTTGACTTCTTTAATGTATCCGGAGCCCTCTTCGTTGAGCAGGAAACCAACGATTCTATAAAATCATCGGCACAAGGGCTGTTTATGCTTATGACCAACGGCATCGGTGCATCTTTCGGCACACTAATTGCCGGTGAAATCGTCAACTCCTACTGTTCATGGCAGACTGTCGACGGAAACTCATATATGCTCGGTGACTGGAGCACCCCCTGGTTCATATTTGCAGGATATGCACTCGTCGTTTGCGTCATGTTTGCTATCATGTTCAAATACCGTCATACACCGCCTACCGCTGTTGAGGTAAGAAAAGCAAAGGCGGATACACTCGAAATTGAATGACATGATTCAGTTTTACGCGCCGGACATACTTACCACAGGCACATTGCCGGAAAGTGATTCGCAACACTGCTCAAAAGTATTGCGGATGAAAGCTGGTGACAGCATCGAGGTTATCGATGGCAAAGGGCACCGGTATACCTGTGTTATCGATGACCCCCACCCTAAGCGCACCCTTGTCCACATCACCGCGGCAACTGATGTTCCGCTTTCGTGGCAACAGCAGATAACGGTTGCTGTCGCGCCATCGAAGCACATGGACAGAATGGAATGGCTGGTAGAAAAAATGACTGAAGTAGGAGTAAACAGGATAATCCCGTTGCTATGTGCGCGTTCTGAAAGAAAGGAGATAAAGACCGAACGCCTTGAAAAGATTGCTGTGTCAGCAATGAAGCAATCATTGAAAACAATACTGCCGGTAATAGACGAAATGACACCGTTCAAACAAGCGATTGCCTCTATTGGCAGTGCTCAGCGATTCATAGCATATTGCGACCGAACAATACCGCGCCGGCTGCTTGCCGGAGAATACATCCCATTCACATCCGCGGCAATACTCATTGGTCCGGAAGGAGACTTTTCACCGGAGGAGATAAAACTCGCCCTTGAAAACGGCTACTGCCCTGTGTCTCTCGGAAACAACAGGCTTAGGACTGAAACAGCTGCATTATCGGCTTGCGACACATTCCATATCCTTGACATGGCTGCTGAATCCGGATGGGCAAACCCTAAAAAAGAACATTCATTATGAAATCAATAACACCCACATCCAATTTTTTCCTCCTCGCAGGACCTTGTGTGATAGAAGGAGAGAAGATGGCGCTTGACATTGCTGAACAGATTGCCAGCACTACATCACGCATGAACATCCCCTATGTTTTCAAAGGTTCATATAGAAAAGCAAACCGCTCACGCATAGACTCCTTCACCGGCATAGGTGATGTGGAGGCATTGAAAATCCTTGCTAAGGTGAGGGACACATTCGGAATACCTGTTGTAACTGACATTCACTCTGCAGAAGAAGCGGACCTTGCCGCGGAGTATGTCGACGTGCTGCAGATTCCGGCATTCCTCTGCCGTCAGACCGACCTGCTTGTTGCCGCTGCGAAAACTGGAAAAGATGTCAACATCAAGAAGGGGCAATTCCTGTCACCGGAGGCAATGCAATTTGCGGTCCAGAAAGTGCGTGATGCTGGAAACCCGAATGTTGCTGTCACAGAGCGAGGAGTAACTTTCGGCTATCAGGACCTGGTGGTGGATTACCGTGGCATACCAACCATGCAGGCATTCGGCTGTCCTGTTATCCTGGATGTGACCCACTCCCTCCAGCAACCCAACCAGGCGGCGGGAGTCACTGGCGGAAGACCTGACCTTATTGAAACAATAGCACGTGCCGGAATAGCTGTGGGAGTCGACGGTATTTTCATTGAGACCCACCCTGAACCCGCGAAAGCTAAGAGCGACGGCGCAAATATGTTGCCGCTTGACAAACTGCCGCGCCTCCTTGAAAGGCTCACTGAAATCCGCGCCGTAATCAATACATTTAATAACTGATATCACATTTCTTATCAATATAAACAAAATGAAAATAACCTCACTCTTTCTCGCTTTAGTAATTGCCACCGCATTTGCTACCAATGCGCAGACAGCCGCAGAATCGCCTATGACCCGCGCGGTTATAAAAGTTTACGACAAAATGATTGAGGAAAATCCCTCGGACTACGAAACATACTTTGCACGCGCAACCGAGTATTACAACCAGGATGACTACATCAAGGCTCTGGACGATGTAAACCATGCGCTCAGGTATGCTCCCGAAAGCGCCAGGGAAGTACGGTTTGGAGCGTACAGGCTCCGTGCCTCAATCAATGAAATGCGCCATAAGTACATTGATGCGCTGAATGACATAAACTCGGCTCTGGCAATTAACCCTGAATCATACGCGTGCATACAGCAACGCGCAAATATCGAGTTCAGCCTCGGGCAGTATACCGAAGCAAAAGCCGATTACACCAAGCTGCTCCGTGCCTTCCCCCACAACCAGGAGGCTATGTTCGGGCTGTCAAGGGTTGCCGTGAAAGAGAACAATATAGGCACCGCTAACGACTATGCCGACAGGGCTGTAGACCTTTTCCCCTCAACCGCTGATTCATATATCCGCCGTGCCGGAATACGCACCATGATGGGAAATGCCGAAGGTGCAGTTGATGACTATATCATTGCCCTAACCACCGATGACAGCTCAAACGGCAAAGCTCTTGCTGCGCTCGTTGAACTCGCCAACACCAACTATCCTGCCGTAATGAACGGTCTGTCAAGGGCCATACGCCAGGCTCCACGCGCAGGCATGTTCTATTATATCCGGGCTGCAATTGCCGAGTCACACAACAATTTCACCTCTGCAATTTCCGACTACGACAAGATTCTAAACGACAAGCTCTATTCATACGCTGGTCTTAACTCATCACTCGCAAAATGTTTCTACGCGCTCGGTCAATACGACACTGCACTTGCTAATGCCGACTACGCTATCAGCGCTACTCCGGACAATGCGCCATATTATGCGCTGAAAGCTGACATCCTCAATGCACTCGGTGAAAACGCTGAAGCGCTCGCAAACGCAACAAGGGCGCTAAACAAAGAACCCGGTTTTGTTCCTGCTCTCAATGCAAAAGCTGATGCGCAGATTGCACTTGGAGATGCATCCGGGGCATCTGTCACCCTTGCCGAAGCGCTGCTTACCGAGCCCGCAAATCCCGAATTGCTAATGAAACGCGCTTGGCTTTGCGAAACTAAACTCAATCAGCCCGAGCTTGCTAAAAATCTATATGAAAGGGTAGCTGAGCTCCAGAGTGACCCCTCAGACGTAAAATCTCTCAAAGGATTCGCGCTTAATAAACTTGGCAGGACTGATGAAGCAGATTCATGGTTCACCTCGCTCCTCATCAACGAGCCTGACAATGACGGTACAATAAACTACTATGCCGCTTGTTACTATAGCGAAAAAGGTAGCATGGAGAAAGCTGCTGACTGCATGGAAAAAGCCCTTGAGAAAGGATATGCCAACTACCATAACTGGACAAAAGCGACTGGACCTGTGTCTGTAGCACCACTCAGAGGCACACCCCGTTTTGACGGTTACATGTCCCGCTTCTCGTCTATATTTAACCGCTGATACAGGTAAGCGTCATCATAGCTCCTGCCGTTGCGTACCCATGAGCGCATCCTGCCGCTGATTTTGTAGCCGGCACGCTCAAACATCCGGCGGCATGGAGTATTGCTTTCCGGAACAACAGCCCAAAGCTGGTGCAGACCCAGGCGCATGAAACCGTAGCGTTCAAGAAGCCTTATTGCTCTTTCGCCGAAGCCGCGCCCCCTGCACTCATCACTCACAAGGATACCCACTCCGGCACGGTTGTTAATCGGATCGAAATCATAAATATCGGCAGTGCCAACAGCACTGCCGGTTTTGTTTTCTACAATTACAAGACGTAACTGACGCGCGCTGAACACATCTGCATCATAATTGCATATATATTCTTCCAGCTGTTTGCGGGAAAAAGGCGCTGTTGCGCAACCCACATTCCACAACCTTGTATCATTTTCCCAAAGGTACAGTTTGTCCACATCCTCAGGTTCAAGCGCGCGCAGGCTTACAATACCGTCACTCAGCAATGCTTCCATTTTGGTTAAGAATTAAAGGAGTCGCTGAACAATGTGCGCTGCAAAAGAGACCTGCCCAAAGTCAGCTCGTCAGTGTACTCTATTTCATTGCCTACAGCCATCCCGCGGGCAAGTTGCGTTATCTTTAGATTGGGAATGTGCCCCAGCTTCCGGTAAATATAAAAATTAGTCGTATCACCCTCCATGGTTGCGGCAAGGGCGAGAATAACCTCCTTGACTCCCTCTGTCTTGACACGCTCGACCAGGCTGTCGATTTCAAGCTGGTCCGGACCTATGCCGTCCATAGGCGAAATAACTCCTCCGAGCACATGGTACACACCGGTATATTGACCCGTATTCTCTATGCTCATTACATCGCGCACATTCTCCACAACGCACACGCATCTGTGGTCGCGAGCCGCAGAGCCGCACACAGGGCATAGTTCACTCTCGGATATGTTATGGCACACCCGGCAATACTGGATATTTTTTCTGAGGCTTATAATCGATTCGCCGAGGGCAACTCCTTCGCTCTCGTCGCGGCGCAATATATGGAGGGCGAGCCTGAGGGCTGTTTTGCGCCCTACGCCCGGAAGGCGTGAGAGTTCTCTCACTGCGTTTTCAAGCAGACTTGATGCGTACTCTTGATCCATTTTTCATTTTTGTTATGCAAATTTACTCCTTTTTTGTCCGTCAGATGCCCCGTTACAACAAAATAACACTCCTTACCACATCTTTTTTTATTACTTTTGCAAAGTATTTTTCAAAGACTAAGAAATAGACATGGAAATAATACGCACAGTGGCTGAACTCGAAGCTAAAACCAAGCAGCTTCGCGAAGAAGGACGCTCTATTGGGCTCGTGCCTACTATGGGAGCGCTGCATAACGGTCACATGAGCCTCATGGAGAGGGCGAGAAAAGAAAACGACATTGTGGTGGCAAGCGTTTTTGTCAATCCCACACAGTTTAATAACCCGGAAGACCTACGCACATACCCCAGAACTGAGAAAGCCGATTGCGAGCTGCTTGAAAAAGCTGGAGTGGACATAGCGTTTATCCCTACTGTCGAGGAAATTTATCCGGAGCCGGATACACGCGTGTTTGAGCTCGGTCCGGTTGCGGAAGTCATGGAGGGAGCCATGCGTCCGGGGCACTTCAACGGAGTGGCGCAGATTGTAAGCAAGCTCTTTGCCATGACACATCCAACAAGGGCTTATTTCGGAGAAAAAGACTTCCAGCAGATTGCCGTAATCAGGAAAATGGTGGAACTTGAGGGATTCGACCTTGAAATAGTTCCTTGCCCTATCTGCCGTGAAGATGACGGGCTCGCACTCAGCAGCCGCAACGTACGCCTTACACCGCAACAGAGGGCTATTGCTCCAGCTATCGCCAAAACCCTCGCATCAAGCGTAGACTGGGCGAAAAACCATACTGTCGCTCAAACAAAGAGGTTCGTTGTCGACACTGTAAATTCATTCCCCCACATGAATGTGGAATATTACGAGATTGTTGACGGCAAGACAATGCAGCCGGTTGAAGAATGGAAACAGACTGATGAACCGGTAGGATGCATCACCGTGTACTGCGGAGATGTGCGACTGATTGACAATATCAGATACTAATCACACTTTGAAATGTTCATAGAAGTACTCAAATCAAAGATACATCGGGTCACTGTTACGGAATCAAACCTGAATTATATCGGAAGCATAACCATCGACTCCAAGCTTATGGATGCTGCCGGTATACTCCCCGGAGAGAGAGTATATATCGTTGATAACAACAATGGAGAAAGGTTTGACACTTACGTTATTGCCGGAGAACCAGGCAGCGGGGTAATATGCCTCAACGGGGCGGCGGCAAGAAAAGTGCAGGCTGGCGACATTGTCATTATTATGAGCTACGCCACAATGACTCCCGAAGAAGCGCGTAACTTCAAGCCCTCCGTTATTTTCCCGGATACTGAAACAAACTCCCTCATTAACACATAAAGATTATGTTTGAAAATCTTAGCGAAAGGCTCGAAAGAAGCTTCAAGCTCCTGAAGGGGCAAGGCAAGATTACTGAAATAAATGTTGCCGAAACACTCAAGGATGTACGCAGGGCGCTCCTTGACGCAGACGTAAACTATAAGGTCGCTAAAAACTTCACTGACACAGTGAAAGCTAAAGCACTCGGTCAGAATGTGCTGACAGCCGTCAAACCGAGCGAAATGATGGTCAAGATTGTCCATGATGAGCTCACCGCATTGATGGGAGGTGAAACCGAGCAGATTAACCTTAGCGGTAACCCGACGGTTATTCTTATGTCGGGTCTGCAGGGCTCCGGTAAAACCACATTCTCGGGGAAACTTGCTAAAAAACTGAAAAGCGAGAAAGCAAAACGCCCGTTGCTCGTGGCTTGTGACGTATACCGTCCTGCCGCTATCGACCAGCTGAAGGTACTTGCCCAGCAGATTGACGTGCCGGTTTACACAGAAGAAGGGAACAAGAACCCGGTCCAGATTGCCGAAAACGCTATCAAATTCGCTAAGTCAAATCATAATGACCTCGTTATCATAGACACCGCAGGACGTCTTGCTGTTGATGAGCAGATGATGGAAGAGATTGCCGCTATCAAGAAAGCGGTAAAACCTCAGGAAATCCTGTTCGTTGTAGATGCTATGACCGGTCAGGACGCGGTAAACACGGCAAAAGAGTTTAATGACCGTCTTGACTTTGACGGAGTGATTCTTACCAAGCTGGATGGTGACACCAGAGGTGGTGCCGCGCTATCAATCCGCACTGTTGTCACAAAGCCTATCAAATTCGTCGGCACCGGTGAGAAGCTTGATGCGCTCGACCAGTTCCACCCTGCCCGTATGGCGGACCGAATCCTCGGCATGGGTGACATTGTCACTCTCGTTGAGAAAGCGCAGCAGGCTATTGACGAAAAAGAGGCTGCGGAACTCCAGAGGAAGATTGCCAAGAACCAGTTCAATTTCGATGACTTCCTAAACCAGATTCAGCAGATCAAAAAGATGGGCAATCTCAAGGATCTTGCTGCAATGATTCCTGGAGTAGGAAAGGCTATCAAGGACATTGATATTGACGACAACGCTTTCAAAGGCATAGAAGCTATCATACGCTCCATGACCAAAGCGGAGAGGGCTCGTCCTGAAATAATAAACACAAGCCGCCGCCAGAGAATTGCCAAAGGGTCTGGCACTACCATTCAGGAAGTGAACCGGCTTTTGAAGCAGTTTGAAGAAACAAGAAAAATGATGAAAGCCGC
>VIDP01198909.1_pt1 | contig 12610 bp, 11 predicted proteins | sample 5025131 | NCBI WGS metagenome assembly VIDP01 (sample SAMN11853144, study PRJNA449069) | gut metagenome | isolation source: stool from male vole | host: Microtus ochrogaster | place: USA:Florida | collected 2017
CTGACAAACAAGGAGTAAATTTTTTAACTCTTTTTCTCTGAATAAATCCTACGGTGAGACACCGGTGTGAACAGCTCTTTTGGAGTCATTCACACCGGTGTCTGTTTTTTATCGGTATGTGTAGGGCTATCAGATTTCGGTCAGCTCAAGCACCAGCGAGCTATATGGGCGGCCGAGCGATTGGCCGATGTTGATGCCGGCATGCTTGAGCACCCTGCCGCTCACTTCGCGGCCGTTGAGGGCACTCGGCTTTTCGGGATTGGCGGGGGTGAGGTCGGTGATGCGGTAGGTTTTGTTTTCATCCACGCCGTCGAGCTTGAGGTTGGCCACAGGCTGATCGTTGAAATAGTTGATGCGGTAGGCAAACACCACGCTGCGCTTCTTGTCGGGAGTGGAATACATCAGCGCCGACACGGGGCCGTTGTCATAGGGCGACACGAGGCGGTAGAGGTCGCCAAGCTGCACAATGTCTCTCACCTGCTTGTAGGCGGCGATGGCGCGCTTTGAGAAGGCAAGCTCCTCGGCGGTCATGTTTTTGGGCTGAATCTCCATACCCAGACGGCCCGACATGGCCACGTCAAATCTGAACTTGATGGGAAGCACACGGCCGGTCTGATGGTTGGGCGAGGCGCTCACATGGCTGGCCATGGCGATGGCGGGCATGAAATGGGAGTCACCCCACTGTATGAACACTCTCTGAAGGGCATCGGTGTTGTCGCTGGTCCAGAACTCGTCAAACCAGGGCAGCAATCCATAGTCGGCGCGGCCGCCACCCGAGGCGCAGAGCTGTATCACCACGTCGGGATATTTCTCCCTTATGCGGTTGAGGGTGTTGTGGAGCCCCTCGTGATAGCGCACCATTATCTCGCTCTGACGGTCGGCGGGGAGATACTGCGAGCCATAGTTCATGATGTCGGCGTTGCAGTCCCATTTGATATATGCTATCTCGGGGTTGGCGGTCAGCAGATTGTCAACCACGTCAAACACATGCTGCTGCACCTTGGGGTTGGTGAGGTCGAGCACCACCTGAGTGCCTCCGCGGCCGGTAGTGAGGGGGCGGTTTTTCTGGGTGAGCACCCAGTCGGGATGCTGCTCATAGAGCTCGCTCTTGGTGTTGGCCATCTCGGGCTCGATCCATATTCCGAATTTTATGTTGTTGCTCTTGGCGGCGTCGGTGAGCCCCTTGATGCCCTGAGGGAGCTTCTTTTCGCTCACCATCCAGTCGCCGAGCGAGGTGCTGCCGTTGTCGCGGGGATATTTGTCGCCAAACCATCCGTCGTCCATCACAAAGAGCTCTCCGCCGAGGGCTGCGATGTCGGCCATCATCTGGCTCATTACCTCCTGGTTGACGCCGAAATAAACGCCCTCCCAGCTGTTGAGCAATATGTCGCGGGGAATATTGCCGTGGGCCATGCCGTATTTGCGGCCCCACTTGTGGAAATTGCGGCTTATGCCACCCTTACCCTCCGACGAATAGGTCATCAGAAACTCGGGGGTGGTGAAGGTCTCGCCGGGAGCGAGGGTAATTTCGGCCACATCGTCGTTGATGCCCGAAATCACCGATATGTTGCCCTGAGTGGCGTTGATTTTGGTTTTATAGTCGCCGCTCCACATCAGGTTGCCGGCAAACACCTCACCCTCCTTCTCGCGAGCAGGGCCGTCGAGGGTGATCAGAAATCCGGGATTCGAGCCGAAAGCGTTTCTCAATCCGGCCTTGTCGGCTATCACGGTCTGGCCGTTGGGCAGCGGAGTCTCGGTGAGGTTGGTCTCGTTGCCCCATGAGCCGTGAAACTGGGTGATATAGTTGTCGCCGCGGGTCACAGGCACACAGGCGCTCGCAGCGCTGATGATGGTCACATTGCCCTTTTTGGCATTATTGGTGATCGAAGTGTTGGTCGAAAACACCTCGGTGTCGGCATAGCGGCGGAAATATTGCTTCACGGTGAGGGGATAAACCTTGTCGGCAAAGGTGAGCGTCATCACCTCCCCCTTGCTGTCGGTGGTCATATCTATATCCTTGAGCTCGAGGTCAACACTCAGGTTGCCGTCGGGCATCTTGAGCGTGAGGGCGTTGTCGCCGGTTGAATAGATGCCGAATTGAGGCAGGGTGTGGTGGGTGTAGTTGCTTCTCACGCCGAAAAATCCCCCTATATCCTCAGCCGCAATCCTGGGGCCGAAATACTGATAATAGCAGCTGCCGCCGTCGTTGGTGGTGATTACCAGCGAATTGTTGTCGGAATTGAGCAGATGTGTACGGTTTTCGGCCGAAGCCGCGCCCGGCAGCGACAACACCGTAATGATCGAAGCCGCCGTGATGATTTTTTTCATGATACTGACCGGTATGTAAGGTTAAAATTTCTCACTCGCAAAGTTACCACATTACCTCCACTCCCGCAACATTTTTCTACAATATAGGCCGAATAAGCCCCATAAGCCAAATAAGCCAAATAGGTATTTGGCCTAATTTCGGGCAAGAGTGTTACTATATCAGGAATATTCACTATATTTGCGTTTGGAAAACAGAGGCTTATGAAACTCATCGAACTCAATCTGCAACGCATCATCGACCTTTGCCGCAGGCATAAGGTCAAGTCGCTCGCTGTCTTTGGCTCTATCCTCACAGATAGATTCAACGACCAGAGCGATGTGGACCTTCTTGTTGATTTTGAGCCGATTGACCCCGACAAGGAAGACTATGTGCGCAACTATTTCGATCTCAGGGATGCATTGGAAAGTCTGTTCAGCCGCAAAGTGGATTTGATTGAAGAAAAAGCCCTCCGCAACAAATTCTTTATCGCCAACATCAACCGCACCAAACAGATGATTTATGGCTGAAACAGAAATCCTGACATATCTTCAAGACATCCTCGATGCAATCTCCGATGTCGAAAGTTTCTTTATAGACTATCCTATGCGGTTTGATGTCTTTGAAAAAGACTATCTGCGCAGGAGTGCAGTTGAGAGAAAAGTGGAGATTATGGGCGAAGCGATGAATAGAATTAAAAAGGCAGACCCCACAATAGAGATTCCTAATGCAAGAGACATAATTGGCACTCGAAACAGAATCATCCACGCTTATGATAATGTGAGACCAGAATTTCTCTGGGGATTGGTTATCCGCCATATTCCTGAACTCAAACAGGATGTAGAACGCATCCTCGCCGCTCTTCTTAATCAAGAGTGACTTAGAGCATACGGCCAATAGGGCTAATGGGGCCAATGAGCCAAATAGGGCGAATGGGGCAAAGGAGGAGTGGTGGGCTGCCTATTGGGCTTATCTGGCCTATTAGCCTTATTGGGCCTACACTTGCTTATCCGGCTTATTGGGCCTATAAGTCGATTATTTGCGGGCGATGCGGGAGGCGATGGCGCCGACGGCGAGGCCGACGACGATGAGGAGGCCCATCACGGCGGCGATGTCGGCCGAGTGGAGCTCAACGGGATAGGCGGTGATGGTGAGCTGTGTGGGGTCGGCGCTGAGTTTGATAAATTCGCCTTTCTGCTGGGCAAAGCATAGCAGGGCGCCGAGCAATATGCCGGCCACACCGCCGGCAAGGGTGATCAACCAACCCTCCCACAGGAATATGCGCCCAATTATCGAGGGGCGGGCGCCGAGGTTGAGGAGGGTGTGCATGTCATAGCGCTTCTCGATTATGAGCATCGAGAGGGTGCTGACGACATTAAACGACGCTATGACCAGGATAAAACCGAGCATGAGGAAGGTGATCCATTTCTCAATCTCGATCATGCGGAATGAGGCTTCTTCCTGCTCGATGCGGGTCATGACGCGGTAGTCGTCGCCGAGCTTCTGTTTGAGCGCACGCACTGTGGCGGCAACCGTAACTCCCGGTGCCACCTTGACCGCTATGGCTGTGGCCGAGCTGTCGGGAAGCTGCAGGAGGTAACGGGCCGATTGGATAGGCACTATCACGGTGGCTTCGTCGAGCTCTGATTGCTCGGTCTGCCACACCGACGACACAAACAGGGTGTCGCTCCTGAAGGCGGTGAGGGGTGACGAAGCGGAGATGCGCCCCACCCTGCGGGGGGTGAACAACACCATCGGCACATCAAATCCGGGCCTTGCGCCGAGGTTGATGGCATTGCCCACGCTCAGCGAGGCGAGCGGCTCACCCTCAGCGGTGTAGCTCATATACACACCGTCGATCACGGCCGAGTCGATATTACACACATCTTCATAGCCCCTGCCCGCGCCTATCATCTCAACGGCCTGCTGGGCGTTGCGGAACATCGAGAGCGCCTGCCCCTCGACGAGGGGCACCGCTGCGGCCACGCCGGGCTGACCCTCCACGAGAGAGAGCGTGGCCGGGAGGTCACTGATGAGCGCGCCGGCCATCTTGCGCTCGATCTTAATGTCAGGGTCTATGAGGCCGAGGCGCCCCGAGGCAAGCCGCGAGAAGCCGTTAAACACCGACAGCACACACACGATTGCCGAGGTGGCCACAGCCACTCCGGCAACCGAGATAGAGCTTATGATATTGACTGCGTTATGACTTTTGCGGCTGAAAAGATAGCGCAGCGCGATGCGTAATGCTAACATTCAGAGTAGTTGAAACCGTGTGGGTCTCACTCTCCGGCTTCAGCGGCTGAAGTTTCGGGAGAGGACGACGGTTTTCCTTCGGCAAGAAGGTTGTCGATATTTTCGATATAGTCGAGCGAGTCGTCGAGATAGAAGGCCAGCTCGGGACATTTGCGCAGCTGAAATCTCACATTTTTGGCAAGATCATATCTGATAGTCTTGGCGCTGCGGTTGATGTTTTCGAGCACTTCCTGAGCCTTGGCCGAGGGAAACACCGACAGGTAGGCGCGGGCAATCGAGAGGTCAGGCGACACTCTGACGGCGCTCACCGACACGATGGTGTTGTGGAGTTTGGCGGTTTGCTGACGGAATATTTCGCTCAGTTCTTTCTGAAGCAGACGGGATATTTTTGCTTGACGTGTAGATTCCATAATAAGAGTTTTTAGGGTTGTGGATTGATTAACAGCGGTTTCACCTGCGGGAAGCTTCCCCTCGGGTGCCGTTACATATTAACAACACCCGAGCGGAGCTAAAAGTTAGCTAAGAGAGCCGGCCTTTGAGCCCCCGCAGGGGAAAAAATCAATGACGGCCCTTGGAATTTGACTTCTGCTGGCGCTTCTGCTGCTCGCGCAACATGGCCTGCTGCTGGCGCTGAGCCTCTTCGAGACGGGCCATGAAGCCGCTTTTCTTTTTGGGCTTCTTGGCGTTTTCGGCCATGCGGGCCCTTACCTTCTCCTCGCTCACCACGCGGCGGAACACCCAGAACTGAATGATGGTGATGAGCAGCGACAGGAAGTAGTAGTAGCTCAGGCCGGCGGCATAGTTGTTGAAGAACACGAGGAACATCAGCGGCATGAGATACATCATCATCTTCATGCCGGGCATGGAGTTGCCGCCCGGCTGACTCTGCATGGTGTAGCGGGTGTAGATGATGTTGGTCACCGTCATGAGCAGACAGAAGAGGCTGATGTGGTTGCCGAAGGTCGACGAGATGAAGGGTATGTTGGTGGTCCACGACACTATGGCGTCGGGGGCGGAGAGGTCTTTGGCCCAAAGGAACGACTTGCCTCTCAGCTCGATGGCCGAGGGGAAGAAGTTAAACATCGCGATGAGTATCGGGAACTGGAGCAGCATCGGCAGACAGCCCGAGAAGGGGGAGGCACCGGCGCGTGAGTAGAGGGCCATGGTTTCCTGCTGGCGCTTGAGGGCGTTTTCGTTGCCGGGATACTTCTCGTTGATTTCCTTGATTTCGGGCGCAAGCACTCTCATCTTGGCCTGCGACATATAGCTCTTGTAGGTGAAGGGGAAGAGGATAATCTTGATGAAGATGGTGAGCAGCAGGATTATGATGCCGTAGTTGGAAATCCAGCGGCCAAGGATGTCAAACACCGGAATGACAATCCATGTGTTGATCCATCTCACGATAGGCCAGCCGAGAGGAATGAGCTTGGTGAGGTGGAGGTTGGTTTCGGGGGTGATGGTTTCTTCGAGATCATCGAGCAGAGGATAGGAGTTGGGGCCGAGGAAAAGGGTGAAGGCGGCGGGAGAGGCGAGATCTGAAGAATAGTCGAGGGTGGCCGAGGTGGTCATGCGCTTGAGCTCGTTGCGGCTGTCTTCGATGGGCGACGAGGCGACATAGGCCGAGGCGAAGTTTGAGCGGGCCACGAGCACCGATGAGAAGAACTGGTTTTTATAGCCGATCCATTTCAGGCGCTGGGCAATATCCTTGTCATCGGTCTTGCTCTCCGACAGATTGTCAACATCGCCGTTGGCATACATGTAGTAGAGGGCCGAGTTGCGCTCCTCAAACATGCGGCCGGCTTCGTTGCGGAGCAGTGTGGAGTTCCATGTAAAGTCGATGGTGGCCACATTGGAGGGGATGACGGTCTGCATGCCCTGCTGCTCGATGTCGATGTCAACGAGATAGGAGTCGGGGCGAAGGGTGTAGCGGAGGCCGAATTTCGCGCCGTCGCCGAGCTCGAGCTGCATCAGCACTGTCGAATCGCTCACCTCAACGGGGTTGAAGTAGAAATTGTTGGTCTCGAAGCGCTGGGTGGCCGAGGTGAGGGTGAAGCTCATGAGGTCAAGCCCCGGAGTGATGAGCTCAACCTGAGCCGAGTCAAAGCGCTTATAGTCGTTGAGCGAGGCGCGGGCTATGGCGCCGCCTTTGTTTGAGATTTCGAGGGTGAGAAGCTTGTTGGCGAGCTTCACGGTGGTGGAGTCGCCGCTGAGATATTTGGCGAAGCCTTTATATTTTGCGACATCGGCAAGGGCCTTGCGCAGTCCGGCCACGGCAGCCTGAGCTTTCTGAGGGGAGATGCCGGCATAGTTGCAGGTGATGATGTCAGCCACCTCTACGGGACCGTAGGGGGTGGTGACAAATCCGCCGGGGTTGCCCTCGGGCGAGAGGGTAAGGTCAGCATCGGGAGCCTTGAGGGTGGTGATTCCGCTTATGCTGTCGGTTTTGCCGAATCTCGAGATAGTGTTGCGCAGAGTGGCGATTTCAGAAGCGCTTACCGAGTCGACCGAAAGCAGATTGTTGTTGGTCGACAGAGCTTCTTCTTCTCTCTGCTGCTGTTCGAGCTGTTCGCGCTCGCGGGCCAACTGCTCTTCGGAGGGTGAGTTGAGCCACATGAAGCCAAACAACACCGCTGCCATAAGAAACAGGCCTGTCACTGTGTTTTTATCCATCTAATTGATTGCTGTTGAGGATGGTGATGATTGATTTATTGTTTTTTCGGATCTGAAACGCGGAGAGGAGGAGAGGAGAGAGACAATGGGGATTTATTTGCCGGCGGCTTTGTCGTCATGATAGGCCACGGCGGCTTTGATAAAGTCGACAAACAGGGGGCCGGGCGACAATACCGTCGAGGAGTATTCGGGGTGATACTGTGTGCCGACATACCAGCGCTTGCCGTCGAGCTCCACAACTTCTACAAGATGAGTGGAGGGGTTTTCGCCCACACACTTCATGCCGGCGCGCTCAAGCTCCTCGCGATAGTCGTTGTTGAGCTCGAAGCGGTGGCGGTGGCGCTCGCTCACGAGGGTCTTGCCATAGGCCTTGGCGGCGCGGCTGTCGGGAGTGAGCTCGCAATCATAGGCGCCGAGGCGCATTGTGCCTCCGAGGTTGGAGATGCTTTTCTGCTCCTCCATGAGGTCGATCACGTTGTGGCGGGTAGTGGGATTCATCTCGGTGGAATTGGCGTCGGGATAGCCGAGCACATTGCGGGCAAATTCTATCACCATGCACTGCATGCCGAGACAGATGCCGAAGGTGGGCACGTCATGCTCCCTGCACCATTTCAGGGCGCTGAATTTTCCCTCGATGCCTCGCTGGCCGAAGCCGGGAGCCACGATCACGCCGTCGAGGGGCGAGAGAAGTTCGCCGGCATTGCTGTCGTTGAGTTTCTCGGAGTGAATCATCACGAGCTTGAGGCGGCGGTCGTTATAGACGGCGGCATGAAACAGCGCCTCGTCGATTGATTTATATGCGTCCTGAAGCTCGACATATTTGCCCACGAGGCCGATGGTGACCTCTTTTTCGGCGCGGTTCATCTTGTCGAGGAAGTTCATCCACGGCTCCATGTGGGGCTCACCCTCGGGGGTGACACCGGTTTTGCGGAGCACTATCTCGTCGAGATGCTGGGCATGCATGGCCACCGGCACCTGATAGATCGTGGGCTGGTCGATTGACTGAATCACGGCGTCGGGCTCCACGTTGCAGAACTGGGCTATCTTCTTCCTCATCTGGGCGGGAATGTCATGCTCGGTGCGCAATATCAGTATGTCGGGCTGGATACCCACCTCCTGGAGCATTTTCACGGAGTGTTGGGTGGGTTTGGTCTTGAGCTCGTGGGCTGCCGCAAGATAGGGCATGTAGGTGAGGTGGATGCAGAGCGAGTTCTGCCCCAGCTCCCATCTGAGCTGACGCACGCTCTCAAGGAAGGGAAGGCTCTCGATGTCGCCCACCGTGCCGCCGATTTCGGTAATGACATAGTCAAACTTGCCGGTATTGCCGAGCAGCTTGACGTTGCGCTTTATCTCGTCGGTGATGTGGGGAATGATCTGAACGGTCTTGCCGAGATAGTCGCCGCGGCGCTCCTTGTTGATCACGCTCTGATATATGCGGCCGGTGGTGACATTGTTGGCGCGGGTGGTATGCACGTTGGTGAAACGCTCATAGTGGCCCAGGTCGAGGTCAGCCTCATGACCGTCGACAGTCACATAACACTCTCCGTGCTCATAGGGATTGAGTGTGCCGGGATCGATGTTGATATAGGGGTCGAATTTCTGAATTGTGACACGCAGTCCGCGCGCCTTGAGCAGGCAGGCCAGTGATGACGAAATTATGCCCTTGCCAAGCGATGACACCACACCGCCCGTTACAAATATATATTTTGTTTCCACTCTGTTGGGGATTATGTTTTATGTTCGGATCAGTTGATTATCTACCGGGGTTGCCGTGACGCTTTTCAAGCGACACAGATTTTCAAACTGCAAAAGTATAAAAAATTTGCCTACACACCCCTATCCTTATGTGACTTTTCGGTCATCAGACCGTTTTCGCCCTTTTTACCTGATTTATGCAGCGATTGAGGGCATGAATGTTGGAGGTGAAATTAAATTTGATTAATTTTGCAGTCTACTACTTTCCTCCCCTTTTCACTCCCAATCTATTATGACTAATAAACCGATAATGTCAATCATAAGCCGAGGGGCGTTGCTGTTGATTCTTGCGGTGGGTGTCATGTCGTGCCTTATGACGGGATGCGTGCCCAGCTTTAAGTTTAACGGCGCTTCGCTCGACTACTCCGTTTACCGCACCATCTCGATAGGCAACTTCCCCATACGCGCCGCCCTGGTATATCCCCCTCTCCAGACCACCTTTGAAAACGAGCTGCTCAACTATATCTCGCGCAACACCCGCCTGCAGACCCTCGGCGCAAACGCCAACTCCGACCTCAGCCTCGAGGGTGAGATAACCGGCTATAACCTCACTCCCCAGGCCGTGACCGAAGATGCCTATGCCTCGAAGACGAGGCTCACAATCACGGTGAGGGTGAAATATACCGACACCAAGAAAGAAAACGCCGACATCGACCAGACTTTCACGGCCTACAGAGATTTCGACGCCTCGCAGATGCTCACCGATGTGCAGGACCAGCTCTGTCAGGAAATTTCCCAGGAGATAGTTATTCAGATTTTCAACGCCACTCTCGGCAACTGGTAATTTGAGCCTAACCATGAACAGCGACACATACTCACGCGCCGACCAAATGCTCCGCAGTCTCCTCCTCGAGCCGGGGCTGACTCCCGACAGCGACCAACTAAAAACCATCGCCGAGGCATATCCCTATCTCTCCATTCCCGACATTCTCGCCCTCAACAGCGGAGATTGCGCCGACCGGCAGGAGATTATGGCACGCATAGCGCTCAACGCTCCCGACCCCGAAACCCTTTTCCGCCTCATCGACCCCGAGGGGAAAGAGCTTGCCCGGTTTATGCCCGCCGACCAACCCAAGCCGGCGGCCTCGACCACCGACAGCGCCATCGACCTCTTTCTCAACACCTACGGCCACTCTGACCCGCGCGAGGAGGCCATATTGGAAAAGATGATTTTCAACCCGGTGCCCGACTACAGCGCCCTGCTTGAGCGCGAAGCCGCCGCCGAAGCCGCCGTTGCCCCCGGTGTTTCCGAGCTGCCTACTGTCGGGCCTGAGAAGCCTTTGGCTGAGAAATCAGCAGCTGAGGAGCCCGTTGTGGTGGAGCCTGTGATTGAGCAACCACAGCCCGCGCCCGCCCCGAAGCCTCATCACGAGCCGGCTGCTCCCAAACCTGCGCCCGTAACCCCCGCTCCGCGCGGCTCGTTCAGCGAAAGCCTTGCCATGATTTTCATCAAACGGGGCCGATATGACAAGGCCTATGAGATTATTCACCAATTAAGTTTGAATAATCCGAAAAAAAGTGTTTACTTTGCAGACCAATTGCGTTTTCTTCGCAAAATAATGCTCAATCAGGAGCTTAAAAACCAAAAACACTGATAATTAAAAGAAAACCCACAATAATATGTATCAGCTTCTTATTGTTCTTACACTTCTTGCAGCAGTTTTGATGATCTGCGTTGTGTTAATCCAGAAATCCAAAGGAGGCGGCCTCTCGTCAACCTTTGCAGGCAGCAACCAGATCATGGGTGTGAGACGCACCAACAGCTTCATCGAGAAAGTAACTTGGATTCTTGCCGGCTCAATCTGCGTGCTCGCCGTTCTCTCATCTTTCTTCATGCCCAACTCGGTGGCCAACACACCCCGTGTGAAAGTGCCCGTGGCAGCTGAGCAGACCGTAGGCGGCAACTATGACAGCGAGGCTCCTGCAGCCGAAGCCGCTCCTGCACCCACAACCGAAGCTCCGGCAGCAGAATAATAATCTGCGCTAACTCCAACCCACCTTATCGGGAGTGTAGGGACACGGCCACACGCCGCGTCGCCCGCGCTCCCCTTAACTGTTTATAGACCCTTTGACATCAATCTTATGCTTGTAAAAGTCTACGGCGCCGCAGTGAGCGGCATAGATGCTGTGCCGGTCACGATAGAAGTGTCGGTGGAGCGTGGCACGGCCTTCTCGATAGTGGGCCTCGCCGACACCGCTGTCAAAGAAAGCTATCAGCGCGTGGCCACAGCCACCACCCAGTGCGGGCTCCAGTTTCCGCGCCGCAGGATAGTGGTGAATCTCTCCCCCGCCGATCTCCGCAAGGAGGGGTCGGCTTTCGACCTCCCGATAGCCATAGGCTTGCTGGCGGGCAACGAGGTGGTGAGGGATTCCGATCTGGCGCAATATATGATCATGGGCGAGCTGAGTCTCGACGGCTCGGTGTTGCCGATCAAAGGCGCGCTCCCCATCGCCATCAAGGCGCGCGAACTCGGATACAAGGGTCTCATTCTCCCCGAGGCCAACGCTACCGAGGCGGCTGTGGTCAACAATCTCGAGGTCTATGGCGTGAAGTCGCTCCTTGAGGTGGTGGAATTTTTCAACACCGGCCACGGCCCGGAGCCGGTGGTTGTCAACACCCGTCAGGAGTTTGCCGAAGCCAACAATATCTTCGACATAGATTTCTCGGAGGTAAAGGGTCAGGAAAATGTGAAGCGTGCCTTTGAGGTGGCGTGTGCCGGCGGTCACAATATCCTCATGGTAGGCCCTCCCGGTGCTGGCAAATCTATGATGGCCAAACGCATCCCCACCATTCTGCCGCCTTTCACTCTGCCCGAAGCCCTCGAGACAACCAAAATTCACTCGGTGGCCGGCAAGCTGCCCCGCGGCTCGCGCCTCATGACCACCCGCCCCTTCCGCTCACCTCATCACACCATCTCACCCGTGGCGCTCGTGGGTGGCGGCTCCAACCCCATGCCGGGCGAAATTTCGCTCGCCCATAACGGGGTGTTGTTTCTCGATGAGTTTCCCGAATTTCCGCGCACGGTGCTTGAAGTGCTCCGCCAGCCGCTCGAAGACCGCCACATCTCCATCTCCCGCGCGCGCTACGCCATCGACTACCCCGCCGGCTTCATGCTCGTGGCGTCGATGAATCCCTGCCCCTGCGGCTACTACAACCATCCCACCAAAGAGTGTACCTGCCCGCCCGGAGCCGTGCGCAAATATCTTTCGCGCATCTCCGGCCCGCTGCTCGACCGCATAGACATTCAGGTAGAGATACTCCCCGTGGGGCTCGACAGCCTCACCGCGGCGCCCGACGGCGAAAAGAGCTCGGCCATAAGAGCGCGTGTTGTCGAGGCGCGCAAGATTCAGCTCGCCCGCTTCGCCAATGAGCCGGGCATATATTGCAACGCGCAGATGAACTCACGCCTCATGGCCACCCATGCGCCCCTCTCGCCCGACTGCATGAAGATACTCAAAAACGCCATGACAAAGTTTGACATGAGCGCACGCGCCTATGACCGCATCGTCAAGGTGGCCCGCACCATCGCCGACCTCGACGCCGCCCCCGACATTCTCCCCGCCCACATGCTCGAAGCCGTCTCCTACCGCAACCTCGACCGCGCCTCCTGGGGCGCCCACTTCTAA
>VIDP01269247.1_pt1 | contig 12609 bp, 7 predicted proteins | sample 5025131 | NCBI WGS metagenome assembly VIDP01 (sample SAMN11853144, study PRJNA449069) | gut metagenome | isolation source: stool from male vole | host: Microtus ochrogaster | place: USA:Florida | collected 2017
ATGATGTCTTATTCTCAGGTGATTGGAACGTCTTATTTGATACCTTTTCGGACGACCCTGCCGATTTGGTGGCGGCTTATATAAGGAAGTATGAGGACGAACCCAATTGGTATTGGTGGAGTAGCGTGAGGACTCCTGATGGAGTTGCTCTGTCACACGATGATTTATATGCTTCTTTCAATCCTGTTTATCGATTATCAGCAAAAGCTCTGAAATGCCTTGAAACGGAAATGCGGAATGGATGGCGAGGTCATTTTGAAGCCGTTGTGCCAACTGTCATAGCGAAACATGGGATGTCCATGCGAGACCTCGGTGGAACAGGACGTTTTGTCAGGAACGGAGATGAGTATCGATTCTATATGGGAAAGACCCATACATGGTTGCCATTGAGCGTGCAGACGATGAAACCGAATATGATTTATCATCCCGTCAAGGAGAAAATCGGCGGTAAATCATATAGAAGAAATTGTCTGATTTCCATTGTGGGTGAAAGAAGTTGTCATAAGTTGTGGATGACAAATGGAACGGAAAGGAACTATGATGTCCACTTAATTGTCTATGATAGTTCGTTTGGACAGCATTGTGAGGGAGTCGATTTTGTTTACGGAAAGATGGGGGAAAAAGTTGAACTGCTTAAAGACTATTTTGACAACCATAAAGATTATCTTGAACAATATGACTATTTCTTCTTGATGGATGAGAAGTCACGGATGACGGTGTCACAAATTAACTCGCTGTTCGAGAAGATGAGGGAAGAGTTAAGCGAGTTTTCGCTGGTAGGAATAACTATGCCTTGTTTCAGTCAGCATATGATAAAACAATTGATGAATGACGACCTGAAAAGTTCCATTATATATTTCTAATAAATACAATAACATCACCATTAATTTGCGAGAAAATTCATGTTTTTCGGGAGGTAATATAACGTGAGTTCGACGGTTTTTAACTGTCAGACAATAAAAAAACCGTCGAACTCACATAGATACTTGTCTGTCCCTATTCTTTCGGCTACAATAAAATCTACACGCTTCGCGGTATGTCATTCCGTGACAGGACGAACACTAAAACCGCCTCTACGATAGCAGTCGCCCACATCATGGAAACTGTTATAGAAGTCCAAACAACGGGCGTTGCCTAAATTGGACGAACTCAGAGTACTTGACCAGTAGTCGCCGTACTCACCCACGCTACAGGAATCCGTATCTTCGCACCAGCCAGCAGCAGGAAGGAAAATGCTGTTCCCGTTAGAACCTGTGACAACATAACCATCATGGTCGTCTCTGCTCGTCCATGTCCATTTGCATTTCTTGCAGAGTTCATCAAACTCGGCATCTGTCGGCATACGCCATGTGCCACCCCAGTTCTCACGGGCGGTGTCATGACCGCTGGAAGGAGTGATCTGCATCTGACCGCCAATCTTGTATGTGCTCCAGTCGCCTCCTGTACTGCTGTCAAGACAATCGAAGCAGTTGCTCCACTCATAACTGGACTTGGACTGTGTCTCGCCCCATGCGTAGTAGCCGCCATAATCACTGGGAGCGGTCGCACCGACATTGCAGGTTGCCCACTTCAGAGACAAACCAAGGTCAACCCATTCGTGACCATTGACAATGCCTGTCACTGGTTTCTGCATCTGTGCCATCAGTGTATATGAGAACACGGACAGAAGGAGGAAAGAAAGCACTCTTCTCATATTGCTCAATTTGTTGTTATCCCTGCAAATACAAGACAAAACGCACTCCCTTGGTAAATTCGGGGTCGATATTGAGGTCGCCGTTCATCTTGACTGCCATTTGCTTGCAGATGGGCAAGCCAAGCCCGTCGCCCATGGTGAGGTCTTTCACATCGAGGAAGGGCTTGAAGACATCTTCACGCTTCTCTTCGGGAATGCTGCTGCCTGTGTTGGACACGAGGAACTGGAGCTTGTGCGCGCCACGCTTCTTGAAAGCCAAGACGATGTGACCGCCAACGGGGGTGTATTCCATCGCGTTGCGGAGCAGGTGGAGCAGAATGTGCGACACGTACTCCTTGTTAATCGAGGCACTCATCTTGGGCGCATCGACGGTTGCCTCCACCCCACTCTTTAACTGGCTGCGAATCTGACTCATGATGCCTTCGCAGAACGATGCCAACTGGACTTCTTCCACTTCGACGGGTTCTTCGACGGTAGTTTCCAACTGGGAAAGGGTCTGAATGTGGTCGGAGAAGTCCATCAGGGCTTGCACCTCGGGACGCTGTGCGTCAAGACGCTGCAAGGTAGGGGTCAGCTGTGCCGATATGTTGCTGATGAACGAGGCTTTCAGCGCATTGTTCTCGTTCAGTCGGGCAATGTTCTTCTTCTGCTTGCGGGTCAAGGCTATGAAACGCAGCAAAACCAATGCGCCCAATACCAGCACGACCGCCAACACCACTGCAAGAATGCCGAGCCCCACAATGACACCCTGACGGACGGTCAATGTGCTGTCTTTCTCTTCGATGATGTCTTCATAATCAGCTATCTGCTTCTTCAACGCACCCGTTTCCGCTGCAAGAATCTTGGCACTGGCAGAGTCTTTCCATGCGATGTAGTTGTCGTAAGCCTGTGACACCATGTTGGCATTGCCTGAACGGCGACCACCTGCAATCAAGGTCTTGAATACATCGTCCACCTTTTCATAGTCTTTGGCGGCGGTCATCTTCACCGTCATCTCCTTCACCACTTCATTGCCCTTGGCGGTCTGCCCGAAGGTATAGTAGTAGATGGCTTTATGGTAGAGATAGTCGTTCTTGAGGTTCTCGTCGCCCGACTCGTTGGCATCTTTCTCCAGCTGTTCAATGCAGTCTTTCACACGCTCGCCTTTGCGCATCTTCATATACATAGCCATGCGCTCCTTCTCCACGGCATAGCGCAACGATGCCTTGACGGCATTGCTCTGTTTGCTGTTCGTGATGGCTTGGTCGGCACTGCGCAGGAGGTCGAACGCCTCGTTGTAGAAGTTCTCGCTATAGTAAAGCGGAGTGGCCTTCACAGCGCATTCCACGCCTTGCGATATTTGTCCCTTGCTCACATAGTCTCTGTAAGCCATAATCCACAATGCACGCGCACTGATAGGCTTTCCACTGGCCGCATCCAGTTCTGCACGCTGGTGCAGGTTACTCTTCTGTTGTGCCCATACACAAGCACAACCCAGGAGCACGCTCATGATGAAAATAAATACTCTTTTGTTCATGTTGTGATTTTAGATTGAATGAATTGATAGCACAAAAGTAGGGATTTCTGCTATCCCTGCCAAACAAATCGCTCTCTTTTATCATCCCCCTGTATTTATGTACGAGTATTTTCAAGAAAACACCCTCCAAATTGTCATTTTCAGTAAGGTTCTGTCTGTAAACAAGTGACAAAAAGGAATTTTCTGTGTATCTTTGCACCCATACAGTATGAGATTTAACATTACATCAATATGTGCGGAATCGTTGGATATTTGGGTAAACGCAATGCTTACCCCGTCCTTATCAAGGGGCTGAAGAGACTGGAATACCGAGGTTATGACAGCGCAGGTGTGGCACTCTTGACAAAAGATGGCAACCTGCAAGTATATAAGACAAAGGGGAAAGTGTCGGATTTGGAGGCTTATGCCACCGATAAGGACACGACGGGCACTGTTGGCATTGCCCACACACGCTGGGCCACACACGGCGAGCCGAACTCGACGAATGCCCACCCACACATTTCCTATATGGGCAATCTTGCCATCATCCACAACGGTATTATTGAGAACTATGCTGTGTTGAAGAAGCAGTTGCAGGAGCATGGTATTGAGTTCAAGAGCAACACGGACACGGAGGTGCTGGTGCAATTAATAGAATATGTACGCACGAAACGAGACACTGACCTGCTCACAGCCGTGCGCATTGCCTTGCGTTCCGTGATTGGTGCCTACGCCATCGCCATTCTCGACAAGAATGACCCTGACCAAATAATCGCCGCTCGCAAGAGCAGCCCACTGGTAGTGGGCATTGGCGAGGAGGAGTTCTTCCTTGGCTCGGACGCAAGTCCCATCATAGAATACACTGACAAGGTTATCTATTTGGACAACAAAGACATCGCTGTCATCCGTCGTGGCGAGGAGGTGGAAGTGGTGGATTTCAACAATGAGAAGATGGAGCATGAGGTGACCACCGTGGAACTGAACTTGGCACAGATTGAGAAAGGTGGATTTCCTCATTTCATGTTGAAGGAAATCTTTGAACAGCCTGAGTGTCTGAAGGACTGTATGCGAGGTCGCGTGAACGTAGAGGCTAACAATGTCACCCTCTCTGCCATCATCGACAACCGCAAGCACCTCATCAATCCTCGCCGCATCATCATTGTGGCGTGTGGAACCTCGTGGCATGCGGGTCTCATCGGCAAGCAGTTGATTGAGGATTTCTGCCAAATTCCCGTGGAGGTGGAATACGCCAGTGAGTTTCGTTACAGCAAGCCTGTCATCAACGAGCAGGATGTGGTGATTGCCATTAGCCAGTCAGGCGAAACAGCTGACACGCTGGCTGCCATTGAGTTGGCAAAAAGCAAGAGAGCGTTCATTTATGGCATCTGCAATGCCATCGGTTCGAGCATTTCACGCTCCACAAACACTGGTTCCTACATCCACGTCGGTCCAGAGATTGGTGTGGCTTCAACAAAAGCCTTCACTGGCCAGGTGACTGTGCTCACCATGCTGGCACTGGCTTTGGGCAAGGAACGTGGCACGATTGACAATCTACGTTACACACGAGTACTCGAAGCCCTGAACGAAGTGCCAGAGAAGATGGAAAGGCTGCTCACGCAAGGTGACACCATCAAGGACATCAGCCGCATCTTCACATACGCTCACAACTTCCTGTATTTGGGTCGTGGCTACAACTATCCCGTTGCCCTCGAAGGTGCTCTAAAACTGAAAGAAATCTCTTACATCCACGCGGAAGGGTATCCTGCCGCGGAAATGAAGCATGGTCCTATCGCACTGATTGACGACGAGATGCCCGTGGTAGTGGTGGCAACGAAAAATGTGCTATATGACAAAGTGGTTAGCAACATTCAGGAGATTAAGGCACGCAAAGCACGCGTCATCGCCATTGTTTCGGAAGGCGACGAGACCATCTGCAAAATGGCAGATGCCGTGATTGAACTGCCACACACCGAGGAGTGTCTCGAACCACTACTTGCTTCGATTCCGCTCCAAATGCTGGCCTACTACATCGCTGTGGCCAAAGGAAAAGATGTGGATCAGCCCAGAAATCTGGCAAAGTCCGTCACTGTAGAATAACCTCTTTCTGAATGAATACAGAAACAACCGAACAAGCATGATAACACGAAGCATCAAGAAAGTAAGCCTAATTGCTGCTACCATGGCACTGACAGCCTTACAAGCTGGCGCACAGACGTATCTGAACCCTAACGCTCCCATGAAGGAACGAGTGAAGGATGCACTGAGCCGTATGACGACACATGAGAAAATCAAGATACTACACGCACAAAGCAAGTTCACCAGTGCAGGTGTGCCCCGTCTGGGCATCCGCCAACTGAATATGGACGATGGACCTCATGGGGTGCGCGAAGAACTGGAATGGAACACTTGGAGTCCCGCCCACTGGACAAATGACTCCATTGTCGCCTTTCCTTCTCTCACCTGTCTTGCTTCGACTTGGAACCGTGACCTTTCGTCGGCCTACGGAAATGCGGTGAGCGAGGAATTTGCATTCCGCGGAAAAGACATCATGCTGGGACCTGGCGTGAACATCCAGCGCACTCCTCTGAACGGACGCGCCTTTGAATACATGGGTGAAGACCCTTATCTGGCTGGCGAGATGGTGATACCCTACATTCAGGCGGCTCAACGCAATGGCGTGGCGTGTTGCCTGAAGCATTTTGTGCTCAATGACCAAGAGATAGACCGATTCAGCGTGAACGTAAACGTGTCTGAACGTGCCATGCATGAGATTTACTTAGAGCCTTTCAAGCGAGCGGTTGAGAAAACCAATGTGTGGACCATCATGGGGTCGTATAACTTGTGGAACGGCGTACACTGCTGCCACAACGATGCCCTACTCAACGGCATCCTCAAAAAGAGTTGGAACTGGGACGGCGCACTGGTTAGCGACTGGGGCGGCACCACCAACACGTGGGAAGCCGTGACTGGCGGTTTGGACATTGAGATGGGAACTTACACTGACGGCAAAACAAAGGAAAGCGAATTTACTTACGATGACTACTATTTGGCAAATCCTTTCGAGAAACTCATCGAAGAAGGCAAAGTGCCGATGTCGGTACTGGACGAGAAAGCCAGCCGAGTACTCCGTACCATTTTCCGCACGGCTATGAATCCCAAGAAGGTTATTGGTTCGCAATGTTCTGAGGCTCACTATGATGTCTGCCGTCAAGTGGGAGAAGAAGGCATCGTGCTGTTGAAGAACGAGAAGAACATCCTGCCACTGGATGCCTCCAAATACAAAAAGATTCTTGTGGTTGGCGACAACGCCACACGTTCCCTCACACAGGGTGGTGGTTCGTCAGAGCTGAAGACCCTGCACGATGTGTCGCCGCTCGAAGCATTCCAAGCCCTCTATGGCGACAAGATTGACTATGCACAGGGATACTACTCAGGGCATGCCATCTACGACCACGTTGACAAGATTGACCCCGAGAAACAAGCTGCACTTAAAGTCGAAGCACTCAACAAAGCGAAGTCGGCAGACCTCATCATCTTTGTCGGAGGTTTGAACAAAAACCACCGCCAAGATTGCGAGAATGGCGACCGCGAATCATACAATCTCTCTTATGGTCAGAACGAACTGATTGCTGAGCTGGCTAAGATTCAGAAGAATACCATTGTGGTCACTTTCGGCGGCAACCCATACGCCATGCCTTGGCTCAATCAGGTGAAAGCACTCGCCCACTGCTGGTACTTGGGCAGCGAGTCAGGGACAGCACTCACCAATGTATTGAGCGGTAAAGTTTGTCCCAGCGGTAAACTGCCTGTGACGTTTGCACAGAAATATGAAGACTATCCTTATGTGGCGTTCGGAGCAGAAGCCTATCCCGGCGTGAACAAGCAAGTATATTATAAGGAAGACATCTTTGTGGGCTACCGCCACTTCACCACCAACAACGTGAAACCGCTCTTCCCCTTCGGATACGGATTAAGCTACACGACGTTCGTATACGGCAAACCGACTGTAGAACAAGAGAACGGCAATGTGGTGGTGAGCATAGAGGTGACGAACCAAGGCAAGATGGCGGGCAAGGAAGTCGTGCAGATTTATGCCGCGGCACCACCCCTGAGCTATATACCACGTGCAGCGAAAGAGTTGAAAGGCTTTGCCAAGACACGCACACTGCAACCAGGCGAAAGCGAGACAGTACGCATCAGCATCCCCAAGGATGATTTACGCTACTACGACGAAACCACACATGGATGGACACTCACGAAAGGCATCTATACACTGCTGGTGGGTACGAACGTGAACGACATCCGTAGATGCGCCACCACCACGATTGAATAATCAGAGGGAATGAAGAAGAGCCTGTTCATACTCAGCTGGGTATGCGCCCTCCCCTGCCTAATGCAGGCACAGGAGAACGTCTGCTTTTCGCCCCGTATCAAGACCTTGCAAGTGAAGGTCGATGGTGAATGGGGACAATATCCTGTTGTGATGATGGGGCACGGTCATGGCGTGGAAATCAGTTTCGACGATTTGCAAGCACAGTACCAACGCTATACATGCACCATCACTCATTGCAATGCCGACTGGACACCCAGCGACCTGCTCACCAGCGAATACATGACAGGATTCGACGAACTGCTCATTGAAGATTACGAACCAGCGATAGGCACGGAGATGAACTACTGCCATTATACCCTGTCGCTGCCGAATCGGGATACACGTCTGCTGGTGTCAGGCAACTATCGGGTGAACATCTTTGATGACGGTGACGATGAACCTGTGGCACAAGCCTGTTTCTCCATCATCGAGCCTCATGTAGGCATAGAGATAGAGGTAACGGCAAACACGGACATCGACACATATGAAAGTCACCAGCAAGTGAACTTTGCCGTGAATTATAGTGGTTATCAGGTAAGCAACCCTGTGAGCGATTTCAAATACATGGTGCAACAAAACCGCCGATGGGACACCCACGTCTCAAACTTGCGCCCCACGCAGATGCAGGTAAACAAACTCATTTTCAACCATAACCGAGGACTGATATTTGCCGCAGGCAACGAATATCGCCGCTTTGAGATACTGGACGAATACGTACCCACGATGCACGTTGACCACGTTTTCTATGAAGACCCTTACTATCATGCCGTCCTCTTCGCTGATGAGCAGCGCATCAACTACCTATACGACCAAGACCAAGACGGCCGCTATCTGGTGCGCAACAACGACAACATAGAGAACGACACAGAAAGCGACTACATCGTGACACATTTCACGCTCCAGATGCCTCAAGTAGCAAGTGGCGATGTTTACCTGTTTGGCGACCTGACCGGCAACCGTGTGGATGAAGCCTACAAGATGGAGTATAACTTGATTGACCATCAATATGAGTTGGTAACCCCTCTAAAACAAGGCTCTTATAACTATATGTATCTATTCAGAGGAGAGCATGACACAATAGGACAGACACGCCAGTGTGAAGGAGACTTCTATCAAACAGAGAACGAATACTGCGTGTATGTGTATCACCGTCCTTTCGGATTACGATACGACAAACTGGTAGGATTCCAAAAAATCAAATACAAGGAATGAGAGTTTATACAACAATGATACTGTTAGGTCTTTCATGGATGCTTCACGCACAAAGCTTAGAAAGCAAATTGAAAGACTGGGCAGCGAACTATATGCGGACAGATGCCAACATCAAGCCATCGACCATCGTTTCGTATCAAGTGGATGAGGACGACAAGAACGTGCACATCGTGATGGGGGGGGGCTTTCCTGAGCAGCACTTTACCCCCGCAGTGGTAGAAGCCACCTATCAAGCAGTAAAGAACTTGCTGCCAGAGAAACTGAAAGACTACGATGTGAGCATCGAGACGGACGGACGCGCCATTGAAGAACTGGTACCCAATTTCTTCCGCAGGAACAAGAAAGACCACCACCGTCAACTCAGCGAACTATACAAAGGAGAAGCTTGGGTGAAGAACGTGTCACGCCCCTACACAGCTCAGTACGGATTGGAAGGAAGACACATCGCTTTATGGCAAAGCCATGGACGCTACTACAAAGCCGAAAAGGGAGAATGGTGCTGGCAACGTCCACGCCTATTCTGTACCACCGAAGACCTCCTGTCACAAACGTTCGTTGTGCCCTATATCATCCCCATGCTCCAAAATGCAGGAGCAATAGTATTCACGCCTCGTGAACGCGACTACCAAGTCCATGAAGTGATAGTCGATAACGACCAGCCCCATAAAAACGGCATCTATCTCGAATCGTTCCGTCGCAAGCAGAAACACCTGAGATGGAAGAACACTGCACGCCATGGATTCGCCAACTACAAGGAAGTGTATGAGTCATGCGATTCGCCTTTCACCGACGGTAGCGCACGATATGTTCCCACCGTCTCATCCCCAAAAGAAGAAGGGATAGCACAATGGATTCCCAACATTCCAGCCGAAGGGCGATATGCCGTGTATGTGACCTACCAGTCACTGGAGAACTCGGTGAATGACGCCACCTACACCATCTATCACAAGGGAGGAGCGACAGAACAGCAGGTGAACCAGCAGATAGGTGGCGGAACATGGGTGTATTTGGGAACATACGAATTTGACGAAGGCGAACACGACTACGGCATGGTGGTGCTCTCAAACCGAAGCAACCACAAAGGCGTGGTCACAGCCGACGCAGTACGGTTTGGCGGCGGCATGGGCAACATTGTACCAACAAGCTATAGCCAAACCATCCAACCATCGGGCTTGCCTCGCTGGGCCGAAGCAGCAAAGTACAGCGTACAATGGTTCGGATTCCCTTACCAAGTCCACACAGAGCCTTTCGGCAGCAATGACTACAATAACGACATCTATTCCCGTTCAGCATCAGTCAATTACCTGTCAGGCGGCTCCATATACAACCCACAACGTTCAGACGGACTAAAAGTTCCGCTGGACTTGACAGTAGCGTTCCACACAGATGCCGGCGTAAGAATAAACGACGACTTTGTGGGGTCGCTGGGCATCTACATGACCGATTTCAACGATGGGAAAACAGGCACAGGATTAGACCGTTATGTATCGCGCGACCTCGCCAGTATGTTCCTCACCAACCTCACCACCGACCTAAAGAAGTATGATTGGAAGGTGCGCCAGTTATGGAATCGGAACTATGGCGAAGCCCGTGCCCCCCTCACCCCTGCCTGCATTTTGGAAATGCTCTCGCACCAAAACTTTGCCGACATGCGCATGGCATACGACCCACATTTCAAGTTTGACTTCTCACGCTCCGTGTATAAGACCATCGTCAAATACCTCTCCACCCTCTATAAGCGCGATTATGTGATTCAGCCACTGCCCGTGGAGAACTTTGCCATCACCCTCAACGAGCAGAAGCAAACAGCCACATTAACGTGGTCAGCAGTGAACGACCCACTGGAGCCAACAGCCAAACCCAAAGAATATATCGTCTATACACGCCGTGGTTACCAAGACTTTGACAATGGCATCGTGGTGAAAGGCACCAGCCACACCGTGACACTCCTCCCCGACGAAGTGTATTCCTTCAAGATTGCCGCCTTGAACGAGGGTGGCGAAAGCTTCCCCTCCGAGGTGTTGTCATGTGGTATCTCTACACAGAACAAAGGCACCGTGTTGGTTGTCAATGCCTTCACCCGACTGGAAGGACCGAAGGCTATAGACACACAATACGAAGCGGGCTTTGACCTTGATACTGACCCTGGTGTACCCTATGGTGCCTACACTGGCTTTTGTGGTCGTCAACGAAGTTTCAACCGCTCCAAAGCAGGCAGTGAAGCCAGTGACGGATTGGGAGCCAGCAGTGCAGAGTTAGAGGGACAGCTCATGATGGGCAACACCTTCGACTATGCCGTCATCCACGGTCGCGCCATCATGCTTACAGGTCAGCACTCCTTCACCTCATGCAGCGAACAGGCACTGCTCACAAGCAGAACATCCCTGAACGACTACCCCATCGCCGACTTGATTTATGGCACACAAAAACAGTTTAACAGCCAGACAAACCGCATGGTGGAGCAATACTACAACCAAGGCGGAAAACTCCTATTCAGTGCCGCTAACATAGGCGCACCCTCCATCGGTGGCTCAGTCACCTCCCAACTGTCACCCATCAACCCCAATCTGTCTACCATCACAGGTTGCGGTCTCACCTTCGACATCTATCGCCAGATGAACCCCGAAAGCTATTGCGTGCCAGCCCCATCAGTGCTGACTCCAGCGGGCAAGGCGTTCGCCATCCTCACCTATGCCAACGGCTCATACGCAGCCATTGCCGAACCCCATCGGTTCGTCCGCCTCGGCTTCCCACTCGAAAGCATCAAGGAACACAACAAACTCAATGCACTCACCCGTGCCTTCATCACCTTCCTTGAATAACCCCCAACGCTTAATTCTATCAGCACATGACTTGGCTACCAACAACGAAAAAAGAAGTAGAACGCCTTGGATGGGAAGAGCTTGATGTCATCCTCTTCTCAGGCGACGCATACGTTGACCACCCCTCGTTTGCGGCAGCAGTCATCGGCCGCATCCTCGAAGCCGAAGGGCTGAAAGTCGCGATTGTGCCTCAACCCGACTGGCATGGCGACTACCGAGACTTCAAGAAGCTGGGTCGTCCGCGCCTATTCTTCGGCATTTCCCCCGGAGCGATGGACTCGATGGTGAACAAATACACAGCCAACAAACGCCTCCGTTCAGAAGACGCCTACTCGCCCGACGGCCGTCACGACCTCCGTCCCGAGTACCCAACCATTGTCTATACACGTATTCTGAAAGAGCTATACCCCGACGTTCCCGTCGTGCTGGGCGGCATCGAAGCCAGCTTGCGCCGACTCACCCATTACGACTATTGGCAAGACCGACTTCTGCCCACGATTCTACAACCGTCAGGAGCCGACCTCCTCATCTATGGCATGGGCGAAAAGCCGATGATTGCCTTAGCACAACTTCTGGTAGAACAAGATTGCGAGATAGACGTGAAGATGTTCCGAAACCTGATGGCACGCTTTCCGCAGAAACAAACGGTGTCGCTCTTGCCTAAGAACGAAATCCCAGGCGGCATTCGTCCAGACGACATCCTCCTGCACAGCCACGAAGAGTGCCTCCGCAACAAGCGCGCACAAGCCGAAAACTTCCGCCACATCGAAGAGGAATCCAACAAATACGAAGCACAACGCATCATCCAAGAATTCGGAGAGCGCTACGCAGTGGTGAACCTACCTTACTAGCCCCTCCCACAAGATGAGCTGGAGCTTTCGTTCGACCTGCCCTACACCCGTCTGCCCCACCACAAATACAAGGCCAAGCGCATTCCCGCCTACGAAAAGATTAAGTTCTCCGTATGCCTGCACCGTGGCAGCTTTGGGGGCTATGCATTCTGCACCCTCTCAGC
>VIDP01446096.1_pt1 | contig 12583 bp, 10 predicted proteins | sample 5025131 | NCBI WGS metagenome assembly VIDP01 (sample SAMN11853144, study PRJNA449069) | gut metagenome | isolation source: stool from male vole | host: Microtus ochrogaster | place: USA:Florida | collected 2017
AGGAATTTTGGGCATGCAAGATTGTCGTGCTTGTGGAGAACTTACATTACATATATTTTCTTTAGAGTGGCATTGCATACTAATCTATATTTGGTATCAGGATCATCCTCTCGTTGGCTAAGCAATTGGTTAATAAAGAAAAAGCGTAGGAATCTGTATCTGTTGCCGTCCTACTTTCCGAGGCTTCTCGCATTGCCCTTTAGATGTCGGACGGCAACGCAGAAGCCCACGCTCATATATGCAAATAACGATATCAGGAGACCTTCCTCACGGAATAGATCCTGATACGTCTGTATTTACATATCCACGGGCATCTACCGTTGCTCAATCCTTGACATCTAAATGAAATTTTGCGAGAATTTCGGAAAGTCAAGAATCAGCGCGGATAAACGCTTTAAAAACATGTCTCGACGCACATCCGTGCGTCATTGCGCATCCCGCCCGCATAACCCCAGACCGGGGCTTCTGCGATGCGGTCTGCCTGACAAAATTATATCTTTTTTTCTAATCCACAAATAGAAACGCACATTTTTTTTTACATCTTCTGAAAAATCGGTGGCCCCGGTATACGGGCAAAAGGGCCGACCACGGTTGTGGCCGGCCCTTTTTGAGTGGTAAGTGTCGGGGATTACTTTTCGTTGAGTGACTTTAGCTGCTCGGATACCTCCTCGAGGTGCTTCTGGTTGGCGGGGGTCAGATCCTTTTTGTGTGTAGAGAGGTAGATACCGAATCCCAGCACTGTGGATACCAGATCCTTGGCCTCGTCGCTATCTTGGTATTTCGCCTCAGCCTCCTTGTCTCCGGCATATTTCTCCTGATTGTCCTTCATAACTTTGACCGCAGCGCCGAGCTGGTCGATCATTTCGTTGTAGTCGCTCTCGGTGAGCTCCTCGCCGCTCTTGACCTTTTCGGATAGTGCCTTGCACTTCTCAGGGCTGTAGCCCGCGGAGCCTGCACATGCCGACAGACCGAAGATCATGGCGGCAACAAACAATAATTTGAGATACTTCATAAATTTCTGTGTTTTAGGATTATTATAAGATGAATTTATTAGTCGGTAAGAGCCGTGGCGTACCTCAGCCGCTACCGTATCCGCAAATATACATCATCCTTTCCAATAATCCAAATGTGAGAGGGGAGCCTCACACAGATTTGGATGTTTTGATCAAAAGGCTTAACTTTGAAGTCAAAACCCAGCGTGATGGCCAATATATACGAAATGCGCTCATACGGCAAACTGCTGTTTATTCTTGCCGCCATGGCAGTGGCAGGAATATTCATGTACATATCCGACAATCTGATCAAGGACCTGGCCCGGCAGGAGCGCGAGCGCATGGAGATATGGGCGGATGCCACCAGAGAGATAATCAATGCCGCCGCCACGGAGACCACCGATTCCGCAGCCATGGCGGCTCTGACCGACAATATCGATTTTCTGCTCAGCATCATCGGACGAAACACCACCATACCTGTGCTGCTCACCGATGACAGCGGCAACATATTGCAGCACCGCAACTTCGACCTGCCCGAACCGGCCGACGAGCTCACCGCCCTCTCGCCCCGCAACGAGAAGTATCTCAAGGACAGGCTCGCCGCCCTTTCCCACTCCACCAACGTGATACGCATAGAAATCTCGCCTGATGTGGAGCAGCGGCTCTATTACGAGGACTCCACCCTGCTCAAGCGCCTGAGCTATTACCCCTATATCGAGCTGCTCGTGATGGTAGCTTTCGTGATCGCCGTATACTACGCCGTGGTGTCGTCGAAGAGAGCCGAGCAAAACAAGGTGTGGGTGGGACTATCAAAAGAGACTGCGCACCAGCTCGGCACACCTATCTCATCGCTGATGGGCTGGCTCGAAGTGCTGCCCGATTACGGCGTGGATGACGAGACTGTGGCCGAAATGAGCAAGGATGTGGAGCGTCTGAGCACGATTGCCTCGCGATTCTCAAAAATCGGATCCGCTCCACAGATGGAGCCCGCCGATCTCAACGAGATAGCCCAACATGCCGTAAACTACATGCGCACACGCATATCGTCAAACGTCAGGCTCACCGTCACCCTCACCCGGCAGCATGCACCCGTGCAGGCCTGTGTGCCGCTGATAGAATGGGTGCTCGAAAACCTGATAAAAAACGCCGTGGATGCCATGGAGGCCCATGGCACCCTCGACATAGTGACTAAGGTAGACCACGATATGGCCGTGATCGATGTCACCGACTCAGGCAAAGGCATATCACGCAAGAATTTCAAGACCGTGTTCAATCCGGGATACACCACGAAGAAACGCGGATGGGGTCTCGGACTCACGCTGGCCAAACGCATCGTGGAGCAATATCACGACGGCCGTATCTACGTGGCCTCGTCGACACCCGGCAAGGGCACCACCTTCCGTGTCGAAATCCCACTGGACCGCAGTCTGAGGGCACTCCGCACGGTCAGCCAGTGACCCTTATCAAAGGTGCGCCTTGATCTTCGCGATCATGTCGGCGTACTCGGCGTCGGTGAGATACACCTCGCCCGGATTCATGCGGAATGTGCCTCCGTAGTCGGGGCCGCCCACATATTTCGGAGCCAGATGGAAATGGAGATGTGAGAGCTTGTCGCTGTACGCGCCGTAATTGATCTTCTCAGGATTGAAGGCGGCTTTCATCGCACGGGTCACACGGGCCACATCAGCCATGAAGGCATCGCGCTGCTCGTCGCTGAGCTCGTTGAGGTCGTCGACATGGCCGTCGTAGGCCACGAGGCATCGGCCCCTGTAGGTCTGCTCCTTGAAGAGGAATACACGTGACACACCAAGGTGGGCGATCTCTATCATGAGGTCGTGGAGGGTGTCGTTGTTCTGACAATAAAGACAATCTTTAGGATCGCTGTGCATGATCTGAAAATTTTAATGGTTTATCGTATTTTCACCTCCAAAGGTAGGTAATTGTGCCGACAATGCCAAATACAGATTCATCGCCGGCGCACAAAAAAACATAAAAGCCGGGATGAAAATGATACATTTTCACAAATATATCAGCTATATCAGCTCAATCACCGAAAAATTAACTATATTTGCACCCTATCCACACATTATTGTCCATGACAGACCTCATCACATATATTAAGCATGACATATTGGTGGCCGGTGTGGCCGCGCTGCTGCTTACGGCCACCGCATACGACGCCGCAGCCCAATCGCGGTCCGTCTCAAGAGCCGATGTCACTGGAGTGACACGCCGGGCCGGTGCCGGAGACCCCGACGCCCTCAATCAGCTCGGCGTGTGGCATTACTCAGGCCAGCACGTAGCCAAAGATGTAGACAAAGCCGTGGCTCTGTGGCGACAGTCCGCCGCACAGGGCAATCCCAAGGCAATAGCCAATTTAGGTATATGCTACCAATACGGCACCGGAGTGATGCGCGACTCGCTCACAGCCATGCGTCTTTACCTCTCGGCCATCGACAACGGTCAGGAGACCCTGCTCGAGCAGCGCAAGGCCAATGTGGGCAAGGTGCCGTTTGACGGAGTGCTCGTAGGCCTCTGTTACGAAAAAGGCATAGGTGTCGGCGCCGATGCATCCGAGGCCGCCCGAGCTTACAGCGCCTCAGCCGACCTCGGCTCTGTCGACGCCGCCGGTGCCGCCGCAAGATGTCTGCTTGCCTCCGGCAACGCCGGTGCCGCTTACCGCTACGTCTTAAAAGCCGCCGATGCCGGCAATCATGACGCCGAGGCCCTCGCCGGCATAATGCTCGTGGATGGAAAAGGCGTGATGCCATCGACCGAAAAAGGTGTCAGATATCTGCTGAAGGCCGCTCCGTATAATGCCGATGCGGCCAACCGTCTGGCCACCCTGATGTTTGCCGGCGCGCCCGAAGTGAGCCAGAGCTCACGCCGCATCACCACAATGCTCATCGACACAGCCCGCAAGGGCAACCGTAAGGCGATGCTCAACTATGCGAGGGCCCTGCGCGACGGCATCGGTGTGCCACGTGACTATGACCGCGCCATCCACTGGCTCTCTCTCGCCGCAGAGACCGACGACGAAGCCCTCAACCGCTTCATTACGATGTCGCCAGAGGATTTCCGAAATTACAGTCGCGGCCGGCGGCTCGTGACCGAGGGCAAGTTTGATGAGGCAGACAGGATTTTCAAGAATCTCGAACGCAAAAAAATCACCGAGGCGACGATAATGAGGGGCTATATACTCGCCCACCCCGACAATCCGCAGGCCAATACCGACGCTGCCATCAGGCAATTGAGGAAATACTCGGGCAAGAACAATCAGGCCACCACGATGCTCGCTCTGGTATATCTCATGAACAGGCAGGACATCAAGCCGATGCTCCCGCAGCTGGAGCGTGCCGCCGAACAAGGCTACGGCCCGGCTGCCGCCATCATGGCGAGGATCTACCGCGAGGGACAGGTGGTGACACCCGACTCATGGCGCGCGGCCTCATTCGCACGCCAGGCATACACCGAGCACGATATCCCCACCTCCGAAATGAGTCTGTACCGGCAATAGGCATCTCCGGCACATATACAGTAATCAATCATAAACATATATCATATCATGAAGTACAGAATCTTTTTAAGCATGGCTATGGCGGCTGTAATGCTGATGTCAAGCTGTGTGAGCAAGAAAAACTATCAGGCGCTGGCAGCCGAGCACGACAACCTGCGCAGCGACTATGCGTCACTCCAGAAAGAATATCAGAATGCCCAGTTGGCTCTCACTCAGAGCAACAGCAGCGGACAGACCCTGCAGCAGCGTCTCGACGATGCCTTGAAGGCCAACGACGAGCTCAAGAAAGCTTACGCATCACTGCAGCGCACCCTCGACCAGTCTCTGGCCAACGGCAATCAGAACAGCATGAACATCTCCAAACTCGTGGATGAGATAAACGCCTCAAACAAATACATCAAGCAGCTCACCGACGCAAAGAGCAAGAGCGACTCGCTTAACATCGTGCTCACCAACAACCTCACCCGCTCGCTATCCACCAGCGAGCTCAAGGATATAGACATCAAGGTGCTCAAAGGCGTGGTGTACATATCCCTGTCTGACAACATGCTCTATAAATCCGGCTCGTATGAGATCAGCCCCCAGGCAATGAACTCCATGAGCAAGATCGCCAATATCAGCAAGGATTACAAGGATTACGACGTCCTGGTAAAGGGTAACACCGACAACGTGCCTATCTCGCGCACAAATATCCGCAACAACTGGGATCTCTCGGCTCTGCGTGCGTCGTCAGTGGTGCAAGCCCTGCAGAATGACTTCGGAGTTGACCCCTCGCGTCTTACAGCCGGTGGCCGTGGCGAGTATAATCCGATCGGTGACAACGACAGCGAGTTAGGCCGTGGGCGCAACCGACGCACCGAGATCATCATCACTCCCAAGCTCGATCAGTTCCTCGACCTCATCGACAAGGCTCCCGAAGAGAAAAACTAAAGGGACATATCCTGTATCACATACCTCAGCCTCTCCTCTCTTGTCTTATGGAGCACATCTATAAATTCGAGCCTCAGCTCAAACCCGTAATATGGGGCGGCGACCGCATCGCCGCCCTGAAGGGTATACCCAGCGACCGTGATGATATAGGCGAAAGCTGGGAAATCTCTGCTGTAAAAGGACATGAGTCGGTGGTAGCCGAAGGCAATGAAAAAGGCACTACACTACCCGGGCTCATCCGACACCACCGCGAGCGACTGGTGGGACACCACGTATGGGAGAAATATGGCGAGGAGTTTCCGCTACTGATAAAGATTATCGATGCGCGCCGCGATCTCTCCGTGCAGGTGCATCCCGATGATGCCCTCGCAGCCAAGCGCCACCACTGCGCGGGCAAGACCGAGATGTGGTATATCCTCGATACCACTCCCGACACGAAGATCTACGCCGGTCTCAGCCGCGAGATCACACCCGGGGAATATACCCGTCTGGTAGCCGACAATGCCATAATGGACGTGGTGGCCACCCATGACTCGCATCCGGGCGATGTTTTCTTCCTGCCCGCCGGACGTATACACGCCATCGGCGCGGGCAACCTCCTGGTCGAGGTACAGCAGACCAGCGACATCACCTACCGTGTGTATGACTACGGGCGCAAGGATGCCGACGGCAACGAGCGGCAACTGCATACCGAGCTTGCTAAAGACGCCATCGACTATACCGTGTATCCCGAGTATGTCACCGATTACGACCGCGACGCCCGTGAGGCCACACTTGTCGAGTGCGCCTACTTCAAGGTAGACCGGCTGAAAGTCAACGGAGAGACTACGTTGCCGACGGCTGATGACTCGTTCACGGTGATTGTGTGTACCGAAGGCTCATGCACTGTCTCCGCCGGCGGACAGACCACCGCTCTCCATGCCGGCGAATCGGCGCTGGTATGTGCCGATGTCAATTCCATAACCTACAGGGGCTCGGCGACCATCGTCACGGCCACCTGCTGAATCCTGCACTCATGAAACATCTTGTCATCCTTGCTGTCGCCGCTCTGCTCCAGTCATTCTCCACCTTGGCCGAAGACGGCTCGCGCCTGTGGCTGCGCTACGACTCCGCTCTGTGCTCCACCCCGCAGGTCACAGTGGCCGGTGTGAAGCGTACCGATCCAACAGTAAGGATCGCTATTGCCGAGATAGAGAAACCGGGTATCGGCATACCGGTGACACTACGCATGAAGAAGAGCGGCAACCACCCCGACGCCTACTCGCTCAAGGGCGACGGCAGATCGGTCACTATCGAGGCCGCATCGCCTGCCGGACTGCTGTACGGGGCCTTCGCGCTCTCCCGCGCCGCAGCTCTCGGCCTTGATATTGCCACGGTAAATGAATCCGCATCGCCGGCATTTGACCTGCGTATGCTCAATCACTGGGACAACCTCAACGGCACGGTGGAGCGCGGTTACGCCGGCAACTCGATATGGAAATGGGACGAGCTCCCCTCTGTGGTATCACCACGATACGACCAATACGCACGCGCCTGCGCCTCAGTGGGCATCAATGCCGCGGTGCTCAATAACGTGAATGCATCGCCACAGATGCTGACCTCCGACAATCTTGCCAAGGTCAAGGTCATCGCCGACCGTCTGCGCCCATACGGTATCACCACTTTCCTTTCGGTCAACTTCGCGTCACCCAAGGTGATAGGCGGTCTTGCGACGGCCGACCCGCTCGATGCTGATGTAATGAAATGGTGGAGTGACAAGATCGATGAGATATACACTCTCATACCTGATTTCGGGGGATTTCTCGTAAAAGCCAACAGCGAGGGCGAACCTGGACCCGGCGACTACGGACGCTCGCACGCCCAGGGAGCCAATATGCTGGCCGACGCTCTCGCCCGACACGACGGCACGGTGCTGTGGCGTGCGTTTGTCTACAATCCCACGAGCCCAGACCGCGCTATGCAGGCTTACGACGAATTTATGCCGCTCGACGGTGAATTTCGCGACAATGTGATAATCCAGATAAAGAACGGCCCCATCGACTTCCAGCCCCGCGAACCATTCAGTCCGCTTTTCGGAGCCATGAAGTCGACACGCCAGGCCATCGAATTTCAGATCACGCAGGAATATCTCGGCGCATCCAATCATCTGGTATATCTCGCGCCCCTATTCAAAGAGACACTCGACAGCGACACCCACCGTGGAGCCGGCACTGTGGCAGCCGTGACGTCAGCGCGGGGTGCCGGCAAGTCGGCAATAGCCGGAGTAGCCAATATCGGCGATGACACCAACTGGTGCGGCCATGATTTCGCACAGGCCAACTGGTATGCCTTCGGGCGCCTGGCCTGGGATCCTTCGCTAAGTCCGGCGGATATAGCCGGCGAATGGCTCGGCCTTACCTTCACCACCGACCCGGCCTTTGTCGGCGAGGCCACAGAGCTGATGATGGGGAGCCGTGAGGCTGCGGTCGATTATATGATGCCCTTAGGTCTGCACCATATCTTCGCCGGCGGTCATCACTATGGTCCGGAGCCCTGGTATTACGTGGAGGGTATGCGTCCCGACTGGACTCCGCCCTACTACCACAAGGCTACCGCCGACAGCATCGGATTCGACCGTACCACTGCCACGGGCTCGGGTGCGACCGGACAATATGCGGCCGCGGTGGCCGACAGGTTTGCCGACAAGGCCACGTGCCCGGATAACATGCTGCTGTGGTTTCAGCGCATGGGCTGGGACGAGCCGGTGCCCGGCACCGGCACTACAGTGTGGCACACGCTATGCCACCGCTACACCCGCGGAGTGGACAAGGCTCGCCACATGCAGGTCATCTGGGACAAGTTGCAGCCCTTGGTCGATGCCGAAAGATTTGGTGCGGTGCAGGACAAGCTCAAGATACAGACACACGACGCGCAATGGTGGAAAGATGCCTGTCTGCTATATTTCCAGGAGATCAACGGGCGCCCGTTCCCCGACGACATGGAGCGACCGGTCTACACACTGCCCTATCTCAGGGCCGTGAAGTTGCCCTACGGCCTCTACGGCTGCCCATCGCGGGAGGAACTGCCCTGACATGAATTACGGCCGGATCATCAGTGTATTATTATCGCCGATATGACCTTATGGCCTAAGACGTTATTGATAGCCTCGACGAGGGAGTCGCGGCAATATGTCAGTTCGCTTTTGATAGAGGCGGATGTAAGGCTTACGTGCATCACATCGCCCTCGATCCAGCGGCGTGTGGTATAGCGGTTGATGCCCGGACCCACAACTTCCTGCCACAGGTAGCAGGCCTGCTGCCGCTCGAATGTGTCGCTGTTGCCCGTGCGGGCGATAGCCTGGTCGATTATATCGCCCACAGACAGGGCTCGGTATTTCTTCATTACAGATTCTTTATGTAGTCAGCTGTTAGGCCGGTTATCCTGGATATGCAGTCGAATTCTGATTTCTTATCCATCACATCCATGTATTTAATGAGATATAACACTTTCTGAATAGATACAGAGAAGATGACCACCGCGGGAACGTCGGATACGCGGGTTGTGCGTAATCCCAGGTCCGCTACGCTCCACCTGAGGTTGGGTTCCGAGGCTCCCGCTGGTGTGATCTCTGACGCCTTCTCGTTGATAACTATACATTCTTTGTTGCTCCATATTGTCAGGTGTCAACTTGATTGCAAATATAACATAATCCTGTCATTTTTGCAAAAATGACAGGATTATTATGTACGTTAAATCCTCGCTGCTTTCCCGATTTGCAGCCTATTGGATTTTCATGATATAACAGACGGCGGTCAGTCGATACGCGTCAGTGTGACAGGGGTATCCATCAGCGAGCCGTCTATCTTTTTATCGCGTATGGTCACATCCCTGATGTCCACGTTCTTGAAGCCGTCGGCCAGCATATCGGCCATAGCCGAGAACCATATTCCGGCGAGCTGTGCGCCATCACCTTCACCGAGAGCCGGTCCCATATTGCCATACGTGCCTTCTCCCATCGAATAGCTTTTCTTTAGCGTGTCAAGGTTGATATTGAGCGAACCGTCGGTGATGCTGTAGCAACCCGTACCGTCGATAAGCAATTCGAGATACACCGACTTGGCTTCACTGCCATCAGTGGCAGGACCCGCCATCGTGGTGATTATCCTGTACTCGGCCTGCACTGTGCCGTTGTTTTCAAAGTCATACTTTCCTGATAGATGCATCTCGATGCCATCTCCCATATCCTTGGCCGCGTTTTCCAGCTGCCAGTTACCCGACGGATTCTGAGCCGTCGCTGAGATGGCCGCCATCTGGCACGCCACCGCAATCAAAATAAATTTCTTTCTCATTATGATCGTTTTTAAATATAAATATATGCCACTTATGTATATCCGGGGCTGTCAGTCGATGCGTGTCAGTGTTACCGGGGTGTCCATCAGGGTGCCGTCTATCTTTTTGCTGCTTAGAGTGACAGTCGTGATGTCGATATTCTTGAAGCGGTCGGCCAGCATAGTGGCAAGACTCGCGAACCATATTCCGGCAAGTTGTGTGTCTCTGGGTGAGCTCTCATGGTATGCCGAACTCATATTTCCATACGTGCCTTCTCCCATCGAATTGCTTTTCCTGAGTGTGTCGAGATTGATACTGAGCGTACCATCGGTGATGCTATAACTGCCTGTGCCGTCGATAAGCAATTCGAGATACACCGGCTTGACTTCGCTGCCATCAGTGGCAGGACCCGCCATCGTGGTGATTATCCTGTACTCGGCCTGCACTGTGCCGTCATCATCAAAGGTATACTTTCCCGATAGATACATGTCTATGCCATCGCCCATGGATCTGGTAATATTGTCGAATTTCCATGTACCGCTAAGCCGCGCGACATCCGTTGCCATATTTCCTATTACATAGTAATTATCACTTTCCAAAAGGATTTGATAATTCCCATCTCGGGAAAGAACATAATCCACAAATTCCGGTTCCTTATCGAATGAGGCTATTGCTCTATCTGAATATATATCGCGGATTTCGTAACTGATTAAATCCTCCGACAGGCCCGCGACCTTTACCCCGCCAGCCTTGCTGATGTCACACCACACGGTCAGCGATGGCACGCGATGGCCCTCGGTCTCGACACTCTTCTTCATTTTCTTTTTCATGGGCAACTTAACGGCCACAGGTGTAATCCTTGCCCGGACAGCCACAGGTGTAACGGCGCACAGCAGCGTGAGGATAATGATCTGGATAATACTGATTATTTTCATTTCTTATTTGTTTGATGCAAAGATAGAAATACTGAAGCCATACTACATAAAAACTGAGTACGGAAATGAGTACGGATTTTTTGGGAAAACATGATTTTATTAAGACACAGCGTATTACACATATACATCGTATGACATATCCTGGAGGTACTGAAATAGATCAGTACCTCCAGGATATGTCATACGATGTATATACGGGTGTATTTAAAGCCTGCGGATTATGCCGTCGATGACCTTCGTGCCAAGCCGTTCGTCAAAAATCTTCATACACAGGCTATCACGGCGCGATACGATAGCGCCTTTGGATCGGCACAACAATGTACACATCTGTGAAGGAGTGACATGGCATTTGATCAGCAACGCCGTCAGCAGATCGATAGAAGTCAGTCGGCTTTGGGTGAGCAATTCAAGATTATCCTTGAATCCGGGAGAGGATTTGATCACGACAGCCTCAAGCTCGTCTATCAGCGTGTCGCCTTGTGCGATGGGTCGCTTTTGTGATATAAGCTCCTGCAGTCTCATATATGCAGCGGATTCAGCAATATCCTCGCTCAGAGCCACTGATTCGTCCTGATTCAGCAATGACAGCAGTTCATTACGCAGCTTCTCACGCAGTTCCTTGATAGAATCGGCGGTCGTGAATGGTCGATGGTCTCTCAAATTGTTGACTGCTGTATCCCTGCCGTGCGGCTTATCTTCGGATGCCTGCGGTATGCGGTCAGTCATCCTGTCAGCCGTTTCCTGAGTGATATGTTGCTTAAGCATCCCTATCTTAGCCAGAGCGTTATGCAACTCTATCAACGCTTTCTTATTCTTGTTTTTATAATAAAGCACAACGATAACCAGCACCAGGCTGACAGACGACAGGGCGAGGATCCATAATCCCTGCACCATGTTTTTGTGCTCAGCCGCCTGCTTCTCCAGCAGATGACGGCTGTAATTGTAATATCCCTGCTGAATCAGCGAGAGCTCAGCCTGATTGTCATCATAGTTATCCTCAAGAATCCCTACGTATTCCTCTAAGTAGGCATACAGTGAATCCTGAGAGACCTTATTCCTGAGCCCTGGCGACAGAAGGATCTCGTATGCGGATCCTCGGTTGGTATGGTCCGGACTGTGGCGTAATTCCTGGGCGTAAACATATGCGGTGTCAGATATTCCCTTCGAGAGATATATCTCGGCAGCATATGCCAGGGCATTATTTCTTGACATAGGCCCCACCCTGTCCAGAGAGCTGCGGATCAGCACGAGGGCGGAGTCGGGATGACCGGTCTCATACTTGATTCTGGCCAGATTCATTTCAGATTTTGCCGTATACGACTCCGGAAGATTACGGCTTGACTCCATCGCCTGATTGAAATATTGTGTCGCGAGAGTGTAATCCCCGCCCGTGAGGCATGCGCCCCCCAATAATTGCAGGTCATACACCATATTCACCGTATCTCCCAGTGCCTCGTCTACCTTTATGGATTCCCTGATGTACGTGGCTGCTTCATCATAAAGCCTCAGTTGCAATAGCAGCCTGCCTGTCTGACTCAGCACAGATGCCTCGAGGGCCGTGTCCGAGCTTCCGTCTCCGAGATTGTCAAGAGCCTCCCGGAAATAACGCAGGGCTGTGGGATAGTCGCCGAGGTCGCTGTATACGCGGCCTCCGTAGTAGAGGGCCTCGGGGTAGAGGCCGGTGGAGCTATGAGATTTGTAGTAACCGATGACATCGAGGATAAGGCTGTCGGAGGTGTGCCGGTTGTACGCCTTGTCGTTGGCCTTTACGGTGAGCAAATCGTGGTAGTGGCGGTCGGCCTCGGAGAGCGAACCGCGGTCTATGCTGTCGAGGGCGCTGAGGGCATCCCCGGGCGACTCCGACACCATGCCGGCGACGCGCGATAGCCGCCCGTCGGGCG
>VIDP01173653.1_pt1 | contig 12531 bp, 8 predicted proteins | sample 5025131 | NCBI WGS metagenome assembly VIDP01 (sample SAMN11853144, study PRJNA449069) | gut metagenome | isolation source: stool from male vole | host: Microtus ochrogaster | place: USA:Florida | collected 2017
AGCTCGTGGCCGGCCTCACCAAAATCTCAGGCGGCATATTCGGCGACAAAGCCTCGCTGCAGGCCGAGAACTTCCGTAAGCTGCTGCTCACCATGAGCGAGGATATACGCGTGGTGCTGATCAAGATGGCCGATCGCCTGCACAACATGCGCACCTTGGGCTCGATGGCACCCAACAAGCAATACAAGATCGCCGGCGAGACATTATATATATATGCTCCGCTGGCCCATCGTCTCGGCCTCTTCGCCATAAAGACCGAGCTCGAGGACCTCGCCTTCAAATACGAGCATCCGCAGGCCTATGAGGAGATTTCACGCAAGATCCAGGCATCTCAGGGCCACCGCACCGAGGTATACACCGACTTCGCGGGCCCGATCCTCGCCAAACTCGACGGGATGGGCCTGAAATACGAGGCCAAAGACCGCCTGAAATCAGTATATTCCATCTGGAAGAAGATGGAGAAGAAACACATACCCTTTGAGGAAGTATACGACCTGTATGCCATGCGCATAGTATTCGACTGCGACGATCCCTCGAAGGAGAAGCAGCTGTGCTGGGCGATATACAGCATCATCACCGACCTATACAAGCTGCATCCCGAGCGCACGCGCGACTGGGTGTCGGTGCCCAAGGCCAACGGCTATCAGGCGCTGCATCTCACGGTGATGGGGCCCGACGGCAACTGGGTGGAGGTGCAGATACGCTCGCGCCAGATGGACGAGATCGCCGAGAAAGGCTTTGCCGCCCACTGGAAGTACAAGATCGGCGAGGGCGACGAGGAGTCGGAGCTCACCGTGTGGCTGCGCACCATCAAGGACATCCTCGAAGACCCCTCGCCGTCGGCAATCGACTTTCTCGACACCCTCAAGCTCAACCTCTTCTCATCCGAGATAGTGGTGTTCACACCGGCGGGCGAGCTGGTGACACTGCCATCCGGAGCCACCGTGCTCGATATGGCCTTCACGCTGCACTCAGAGTTGGGCAGCCACTGCATAGCCGGCAAGGTCAATCACAAGCTCGTGCCGCTGGGCAGCGTGCTCAACAGCGGCGACCAGGTGGAGGTGCTGACATCGCAGTCGCAGACACCCAAGCCCGAGTGGGAGGCCTTCATGGCCACGGCCAAGGCCAAGACACGCCTGCGCAAGGCCCTGATGAAGACACGCCAGCCTAAAATCGCCCGCGGCAAGGAGATACTCGACAAGTTCTTTGAAGAAAACAAGATAGAAAACAACAACTACGTTGTGACCAAGCTGCTGGGCCTATTCCATGTCGGGAATCTCGACGAGCTCTACCTGCAGCTCGGCAGCGATGAGATAATACTCAGCGACTACGTGCTCAAGACCCTGAAGAAACGCTCTGACAAGGGAGCCCCCGCATCGTTCATCAAGAAAATACTGGGCATAGGCAAGACATCGTCACCGGCCCGTGCTGATGCCGACGATGCGGGCAGGCGCGCACCCGTCGACCGCAAGGCTACCTACGTGCTGCACTATGACGAGCATGGCGAGTCAAACTTCTTGTTCGCCGAATGTTGCCATCCGATACCCGGCGACGAGGTGCTCGGCTTCGTCGACGAAAACAACAACGTGGTGGTACACTCGCTCACATGTCCGCGGGCGATGGCCCTTAAGGCCGGCTACGGCCCCAATATCGTGTCCACGCGGTGGGAGACCGTCAACGGCCGCTTTCTCGCCCATGTGCATATCGAGGGTATCGACCGCCACGGCATACTCACCGAGCTCACCCAGATGATCTCCAACCATCTCAACATGGACATACGCAAGCTCGACATCGCCGCCGACAACGAGGTGTTCGGCTGCGATCTGTGGGTGAGGGTGCAGTCGGCGCAGGTGGTGGAGGATCTGTGCTCAAAGATTAAGAAAATCGACGGCGTGAAGAGCGCTGCCAGAATACAGCAATGATACGTCATGACTACTAACCGCAAGACCTTACTTTACAACATCCTCGTCGCGGTGATCGCTATGGTCGCCATCGTATACATATTCCCCAGGTCAGAGGCCAGCCAGTATAAATACGAGAAAGGGAGGCCCTGGAACTATGCCAAGCTCATAGCGCCCTTCGACATACCCATCCGTCCCGACTCAGATATGATAATCAAGGTGCGCGACTCGCTCGACAGCCATTTCGTGCCCGTGTACAGGCGCAATGCCCGTGTCGGCGACTCAGTCATCACCCTCACGATGCAGAGATGGAAGACGATGGCGGATTCGGCCCAGCCGTCGGAGCGCGAGCAGAAGCTGAGACGCAACACCATAGCCTACCTGAAAAACAGCTACACACGCGACATACTTGACAGCGACAACGGCAAGATGGTGGAGAGCGGACAGCTGCCCGTCATCAAGATCATGGAGAACAACACGGTGAAGCAATTTCCCACCGCCGGCATGGCCAGTGTCGACGACATTTACCGTGGCCTTCTCGCCTCATACGGCGACTCGTCGGCCCTGAGATGGGCACAGGCCAACCGGATATACGACAACCTGCTGCCCACGCTCACCTATGACGAGGAGTCGTCGAGACGCCTGTACAACAACGAGCTCTACCGGTTTACCGCGATCAGGGGCGTGATACAGCAGGGACAGACCATAATCGACAAGGGCACGATAATCACCGCCCAGGATTACACCAACCTGCGCACCTACGAGGAGCTGCTCGAGGTGCAGTCTACGGGCAACACGCAGAGCGACATGATGATATGGATCGGCCAGGTGCTGTATGTGTCGCTGGTGCTGGCGCTGCTGATGATCTACCTGCATTACAGCGCGCCCAAGGTGTGGGGCCGCAGATCCTCCATGCTCTTCATCTGTCTGCTGGTGGTGGTGTTCTTCGCGTTGGGTGTCGCCGGCGACCACTTCACCTCCAACGGCATCTACATGGTGCCGTTCGCGATAGTGCCTGTGTTGCTGATCGTATTTTTTGACGCGCCGGTGGCCATCTACACCTCGCTGTCGCTCATCATGCTGTGTGCGGCCATCGTGACATTCCCTCTCGAATTCGTCATGGTTGAGCTCCCGGCCTGCATAGTGGCCGTATTCTCGCTCAAGGGGCTTGACAAGCGCTCGCAGCTGTTGCGCACGTCGCTCTTCGTGGCCCTGGCCTATCTGGTGTCATACGTGGCTGTGGAGATGCTGATGAACGGGTCGCTCAAAGACATATCGACACGCATGATAAGCTATCTGATGGTATCGGCCCTGTTCTCATCGGTGGCCTATATCCTGATGGTGGTGATAGAGCGTGCCTTCGGGTTTGTGTCCACCGTCACCCTCATCGAGCTCTGCGATGTCAATATGCCGCTGTTGCGCAAGCTCTCAGAGCAGTGTCCCGGCACATTCCAGCACTCCATGGCAGTGAGCACGCTCGCCGCAGACGCCGCCATGAAGATCGGAGCCAACGAGCAGCTGGTGAGGGCCGGCGCGCTCTACCACGATATCGGCAAGCTGTCAAATCCGAATTTCTTCACGGAGAACCAGCGAGGTGTCAATCCTCACGACGCGCTGCCCCCCGAGCGTAGCGCCGAGATAATAATACAGCATGTCACCGACGGCGAGAAACGCGCCGTGAAGGCCGGTCTGCCGCAGATCATCATCGACTTCATACGCGAGCATCACGGCCGGGGCACAGCCAAATACTTCTATTACACCTACTGCAACGCCCACCCCAATGAAGAGGTGGATGCGGCTCCGTTCACCTATCCCGGCCCGAATCCTCACTCGCGCGAGACATCGCTGCTGATGATGGCCGACTCGGTGGAGGCCGCGTCGCGCTCGCTCAAGGAGCACACCCCCAAGGCCATAGCCGAGCTGGTGAACAGGATCATCGACTCACAGATAGCCGACGGGCTGCATAACGATTCCTCACTGTCGTTTCGCGATGTGGAGCTGATAAAGAAGGAATTCGTAAAACGCCTCACCACTATCTACCACTCGCGCATACAGTATCCAGACCAACCGTCAAACACCGACCCTAAACCCGCCGAACCTAACCCCGCCGAAGAAAAATGACAGACCGGCCCCAACGAAATAAAAAGTGCCGCCCATGACGCTATAGGGAGCTCTACACGCAAACTCACATAAAAACCACAAAATCCTTTGCGAGGCCATGGCCTCGGTTTTTGCGCATTTTTTTAAGTTTTCGCGTGTGATATTCTCATCATACATGCCAGTCATTATGTCATTGATCTTTGGCCTCTGACTAAACTCTTCCGTTCACTAAAAATGCGTGTTTAATCTGCTCTGCGTGCGAGATTTTTGTTGGATAATTACAAGAAAATATTTAATTTTGCATGTATGAGAATGATGCCGCTAATCATACTGTTCTGCTTTTTGCTTGGAGCGTGCCAAAATGACACACATCTGCAACGTGTGCTCGATGAGGCCGACCGTATGGTAATGACGGATCCTGACTCTGCTGTAACCATGCTCGGGCAGCTCGATGTGAGTGCAGCTACCGCTTCTCAAAAAGCGCATCATGCGCTCCTCCTCACCAAGGCGCGCCACAAAGTCCATATCATCGAGACCGATGACTCGCTTATAAGGATCGCATCCGATTACTACCGTGGCAGCGGTGACAGCCTTGAGACACAGAGCCTGTTCTACTTAGGTATTGTTCTTGGCAACAAAGGGGATTATTCACATTCGCTTGTTTCCCTGATGGAGGCTGAGGATTGTGCCACCTCTGATGGCGATGGTTTTTATCTCGGCATGGCATCGAGGGAGCAGGCTCAGATATATAGTAATCTCTTAGAATACGACCGGGCAGTGAAGTATTTCAACAAGGCTATAGAGTCTTTAACCGAGTTCATCGTCCGCTACATGCAGCCTGGGAGCGGATATATATTCCTCAGTCTCTGGTCTACTCATGTAAGATTGACGAAGCGTACGATTCTATCCAGGTTCTTGCCAAGGACAGTCTGATTCAGTCTGATGAGGCTCTGAGAAAGGAATTCCTCTGGATTGCGAGCAATGAATGTTTTGAGAGGAAAGATTACGAACAGTCTGAACGGTATTTCGACATACTTGTGGAAGAAGGATCAATCCCCTCGTCAAAAATGTATTCTCAGATGGCTATGCTGCAACTTGAAAAAGGGGATATTACTAATGCCCGCAGATATTACAATCTCGCGACAGACAGTCGGGAAACCCTTGCTGACAGTTTGGCCGCCCTGTCTGCCCTTTCCAGGATTCATGAGGCGGAAGGTGATTATAAAAATGCTTATAAGGAAGCTGAAATTGTGTACGATAATACCTACCGATTGACGGATAAGATCATCACGCACCCTTACACCGCATTGGTCAATGACTATTACCGCTCGGAGGTTGACCAAAAACGGCAATGCTTTATCGGACTAAACTCCGTGTGATGGTATGGATTGTTGTATCCTTCGCTCTGTTGCTGGTCTCAGTGTTAATGATCTACATCTACCGGCGAAGAATGAATCAGAAAAATCTGGAAAGAGAGACTATGATCAGGGATCTGACACGGCTTGAAGCCCGGATTACAGAGCTGTCAAAAGTGAAATCCGGTGAAAAGCCTGAAAATGACACAAATTCGTTTACTTTCAAATTTATTGAGTCGATCTGTGACAGTAGATACACATTGTATTCAGAGGGTAAAGGTGACGAGGCTTTTGGTATCAGAGCCTCTGAGATTATACGTCAGTTGGCAGATGATGAGAATCTTGGGTGGTTGGAGAGGTATCTCAACGAGCATTTCGATAATCTGATGGCGCGTTTCCGCCAGCAGACAGTAGGAATAAGCCAGCGCCAGTACAATATCTCCATATTCGTGTTTCTGGGTTTTTCAGATTCTACAATTGCAGCGATCTTTTACAAAAATCCGGTATCGAATCCCCGTCAGGAGCGATACCGCATCAGAAAGAAAATTAAGGAGCATCCGACTCCTGACTCTTCCCTTTTTCTTAAGTATTTTTGATACGCTTCTTAAAGACCTCTACAAATACACATCTATAAGAAAAGCTCACATTAAATATCAAGTATGGTATTTCTAATCATACCCCTCCATGCTGGTCATAGCTGTATCCATGGATTTTATGATTTTGAAATTTCAAACACTCGGGTTACAGATGGCAGCAGTGGTGGAAATCCGTGATAGCCCCAGTCTTTGATATGCCCAAGATACCTTTTGTGGCAGTTTCAACATCTGCACTATATTAAAAGATACATAATTAGTCAATTACCAGTTTATTATATTACAAACATAGTGTATATTTCTTATAATCAATATTTTAGTATCAAGATACCCTTAAGTTACGATATTTCTTAATTTATATAATTTAATACATTGCTATTCAATATATTAAATTGTTACTTGTTACGGTAATTATACGCAAAATAATTTGTTGATGACAGTTCTTTAGCATAAATTTGCAACAATACATCCACAAAAATTTTGAATGTTATGAGGCATCGGATTTATAAAAGAATTTTTATCTCACTATTGATTTCGATATTCAGTATATCGGTATCTTATGCTGCCGTAGATACGACTAATGGTGGTGCTCCTATTATACTGAAGCCTACTCATGATATATCAGGACATTCCAAGCCCACTGTGCCACCGCTGCTGCAGTTGAGTGCTACAGTAGACCGAGATCGCATTACCATTACGTCTTCACAAAATGTGATGGCACGCGTAACCGTTACAGACTGTGAGGATGAGGAATGTTATTTTGACAGCATGGCCATGATATCGCCGACCTACAGCTTTTACCTTCCTGACATCACCGGTGATCTGCTCCTTCACATCTTTTTTATTGGTGAAACCGAATACATAGGTCTCCTCGACCTCAATTGGTAAAAAGGTATATGTACCATTTCTGCGCCTATTATTTAGTTCAGATCATGTCTAAATCAATTGGTATCTGCATCGATTTACTGTCAACTTAAGATTTAAAATAAAACAATCACGAGACTTGTAATCAAAAAACACCAATATAAAACTTAAAAATATGAAATCAAACTATTACAAGCCCCTCCTGTTGGCTATGTCCTATTTCATAGCTACGGCGACGGGACTCTGCGGAGAGAATACCGGTGCCGGTGAATACAAGCCGCTGCTTGAGCAGGGCAAGACATGGAGGTACTCGACTGTAGACTGGACGACCATACAATATCCGACGTTTAACCCGGGCAGCCCCACAGAGCGCGTCAAGGAAGCCAGGCTGGAGGGGTACGAGACCATCAATGGCGAGACATATATGAAGCTCAACACTTATTGCTATGATGAGGATCTTGCCGAATATTACAATGACCCGAAATACCCGGAATGCAATAATACGATGTATTATCTGAGGGAGGATACAGAAGCCGGAAAGGTATATTTCTACCCCAATGAAGATTTCTGGGATTATATATCATGGGAACATTGGATCAATCAACTTTGGATATACGAGGAATGGTGTCTGAATGAGCCGGGTCTCCTCTATGATTTCAAATCCACGGATGGCCATAATTTCTCAGTCTATGACACTAAGGAGATCTCACCCGTCACACTCACAGACGGCGATCACAGATGCTTTATCATAGATGAAAACTACAGAAGGGATATATACAGGATAATCGAAGGAATTGGCTTGACAGGCATGGGCAAACATGCGGCATATAGTGAGGGTTGCAGTATCCTGGGCATATCAATGTCCGGCAGGCCTGCTTTCCCGGATCCATATTACGATTCATATCTTTATGAGGTGGTGAACGCAGACGGAGAGGTGATCTACTCTGACGACGGTTACCGTCCGGGATGGTGGCGTGCAGCGGTAGGCATCACCGATGCCGTGGCACAGGCCAAAGTAAACGTGAGTGCCGACGGTATCATCATCACCGGCGCACCTGATATGGAGGCCTGTCTGTGTGACATGCAGGGCCGGGTGCTGGAGCAGCGTCCCACTCAAGGCGGCTCGCTGACACTCAGCACCGCAGGTCTGGCTCACGGTGTGTATCTGCTGCGCCTCGGCTCAAAAACATACAAGATCGCCGTCAAGTAGGAAAACGAATACGACACGTACCCTTATTGAATTCAGTAGCGCCCTGTCGGCTCGTGGCCGACAGGGCGCTTTACAATATGCCCCCAACCCCCTGAAGGGGGAGTTATCCTCATAGGAGCTCCCATTTAGGGGGCTTGCAGATGAAAGAGACTTAAGTGAAATCGGGGAAGTTTGAGGCGGCCTATAATAAAAAGATGGGTAAAACGTTATTTTTAAATATGCCTGCAGCCACAGGCCCTAACAAATTACCCCTCTGCCACTGATGTCACGCCGCCTTACCAGATCATCCGCTGCCTGTGGCGCCGTCCTGCTGATGCTGCTGACGGTGCTGCTCGGGTCATGCAACGCTCAGAAGAAGAATACGGCGATGTCGCGTCAGTACACGGCGTTCATCACCCGCTACAATATCTATTACAACGGCGACAAGCACTATAAGGAGACCCTCCACGATATGGAGGAGAAATACGAAGACGACTACTCGCGCACGCTGATGATGCACCCCGCCGAGGCAAGGGCAGACAAGAAGGTGACTCAGCCCACAGGCGATTTCAGACGCAGTATCGAGAAGGCCCAGAAGGCCATACAGGTGAGGTCGATAAAGAAGAAGCCACAGCGCAAGAGCGGCAGGAACAACGACCCCAAATACAAGGAGTGGATGAAGCGCGAGGAATACAACCCCGTGCTCCACAACTCATGGATGATGATGGGACGCAGCCAGTATCTCAACGGCGACTTTCTCGGAGCGGCCTCCACATTTCATTACATATCAAAGCATTTCTCATGGCTGCCGGTCACCGTCACCGATGCCAAACTGTGGCAGGCCCGCAGCTATCTGGCGATGGACTGGCTGTACGAGGCCGAGATAATCATCACCCGCATCAAGCCCGAAGAGCTCACCACGGGACAGCTGAGATACCTCTACAATTTCGACTACGCCGACCTGTATATCCGCAACAAGGATTACCAGAAGGCGATACCCTATCTCACCGCCGCCATCGACGAGAGCTCGGGCGCACAGGCCAACCGCCTGAGATTCCTGTTAGGACAGCTCTACACGGCATTGGGCGACAACCAGAACGCCTATCTGGCATTCAAGAAGGTGGGCAGCTCCAACTCAGCCTCTTACCGCACCAAATTCAACGCCCGCATCAAGCAGAGCGAGGTGTATACCGGAGCCGATTACCTCAAGGAGGTGAAATCACTCGCCGCCATGGCCAAGTATGACCGCAACAAAGAATATCTCGACCAGATATACTACGCCATAGGCAATCTCTATCTGGCCCACGGCGACACCACCAAGGCTATCGAGAATTATGAGAAGGCGGCGGAGAAGAGCACCCGCAACGGCATAGACAAGGCTATCTCGCAGGTGACCCTCGGCGGCATATACTTCGCCAGGGCCAATTATGACAAGGCACAGCCGTGCTATTCCGAGGCCGTGCCTCTGCTGCCCGAGTCGTATCCCGATTACAAGTTGCTGAAGCTACGCTCGGACGTGCTCGACAATCTGGCCGTGTATGCCCAGAATGTGGCCCTGCAGGATTCGCTGCTGCACCTTGCCTCCTTGCCCGAGAGCGAGCGCCTCGCCGTCATAGACAAGATAATCGAGAACCTCAAGAAGCAGGAAAAGGAGGAGGCCGACCGCCAGCGCCGAGAGGAGTATATGGCACAGAATGCCGGTAATGATAACCTCAACGACAACAACCGGCGCGAGTTCAATATCAACACCGACAACTCATGGTATTTCTACAACACCACGACGCGAAATTCCGGCAAGGCCGAATTTCAGCGCCGCTGGGGCTCGCGTAAGCTCGAAGACGACTGGCGCCGCCGCAACAAGACGGTATTCAACTCGTCAGACTGGGGAGAGGATACCGACGGCTCCGGGCAGGGTGACCTCACGGACGAGGCAGACGCCACCGACCAGACTGAAGAGAAGGACTCCTCGGAAAAGGAAAAGGCCGCCGACCCCCATGAGCGAGAGTATTACCTGCGCCAGATACCCATGACCGATGCAGAGAAGAATACCGCCCACGAGGTGATACAAGACGGTCTGTATAACATGGGTGTGATACTTAAGGATCAGCTTGACGACAACAAGGCCGCTCTCAGGCAGTTTGACCGCCTGCTCACCGATTATCCCGACAATGTCTACCGTCTCGATGTCTACTATAATCTGTATCTGATGTTCATGCGCGCGGGAGACACGGCCGCCGCCGAGACCTACCGTAACCTGATACTGCGCGACTTCGCCGACTCGAAATACGGCATAGCCCTCAGCGACCCGAATTACATCGAGAACCTCAAGCAGATGGACAGCCGCCAGAACCGCCTCTACGAGGAGACCTATCAGGCATATCTTGACAATGACAACGCCAAGGTGCATCAGGCGCTCCAGACAATGAAGACCGACTATCCGCTGAGCAAGCTGATGCCCAAATTCATGTTTCTCGACGCTCTGACCTACGTCACCGAGAAGAAACCCGAAGAATTCAATGCCGTGCTGCGCGAGATGCTCGAGCGCTATCCCGACACCGACCTGGCGCCCGTGGCCTCGGCATGGCTCAAGGGCATGGCTCAGGGACGGCAGCTGCAGACAGCCGCCGACGGGCGCAATATGCGCGGTATGCTGTGGGATATACATCTGTCGGCCGATTCAACCGCAGTGGTGGGTGACAGCATTGCCTTTGAGATAGACAACGACGCGCCTCAGATGCTCGTGCTCGTGTATCCGGTGGATAAGGTTAACGCCAACGAATTGCTGTATGAGATCGCCCGATTCAACTTCAATTCGTTTGTGGTCAAGGATTTTGACCTCGAGCAGATGAACTTCGGCCGTCTGGGTATGCTTCTGGTCAAGGGCTTTGACAACCAGCGTGAGCTCAATCACTACCGCAAGGTGATGACCGATACGCCTGATTTCAGGTTGCCGGCCGATGTGGCGCCGGTGCCGATATCGGTGCATAATTTCGACCTGTTGCTGCAGGGGCGTACATTCGATGACTATTTCAGATTCCTCGAAGAGCACGATTATGAGGATGCGCAGGCCGGATTCCTGCCTCCCGACAAGATCGAGACACTCGAAGAGGCAGAGGAGAACGCTGCCGGGATAGAAAAAGAAATTTCTGATGAGACAGTGAACAATGTCGACTCCACGGTTGTTAATATAGACAGCACTATGATCGAACCGTACCCGGAAATCCCCGATATTCCGCAGCCTGTGCAGCCCGAGGCAAAGCCGGAGCCTGTGCAGCCCGCGCCTCAGCAGCCCAAGGCCGAGCCGGCGAAACCGGCACAGCCCGAGCCGCAGCCCAGGCCGATGTCCAAGCCACAGCCCGCACAGCCTGAGATACCGACGGGAAGCGAGGGTGACGACGATCCGTTGCTATCACCTTAACGACCGTGAACTTTCAATTATGGTAGACAATAAATATTCTATACTCTGGGCGGATGATGAGATCGACTTGCTGAAACCACATCTGCTGTTTCTCAGAAACAAGGGGTATGACCTCATCACCGTCAATAATGGACGTGACGCTCTCGACAGGGTCGCCGCCGACCACTCGGTCGACCTCGTGATACTTGACGAGAATATGCCGGGACTATCCGGTATCGAGACGCTGTCGCAGATATCGCAGATGCGTCCCGAGCTGCCCGTGGTGATGATCACCAAGAGCGAGGAGGAGAATATTATGGATCAGGCGGTGGGCAACAAGATTGCCGACTACCTTATCAAGCCTGTCAATCCCAAGCAGATACTGCTTGCCATAAAGAAGATACTCCATAGCGATACGCTCGTGTCGCAGCAGGTGACCACCGACTACCGTCAGGAATTCGCCAACATCTCATCCATGATCAATGCCGCCGACACCATCGCCGACTGGTACGAGCTGTATTCCCGCCTCGTATACTGGGAGATGCACCTGGCCTCCGCAGAGACCAACATGGACGAGCTGCTCGACATGCAGCGCACCGAGGCCAACAGCGAGTTCTGCAAGTTTATCAAGCGCAATTATGACAAATGGGTGGGTCCTGACGGTCCGGCCCCCGGCGCTCCGCTCATGTCGCCCCGTGTGATACCCGACAGGGTGTTTCCGATGCTCGATGCCGGCGACAAGGTGTTCTTCATCGTCATCGACAACTTCCGTCTCGACCAGTGGCGCACCATCAAGCCCCTGCTGGCCGATATCTTCACTGTGAGCGACGAGTCGCTCTATTGCTCGATACTGCCCACGGCCACGCAATACGCGCGCAACGCCATATTCTCGGGTCTCATGCCCGGGCAGATCGAGAAGATGTTTCCCGAGCTGTGGATCGACGAGGAGTCGGAGGAGGGCAAGAACATCAACGAGAGTCCGCTGATAGCCACGCTCTTTGACAGATACCGCCGCAAGGTGGGATTCCAGTATCATAAGATCAACGACTCGGTGGGCAGCGAGAAGGCGCTGAAGAATTTCTCAAAGTTTGAGAATAATCAGTTCAATGTGCTTGTGATCAACTTTATAGAC
>VIDP01162044.1_pt1 | contig 12520 bp, 10 predicted proteins | sample 5025131 | NCBI WGS metagenome assembly VIDP01 (sample SAMN11853144, study PRJNA449069) | gut metagenome | isolation source: stool from male vole | host: Microtus ochrogaster | place: USA:Florida | collected 2017
CCATCTCCATACGGTCTTCTGCGCCTACGAAGAGAATTTCGGCGTTGAGACGCCTCTTGAGGGCGTTTGCTATGCTGAGAGCGGGGAATATGTGGCCACCGGTGCCACCGCCGCTTATTAGTATTCTGTATTTGTCTTTTTTCATGATAAGCTGAATTAAGGGTTAGTTGTCGGCGGAGGCGTTGATCGCGCTGAGGTCTTCGCCGAGGTGCTGGGCTTCAGCGTTGTCGCGTGCGGATTTGCCTTCCTTCTGACGGGTAGCGTAGCGGGATACTGAAAGCATGATGCCTATGGCGACACTCATGACCAACACCGACGTGCCACCCTTGGAGATGAGAGGCAACGGTTGTCCTGACACGGGGAAGAGTCCGGTGACGATGGCCATGTGCACAAGAGCCTGGAATACTATCAATATAGCGCATCCGAGGATTAGGAAGGCAGGCAAGGCGCGGCTTACATTGTAGGCCACATAGCCGGCTCTGGCAAGCAACAGAAGGTATAGAATCATAAGGAAAATTCCCCCTATGAGTCCGCTTTCCTCAATGACGATGCTGTAGATGTAGTCGGAGAAGGCGAGCGGCAGACGCACACTCTCGCGGGAGTTGCCGATACCTGTTCCTACGACTCCACCGCGAGCCTGAGCGAGTTTTGCCATGATCACCTGTCGGTTCTCATCGTTCAGCTCGTCTTCCGGATGTACGCCCTTCAAGAAGCGCACTACACGGTTGACGTGAGTCTGGGAGCCCAATCCATGCTCACCTCCGGCAACGCTCTCCATCACTTCCTCAGTCTGGCCCACCTTGTCGAATTCCGAAGAGCGGTTGATGACTTTTGTGAAGACGTAGAACATACCGAAGAGCGCGGCATAGACACCTATTACTATACATATTTTCTTCACTGGAATGCCGCAGATTAGAAACATTGAGACGCTCACCACCATCACGAGCAGGGTGTTGGTAAGTCCGTTGAGGGCCAAGAGTCCACCGAAGGCAGCCACAATAACGGCCGACCATACGATGCCGGAGGTCTTTACGTCGTGCCGCTTCTGGCTCTTGGCCAGGATGGCGGCAAGCCATATTATAACTGTAAGTTTCACTATCTCAGGAGGCTGTACGGTGAAGGGGCCGAGCATGAATGCTCGTTGCGCACCGTTGATTTCCACGCCCATGAATGTGGAGTAGGCGAGGGCCAGCCAAGAGAGGACTCCTATGAGTCCGGCGAAGCGAGTGATGTAGCCGTAGTGAGTGCGCTGCACGAGATATAGCAGCACAAAGCCGATGCCTAAGAACATTCCGTGGCGTATCAGCGGAGCATAGACATTTGTGCCCACCACTTCCGTGGCGGATGCGCTGTATAGCTCGATGATTGATATAAGCAGGAGCATGAGATATATGCCCCAGATGTAGGGGTCGCTCTTGAGCGTGGCTGCTACGGCCTCGCTCGTCTTACGGGAACTTTTTTTCCCTTTGCCTTGGGTCTTTTCAGGCTCTACAGGCACTCCCCCAATTGATTCGCGGATATAGATTCCGCTCTGTTCATTCTGTCCCATTCCTTTTTATTGATGTACTAAAACATGGATAAATACCCACAAATCGCCTCTCCGAGGCTACTGGGTCTCTGTATATTGCCCCAGGCTGAAGCCTGGGGTTTCGTCACAATAACAGCTCTCCGAGCTGAGAATTTTATTCAAAAGATGGTACACATAAGCTGACCATCCTGTTTCTTGCGACTTAGAGGTCATTGACTGCATCTTTGAATTTGCGTCCGCGGTCTTCATAGCTCTTGAAGAGGTCGAAGCTTGCGCAGCAGGGCGAGAGGAGCACGGTGTCGCCGTCGGAGGCTAACTCGCGGCAGGCCTTCACTGCCTCAGAAAGCGAATGGCAGTCGCGTATTTCCTTCACTTCTGAGCCGAAGAAGTCGAGCAGTTTGGCATTGTCTTTGCCCATGCATACGATGGCCTTAACCTTTTCCTTGACAAGAGGTAGAATCTCGGTGTAGTCGTTGCCCTTGTCCTTGCCGCCGAGAATCAGCACCACGGGGGTGCGCATGCTGTCGAGGGCATACCAAGTGGAGTTGACGTTGGTGGCTTTTGAGTCATTTATCCAGCGCACACCGTCGAGCTCTCGCACGAATTCAAGGCGGTGTTCCACAGCCTCGAAGTCGCCGAGGGCCTTGCGTATAGTGTCGCTCTTTATGGAGAGGAGGGTGGCCGAGATTCCGGCTGCCATAGAGTTGTAGAGATTGTGACGTCCCGGCAGGGAGATGCGGTCGCGTGGGATGTCCCATGTCTCACCTGGAATCTCGAAGTGGACAATCCCCTCTTCATCTTCCCAGGCCACAGAGTCGGGCTGGTAGGTGTCGGAGAAAGGCATGAGTCGGGCCTCTGTCTGGAGCGCCTTCACCTGGGCGGTGACGATGGGGTCGCCGAGCCAGTAGACGAAGAAGTCGTCTGCCTCCTGATTGCGCGCGATGCGGAATTTGGCACGGGTATAGTTTTCCATCTTATGGTCGTAGCGGTCCATATGGTCGGGAGTGATATTGAGCATCACCGCGATGTTGGCCTTGAACTCATACATATTCTCAAGCTGGAAACTGGAGAGCTCGATGACGTAGATGTCGTGAGGCTCCTCAGCTACCTGCATTGCGAGGCTCTTGCCGACGTTGCCGGCGAGTCCGACATTGAGACCAGCCTTTTGGAGTATATGGTAGATGAGCATCGTCGTGGTGGTCTTGCCGTTGGAGCCGGTGATGCAGACCATCTTGGCGTCGGTAAACCATCCGGCGAATTCAATTTCCGACAAGATAGGTATTCCGGCCTCCTCAGCTTCCTTCACGAGTGGAGCTGTAGGGGGAATTCCAGGGCTTTTGACTATATAGTCAGCTTTGAGGACGCGTTTGCGAGAATGACCGTTTTCCTCAAAGAGGATACCTCTTCTGAGCATCTCGGCGCGATATTTGTCTGGTATAGGGCCGTTGTCGCTGACGAAAACTCTCATGCCGAGGGCTTCGCCCAGTGCTGCGGCTCCAACGCCGCTTTCGCCCGCACCGAGCACTATGAGTGTCTTTCCTTCGAAATCTTTCTGATTCTTCATTATATCTTATAGGTTTATGGGTTTATGGTTTTATAGGTTTATTCGTTATTGAGGATAAACTTTAAACTCATAACCCTCAACTTAAAACTTAAATCTTACAACTTACCTTATCTTCAGGGTGACGAATGTCAGGGCTGCGAGCAGGATGCCGATAATCCAGAAGCGCACTACAATCTTCGACTCAGGGATGGGTTGCTTCGGGAAGTTGATGACGCTCTGTATAGAGGTGTCGCCCGCTTTCTGGAAATGATGATGGAGGGGGGTCATCTTGAAAATCCTTCGTCCTTGGCCATACTTTCGTTTGGTCACTTTGAAATAGGCCACCTGCATCACCACCGAGAGGTCTTCGATGAAGAAGATGAGGCAGAGCAGTGGGATAAGGAGTTCCTTGCGAATAAGAATGGCGAAGACAGCCAAGATCCCTCCGAGCATCAGCGAACCGGTGTCTCCCATAAATACCTGCGCCGGGAATGCATTATACCATAGGAAACCTACCAGAGCGCCGATGAATGCAGCTGCATAGACCACGAGTTCCTCCGATCCCGGGATATACATGATGTCAAGATAACCTGAGTAGATTACGTTGCCGCCCAAGTAGGCCATAATGGCAAGAGCAAGGCCGATTATGGCAGATGTGCCGGCACAGAGTCCGTCGAGTCCATCGGTAAGGTTGGCGCCGTTGCTGACTGCTGTCACTGCCACTATCACCACAATGACGAAGATAATCCATCCTGCTGTGTTGGCCGCGTTCTCATTGGGAATCCAAGAGGTGAGCCATTCATAGTTGAAGTTGTTGTTCTTCACGAATGGGATGGTAGTCTGCGGTGTCTTGTAGACCTTCACAGGATGCACAGTTCTCTCCTGATCGGCAGCATCATAGGTGCTTGATGCAAGCACTACAGTAGGGCCGTCGCCCGAAGAAGAGGTTATCATCGATGCGCTGGCGAGTTCGGTGACAGCCTCATTTTCAGTGGTGAGTGGCACACTGCTCATCTTTATGGCAGGGGAGAGCCACATCGTGAGTCCAACGAGAAGACCGAGGCCAACCTGGCCGATAATCTTATATTTACCCTGAAGACCATCCTTGTTGTGGTATTTTATCTTCCTATAGTCATCCAGAAAACCGATGGCACCGGTCCAGAGGGTGGCGACAAGCATCAGTATCATATAGATGTTCGTGAGGTTGCCTATAAGCAGGCATGGCACCATGATGGCAGTGATGATAATGATGCCGCCCATCGTGGGAGTACCGGTCTTTTTCATTTGCCCTTCGAGGCCTAAGTTTCGCACTACTTCCCCTACTTGCATCCTCTGCAGGCGGTCGATGATACGGCGTCCGAAGATGAGGGCTATCAGAAGTGCGAGTGTGAACGTGACTCCGGAGCGGAAAGATATGTAGGTCATCAGGTGGCGTCCCGGGAAGTCGAGGTCGGCCGTCTCTTGTAGGTATTCGAAAATGGAATAAAGCATTTCTTCTGTTGTGGGGTTAATTATGCATTATGCATTAAAGAAGGCTACGACTTCCTCGCGGTCGTCGAAATGGTGGCGTACACCCTTTATCTCTTGGTATGGCTCGTGGCCCTTTCCGGCGATGAGCACCACTCCCCCCTCTGGACAAGTGGATAGGGCAGTGCGTATCGCCTCTCGGCGGTCGGTGATGCAGAGTGTGCGGCGCAGCTCCTCGGCGCTTAGTCCGGTCTTCATCATCGCGATGATAGATTCCGGCTCCTCGTCGCGGGGATTGTCTGAGGTCAGTATGAGCCTGTCGGAGCGGCAAGCCGCCTCCTGAGCCATCATTGGGCGCTTGCCGTGGTCGCGGTTGCCACCGGCGCCCACCACGGTACAGATGTAGCCGTCGGGGCCGAGCACCTCGCGGATGGTGTCGAGCACGTTGACAAGTGCGTCGGGCGTATGGGCATAGTCTACAATCGCGGTCACTCCGTTGGGGCCGCGGAAGGTCTGGAAACGTCCTGCCACGGGGACGAGGCGGCTCATATTGACGAGGAGCTCATCCTTGGGAAGCCCCGCGAGATAAGCCGCGCCGTAGACGGCAGTGAGGTTGTAGGCATTGAAGCGGCCAGTGAACTGCACTTCCACTTCCTGTCCGTTGAGCGATAGGAGAGTGCCGTCGAGGCGGCTTTCCACCACGCGTCCGCGGAAGTCAGCATCGCTGCGCAGCGAGTAGGTGTAGGTCTTGGCTTTTGTATTCTGTATCATATAGCGTCCGGCCTTGTCGTCGATGTTGACAAGGGCGAATGCTGATGGAGGGAGCATATCGAAGAAGGCCTTCTTGGCGTTCATGTAGTTTTCCACTGAGCCGTGATAGTCGAGATGGTCGCGTGTGAGGTTGGAGAAGATGGCCCCGGTGAAGTGAAGGCCGGCGATACGCTTCTGCTGGGCTGCATGGCTCGACACTTCCATAAAGGCATACTCACATCCGGCATCGACCATTTCGGCGAGCAGGCCGTTGAGTGTGATGGGGTCGGGAGTGGTGTGGGTGGTGGGGATGGCGCGAGTGCCGACATAGTTGCATACTGTGGAGATAAGTCCGGCCTCGAAACCCTCGAGGCGAGCCATCTCATAGAGAAGGGTAGCGGTGGTGGTCTTTCCGTTGGTGCCTGTGACTCCGACGAGTTTCAGGCATTGTGATGGATGGCCAAACCATGCAGAGGCAAGGCGTCCGAGAGCGTCGGAAGAGTCTGCCACGCGGATATAGGTGATGCCGGGCTCAAACTGCGAGGGCATTGTCTCGCAGACGATGGCTCCTACATGGGCGGAGGCCACTACGGGGATGTATTTATGGCCGTCGGTGGTCACGCCACGCACAGCCACAAACATACCTTCTTTCTGCGCCTTGCGTGAATCGCTTTCGAGCGCGACTATGTTTTTATCTATGTCTCCTACTATTTCGAGAGGCTTTATGTCTTTTAGGAGTGTGGATAGTTTAGCAGTCATATGTTGAGTTGTCGGTTTTAAGAGTTAAGAGTTAAGAGTTGTGAGAGATTTTTCGTCAGATGGCGAGGGTGAGAGTTATTTTTTGTCCTCTGACGGCTTTGGAGCCAGGGGGGAGCGATTGGCGTGTGACTCGTCCGGCACCCTGCACTGCTACGTTGAGGCCACGGCTTTCGAGGAGCTTGATGGCGGAGCGTAGGTCGTAGCCGGTTACGTCTGGCACCTTGCTTGCCGTGTTGTCAGTCTTTCCCGTCACTTTCTTGACGGGATGGCCAAGTGTGCTGGCTATCTGCTCAGCATCGTTGCCGGTGCTGGCAGCGATTGTCGGGCGTTCGGAGGTGGTGGTCTTAGCCAGACGTGGAGTCTCGGCGAGCATGCCTCGGGCGTGCATCTTGAGTGCGATTTGCTTCATCACCTGGCCCGATGTGCGGTTGGCACTGAGGCCTGCGGCACCCTGCACGAGCACCATGCAGCTATATTTTGGAGTCTCGTAAGGGAAGAAACCAGCGAATGCGAAGCGACGTTTTGCGGCGTTATATTGTCCTTTCTCCACCGGGAAGGCGGTTCCGGTCTTTCCTACTATCTTGACGCGGTCGTCGCGCACTGCGCGGGCTGTGCCATGGTCGCCCCACACAACTTCGTGGATACACTGCTTTACCTTCTCGGCAGTCTCGGGCGAGCAAACCTGGTCGCGTATGTAGCTGATAGGGATAATTGAGTCACCCTTCTCCGAGCGGAGCGCGCGCACGAGGTGAGGCCTTACGAGACGCCCTTTGTTGGCTATCGCGTTGTAGTAGGCCAGTGTATAAAGAGGTGGAATCATTGTGTTGTAGCCGTATGCTTGGCGAGCGAGGTCGAGGTGGCGGGAGACGAGGGTGATGGGTTGCCCCTTGCTGTTTGTAGGCTCAAGGCGGCGCACCTGCGGGATTTGCTCACCGGCGATGCCGGAATTGATACGGTCGAAAAATCCTATTGATGCCAGACGGTCGTGATACTTTGCCGGGTCTGAGGCGTATCCCTTGAATATGATGCGGGATATGCCGGTGTTGCTCGACATCTCAATCACTTGCTTCATAGTCTTGATAGTGGGCGCGTGAGGGTCTTTTGTGCGCTGGAATGGGGAGCAGTCTACTGTCTGGTTGACACTGCTCACAAGTCCGTCTTCAAAGGCAATCATCATGGAGATTGGTTTGATGACGGAGCCTGGCTCATATGGGAGTACAGCGCGGTTGAGGGCCTCGCCATACGAGCCGTCGTCCATACGCTCTATGCTTGAGAGGGCCACAATCTCGCCGGTAGATACTTCCATGAGGATGGCTGTGCCCCATTCGCAGTTTGACTCCGAGCAGATATCTTGGAGACTTTCCTCCACGATATCCTGGAGGTCGATGTCGATAGTAGTCAGCAGGTCGTAGCCGGGTGTGGGGGGAGTGGTCACCCAGTTGCCGTATCCTTTTGTCAGGGGCACCTGTTTCGCGTAGCCCGGTTTGCCGTAGAGCAGGGAGTCAAGGTCTTTCTCCAGTCCGGAGTAGCCATGTATCTCACCTTTATGGCGCGTCGTGGCTGTCACCACCTCATGCACACGTCCGATGCTTCGGTTGGCCATCTTTCCGTAGGGATAGATGCGGCGGGAGTGCTCCTCTTTATATAAGGGGCATCTGAAACCGGCTCCTTTGAAATCGCGTATGAAAACGAGTTTGCGCGCCGAGTCGAATTCCTCGAGCGGCCGATGGCGTGCTATGGTGAGTGAGCGGGTGCGTTTGTTGGGTTCTTTCTCAAGTTCCGTCTCAAAGCGCTTGCGCCAGGATTTCTCCTCTCGTGTCTTTGCGTCGGCCTTCTGGGGGTCGAAGCGAGGATACAGGATGTCGAGGGTGTCGGCCAGAGAATCGAGCTTTGCCTTGAGTTTCGACTTGGGCATAGCCATAATCTTGTTGTGGCGCATGTCGATTTTTAAGTCGCATACCTTGACGTTGCAGGCCAGTATGTTGCCGTTGGAGGCGAGAATGCTTCCCCTTTCGGGGGCTATGGTGTCTATTCGTGAGAGTTGCTTCTCGGCGCGTTCGTTCCAAGCTGCGGCCTCTACCACGGTAGTGCGAAACATATTCCAGACAATACCCAGCGACATAAGGATGAAGAAGCTGGTGATCACTCCATAGCGAATGAAGATGCGTCGTTTGTTGCTGCCTTTTTTTGCCATGTCGTGTCGTTATTGTTTAGATGTTGGGTTAAATCCTTCGTATTCTATCACAACGGGAGGCTCTTCCTGATATCTCAGGCCGAGTTTTTTCTCATTCATGAGGCGTGTGAGTTCCGTCTCGCGGATGAGAGTCATATACCAGGCCTTCTCGTGGAGTTTCTCGCTCTCGGCCCGTTGCAGCTCGCGATGGAGCTGCTTTATTTCCGACATTCGTGTCTTGGTGCGATAGCGCAGACCCATCACTCCGATGAGAGCTGTGATAATCGCTATTATCATCCACGCGTTTCGCTTGAAGAACTCAAGCGAGACAGCGCGTCCCTCGCGTAGGTCTTCGGTGTTTCGTCGCACCTGGTTGGTGACGGCCGACCCGAATCCCTTCTTCTTTTTCTTTTCTTCAGTTCCCTTTTTAGTTTTCTTAGCCATCCTATGTTGTTTTAGTCTTCAGTCTTCAGATTGCGGACAAGCCGCAGGGGTTTTAGTCTTCAGATATGTAAGCCGCGGCGCGGAGCTTTGCGCTTCGGCTGCGCGGGTTGCGTAGTGTCTCCTCTTCGTCGGCCGTGATGGGGGAGCGGGTGATGAGCCGCCAGTCGCATATCGGCTTTCCGAAGAAGTCCTTCTCTATCTTCCCCTCGGCATTGCCGGAGCGGAAGAAGTTTTTTACTAACCTGTCTTCCACTGAGTGATAGGTCAGGATTACGGCCCTTCCTCCTTCCTTAAGCATGGAGGGGGCCGAAGTGAGCAGAGTGGTGAGTGCATCCATCTCAGAGTTTACCGCTATGCGGAGAGCCTGAAACACCTGGGCCATCTCTTTCTTCTCCCCTTTTGGGTTTAGAGCGGGCCTTACGGCATCGGCAAGCTGAAAAGTGGTCTGTATGGATGCTTTCTCCCGGGCAGTGATGATAGCTTTCGCGGCCTTTGCCGGATCTTTGAGGTCGGCGTAGGTGCGGAAGAGCGATGTCAAATCCTTGACGTCGTAGCGCTCCAGGAGCTGGGCAGCCGTCAGCGGGGCTTTCTGGTTCATCCTCATGTCGAGTGGAGCGTCTGCGCGGAATGAAAAACCGCGTTCGGCATCGTCGAAATGATGGAATGATACTCCTAAGTCGGCCAAAATACCATCTACTCGCTCCACTCCATGATAGCGCAGGAAATTGTGCATGAAGCGGAAATTGCTTCTGACGAATGTAAACCGTGGGTCGTCCGGAGCGTTGGCGATGGCATCCACATCCTGGTCGAAGGCTATGAGGCGTCCGTCGGGACCGAGCCTTTCGAGTATGGCGCGGGAATGGCCGCCGCCGCCGAAAGTGGCGTCGACATAAATGCCGTCGGGCTTGATGTCAAGGCATTCAAGGGTCTGCGGAAGCAGCGCGGGTATGTGGTAGGCAGGCTCAGACATAGGGGTAAATTGTGAGTTGGTCATTATGAATGAAGCACTCGGATTCCAAATAATGAAATTCGAGCGTAAAATTACAAAAATTCTTCGAAATTTGCGAATGCAAACAGCAACAATTTGCATTTTTTTACAAAAAAACTTATTGACATGTGATTCAACTTTCGCCTTTTGATTGCTATAACGGAGGAATGACCGTGCACTACTCGGTATCATAAATCGCCTCTCCGAGGCTACTGAGCCTTTGGCCTCCCCCAGGCTGAAGCCTGGGGTTTCGTCACAATAACAGCTCTCCGAGCTGATTAGGATCCTCAAAATGGCCATTTAATATAATATTCTAATTAATAGTGGACAATTCTAATTAATAGTGGACAATGAGGAGTTTAATTATACTATATTGGAGACTACTGGCGTTAATAAATATATCGCTAACCTCTTATAATGTTAAGATAAGATTATGAAGCAAAAGATGACCCTTCTCCTCCTCTCCCTCCTCGCAGTTCTACCCCTCTATGCCGACGGGCTCTGGGGAGCAAGAGCCGCCTTGGATATCAATGTGCCAGGCAAATGGCATGTGGGCGACATGTCGCATAAAAACTATCACTCAGGACTCGGTTTTTCAGCAGGAGGAGTCTATACCCACTATTTCACCGACAATTTCTTTCTTGAGCCATCACTTTCCCTCTTTTATGATACTTATAAGGAAGAAATGATAATCGACTTTTCGAATGAGAGCGAGTCAGATCCTACGGTCTATAAGGTCGGATTGCGTCTGCCATTGGTAGTGGGCTATACGTTTGACTTCGACGCCTTCTCGCTCTCAGTCTTCATCGGTCCGGAACTCAACTATGCCTTTGCCGGAGGTTATCGTTTCCACAACAATCATCTGCAAGATGAGTATTTCGGAATATTTGGCAAAGACGCAGGTCATCAGCGTCACTTCACTTGCGCATGGAAGGCCGGCGTAGGATTCCCATTCTCCGACTGGCGTGTAGACTTGGAGACATCGCTTGGCTTGACCGACATGATCAAGGGACCTGCCTCCTGCAAGGAAAACCGCGTCTCCATATCCCTGCTCCGATATTTCTGAAAACTGCACAAAAATGTATATATGCGCTATTTATTAAATTTTGTTAACATTTGTCCCAAGTGGCAAAAGTTAACAAAATTTTGCTTATCTTTGTGGATGTAAACCAAGGCAAATGTTAATTTGCTACCTAAGATATCAAAAAACAATGGCAAAAATACAAGGAGCCGTCACCGTCAACAAGGAGCGGTGCAAAGGATGCAATCTATGCGTGGTCGCATGTCCGACCGACACACTATCGCTTCAGCCACTTGAAGTGAACGACCGAGGCTATCATTTCGCCTATATGTCAAATCCAGAGGCCTGCATCGGATGCTGCAGCTGTGCTCTCGTGTGTCCGGATGCCTGCATAGAGGTATATCGCGTCCGCCTCGATTAGTTAAAGGTTTATAGGTTTATGGGTTTATAAAGTTTATAAGGGTTTATAAAGTTTAAATGGTTTAGTCAAGTTATTTAAACTAAACAATTAAACTCCCTAAACTCAGCAATCTAAACCCCTTAAATAAACTAAACCACCTAAACCATCTAAACAATTTAAACGATTAAACTAATTAAACAACATATGGAAGAAGTAAGACTCATGAAGGGCAACGAGGCGATCGCCCATGCCGCCATCCGCTACGGATGCGATGGCTATTTCGGCTATCCCATCACCCCTCAGTCAGAAGTGCTTGAGACCCTTGAGGCTCTTATGCCTTGGGACACTACCGGAATGGTGGTGGTTCAGGCCGAATCGGAAGTCGCAGCCATCAATATGGTATATGGTGGAGCCGCTACCGGCAAGGCCGTAATGACCTCGTCGTCATCACCTGGTGTCAGCCTCAAGCAGGAGGGCATCTCTTATATTGCCGCTTCCTCACTGCCTGCGCTTATACTCAACGTAATGCGTGGCGGTCCGGGCCTCGGCACCATCCAGCCCTCGCAAGCCGATTATTTCCAGGCAGTCAAGGGTGGAGGACATGGCGACTATCATATGATAGTGCTTGCCCCCTCCACAGTGCAGGAAATGGCCGATTTCGTGGGGCTCGGTTTTGATTTGGCTTTCAAGTATCTCAATCCGTCCATGATTCTCGCCGACGGCATCGTAGGCCAGATGATGGAGAAGGTAGTGCTGCCGGAGCAGCGCCCGCGGCGCACCGACGCCGAGATACGCGAGCAGTGCCCATGGGCAGTGACCGGCCGTGAGGGTCGCCGCAAACGTAATGTGGTGACATCGCTCGAGCTCGAGTCTGACAAGATGGAGGTCATCAACAATCAGCTTCAGGAGAAATATCGCCAGATAGAGGCCAATGAGACCCGCTGGGAGGAAATCGACACTGAGGATGCCGACTATCTTATCATCTCTTTTGGTTCTGTAGCCCGTATCTCTACAAAAGCCAAGGAATTGGCAGCGGAAGAAGGATTGAAGGTAGGGGTGCTTCGCCCCATCACACTCTGGCCCTTCCCGGCCGAGGCTATCCGCAAGGCGGCAGAAGGAAAGAAGGGTATCTTGGTGGTTGAGCTCAATGCCGGCCAGATGATAGAAGACGTGCGTCTGGCAGTGCACGACTCACTCCCCGTGAAGCATTTCGGACGCATGGGTGGCATCATCCCAAGCCCCTCCGAGATTGTCAACGCTCTGAAAGAAAAATTAATAGAAGGAAAATAATCAAGGCTCCCGGGTCTAAATTTATCATTTATAATTAATAATTTATCATTGATAAAATGGAACTACAAGATATAATCCGTCCGGAAAACAAAGTCTATGCGGCTCCGGAGCTTCTTGATGAAGTCAACATGCACTATTGCCCCGGTTGCAGCCATGG
>VIDP01368314.1_pt1 | contig 12475 bp, 5 predicted proteins | sample 5025131 | NCBI WGS metagenome assembly VIDP01 (sample SAMN11853144, study PRJNA449069) | gut metagenome | isolation source: stool from male vole | host: Microtus ochrogaster | place: USA:Florida | collected 2017
CGTCCGCGTGGTGGCAACGACATCGTGGTGAATCCGCTCGGCCCCGTCGTCACCTGGAAATGGTTCTGTCTTTACTACGTGCCTTATCACGGACATGATGTCAGCATTATATGGGATGAAGACGGTTCGCGTTATCATCAGGGCACAGGCCTGACAGTGATGGTCGATGGCAAGATTGTCGGCAACCGTCCCGACCTTGGCCGGCTCGTGGTCAAGGATGCCCTCAAATGATTATCCGTAATCAGTAATATCCACTGTTAAGAATTACGTAATCAGCAATATCTTCTATTAAGAATGAAAACGAATATAATAAGTCGATTGCTGGCAATGGTGCTTGTCATCGGCGGTATTCTGCAGACCCATGGTATCGAGGTGTCACGACTCACGAGCGAGATGGCTGTCGACCCTCTGGCCTTACCTACCGCTTCACCGAGATTCGGATGGCAGATTCAAGGGTCCGGCGCTATGCAGACTGCCTATCAGCTTGAAGTATATACCGTCGGCAAGCAACGCAATATTGTCTGGGACTCGGGTAAAGTGTCATCAGACCGCAGCCAGCTGGTTGACTATTCCGGTCCGGCACTGAGTCCGCTCACTCCGTATTATTGGCGTGTGAAGGTATGGGATGCTTCAGGAAAGGAGTCTGCTTGGAGCCGGCCGGCACAATTTCGTGTTGCTCCCGCCAAGGACTTCCTGACAGGAGACTGGGTAGGTGCCGTGGACTACAACAAAGCCAACTTTCCCGACGGTCGCAACTACAGTTATCTGTCGTGGCGTGACTCTGTGGGTAAGGCACGTTGGGCGGCGGTGGATACTCTTGCCTACAGGAGCATCATGTTGCGCAAGACATTCGGGTTGAAGCGCGATATCGACTACGCCACCGTGTATGTGTGCGGTCTGGGACACTATGAGCTTGCCATCAACGGCAGGAAGGTGGGTGATGGAGAATTCACTCCGCTGTGGAGCGACTACGACCATACCGTCTATTATAATACTTTCGATGTTACCGACTACATACATGCGGGTGACAATGCCATAGGTGTGTTGCTCGGCAACGGATTCTACAATGTGGTCAAGGGTAACCGGTACAGCAAGCTGCAGATCGGATTCGGCCCGGAGACACTTTGGCTGAAGATGCTCGTACACTATACTGACGGCTCTCAGCAGATGGTGGCCACTGACGGATCCTGGAAGTACGACCTCAGCCCCATAACATTTCATTCGATGTATGGCGGCGAGGACTATGATGCGCGTCTGGAGCAGAAAGGGTGGGACACACCCGGATTCGATGCAAAGGGTTGGCGTAATGTAGTGGTGCAACGGGCGCCCAAGGGAAAACTTGAGCCGCAGATGGCTCCGCCCGTAAAGATTATGGAGCGCTATGGCGTGAAGAAAATCCACAAGCTCACTGCCGATGAGGTGTCCAAAGCGTCTGTATCGACAAAGCGCGAAGTCGATGCTTCGGCCATACTCCTCGACATGGGGCAGAATCTGTCCGGATTCCCCGAAATTACTGTGCGGGGTCATGCGGGCCAGAAGGTGACAATGGTAGTTGCCGAGGGACTGACACCTGAAAATGCCCCTGACCAGAAACAGACGGGTCGCCAGCATATCTATACTTATACACTCAGGGGTGACGGCTCCGAGACATGGCATCCCCGATTCTCGTATTATGGTTACCGATACATTATGGTAGAAGGCGCGGTGCTTGCCGGTCAGCCCAATCCTGACGGCTTGCCGGTGATAGATAATATTGAATCCTGCTTTGTGTATAACTCCGCTCCTGAGGTGAGCGAATTTTCATGTTCGAGCCCTGTTCTCACCGGCGCGCATCGCCTGATACGCAATGCCGAGAGAAGCAATATGCAGGCCGTGTTCACCGACTGCCCGCACAGGGAGAAACTCGGCTGGCTGGAGCAGGTGCATCTAAATGGTCCGAGTCTGTTGTACAATTACGACGTGGCGACACTTATGCCTAAGGTGATGCGCGATATCAGCGACTCGCAACGTGCCGACGGCATGGTGCCTACCACAGCACCCCAGTACATCGTGTTCGAGGGTAAGGGTATGGAGCCGTTTGCCGAATCGCCGGAATGGGCAGCTACCCTACTGGTTACTCCATGGCAATATTATGAGGTCTACGGTGACGACTGCCTCATACGTGAGTACTATCCTCAGATGAAAGCATACGTGGATTATCTCGGCACACGTGCCGAGGGCAATCTCATCGACTTCGGTCTGGGAGACTGGTATGACTACGGTGATTTCCGAGCCGGATTCTCACGTAACACTCCGGTTGGTCTGGTCGCCTCAGCACATTATTATCAGGATCTGGTGCTTCTTGCCGATGCTGCCCGTCTTGTCGGAAATGAAGCTGATGCTGACCAATACTCGGCAATTGCTGCCAAGGTGTGCGATGCCTTCAATGCAAAATATCTCGATAATGACAAGAACACCTACGGCACCGGTAGCCAGACATCTAATGCCCTTCCGCTCTACTTAGGTATGGTGCCCGATGACAGGCGCGAGGCGGTGCTCTCCTCACTTGTCGCTGACATAAAAGCTCACGGCGACCGGCTCACTACCGGTGATGTAGGCAACCGCTATCTGTTCAGGACTTTGGCTGACAACGGCCTTGACACGCTGATGGTGAAGATAAACGATCATTATGATGCTCCGGGCTACGGCTTCCAGCAGAAATTCGGAGCCACGACCCTCACCGAGCAATGGGATCCGCGTCAGGGGTCGTCATGGAATCACTTCATGATGGGGCAGCTTGACGAATGGCTGTTCCGTTCGCTCTTAGGCATACGGACTGATCCTGCACGGCCCGGTATGCAGCATTTCATCATCAAACCCTCATATGACTGCGGTCTTACAGGGGCAAGCGGGCGCACAGCCTCTCTCTACGGAGATATCGAGGTGGATTGGCAGATGCAGCCCGACAACTCGGTAATTCTCACTGTCGAAGTGCCCGGAAATACTACGGCCGATGTTTATCTGCCGGGAGAAGAAACTCCCCGTACCGTAGGATCCGGACGGCATGTGCTCACTTCATCTAAGTAAAAAACATTAAGTAGCAACTTGCGAAATGAAACATAAATCTATCATAGCTTCCGTGATGCTGTCGCTGTCAGTAATGCCGGCGATCGCACAGAACACTTTTGAAGGCCAATACACACGTCCGCTGGGCGAGGTGCTCGATGAGATCGGTACCCGGTTTGGCGTAAGAATCAAATATAACGTGGATACTACAGGCCTGAAGCTCGCATATGCCGATTCACGCATCAGACCTTACTCGGTAGAGGAGTCTCTGGACAACGTGCTGAAGCCTTTCGACTTCAAGTATGTGAAAAACGGCGACAAGACATACAAAATAAAGAACTACGAAGCACCCCGTCGCACCGATGCAGACGGTGTGAAAATGATAGCGTGGCTCAACAGCCTCTATTCCGACAGACCACAATGGGAAGCGCGCCGCGACACATTGAGCACCGAGGTACGCCAACGTCTGACCATTGATGATTATCTGGCAAAAAGGGTAGAGGCTAAACCGGTGTTCACTAAAAAGCGCAAATTCGACGGCTACTCTGTTAGCAACTTCTACCTTGAGACACTGCCCGGCCTCTATGTATGCGGATCTGTCTATGAACCCAATACCAAGGGCTCCCACCCGCTGATCATATGCCCCAACGGCCATTTTGCCGAAGGCAGATACAACGTGGCTCAGCAGCAGAGGCTCGCCACCCTCGCCCGCATGGGCGCGATATGTGTCGACTATGATCTCTACGGCTGGGGTGAGTCGGCCGATCAGGTAGGTGCGGAGGCTCACCAGACAGCCCGGGCACATGTAATCCAGGCCATGAACGGCATTTCGATTCTCGACTTTATGATTGACCGCAAGGATGTGGATAAGAATAGGGTAGGGGTCAACGGCGGCTCAGGCGGTGGCACACAGACAGTATTGCTCTCGCTTCTTGACCCGCGGTACACCGCCGCTTGCCCTGTAGTGAGCCTTGCCTCGCATTTCGACGGCGGATGTCCGTGCGAGAGCGGTATGCCCATACAGTATGCGGCCGGCGGCACGTGCAATCCCGAGCTGGCGGCAGCTTTTGCCCCCCGGCCCATGCGTATCGTCAGCGACGGTAAGGACTGGACATCGACCGTGCCCACACTTGAATATCCCTATCTGCAGCGTATCTACGGATTCTATGGCGCAACAGACAAGGTGAGCAACGTACACCTGCCCGACGAGGGCCATGATTTCGGGCCTAACAAGCGCAATGCCGTATATGATTTCTTCGCTGAGGTATTCGACCTCGATTCATCAAAGATTGACGAATCAAAGGTGACGATAGAGACAGCCGAGGCGCTGAAAGCATATCCGCCGACAGGCGCTGAATAAACCGGTACAGGCTGACTACGGGGCCTGTGATCATGCCTTGATGCGCCGTCTGATATGTCTAAATCATAACAATGACATTACAAACACGCCACATTGATTTGTGACGTGTTTTTTTGAATTGTGAAACAATAAATTTAACACTAATTTGTTTTGGTATAGGAATAATATTATTAAATTTGCAAAATAGTTATGGATTTTCGCTAATAATTACAAAGATCCGTAAGTGGAGAAATAGATAAATCGAGATAACGGCACAACCTTGAATCTTACCTTGATGAGAAGGCTTTTTATTGCAGGCATGTTGACGATGGCGGTCTGTGTATGTCCGGTTTTGGCCGATGGCATGCATGGACAGGTATGTACGTGTGACAAACATGATGGTTGGGACAAGACTCAGCGCTATAAGATAGCAGCGTGTGACTGGATGATGCTCAAGCGTCAGAAACTCGGTGAGTTTGCCCTCACGAAGGAAATCGGGGGAGATGGAGTGGAGATGGATGTCGGCGGTCTGGGCACACGTGACACCTTTGATAACAAATTCCATCACCGTCACTTCCGCGAGCTTTTCCGCCGTACGGCTGATTCATTGCATGTAGAGGTGCCTTCGGTAGCCATGTCAGGATTCTACGGACAGTCGTTCCTGACACACCACAATTACAAAGCCCTTGTCGAGGACTGTCTGTCGACGATGCGTGCCATGGACAGCAAAGTGGCATTCCTGCCGCTTGGAGGAATCAAGGAAGACTGGACTGTGCCCGGGCCTGCTCATGATGAGCTGGTAAAGCGACTGCATGTGGCCGGCGTGATGGCCGAAGCCGACGGAGCTGTCATAGGTATCCGCTCGCCTCTCGATGCCGATGGCAACATACGTCTGCTCGATGAGATCAATTCTCCCGGTATCAGGATTTACTATTCGGTGCAGACAGCGATAGAGAACGGCCGTGACATCGCAGCCGAGCTCCGCACCTTGGGTGCTGACCGTGTGTGCCAGATACACATCTCCAACACCGACGGATACACACTTGAGCATGACCCGGCGGTGGACGTGCCAGCCATCAAGAGCGCCCTCGATGACATGGGCTGGAGCGGATGGCTCGTGGTGGAGCGCTCACGTGACAAAGACGACGTGCGCAACGTCAAGGGCAACTATGGAAACAACATACGTTATCTCAAGAAGATATTTCAGCAATAAATGCTATGACCGACACCTGTTTATTTCGAATCCTACAACTTAAAAATCATTATCAATTCATTAACTCTTTAACTAAAAACAATCACAACTAACTTCCGTAAAAATCTAAATCAATAATCTAATCCAGCAAAATAAATTATTTAACAAAATCATATCATGAATATCAGATTCACAAAAACATGCAGTGCGTCACTGCTCGTGCTTCTTGCAGCATCGTGTGCCTCAGACGGCTTCGATGACAAGGAGAAATTCTCGGCTGGCGTCTCGAATGTTCAGTTGGAGTCGCCGGAAATTACTGCCGACTGCTTCTCTACGCTGACTAATCCTGACGGCTCGGAGTCTGTAAAGTTCTCATGGCCCCTGGTCATGGGAGCCGGCGGCTACCTTTGCTCCGTGAAGGTGGTCGATGATCCCGCCAATCCCGAGTATCTTGTCACCGACAGCGTGGTCGACGGTACCACACTGACCTTCGAGCGCAGGGAAGACACCAATTATGAGGTGTCGGTAAAAACTCTCGGCAATGAGAAATACAACAACAAAGAGGCTCAGAATGCCACATCTTTTGCATACTCCACCATGCTTCCCGCCATCAAGATACCTGCCGGCGTGGAGCTCTCGTCATGGATGGCCCAGAATCTTGTGCCGAGTGACGGCGAGCAGGGGTTCGAGCTTGAGGCCGGTGTTACCTACAAACTTGAGGGCACTCTTGATTTCGGCCTGAACAAAGTCACCTTCCGTGGCAACAAGGCTCATCGCCCGATCGTGGAGGTAGGTGAGAACGGCTGTATCACCACACAGGCCGGCATGAAGGTGAAATTCATCAATTTCGACTGCACCAAGTCAAAGCTCAAGGGTCTGCTCGTGCTCAGCAATCAGCCCGAAGGTGTTTTGCTTAACAAAAACTATCCCACCGTGTATGTCAATGCCGGCAACGACTGCTACATCATCGAGGATCCCATCTCGTTTCAGGATGTCAACGTAAAGAATATGCCAAAGGGCCTGCTCTTCGGCAATGACACACCCTGGGCGCTGACAGATTTCAGAATCGACAATTGCATCTTCCAGCTTGACAACGCCACAGGCGACGGCTTCATCAACCTCTATGGCAGCGGCGCCGGCCTTATCAAGAACATGGTGTGGAGCAACAGCACATTCTATAACCTCGCCGAGAACAACACCGGTTACTTCATCAGATACGCCAACGCCTCAAACGCTCAGCCGCGTAAGATCTACGGTGAGGCCCTCAATTCATCGAGCCACACCATCACCCACTGCACTTTCGTGCGTACATTCACAGCCAAGGACTTCGGTAACAACATCCTCAACAACGCAGTCTTCACCCAGAAGGTCGACCACTGCATCTTCTACGATGTATTCCGTCTGTATCAGTATCTGCAGAACAACAACAAGAAGACCACAGAATTCAATACCATGTTCTGCGACCTCACCGAGCCTCAGAGCAATGACCTCGGTGGCCGCAAGGACTCACAGGGCAATCCTTTCGTGACGGAAGACAATCCCCAGTTTGCCGGTCAGTTTATGCAGGAGCTTGATCTCACCAAAGACAACGGCGGCATCAATCTGCGCCCGACATCATCATACACAGTGGAAAACCAGATCGGCGACCTCCGCTGGTTTGAACAACAATAATACCATAAACCAATTATTATCGCAATGAAACACAATATATTGAAAATATGTTTCTTGTTGGTGGCAGTCTTTGTAGGATTCGCGGCCTCAGCCGAGGATATCCTGTTTCAGGGCACTGTGGTCGACGCTGAAGACGAGCCTCTGATGGGCGCTGCCGTAAAGGTCACAGGCACCAACATAAGCACCTTGACCGATTTTGACGGTAACTTCACCATCAAGGTGCCGGAGGGCAAGACAGTAGAGATCAGCTATATCGGCTTCACTCCTGTCGTAATCAAGGACTTCTCCCAGAAGACTATCGTGATGCAGGAGAATGCCGAGTCACTCAACGAGGTAGTGGTCGTAGGTTACGGCACACAGAAGAAGGCTCACCTCACAGGTGCCATCTCCACCGTCAACATGGATGATGTGCAGGATCTGGCCAACGGCAATCTCGCCAGCTCGCTCAGCGGTCTGGTCAACGGTCTGGCCGTGAGCGGCGGTGATGCCCGTCCCGGCGAACGCGCCACCATGTCGATCCGTAGCCCCGGTAGCCTCACCGCTCTCGGCGGTATGGATCAGGAGCCTCTTTTCGTCATCGACGGATTCATCTATCCCAACGATGTGCGCGTAAGCAACGATGCACATGCCAATCCCGGTGCCGAGGCCTTCAATAACCTCGACCCCTCTGAAATCGAGAGCATCTCCGTGCTCAAGGATGCCGCGGCTGCCGTATACGGATCACGTGCGGCCAACGGTGTTATCCTCGTCACCACCAAGCGTGGTAAGGAAGGCGAGCCTGTGATATCATACAGCGGTACATTCGGTTGGACCGACGAGGTATCACGTCCCAAGATGCTCAGCGCCTACGATTACGGCCGTCTCTACAACGCAATCAAGGCAGCCGACCCCACCAACACCACTCTCAACCCCCTCACAGGTCTCTTCCAGGCCGATGAGCTTCAGGCAATGCGCTATCTCAACTACGACCTGCTTGACAAATACTGGAGCAGCGGTTTCACACAGAAGCATAGCGTAGGTGTGAGCGGCGCCACTGGCAAAGCCAACTATTTCGCCAATATCTCATACTTCGATCAGGACGGTAATCTCGGCAAGCTCGACTACAACCGCTGGAACTACCGTGCAGGTGTGGACGTGACCCTCAAAAAGTGGATCAAGGCATCTATCCAGGTTTCCGGTGACTATGGCAAGAACAGAAAGCCTATGCTCAAGGCCGGCGGTAGTAACGCCGAGAAAGATTACAACCTGCTGCTCACCCATCCCCGTTACATCCCCGAGAGCGTCAACGGCTATGACATCACCCCTTACGGACCTACCAACAACCGTGTACAGGCAGAGCAGGATTACTCATTCTCAGTAATCCAGAACTCAGGTGACTATCAGGAGACCAGCTCAAACACATTCAACCTCAATACCTCTGTCGACTACGACTTCGGCTGGAGCAACATCCTCAAGGGTCTGCGTCTGCGCTTTGCCTACGCAAAGAATATCTCAAACACCGACTACAACGGATACGGCTCTGAATACAATATCTATTACATGGGCCAGCGTGCAGGTAGCGGCTCTCACCTCTACACACCCATCCCAGGTCAGGAGGCCGAGTACGAGGCTCTGATGACACCGGGCAACTTCCTGCTTGCCAACAACGGTGCTCCCGTGTCCAACGGCTACTTCTCAGAGCGCACCATGACAAAGTCTGACAACTATCAGATGAACTTCACAGTCAACTACAACCGTGAATTCGGCCCCCACACAATCGGCGCCCTCTTCTCGATAGAGAAATCAGAATTCTGGAGTGAGTTCGTGACAGGTTCAGTAACCGAGCCCTACGACTTCGGTCTCCACCAGTCAAGCCAGGCATCGGGCTCGGTAGGTACCAACTTCAGCCGCGCCGAGTCAGGTACACTCTCTTACATCGGACGTATCAACTACGCCTTCAGTGACAAGTATCTACTTGAGTTCCTTATCCGCTCTGACGCGTCCACCAAGTTCGCTCCCGAGAATTACTGGGGCACATTCCCCTCGGTATCTGCCGGTTGGGTAGTGACACAGGAAGACTGGTTCCGCAACGCTGTCAATTGGATCGACTACCTCAAGATCCGTGCGTCATACGGTATCACAGGTCGTGACAACACCGATGCATGGGCATGGCTCCAGACCTACAGCACAGCCAAGGACAAAGGTCCGATCTTCGGTCTCGGTGACAATGTGGCCGCAGGCTCGATGATCACACTCAACAACACACAGGCCGCCATAAACCGCGACGCCCACTGGGACAAGAGCTACAAGACCAATGTCGGTATCGACTTCAACGTGCTCCACAGCCGTCTCGCCTTCAATCTCGACGGTTACTACAACCGCGATCGCGATATGCTTATCAAATATTCAGCATCAGTGCCGGGCACAGTAGGTACACCCTCCGCCAAGATGAACATAGGTAAGCTGGACAGCTGGGGCGCCGAGCTCTCTGTTACATGGCGTGACAACGTAAGCAAGGACTTCAGCTACCGTGTAGGGCTCAACACTGGCTATTCTGACAACAAGCTCCTCTTCATGGACTGGCCCACCAACGAGCTCTACATGAATTACCGTTACGGTCACCGTATGGATCTCGGCACATGGGGTCTGCATTGCCTCGGTATGTTCCGCAGCTTCCAGGAGATCGAAGAGTACTTCGCCAAGAACAACATCGTATCATACTTAGGTATGAGCAAAGACCAGGTGCGTCCCGGTATGCTTATATACAAGGATGTGCGCGGAGCCGAGCAGCCCGACGGTACATACGCAGGTCCTGACGGTATCGTCAGCGCTGACAACGATAAGGTATGTCTCTCCAACCGCTCGAATCCTTATCACATCACCCTCAACCTCAACGCCAAGTGGCGTGACTTCTCGGTTACCGCACAGATCGGAGCCAATTGGGGTGGATACAGCTTCGTGCCCAGCCAGGCCCGCAAGATCGGCAGCAATATCGAGTATAAGAGCGTTCCGTCGTTCTGGAATCCCGACAACATGTTTGTATATCAAGATATCTTCGATGCAGCCGGTAACTTGGTGATGGCAGAAAACCGCAACGGCTGGTATCCTAACCTCGCATACGACTCTGTCAACGGCATCGACTCATCATTCTGGCGCATCAGCGGCACACGCGTGCAGCTCAACCGTCTCACCCTCGCTTACTCACTGCCACAGGCTCTCGTTAAGCGCGTCGGTATCAACAAGTGTACATTCAATGTTACCGGTCAGAACCTGCTCAGCTTCTACAATCCTTATCCCGATCATTTCATGGATCCCATGGCCGGCAACTACGGCGCATATCCCAATCTGAGAAAGATCACACTCGGTGTCAACCTTTCATTCTAAAACGATACAAATATGAAATTCAAATATATCACCCTCGCAGTGCTTGCCTCCATGGCCATGGCTTCGTGTAGCGATGACTTCCTGGAGGACAAGAAAAACTATGACTCAGTCAACGAGGAAGCCTATAACCACTACAACGGTGCGTCAGGCCGTCTTGACCAGATCTATGCCGTCTGTCTGCCTGATGTCAATTCATCGCCTTACGCATATCGCAATGTGAGCACCGGTTCAGCCGATGATTACTCAAAAGCTACCGAGGAATACAGCGGATTCAGCCTCTTCGTTGACCCGCAGGCTCCTCTGTCATCACAGAGCGGTAACAATCCCGTGCCCGATTTCTTCTACGGCACAAACAAGTTTGATACGTCAGCCTACGGCCGTATCCGCAATATCAACGACGTGATACGCGGTATCACCAACAGCTCGCTCACCGAAGAGCAGAAAAATGAGCTGCTCGGTCAGGCCTACTTCTTCCGTGCATGGTGCTATTATCAGCTCGTGAAGTGGTTTGGCGGTGTGCCTCTGGTAAAGGAAGTGCTCGATCCCGTAGAGTCATCGTTTACTCCGCGTTCCACCACCAAGGAGGCCATCGAATTTATCTGTGAGGACCTTGACAAGGCTGCCGAGATGCTCGCACCTTTCACCACCCACGGCGGATGGAGTGATTCAGGCAAGTACGGTCGAGTGACCACCGCCTCAGCTCTCGCTCTCAAGGGTCGTGTGCTTGTGCTCTGGGCAAGTCCTCTCTTCAACCGCAGCAATGATCCCGACCGTTGGAAGAACGCATACGAGACTATCAAGGCCTCTATCCCCGTGATCAACTCATGCGGCAACTACCTCGCTTATGACGGCAACCCCGGTATCAACGCCTCAAACTGGGCCCGCATGTTCAATGAAGAGAACAACCCCGAGTTCGTGTTCGGCACACTCTACAACAACCGTTCGGATGCTACCTCAGCCGCCGACTACACCAAGAATAACGGCTGGGAACACGGCATCCGTCCGTCCAACGCTCTCGGCGGCGGCGGTAAGGCTCCTTCGGCCATGATGGTTGATCTTTTCCCGATGAAAGACGGTCGCAAGCCCGCAAGCTGCGCCACTTACTACAAGCTCGACGCATCGGCAAGCACATACAATGCCGACCTCCCCTTCATCGACCGTGACCCGCGTTTCTACCGCACATTTGCCTTCCCCGGCGTGCGTTGGACATTTGACGGCGATCCCACAAGCGACCTCAACCACAACAAATACAAGGGCAATGCTTACGAGCTCTGGAACTACGTATGGTATGCCAAGGCCGAGGACCGCGACAATATCGAGAGCAGCAACAAGTACGGTCCCGACGGCCTCATGGCCAACGCCAAGGGTATGTATGTACGTAAGCGCACAGATGATCTGGATCTCAACGGCTCACCGCGCTACGCTTACATGACAGCCGACGGATTCAAACACTCAGCAGCTCCCTACATGGAAATCCGTTATGCCGAGGTGCTCCTCAACTACGCCGAGGCAGCCTGCGGCGCCGGTCACATGGCCGAGGCAGTAGAGCAGCTCGTCAAGATTCGTCAGCGTGTGGGTTACACCGGTGACTGCGGTCTGCAGGCCGGTCTCAGCGGCGACCAGGCTGCATGTATGTCAGCCATCCTCTACGAGCGTCAGATCGAGCTCGCTTACGAGGGCAAGCGCTTTGACGACATGCGCCGCTGGATGCTCTTCGACGGCGGTACGGGTACAGTATCCGGTGCGCCGGCTACATGGAAGCTCACCGGCTGGGACGGCAATACATGCCTCTGGCTGGGTGTGGCTCCGCTCAACGGTCAGCGGCGCGAGAACCTTGAGTTCCGCGTGAAGAGCACCCACAACAA
>VIDP01089305.1_pt1 | contig 12396 bp, 7 predicted proteins | sample 5025131 | NCBI WGS metagenome assembly VIDP01 (sample SAMN11853144, study PRJNA449069) | gut metagenome | isolation source: stool from male vole | host: Microtus ochrogaster | place: USA:Florida | collected 2017
AGGGCGGCGAGGGGCTTGACGGTAACTTTGACCGCGTTGGCCTTGACGGGCGAGAATTTGAGGGTGTGGGTTGAGATTTTCTGCACATGCTCGGCGGGCTGCTCGGGGGTGAGGGTAGCCACTGTCTGCCACTTGTTGTCGGCGCCGAGAGCCTCTACCTCAATGGTTTCGGCATCCATAACCCAGTCGCCGGTCACCACACAGGTGCGGAGGCTCACCTCGGTGAGTTCCTCGGTTTCGGGGAGGGTGATGGTGGCGACCATGGGCACGGAGATGAAGCCGAGCCAAGCGCCGTCGTTATACTGACGCGAGCCGTAGCGCGAGTCGGTGAGGGTTGAGGGGCCGTGGCCTGCGAAGCGGGGATGAGTGGGATATTTGAGCTCGACGGGGAGGAAAGTCGATTTGGTCACTGTCATCGAGTCGGTATAGTCGTTGCGGCCGTCGATGCCGGTGGTGGCATAGATCACGGCGGAGCGGTCGATGGTCACGGGGCCTTCATAGGGCTTGTATTCGCCATCCTTGCCGGTGGTGGAATATTTGAGGGGCACATTGTCGGGGGTGAAGAGGGTGAGGGTCACCTTGCGGGCGGCAGAGTCGGTAGAGAGGGTGCCGTCAACGCCCCACACATGCTTGGCATAGTTGTAGTTGTTGTTGCGGTAGTGGGCCGAGAGGCGGTCAACGCGGGTGAGGAAGTCATTATAGGTGGCGTTGTCGGTCTTGCCCCAGCCGGTTTCGGCGAGAGCGGCCATGCGGGGCAGCTCCATATATTCCACCTGCGAATAGGTGGGGATATACTCGGTCCAGAGGTTGGCCTGCACGCCTACGATTTTCTTCTCTTCGGCGGGGGTGAGACCCTTGGGCACGGGATAGTATTCATATACCTTTCTTACGGGCAGGTAGCCGCCGATAGCCATAGGCTCGTTTTCAACATCGGCGCTCTGATAGTAGTCGAAATACATGTGTGAGGTGGGACTCATCACTACCTGGTGACCCTTGCGGGCAGCTTCAACGCCGGCGTTCTCACCGGTCCAGGCATGGATGGTGGCGGTGGTGTCGACGCCACCTTCGAGAATTTCGTTCCAGCCGATGGTGTGGCGGCCGTGGCTGCGTATCACACTGTCGGCAAACATGATGACATGGCTCTGGAGGCGCATTTCAGCCGAGGCGTGGTCGTCGGACTTGAGACCCAGCTCGGTGATTTTTGCCTGACACTTCTCGCAGTTTTCCCAGCGCACCTTGGGGCACTCGTCGCCACCAACATGAATGTAGGGCGATTCGGGGAACATCTCCATGAGCTTGGTGAGTATCTCGTCGATAAACTCATAGGTCTTGGGGTTGCCGGCGCAGAGCACATCGTCGCTCACACCCCACATGCTCCACACCTCGTAGGGGCCGCCGGTGCAGCCCAGCTCGGGATAGGTGGAGAGGGCGGCGAGCATGTGGCCGGGGAGGTCGACTTCGGGCACGATTTCAATGCCGAGCTTTTTGGCGTGTTCTCTCACGCGCACGATATCCTCGGCGGTGTAGCTGCCGGAGTAGGGCTGACCGTCATATTCGCCGGAGTTGTGGCCGATGACGGTCTCCTTGCGGTAGGCACCCTTTTCGATGAGCTCGGGGCGGCCTTCGATGGGAAGTCTCCAGCCCTGGTCGTCGGTGAGATGCCAGTGAAAGCGGTTGAGGTTGTGGAGAGCCATCATGTCGAGGAATTTTATCACCGAGTCGGCGGGGAAGAAATGGCGGCTTACATCGAACATGGCGCCGCGGTGGCCGAACTCGGGTTGGTCGGTGATGGTGACGGCGGCAAACTCAACATTGCCCGACTTGACGGGGGCGATGGATTTTCTGAGAGTCTGCACTCCGCGCAGGGTTGCTTCGGGGGTCACGCCGTCAATCACGATCTGTGAGGGGGTGACGGTGATGGTATAGGCTTCAGAGGCGGGGTCGTTGTGGGCAAATTCGCCGTTGGAGGTCTTGAGCACAATGGCCGAAGCGGCATTGTCGGCCGAGTCGCTAATCTTGGTCTTGATGCCGGTGGCCTGGCTGATGTAGCCGCTCAGGAGGTCGGCGGCATCGTTGAGACTCTCGTCCTGGGCCACGATAACGGTTGAGCCGCTCAATACAAACGGAGCTTCATTGCTCTGATACTCAATAGACTTAGGCAGCGGCACGACATTATAGTCGGCTACCTGTGAAGAGGTCGGAGTGCAGCCACAGGCCAACGCTGCCAGACCCACCATTGCAAAAAACGCGGAAATCTTCATTTCTCTCTGCTGATAAGTAAAAATAATAAAAATTACCGAGGGATATGACTGCTTGAATCCAAACCCTCACAACTTAGCGGCAAAGATAATCAAAATTACCGTTATTTCCCAACGCGAGGCGATAATCTGCGCGCGGAAATTTGTGTGGCGGAGGGGGTTATTGGTTTTGCTGACGGTTTTTGGGGGGTCGGCCCGAGTTGTTGCGGTTGCGGTGACGGTTGCGGTTGGGCTTTGAGGGGCCGTCGGCGCCCTTGCGGCGGTCGTTGCCGGGGTTGCCGTTATTGGCGTTATTGCCGGGGTTGCTGTTGCCGTTGCCGGCCGGCTTGCCGCCGTTGCGGTTGTTGCTGCCGTTGCGGCGGCGGTTGCCCTGACCTTTGCCCTGAGGGCGGCGCGATTTCTTGTCGGGGTTATATTGGGGAGCCTCGCCGAGAGCGTCGGGCACCGGCTCTTTTCTCACCTCATAGCCGAGAAATTTCTCTATCGTGCCGAATTTCTGCTGCTCGCGGGGGCTGATGAATGTCACTGCCTTGCCGCCGGCTCCGGCGCGGGCGGTGCGGCCTATGCGGTGAACATACTCCTCGCTCTCGCGGGGCACGTCATAGTTGACCACCAGGGCTATATCGTCGATGTCGATGCCTCGGGCAAGGATGTCGGTGGCCACGAGCACATCGAGGCGGTTGGCGCGGAAGGCGAGCATCACGTCGTCGCGCTGCTGCTGGTCGAGGTCGCTGTGTATTTCGGCGGCCTTGACTCCCTGACGTCTCAGCGCGCGGGTCACCTCCTTGACATTGAGCTTGGAGGAGGCAAAGACTATCACGCGGTTGGAGGCCACATTGCTGAACAGGTGGGTGAGGAGGCCGAGCTTCTGCGGCTCATAGCACACATAGGCGCTCTGGTCGATCTTCTCGGTGGGGCGGCTCACGGCTATCTTCACCTCGGCGGGATTGCGGAGAATGGCTTTGGCCAGCTGCTGGATGCGGGGCGGCATGGTGGCCGAAAACATCAGGGTCTGCCGCTCGGCGGGGAGCTTTGAGGCTATCTGCATTATGTCGTCATAGAAGCCCATGTCGAGCATACGGTCGGCCTCGTCGAGAATAAAATATTTCACCTTCGAGAGGTCGACATAGCCCATCTGCATGTGGGCGAGCAATCGGCCGGGAGTTGCTATCACCACGTCGGCGCCTTTTTTCAGGGCGCGCTCCTGCTGGCCGAAGGTGCGGCCGTCGGTGCCACCGTAGATGGCTATCGAGGTGAGGGGCAGGTAGTAGGCAAATCCCTCCATCTGGCGGTCGATCTGCTGGGCGAGTTCGCGCGTGGGGGCCATCACGATACAGTTAACGCTATCTTCGGGCTGCGGCATGCGGTAAAGCCGGTCGATCACCGGCAGAAGATAGGCGGCTGTCTTGCCGGTGCCGGTCTGGGCCACGGCTATAAGGTCACGGCCATTGAGCACATAGGGAATCGATTGTTCCTGAATGGGAGTGCATGTTGAGAACTGCATCTCGTCCAGGGCGTCAAGAATATCATCGCTCAGGTCTAACTCGTCGAAATACATATAGGGAAATAGGGGGTGGGTGAATCGATATGAGAGGAAATTATGATGCAAAGTTACACAATTGCGGGCAAAATCCCCAATATCATGGCCAGCAGAGAGGCCAAACCGCGGCGAGAGGATATAAAAATAGGAGGGAAAATGTTGGCGTCAACATTTTCCCTCCCGAAAATCTATGAGATAGCGGGGTTAAGATTAACCGTTAACTTTCTTCATGTGAGCGATGAGATCGAGCACCTTGTTTGAGTAGCCGATTTCGTTGTCATACCAGCTAACAACCTTAACGAAGGTGGGAGTGAGCTGGATGCCGGCTTTGGCGTCGAAGATAGAGGTGAGGGGGCAGCCGAGGAAGTCGCTTGAAACAACGGCGTCTTCGGTGTAGCCGAGGATACCTTTGAGTTCGCCTTCAGAAGCTTCCTTCATGGCAGCGCAGATTTCCTCATAGGTAGCGGGCTTGGCGAGGTTGACGGTGAGGTCAACAACAGAAACGTCGAGGGTGGGAACACGCATCGACATGCCGGTGAGCTTGCCGTTGAGTTCGGGAATAACTTTACCTACAGCCTTTGCAGCGCCGGTTGATGAGGGGATGATGTTGCCTGAAGCGGCACGGCCACCACGCCAGTCTTTCATTGAAGGACCGTCAACGGTCTTCTGAGTAGCGGTGGTTGAGTGAACGGTGGTCATGAGGCCTTCAACAACGCCAAACTTGTCGTTGAGCACCTTGGTGATAGGAGCGAGACAGTTGGTGGTGCAAGAAGCGTTTGAAACAAACTGAGTGCCCTTGACATACTTGTCCTGGTTAACACCGCAAACAAACATGGGGGTGTCGTCTTTAGAGGGAGCTGACATAACCACATATTTGGCGCCGGCTTCGATGTGAGCCTGAGCTTTTTCTTTGGTGAGGAAGAGACCGGTTGATTCAACAACATATTCGGCACCTACTTCGCCCCAGCCGATTTCAGCGGGGTTCTTGCAAGCGGTTACGCGGATGGGCTTGCCATTGACAATGAGAAGGCTCTTTTCCATGTCATAGTCCACAGTGCCGTCAAAACGACCGTGCATTGTGTCATATTTGAGCATGTAGGCCATGTAGTCTACGGGAAGGAGGTCATTGATAGCTACTACCTCGATGTCGTCGCGCTTTGTGGAGGCACGGAACACGAAACGACCGATACGGCCAAAACCGTTAATACCTATTTTTGTCATAGTTTTGTTATTGTAAATTATTTGGGTTATGAAATTCCGTTTTTGGTGTGTGCGTCGTCAGCGCCCTCCGGCCTCTCCGACGGCATGGCACAGAGTGCCACACAATGCACAACTGCAAAGTTACAACTTTTTTTATCACATAACACCCTTTTTCAACCATTTTTTTGACCGATATGATTTTTATGCTTATTTTTTGGCATGGCGTCAAAACAATTTCGGCCATTGCCGTGTTGATATGGTCAGAGTAACAACTAAAATCCATCATATTATGTCAAAACTGTTAACTGAATTCAAGGAATTTGCCATGCGCGGCAATGTTGTCGATATGGCAGTCGGTGTAGTTGTCGGCGGTGCGTTCGGCAAGATTGTAACCTCGCTTGTCAACGATATCATCATGCCCGGTATAGGTGTGCTTACCGGTGGTCTCAATTTCTCGGAATATAAATATGTAATCAAAGATGCTGTGATCGACGGCGCTACCTCCGAGGTCATTACTCCCGAAGTGGCTCTCACATGGGGCGCTTTCGTGCAGACCATCGTTGACTTTATCATCATAGCTTTCTGTATCTTCCTTGCCATCAAGGTGATGAACAATCTCCGCAAGAAAGAGGAAGCTGCTCCCGAGCCCGAACCCGCTCCCGCCGAGCCCTCAGATGAAGTGAAACTCCTCACCGAGATCCGCGATCTCCTCAACAAAGACTCCAAATAATCCCTTCCCCCACTGATAAACAACACAGGGCATATCCGCCACCCCGGCCGATATGCCCTCGCTGTTTCCCCCTCAGAGTTCTCAGAGCCCTCAGAGCCCTCTGAAATTTGTTTTTGCCACAAAAATTACATAAATTTGTGGCAAAGGCTCAGAGAGCTCAGAGAACTCAGAGTCCTCAGAGAGCTCAGAGAACTCAGAGGACTCTGAAAAATTGAAAAGACTATGGCTAAGAAATATACACCTGAAAATATCACGGAGCTTGAGCGTGATGATGTGTTTGTGTTTGGCAGCAACCTTCAGGGTGTCCATGCCGGAGGAGCCGCGCGTGTGGCCTATAAGAAGTTTGGCGCCGTGATGGGTCAGGGCGAGGGCTTCATGGGTCAGAGCTACGCTATCCCTACCATGCAGGGGGGAGTGGAGACTATCAAGCCCTACGTTGACCGGTTTATCGAGTTTGCGCGCGAATGTGACCAAAACACCTTTTATGTCACCCGCATAGGGTGTGGCATAGCGGGGTTTAAGGACGAGGAGATAGCGCCTCTCTTTGACGAGGCATACGACCTCTATAATGTGCGCTTGCCCAAATCCTTCTCCGACATCATAGAGCGCCGCCGCGCCGAGAAAAAATGATTGCGGCGGCATAAGAATAGCAGAGGGTGGCCCGGGAGTGGGGCCACCCTCTGCTTTAGGGGGGATGGGGCGGGGGAGGTTACTCAAACTCGCGGGGGATGGCCACGATCTTGAGGTTGCTGCCGCGCACGAAGTCGATAACGGCGTCGCGAACTTTCGACTGAGGCACGTCGGCCTCAATGCGCTTGAGGGCGTTGAACACCGAGGTGCCGCTCTGATAGATGTGGCGGTAGACTTTGGCCACGTCGTCGATTTCCTCGTCGGAGAAACGGCCCTTTCTGAGCACCACGGCGTTGACGCCGAAATAAACGGCGGGGTTGTGGGCCATGATGACATAGGGGGGCACGTTGCCCGAGATGCGGCAGCCGCCTTTGATGAGTGTCCAGGGGCCGAGACGGCTTCCCTCGTGGAGAATCACGCCCGACGAGAGGATTGAACATTCACCCACGGTGGTGTTGCCGGCGAGGGTGGCGCGGTTGCCTATCACACAGTGGTCGGCGATGTTGGCGTCGTGGCCGATATGTGAGTCGGCCATGATGAAGGTGCCGTTGCCGATCACGGTGGCTTCACCTTCGCGGATGCTGCGGTTGATGAGCACCTTTTCGCGGATGGTGTTATCATTGCCTATGATGCAGTAGGTTTTTTCACCTTTCCATCTGAAATCCTGAGGATTGGCGCCGATAATGCTGCCGGTGTAGATTTTGTTGCCTGAACCCATGCGGGTGCCACTGATTATGCTCACATAGGGCATAATCTCGCAGTTGTCGCCAATTTCAACATCGGCATCAATATATGCAAAGGGGTGAACGGTGACGTTCTGACCCAGTTTGGCCGAGGGGTCGACGTAAGCAAGGGGGCTAATCATAGATATTTAGGGTTTAAGGTTAATAAGAATTTATCGGCCTCCGCCAAGACTCTGATAGAGGTTGATGAGAGCTTGGGTGCGTGTGTAGTCGCAGGCAAGGCGACCCATCTGGGCGCTGAGCAGATTCTGCTGGGCGGTGATCACTTCGAGATAGGTGGTGCCTGTGGTGCCGAGTTTGAGGAGTGTCTGTGTCACGTCGACGGCGCGGTCGAGGTTGGTGATCTGCTCGGCGAGATAGGCGGATTTCTCGGTGGCCTGATTGTAGGTTGTCATGGCGTTGCTCACCTCGGAGGCTGCGCTGAGCAGGGTATATTCAAAGGTGTTGAGAGCCTGTTGCTGACGGGCTTTGGCCCCCTTGAGGCGCGCAATGTTCTGACCGCGGGCAAAGAGGGGAGCGGCGAGCGAGCCGGCGAGCTGCACAAACCAGTCGCCGGGATTGACTATCATCGAGCCGAGGAGGTTGGTGAAACCGCCGTTGGCAGTGATGTTGAGGCCGGGATAGAAGGCTGCGCGGGCGCTCGCGGTGGTGTAGTAGGCAGCGGCGAGCGAATATTCGGCGGCCTTTACGTCGGGACGGGCGGCGAGCTCGCGCATAGGTATCTCCTCACGGTTGATTTCGGGGAGGGTGAGGAGCGCCGAGGAGCTTGTGGCCCATTCCTGAGGCTGAGTGTTGAGCAGCAGCGACATGGTGTTGTAGAGCTTCTGAAGCGAGGTCTCGGTGTCGGTTATCTGGCCGAGGATGCCGTAGTATTGGGCGCGGGTCTGCACCACCGAAGCCTCGTTGAGATAGGCGGCCTCCTTGAGGTCCATCATAGTCTGGACGGTCTCGGCCCATTTCACTGAGGTTTCGCGCTGAAGGTCGAGCTGTGCGCGGGTCATGGCGATGGCATAATAGGTGTTGGCCACAGCCGAGATGATCTGTGATCTCACGGCCTGCTCATAGCTCTGCGACTGGAGATAGGAGGCTTTGGCGGTGCGGTTGGAGTTGAGCAGCTTGCCGAAGATGTCAACCTCCCAGCTCACCGAGAGGGGGAGCTGATAGCTCCACGACATGGCGTTGCCGGCATAGGAGGCGCCGGCGCCATTGGGCGAGAGGGCCACCGAGGGGAGATAGCTCAGGCGGGCGCCCTGAAGGTTGGCGTGGGCGATGTCGACGTTGAGCTTGGCGTTGGCGAGGTTGGTGTTGGCTTTGAGGGCCTGATAGATGAGGTCGGTGAGCATCGGGTCGGTAAACACCTCCTGCCAGCGCAGGTTGCCGAAGGCGGTCGAGTCGGCTTGGGCTTCGCAGGCCTTGACATATTCCTCGGTGAGGGGAGTGTCCTGAGGCATTTTGAATTTGCCGTAGACATTACAGCCCGAGAGGAGCGATAAGCCTGCGGCGGCCACGGCCGGAATTATGATTTTCTTGGATATATTCATTGTAGTGTGAGCGGGAGTTTAGCGTGAATACTGTTCGATTTCGCTTTCGATGCCCTGGTTGTCGGTGTCTTTCCAGGTCATGGGCTTGATCTTTTCCTGGAGCATCTGGAAGGTTACAAACAATGCGGGAACCACAAATATCTGGCAGAGCATACCGATGAGCATACCGCCCACCGAGCCGGCGCCGAGAGCCCTGTTGCCGTTGGCGCCTACGCCGTGGGCAAACATCATGGGCAGAAGGCCGATGATGAGGGCGAGCGAGGTCATGAGAATGGGTCGCAGACGGGCCACGGCGCCATCGACGGCGGCGCTGAAGATCGACATGCCGGTGCGACGGCGGTCGAGCGCAAATTCCACGATGAGGATGGCGTTTTTGGCCAGAAGACCTATGAGCATGATGAGGGCGATCTGCAGATAGATGGAGTTGGAAATCGATTCGAGGTCGGCGAAGATAAAGGTGCCCATGAGGCCGAACGGTATCGAGAGGATAACGGCGAGGGGAAGGGCATAGCTTTCATACTGAGCCGAGAGGATGAGGTAGACAAACAGCAGACAGAGACCGAAAATCACTGCCGTGGCGCTGCCCGACGAGGTGTTGGCTTCCTCACGGGTCATGCCGGCATATTCATAGCCGAAGCCGGTGGGGAGGGTTTCGTTGGCCACGCGCTCGATGGCGGCGAGGGCTTCACCCGACGAATATCCGGGTGCGGGCTGACCGCTCACCGAAATGCTCTGGAACATGTTGAAGCGGTTGAGCAGGTCGGGGCCGTAGACACGGGTGAGGGTCACGAAGTTGGAAATCGAGGCCATCTCATTGCCGTTGCGCACCTTGATTGAGTTGAGGGTCTCGGGGCTTACGCGGGCTTCGGGCGAGGCCTGCATCATGACGCGGTAGAGCTTGCCGAAACGGTTGAAGTTTGACACATACATACCGCCGTAGTAGCCCTGCAGGGTGGAGAGGATGGTCTGGGGCGAGAGGCCGGCCTGTTTGGCTTTGGCGGCGTCGATGTCGACCATATACTGCGGGAAGGTGGGGTTGAAGGTGGTATAGGCCATCTGAATCTCGGGCTGCTGGTTGAGGGCGCCGAGGAATGTCTGCACCACGGTGAAGAATTCGTTGATGTCGCCGCCGGTCTTATCCTGCATCTTGAGCTCGAAGCCGTTGGTGGCCGAGTAGCCGGTAATCATAGGGGGCGCGAAAATCATCACGCGGCCATCCTTCACATATCTTCCGGTGAGGCCGTAGAGCTGCTGAATCACGGCGTCGGAACTTTCGCTTGCCGAGCGCTCCGACCAGTTTTTGAGCTTCACGATAAATGTGCCGTAGGTGGCGCCCTGACCGGCGAGGAAGCTATAACCGTTGATCATGTTACGGCCCTGAATGGCGGGTATGGTGCCGAGAATCGAGTCAACCTGATCGAGCACTTCGGTGGTGCGCTCCTGCGAGGTGCCCGGGGGCATATCCACCATACAGAATATTGTGCCGGTGTCTTCGTTGGGCACGAGGGTTGAGGGGGTGATGCTCATGAGCCACACGAGCACTGCCACAGCCACGCCCACACACACAAAGGCTGTGACCTTGTGGTGGGTGAAGGCGTTGACGGCCTTGCGGTATCCTTTGAGCATACCGTTGTAGACTTTCTCGAAGGCTTCGTGGAATCTCTTTGAGAAGATGCCTATGAGGGTGAAGATGGCAACCACTACGGCAATGATGCCATAGGTGACGTTTTCAAAGTTAAACCATCCGAGCACCATGAATGTCACGGTGGCGATGAGCAGAATGAAGGTAACGATCGGGGGGATGGAGAAACGCTTTTTATATTGCTGCTTCACCTGGTCGGCGGCTGCGCTATAGGCTGTCGACATGCGCTCCTTGAGGGTCGACTCGTCGTTGTGGGGCTTGAGGAGCACGGCACAGAGGGCGGGCGACAGGGTGAGGGCGTTGATGGCCGAGAAGCCGATGGCTATGGCCATGGTGATACCAAACTGGCGGTAGAACACACCCGAGGTGCCGGGCATGAACGACACGGGGATAAACACGAGCATCATCACGAGGGTGATCGAGATGATGGCGCCGCCGATTTCGTTCATGGCGTCGATCGAGGCCTTGCGTGCGCTCTTATATCCCACGTCGAGCTTGGCGTGAACCGCCTCGACCACCACAATGGCGTCGTCGACCACAATCGCTATCGCCAGCACGAGAGCCGACAGAGTGATGAGGTTGAGCGAGAAGCCGATGAGATACATCAGCGAGAAGGTGCCGATAAGGGCCACCGGAATTGCAATGGCGGGGATGATGGTGGAGCGGAAGTCCTGAAGGAAGATATATGTCACGAGAAACACGAGGATAAACGCTTCGAGGAGCGTCTGCACCACATGTGAAATCGAGGCATAGAGGAAGTCGTTGTTGTTGAGAGGAATGGCGATGCCGAGACCGCTGGGGAGGTCTTTCTTGATCTTATCAACGAATTTCAAGCAGTCGTTGATGATCTTGGTGGCGTTTGAGCCGGCGGTCTGGAACACCATGGCTGTAACGGCGGGCTTGCCGTTATATTTACTGTGGAAGCCATAGGTCACGCGGCCGAGTTCCACGTCGGCCACTTCGCCGAGACGGAGCACCTCGCCGTTTGGAGTGGCGCGGATCACGATGTTCTCAAACTCCTCGGGAGTGGTGAGGCGGCCGCGGTATCTCATGTTATACTGGAAGGTCTGGTTGCCCTGCTCGCCGAAGGCACCGGGAGCAGCCTCGATGTTCTGCTCGGCAAGAGCGTTTGACACATCGGAGGGCATGAGGCCGTATTGAGCCATCACCTCGGGGCGGAGCCATATGCGCATCGAGTAGTCGGCGCCGAGCACCATCACGTCGCCCACGCCCTGAATACGCTGCATTTCGGGCACGATGTTGATCTTCATGTAGTTTTCGATGAAGGTCTCGGGATAGGTGCCGTCTTCGTCATAGAGACACACGCCGACAAGCATGGAGGTCTGGCGCTTCTGGGTGAGCACACCCACGCGGGTCACCTCGGCGGGGAGGAGGCTCTGGGCCTTGGCCACACGGTTCTGCACGTCGACGGCGGCCATGTCGGGGTCGAAGCCCTGCTCAAAATACACGTTGATGGTTGCCGAGCCGGTGTTGGTGGCGGTCGATTCGATATAGGTCATGCCCTCTGCGCCGTTGATCGACTCTTCAAGCGGGGCGATAACCGAGTTGAGCACTGCCTGGGCGTTGGCACCCTGATAGGTGGTGGTCACCGAGATGGTAGGGGGTGCGATATCGGGGAATTGGGTAATGGGGAGAGAGACAAGTCCGATAAGACCCAGCAGCACGATGAATATTGAGATAACCGTCGATAGCACCGGCCGGTTAATAAAAGTGTCGAGTTTCATCTTCTCGTTTGCTTAGGATAAATGTTGGAAAATGATTGATGATCAGCGGAGAGAGAAGTGGGAGCCTCTCGGCTTATTGTTGCTGGGCCGGAGCGGCGGGAGCGGCGGCCGACTTTTCAACGGGGGTGATCACGGCGCCTTCACGCACATTCTGAGTGCCTACGCCTTCAACCACCACGCGGTCGCCGGGGTTGAGGCCCGAGGTAACCACAAAGGTAGCGCCGTCGCTCACGGGAGTAACGGTGATGGGGGTGGTGACGAGCTTGTTGCTGTCGTTGACGATATAAGCGAAACGACGGTCCTGAATCTCGAAAGTGGCTTTCTGGGGAATGATGATCACGTTTTCAGACTCGGAGGGGATGACGAT
>VIDP01398392.1_pt1 | contig 12342 bp, 10 predicted proteins | sample 5025131 | NCBI WGS metagenome assembly VIDP01 (sample SAMN11853144, study PRJNA449069) | gut metagenome | isolation source: stool from male vole | host: Microtus ochrogaster | place: USA:Florida | collected 2017
GAGGGAGCGGACAGCCGCTTTTTAAACTACGCCGAATACTTCAAGGACTGTATGCGACGTTACGGCAGGCAGACGGAATTTATAAAAAATTATTCGCATTTAAAGTACTGTCTCGACGGCGGCGGAACGGGGGTTATCCTCACTGTCGAAAACCTCGGCTTTATTTCTTCCTCGGACGAAATCGACGGTCTGTATAACCTCGGCGTGAGAATGGCTTCGCTCGTCTGGAACTGCGAAAACACGCTTGCCTATCCTAACAGTATAAAAGAGCGTGAGGGCAGAGGTCTGAAACCTTTTGGACGCGAAGTTTTGGAAAGGTTGGACGAAAGGGGGATAATAGTTGATATTTCCCACCTGTCGGACGGCGGCGCGGAGGAAATTTTACAGGGCAGAAAAATTCCGCTCGTCGCAAGTCACTCGAACTGCGCGGCGGTATGTAACCATCCGCGCAACCTCACCGACGGACTTATAAAAAAAATCGCCGGCTGCGGCGGCGTGGTAGGGGTCAATTTCTGCAAAAAATTTTTGGGCGGCGGCGATGCCTTCGAACGCGTTCTTGACAATATAAATTATCTTATAAATGCGGGCGGCGAGGATATAATCGCTTTCGGCAGCGACTTTGACGGAATACCCGAGTGCGAAAAGATAGAAGGCTGCGAAAAAATGCCCTACCTATTAAACTTTCTCGAAAGCCGCGGAGTTCGCGGCGCGACGCTCGAAAAGCTGGCTTATAAAAACTTTGCAAGAGTTTTTAAAGAGGTGTGTCCGTAAAACGGGCGGAAAGAGCTTGTCTTTTTTTACGCGCTGTGATAGAATAAACTTATGAAAAAATTTACCGCGCTGATAATTACTTTAATAATATCGCTTTGCTGTCTGCCCTTCGTTGCGGGCTGCAAGTTTTCGGAGCAGTTTACTCTGAAAGAGAATGAGGACGGAAGCTCTTACTACGTTTACTCCTGCACCGGCTTTACCAACAAAATCAAGGGCGAGTTTATTATTCCGTCCGAACACGATGGTATACCGGTAACGGAAATCGACGAGCAGGGACTTATCATGACCGGAATTACCAAACTGACCGTCCCTAACACAATCAAAAAAATCGGCGCTGCGGCATTTGCGTACAACTATTCGCTGACCGAAGTGGTTTTTGAAGAGGGCATAGAAATACAGGAAATTCCGTCGGGCTGTTTCGGCTACGACAGGGCGCTGCAAAAAATAGATATTCCCGCGGGCGTTGAAACTATCGGCTTGATGGCGTTTTTGTACTGCGAAGGACTGGAAGAGGCTACTCTGCCCGAAGGTCTTGTTACTATCGGCACGCAGGCTTTTACCTATACAGCCCTTAAAGAGATAACTATTCCCGAAACCGTTCACGATATAAAGACGGAGGAGGGAACGATTTTCGGCATAGGCTACGCCGCTTTCCATACCTGCGAAAAGTTGACCGTTGCAAATATATACGATGCGCAGATTACCGAAATTCCCTCGGGCGCGTTCGGCTACTGCCCCGCGCTTGAAAAACTGTATTTGCCCTCGACTCTTAAAAAGATAGACGGCGCGTATTACAACAGCAAGGATAAATTCGAATACGGACACGCCTTCCACTACAATACGGGACTCAAAGATATTTACTTTGCAGGCACCGCGGCGCAGTGGAACGCCGTTGCGGTGGACAACGAAAGCGTTACCGTGCAGAACGCAACGTACAACAACGAAGCAATCAAGAACGCGACAATGCACTACGCGTCCTCAGCCGAATAAAACGCATAACCGTAGAAAAATAAAAAAAATAAAAAGTGTGTACCTGAAAGTACACACTTTTTTTAACAATCTGAAAATTTACGCTCTTTCAACCGATTTAAGGCATCTGGTGCAAACGTAATCGTTGACGGTCTTTCCGTCCTTTACGTAAGAAACTTTTTGAACGTTGGCTTTGAACGTTCTTCTCGTTCTTCTCTTGGAATGGCTGACGTTGTTACCCGTCGTCTGTCCCTTTCCGCAAACGCTGCAAACTCTCGACATATTTATACACCTCCGTGGGTTAATCGTAGTAAAGCCTGAAAAAAGCTGAAAATAAAGCCGTTTTTCAAAGCGACCTTAAATAATATAACACGCGTTCGATAAAAAATCAATCAAAAACGGCGGAAAAGATTAATTTTTTTTATTTTTTCCGAAATAATTTATGGTAAAACAATCCAATTTAAAGATAAAGATATAAAATATTCTTGCAAAAAAGCGTAAAATAGTTTACAATACTGAATACGGGAGATGTTATGTCAGTAAATACAAGCAACGTATACGGTAAAATTTCAATATCCGACGTAGCTATCAGCAAGGTCGCTAAAAATGCTGCGCTGGAATGCTACGGCATAGTCGATACGGTTTCCCGTAAATTCACCGACTCTTTTTCCGAATTGCGTAAAAAGCAGACGGGCAAGGGGATAAAGGTAGTAACTTCGGGCGACAGAATTTTTATAGACGTCTACGTTATTATCAAGTACGGCGTGTCAATCAACGCCGTTGCGGAATCCCTTAAAGAAGGGGTTAAATATAAAGTTGAGAAGTTCACGGGTATGATAGTCGATACCGTGAACGTGAATATCATAGGGGTAAAGCTGTAATTTTGGCTTTACCTTGCTTTTGTGTTTACGGCAATACGTTTTTGCCGCAATAATTTTGAAAAAACTCACGTAAGATATTTAAACGGACTAATTTAGGAGTATTATGCAGAAAACCATCAACAGCACCGAATTCCGCAAAATGGTTGCAAGCGGTGCAAGAATGCTTGAAATAAACAGAGCGAAAGTTGACGCGCTTAATGTATTCCCCGTACCCGACGGCGATACCGGTACCAATATGTCTCTTACAATGCAGTCGGCTATAAAAGAGATGAACGCATGCTCGTCAAACCGCTTTCAGGAAATATGCGACGCGGTTTCAAAGGGCGCTTTAAGGGGCGCGCGCGGAAATTCGGGTGTCATTTCGTCACAGATTTTCAGAGGAATTTGTTCGGTTTTAAAGGACACAAAGGACTCTTTCGATACAAAAACTTTTTCAAAGGCGCTTGAAGCCGGAACGAAAGTCGCTTATTCCGCGGTATCAATTCCCAAGGAAGGCACCATTTTAACGGTTATAAGAATGATGAGCGAAGCTTCGTCAAAGCTTGCGGGCAAACACAAGGACTTCGTAGAGTTTTTAACCGCCCTCATCGAAGTGGGCGACGAAGCGCTTGCACGCACACCCGAACTTCTGCCCGTACTGAAAAAGGCGGGGGTAGTTGACTCGGGCGGCGTGGGACTTATGACCATAATGCGCGGCTTTCTGGCTGCGATTACCGGCGAAGATATCGACGCGGATTCTATCCCCACTGAATCGCAGGAGCTGTCAAAGGGCGGCGCCGCGGACTTCGGCGACAACTCGGATATTATCAACCTCGATCTGGGCGATATCGAATTTGCCTACTGTACCGAGTTTTTCATTATCCATTTAAAGCAAATGACAACGCTTGCCGATATAGACAGACTCAAAGAAAAGCTTATGAGCATAGGCGACTCGGTTATCTGTATAGGCGATCTGGAGCTTGTTAAAGTACACGTCCACACCAACACCCCCGGCGTTGCGCTTACTTACGCGCTTGAACTGGGCGAGCTGGACAGACTTAAAATCGAAAATATGCTCGAAGAAAACCGCGCTTTAAAGGCGAAGTTAGAGGCCGAAAAGAAGGAAATGGGCATGCTTGCAATCTGCGCGGGACAGGGACTTGCCGATATATTCAAGGATCTGCTGTGCGACAGAGTTATAGAGGGCGGTCAGACGATGAACCCCTCTGCGCAGGATATTGCGGACGCGGTGCAGAAGATTAACGCGACCAACGTATTCGTGTTCCCCAACAACTCCAACGTAATTCTTGCGGCGGAGCAGGCGAAAGACCTCGTATCAAACCGCACCATTCACGTTATCCCCACCAAAAACGTGCCGCAGGGCTTTGCGGCGGCGCTTGCGTTCAATTCGGACGGCACCGTTCCCGAAAATAAGACCAATATGACCCACGCGATAGACAACGTCGCTTCCGGTCAGGTGACTTACGCGGTAAGAAACACCACCATGAACGGCTTCAAGCTGAAAGAGGGCGACATAATAGGTCTTGACAACAAGCGTATTCTTGCCAAGGGCAAAAATATCGAGGAAACGACGCTCGCGCTTATTAAGGCGCTCAAAAACGACGACCACGAAATTATTACCCTTTACTACGGCGAAGGCGTAAAGGAAGAGGAAGCAAACGCGCTTGTAGAGAAGATAAACGCGGAGTATCCGGAGTGCGAGGCGAGCGTTCTCTTTGGCGGTCAGCCCGTTTATTACTATATGGTATCGCTCGAGTAGTTCACGAAAATTTGCTTTCGCAAATTTTCCGTGAGGTTGCTGCGGACGTAAATTTTCTAACGGGCGAAATTAATCCGCCCTTGAAAATTTTCGGCGTAAGTATTTAAAATTTGTTAAGGTAAAAATGTGCCTTGAAATTTTTTAACGCAAAGGCTGCTTTGCTAAAATTTCTGCGGCGAAACAAAAAAATGTAAAAGGGAGGGCGACCTCCCTTAAATTTAACCGTTGAACGGTACGGCGGTTTATTGCCGTTGCCGTAATTAAGATACGCGACAGGCATTGCCTGTTAAACGGAACGTTTATGCAGCTTACAGATTTAAAGTTCGTTTCCGAAAAGAGAGAGGCGGACTTAAATAAACTTAATATATATACTGTAGAAGAGTTAGTGCGGCATTTTCCGCGCGACTATCTGGACCTTACCAGACAGTCGCTTTTGAAAGACGCGTACCATAACGACTACGTTCTGGTCGCCTGCGAAGTGCTGACCGTGGAAGTCAACCGCCATTCGCGCCGCCCATACGTAAAAGCGGGCTGCCGCCAGGGCAACTACTATTTCAACGCCCTTTGGTTCAATCAGATGTACGTCGCCGAAAAACTGGGTCGGGGCGAGTTTCTGTTTTACGGCAGGGTAAACAACCGTGACGGTATGGGCTGCACTATGTTCAATCCCCAGTTCGAACGCGCGGACAGAAACGCGAATTTAAAGGGGATAATTCCCGTCTATCCGCTCGCCGGCGCTCTCACGCAGGGAGTTGTGCGCGTTGCCGTTCGGCAGGCTCTGCAAAGGGTGAATATTACCAGCAACATACCGCCCGTACTGCAAAAAAAGTACAACCTATCGCCGCTGAAAGAAGCCTATCGGAAAGTACATATGCCGCTCAATAAGAGGGACGCGGAGCAGGGCGCGGCGCGGATTGCGCTTGAAGAGTATTTCCTGCTCATTTCCGCGTTCAAGGTTATAAAGGGCGGACGGGACGACGCGCGGCTCAATCAATACGCGGTGACGCGCGAAGAGGTGGACGGTTTTATTTCGCGTTTCCCCTTTGAGTTTACCGCGGGACAGAAAGAGGCTGTCGAAGACATTTTCAAAAACGTCCGCTCGCCGCACGTTATGAACAGACTTTTGCAGGGCGACGTCGGAAGCGGCAAAACAGCCGTGGCGCTTGCCGGCATTTTTATGGCGGTAAAGTCGGGCTATCAGGCGGCAATGATTGCCCCCACAGAGGTGCTTGCGCGGCAGAACGCGGCGCTTATACAAAGATATTTCCCCGACTACGAGGTTCGCGCCCTGACAGGTTCAACACCGACTGTCGAAAAGAGAGAGATAAAGAAAAAGCTTGCGAGCGGCGAAATTAATATCGTCTGTGGTACCCACGCGGTAATTCAGGACGACGTCACGTTCAGAAAGCTCGCCTTCGTCGTCTGCGACGAACAGCACCGCTTCGGCGTGGCGCAGCGCTCTTCGCTTTCGGGTAAGGGCGAGGGGTGCGACGTTCTGATTATGTCCGCGACCCCCATTCCGCGCACGCTGTCGCTCATCTTTTACGGCGATCTGGATATTACCACTATTAAAGATAAACCTGCGTCGAGGCAGGAGATTACCACCTCTATTATTCTTCCGCATAAGTACGGCGATATGTACCGCTACGTCGCCGGCTGCGCAAAACAGGGCGAACAGACCTATTTCGTTTGCCCCAAGATTGAGGGCGACGACGAAGGCACCGTTATGTCGGTCACCGAGCTTTACGAGGAGCTTAAAAGCAAGCTGCCCGAATTAAAAATAGCCCTTCTGCACGGCAAGATGAAGGACAAGGTCAAAAACGAGGTAATGGCGGCGTTTAAGGCGAAGGAGTATGATTGCCTCGTTTCGACCACGGTAATAGAGGTCGGCGTGGACGTCCCCGACGCGACAACAATGATAATTTACAACGCCGAAAGGTTCGGACTTTCGCAGCTGCACCAGCTTCGCGGCAGGGTCGGTAGAGGGGATAAAAAGAGTTACTGTTTCCTTCTGCCCGGCGCGGATACCGAAGAGGCGGCGGCAAGACTTTCGGTTATAAAGAGGAGTTCGGACGGCTTTGAAATAGCCGAAGCCGACCTTAAACTGCGCGGCGGCGGCGACTTTATGGGTACCCGCCAGAGCGGCAGAATTTTGAGCGAAATCAACAAACTGCGTTTTCCCGTGTCGGTAGTGTTTACCGCCAAAAAGCTTTCGGACGAGGCGTTTTCGGGAATATGCGACGTGCGGCAGCTAACCGCTATCGCGGCGCAGAAATACGAAAGTCTGAAAGACGTTATATTAAATTAAGAGGTTTTTATGAGCGATACCGCTATGCAGTGGATAGAATACGTAGTCGTGCCGGGTACGGTACAGCTTTTAGGCTCGCTCGTTCTGGGACTTGTCGAGCGTTCGCGGCTTAAAAAAGAGGGTAAGGCGGACCCTGACCGCTTTACCGTTAAACTGCCGGTGATATTTATAATTTCGCTTATGGCGTGCTTTATAGCCTTTACTACTATTACGGTATTTTTTAACCGTCAGGTAATCAACAACCCGTCCGTCAATATGTTTACCAAAGTATTTCTGAATATCGGCATGATTGCGCTCGCCCTGACAAGCCTTTTATACGTTTATATTTATATCCGCAGAAAGATAGAAGTGACCTGCGGCGTGGCGAAAGTTACACCCGCATTTTCAAAGCCCTATACCTTTACTGCCGCAGAGGTGCGGAATTTGCAGTATTACGACAAGGAAATTAGCTTTAAAGTACGGGGCAAAAGAATCAACGTTTATAAAATCTGCCATTGCTCGGGGCTGTTCGCGCAGTGGCTCGACCGGTTATATTAAAATTTAAGCAAATTTCTTAAATTCGTTTGACAATAATGTAAATATTTGTTAAAATCGTTTAGCACGCTTATTATAGGCGTGCTATACCGTTTTATTAAATTTTGCTTTTTCCCTCCGCATTTTAAGGGTATGCGGTGAGAGGAAATATATTCCACAGACCCCGTTCGGGGCCGAGTAAAACAAGGAGGATAGTAATGCCCACAATCAATCAGCTTATAAGAAAAGGCAGAGAAAGACAGATTGACAAATCAAAGTCGCCTATTCTGGATAATTGTCCCCAGAAACGCGGCGTTTGCCTTTCGGTCACCACGACCACGCCTAAAAAGCCTAACTCGGCTATAAGAAAGATTGCAAGAGTAAGACTGACCAACAAGCAGGAAGGTACCGTTTATATTCCCGGCGAAGGTCACAACTTGCAGGAACACTCGTCCGTGCTTATCAGAGGCGGAAGAGTTAAGGACCTGCCCGGCGTACGTTACCACATTATCCGCGGCGCGCTGGATACGGCAGGCGTTTCAAAGAGAATGCAGTCGCGTTCTCTGTACGGCGCGAAGAAGCCTAAATAATAACTAATGCCGAAAAACGGCAAGGTTGAATTCATTTCAACCGTTAAGCCGTTTTACGACCTAAACAATCTCACGAAAAATTTGCAAAGCAAATTTTTGTGAACCTAAAAGCAACGTAACGTTGCCCTACTTGTTTCGGAATATATTTTACCCTTACCGATAAAAGTAGGCAGTATTCGCCGCAAGGCGGAGAAGGTTTGCAACTTTATATTTATTATAAAGTATGTAATAGCTTATTTAAGGTAAACCCTTAAAACAAAATTTAAAAAATAAAATAAATTGCGTCGGAAAACGCAAGCGCGGATTCATTTCGCACGTTAAGCGTTTTCACGACCGCAGCAATCTCGTTGCAATATCGCGCGCGAGATTGCAACGAAAAAGGAGGATACTATGCCCAGAAGAGGCGGCGTTCCCAAGAGGGACGTATTACCCGATCCCGTGTACGGCAGCAAGGTTGTGACCAAGCTCATCAACCAGATTATGTACGACGGTAAGCGCGGTACGGCACAGAACATCGTATACGACGCTTTTAAAATTATGAGTGAAAAATTGGGACAAGACCCCATGGAAATTTTCAACCAGGCAATGAATAACGTTATGCCCGTATTGGAAGTTAAGGCAAGGCGCGTCGGCGGCGCGAACTATCAGGTTCCCATCGAAATCAGACCCGAAAGGCGTCAGACCCTTGCTATCCGCTGGTTGGTCATCTCTACCCGCAAGAGAAGCGAGCGCGAAATGTCGCAAAAGCTTGCGGCGGAACTTATGGACGCATATAACAACGCAGGCGGCGCAGTCAAGAAAAAGGAAGACACGCACAGAATGGCAGAGGCAAACAAGGCATTCGCGCACTTCCGTTTTTAAGAGGTAGGTTATGGCAAGAGAATACGATTTATTGCATACCAGAAATATAGGTATAATGGCGCACATTGACGCCGGCAAAACTACGACGACAGAGCGTATTTTGTACTATACCGGTATCAACCACAAAATAGGCGAGACCCACGACGGTACCGCAACGATGGACTGGATGGTTCAGGAGCAGGAGAGAGGTATAACCATTACTTCCGCGGCAACAACCTGCCACTGGACGAGATCGGGTCTTACCAAAAAGGACGAGTGCCGTATAAACATTATCGACACCCCGGGACACGTTGACTTCACCGTAGAAGTTGAGCGTTCGCTGCGCGTTCTCGACGGCGCGGTCGCAACCTTCTGCGCGAAGGGCGGCGTTGAACCTCAGTCCGAAACGGTCTGGCGTCAGGCCGATAAGTACAAGGTTCCCCGTATCGCGTACGTCAACAAAATGGACATCAACGGCGCAAACTTTGCGCGCGCGGTTCAGATGATGCGCGAAAGACTTAACGCTAACCCCGTTCCCATCGAACTTCCCATCGGTAAGGAAGAAACCTTCCGCGGTATCGTAGACCTCATCGAAATGAACGCGGAAATCTACGACTCGGACGACGGCAAACAGTATCACAGGGACGAAATTCCCGCAGATCTGAAAGACGCGGCGGAAGAGGCGCACATGGCTGTTATGGAAGCGGCGGCAGAAGGCGACGACGAGCTTATGGAAAAGTTCCTTGAAACTATGGAACTTACCCCCGACGAAATCAGAAAGGGACTCCGTAAAGCTACTATCGATATGAAGTGTACCCCCGTTCTCTGCGGTTCGTCCTATAAAAACAAGGGCGTTCAGATGCTGCTCGACGCGGTTATCGACTACCTGCCCTCGCCTGTAGACGTTGCGCACGTTAAGGGCGTAAACCCCGACACCGGCGCAGAGGAAGAGAGACAGACTTCGGACGACGCTCCTTTCGCGGGACTTGCGTTCAAAATTGCAACCGACCCCTTCGTAGGCCGTCTTGCTTATTTCAGAGCGTACTCCGGCGTTCTTGAATCGGGTTCGTACTGCTACAACTCGACCAAGGGCAAAAAGGAAAGAGTCGGACGTCTCGTTCAGATGCACGCTAATACCCGTACGGAAATCCCCAGAGTTTACTCGGGCGATATCTGCGCGATAGTAGGACTTAAAGATACCACCACGGGCGATACCCTTTGCGACGAAAAGCATCCTATCGTCCTTGAACAAATGACTTTCTCCGATCCCGTTATTCAGCTTTCGATTGAACCCAAGACCAAGGCGGGACAGGAAAAGATGACTATGGCGCTTATCAAGCTCGCCGAAGAAGACCCCACCTTCAAGACCTATACCGATCAGGAAACCGGTCAGACCATTATCGCAGGTATGGGCGAGTTGCACCTTGACATTATCGTCGACAGACTTCTGCGCGAATTCAAGGTTGAAGCAAACGTAGGCGCTCCGCAGGTTGCTTACCGCGAGACCATCAGAAAAGCCGTTGACTGCGAAGGTATGTACAAGCGTCAGTCCGGCGGTAAAGGTCAGTACGGTCACTGCAAACTTCACATGATTCCCGGCGAACCCGGTTCGGGCTACACCTTCGAAGACCTGACGGTCGGCGGCTCTATTCCCAAGGAATACATTCCCGCTATCGACAAGGGTATTCAGGGCGCGGCTAAAAACGGATTCCTCGCAGGCTACGAAGTCGTTGACTTCAAAATTCAGGTTTACGACGGAAGCTACCACGAAGTCGACTCTTCCGAAATGGCTTTCCAGATTGCAGGCTCTATGGGCTTTAAAGACGGTATGACCAAAGCTAACCCCGTCCTTCTGGAACCCATTATGAAGGTTGAAGTTATCACCCCCGACGACTATTTCGGCGATATTATGGGTAACGTTACCGCGCGCCGCGGTACGATTATTTCCACCGACGACAGAGCGGGCGCAAAGGTAGTGGACGCGGAAGTTCCCCTTTCGGAAATGTTCGGCTACGCAACCGATTTGCGTTCGAGAACGCAGGGCAGAGGTCAGTTCACCATGCAGTTTGACCACTACGCCGAAGTTCCCAGAAGTGTCGCCGAAAAGGTTATCGGCGAAAGAGCAAAGAGAAACTAAAACGCATCTCTGCGTTTTATACACTCAATATCAAGCTTTACACCACCTATAAAAAATTTAAAATAAGCCGCTTTATTTATTTGTGTTTTTAATTATTTTAATATATAATGTTAAAGACGCTGAAACGAAGCGCAAAACAGCAGCAATAATGATAGATAGCTGCGACGCTTATCTTTTAAGCGGAAGTTATCATTTTTATAAAAAATATAATTTAGGAGATTAAAAAAATGGCAAAGGCTAAGTACGACAACAGCAAGCCCCACGTTAACATCGGCACCATCGGCCACGTTGACCACGGCAAGACCACTCTGACCGCAGCTATCACTATGGTAATGGCGTGCAAAGGTCAGGCAGCAAAAATGAAATACGACGAGATCGATAAGGCTCCCGAAGAGAAGGCGCGCGGTATAACAATAAACACCGCTCACGTAGAGTATCAGACCGACAAGCGTCACTACGCTCACGTTGACTGCCCGGGACACGCAGACTACGTCAAGAACATGATTACGGGCGCAGCGCAGATGGACGGCGCTATCCTCGTAGTTGCAGCTACCGACGGTCCCATGCCCCAGACCAAGGAGCATATCCTTCTTTCCCGTCAGGTAGGCGTTCCCTACATCGTAGTATTCCTCAACAAGTGCGACCAGATGGACGACCCCGAACTTCTCGAACTCGTTGAAATGGAAATTACCGATACTCTTGAAAGCTACGGCTTCAAGGGCTGCCCCATCGTTAAGGGTTCGGCTCTGAAGGCTTTGGAAAAAGCTTCTTCCGGCGCTCCCGACGCAGAAGTTCTTGCGGCTCCCGAATGCCAGTGCATTCTTCAGCTTATGGACACCATCGACGCGTATATCCCCACGCCCCAGCGTGAAACCGATAAACCCTTCCTTCTTCCCGTGGAAGACGTATTCACTATCTCCGGCCGCGGCACCGTTGCAACCGGTAGAGTAGAAAGAGGTACCGCTCACGTAGGCGATCCCGCTGAAATCGTAGGACTTATCGACAAGCCCGTTGCAACCGTTATTACCGGTCTTGAAATGTTCCACAAGAGCGTTGACGAAGCTATCGCAGGCTTCAACATCGGCGCGCTTCTCCGCGGCATCGACAGAAAGGGCATTGAAAAAGGACAGGTTCTTGCAAAGCCCGGCACCGTTAAGACTGCTACCAAGTTCACCGCTCAGGTTTACGTTCTTAAAGCAGAGGAAGGCGGCCGTCACACTCCTTTCTTCAACCACTATCGTCCCCAGTTCTTCATCAGAACTACCGACGTTACCGGTTCTATCGACCTTCCCGCAGGCACCGAAATGGTTATGCCCGGCGATAACGTAGAAATCACCGTTGAGCTTATCAAGCCCGTAGCGGTAGAAGAAAAGCTGCGTTTCGCTATCCGCGAAGGCGGCAGAACGGTTGGTTCGGGTACCGTAGTTAAGATTCTCGGCTAATCAAAAACAAATACAAAGCGCCCTTTACGGGCGCTTTTATTTTTTTACTGTGCATAATTTCTTGCTTACAATATTGCGTTATCTAATTAACTCTTTTTGGTTATTGAAATTTTCAGTAATATTATATAATGA
>VIDP01052319.1_pt1 | contig 12319 bp, 17 predicted proteins | sample 5025131 | NCBI WGS metagenome assembly VIDP01 (sample SAMN11853144, study PRJNA449069) | gut metagenome | isolation source: stool from male vole | host: Microtus ochrogaster | place: USA:Florida | collected 2017
ATACAACATTATTTTTCATTTGTCAAGTGTTTTTTCAAAAAAAATTTTGTTTTTACAAAAAATTCATATTTTTATTGGAAAACACGCGACTTTAACGACTGCATGAATTTTTCAAAGAACGGATAGAAAACACGCGACTTCAACGACGGCATGAATCCGGGCTTCACATCGTCGCCCTCCCAATTCAGATGAATGCGGGTGGCAATATCAAGAATGCGCGATGCCGCCGCTTTAAGTTTGCGCTCCGCCACTTCGGGCGCGTCGACGTTAAAGCCGGGGAGCAGCACGTAGGTATTGGGCATGATCACCGAATAAGCGGCGACCGGGGTCCATCCGCGCGACTTCATCAGCGCGCGCCATTGTACGTGGGTGAGCCCGATGTCATCGCCGCAACTGCACACCATGAAATGCTTCGCGCCCGGCTCGACTTTCACGGCGTTGATAAAATCGAGCACAAATTTCGGCATCCCCCACGAGTGAACGGGAAATACCCATATCACCCTCGAGTCCTGCACGACTTCGCCCCAGGGACGGTTGAAGAAAGTCATCTCACGCACCTCATCGCCCAGCCTTTTTCCAAGCTGCTGAGCCAAATATCGAGAATTTCCGGTTCCTGAAAAAAAGAAAATCATCTTATAGTCACTTGTGTGGCGCCAAACCCATATTCGCGAAACGAAGCGTCCTGGGCATCGCACGTTTTAAACTTGTGTTTCAACTCCTTCAGAAGCGCGTTGCGCAACACGCCCTCTCCCTTGCCGTGGATGAACACGATCTTACGCCCGGGATGACGCACATTTTCATTCATCACCCGGTTAAATTCCCTCAACTGCACCGCAAGAATGTCGGAATTGGACATTCCCGCCGTGGTGTCGATAAGTTCGTCGATATGGAGGTCCACCTCAATCACGTCTGGGTGGCACTGCTGTGTCTTCGCTTTCGTCGCTCTATGGGCTGAAGCGGCTACATCGGCAGCCTTTTTCTTCTTAAGCCCCTCCTCAAGGCGGGAGCTGTCGATCACAACAGGACGCTGGGGCACGTCATTTTTCACAATGTCAAAGGCAAGCACGGGAGTGTCGAAATAGACGTTTCCACGGAAACAGTGCAGCTTGAAAAACTTCGTGTTATCGACAGCATATTCTACCGCCACAGGCGATTTCAGCTTAAACTCGCCTTGCGGCTTGAATGCCACATATTGCACGGCGATGCGGTCGATGCGGCTCACCATGTCGCGCGTCACGTGCTCAAGATGCTCCTGATAGCCCGGCTCGATCATTCCGGCAAAACGTGTCACCCACCCCTCGCCGTCGGCGCGGGTGAGATAAGTGAGATAAAGGGCATAGTTGGAGTCGTTGACGAGATAGGCGTCATATTCGGTCGTGGTGAGATGTTTTATCTCGACCGGCTCATAGGCGAGCACGATATTGAGCAGCTCGCCTTCGGGCGACTCCTCGACAGGCGCGGGCTGCTCTTTCGGGGCGGGCTGCGAGGCAGCGGCTGCCGGCTTGGGAGCCACGTACTTGGGCGACGATTTCGATGCAGGGGCGGCGGGAGTCACCACCACACACTCCTTCAACAGGACCGGCGTTTCAAAACCGTCCTCGTCGACATAAGCCACGTTGCCGTCAATTCTTGTGACGCGCCCTCCGCCCACGGCGTTAAGATAGCGCACTATATCTCCTACTTGTGCCATTAGCTATTGTTTTAGCTGTAAAGTTACTCTTTGAACCACGATATTGCCGCCGTCCATTTGTTAAATATACTTAAATCTCGTCTTTGCCCCGCCTCAGCCCCACGCTTTTTCCTAATATCGTTTTTTTATCGTATTTTTGTAGTTAAAATAAAAAATTTGACAATTATGTTTTCCGGAATAGTTGAAGAGGCGGCAAAAGTCGTAGCCGTGAAGAGGGACGGCGGCAATGTCCATCTCACATTGACATGCTCGTTTGTCGATGAATTGAAAATAGACCAGTCGGTTTCCCACAATGGCGTTTGCCTGACGGTTGTGGCGCTTCCCGGCGACAACACCTACACGGTGACTGCGATTCAGGAGACTCTTGACCGCAGCAACCTCGGCGATCTCAAGGAGGGCGACATCGTCAACGTGGAGCGCAGCATGGTGATGAACGGACGGCTCGACGGCCACATCGTTCAAGGGCATGTCGACTGCACCGCCCTGTGTGACGAAGTGAAGGAAGTTGACGGCAGCACTTATTTCCGCTTCCGCTACAATGTCGACAAGGAGATGGCGAAACGCGGCTACGTCACCGTTGAAAAGGGCTCGGTGACAGTCAACGGAGTGAGCCTCACGGTGTGTGACTCCACAGTCGATTCGTTCCGCGTGGCAATAATCCCCTACACTTTCGAGCACACCAACTTCTGCCGTATAAAAGAGGGCTCGCGTGTAAATCTTGAATTTGACATCATCGGCAAGTATCTCGCCCGGCTGATGGAAGTACAGTAACAGTCAATGGAAAAGAAAGGAATAGCAGTCTACTGCGCCTCGGCGCCGGGAATCGACCAAGTCTACTTCGACTTCGCCCGCGAACTTGGCGGGCTTATCGCCAAAGCCGGCTTGCCGCTCATCAACGGCGGTGGTCGCGCCGGACTCATGGGCGCCTCGACCGAGGGAGCGCTTGCCGCCGGCGGGGAAGTGATAGGAGTCCTGCCGGGCTTCATGGTCGAAAAGGGCTGGGACCACAAAGCCCTGTCAAAGCGCGTCGTCACCGAAACCATGCACGAGCGCAAAATGACGATAGCCGGCTTGGCGGCAGGAGCGATCGCGCTGCCCGGAGGAGTAGGCACCATGGACGAGCTGTTTGAAATCATAACCTGGCGACAGCTCGGGCTTTATGACGGCAGCGTGGTGATAGCCAATGTCGACGGGTTCTATGACGGGCTGCTTGGGCATCTGCAACACGCCTGCGACCTGCATTTCATGCGGGGCAGAGGGCTGTGGAGCGTTGCAACAACCCCCGCCGAAGCTCTCAAGCTGGCTCTTGAACATCAGGACATAACCATTCTGGAGAAATATTGATTCCATGATCCACGGGCTACCATCCCATTGCCATCCCGCCGACGCTCCAAATGAAATAGAGCTTCAAGGTTTCAGCGACTCGTTTGAAGCCTTCACGCGAGGCATGCCCGCCGAATTGCGCCCCGACCTGCTCGGGTCCAATTCGATCGTGCTGTGCATCATAATGGCAATGATCCTCATCGTGATCTTCAACCTAAGGGAGTGCCCGCGCTTCCTCTCGACATTCACCGGCGACCTCGTGAGCCGCCGCAAGCGATCGAACCTATTCGACGAACGCACCGTCAACGAAACCCGCGTCATGGGCGTGTTTATCCTACAGCTGTGCATGTGCCAGGCGCTGCTCCTGCTGCCGCTCCTTCGCGCCGCCGGGATGGATATTTCAAACTCGATCGCCCCGATGGCGATAGCGATCCTTATCGGGGTGGGGCTTGTCTACTACCTGTGCCAGCTCGCCGCCTACAGTCTCATCGGCTACGTGTTTGCCGACAAGGACGACGCGCGACTGTGGATTCGCGGCTACAACGCCTCGCAGGTTTTGCTGGGGTGGACCCTTGTGCTCCCCGCTCTCGCCGTGCTCTTCTATCCGTCGACCACGCCCTATCTTGTTCCGGTGGGCATCGTGCTCTACATCCTGGCGCGCATAGTGTTCTTTTCCAAAGGGTTCAGAATTTTTTATCACGGTTTTTCATCTCTATTATATTTTATTTTATATCTTTGCAGCGTGGAGATTGTTCCACTGATCATTGTCTATCACGCCATCTTTTTGCTCTACCGCAATATCGTTTTCTAACAATTGGGGCACAGTGCGGAGTAATGGCGGTTCACCCCTATGAAATCGATCATAGCATGAAAAACTGTATTACAATAGCAATCTTGTTGCTCTGCAATCTTTCAACGGCTTTGTCTGCCGCCACCATCAACAACGGCGGGAGCGGAAGCGTTGTCATATCCGTGCCCGACAATGCGATTGCTGACTCAGCTATTGTTTCGCTTTCGGCAACCGACGCGCTATTGCCCGCCAATAATGCGGCAACAATAGGGAGCGAGATTTTGCTCAACTCAGAACTGAAAGGCTATATCGAAGATCCCTGCCACTACTTTGAAAACGCCGACGCGAAAACCGACAGCCATCTTGACCTGCTGATGATGACCCAGGGATGGCGAAGATACGAGTGTGCCGACATAATCGACGGCTCAGCCCCGCAATTCCAATTTCCCGTCGAGCGGTCGCAATCCATCAGCGGCAGCGTCGTGGGGCTATTCAAACGCCGCCCCAAAGGGATGCAGATAGCGCTGTTTTCGCCCAAAACCATGGAGATGACCCGCTTCCAGCTTGGCGACAGCAGCCGGTTTGTGATTTCAGGGCTCGACTTCACCGCCGGCACCCCTTTCACGCTTGAGGCACTTAACAAAAACGGGGAGGCAACCAACGTAACGCTCCATGTCGACGAGCCGGTGATGCCGAAAGTTGCAACGCTGCCAGAGCCCGGCATCGCATACAACGACAGCGCAGAGCGGTCGTTAGCTGAGTCGGCACGTAAAACCCTCAAGGCTCCCTCGCTGCTTGATGTACAGGAACTTGACGAGGTGACCGTAACGGCACGCAAGCCCAAGAAATGGAGCAACCGCGGCAACTTCGAGCCATTTAGCGGCTACCAAAGCGGTGACGAGAGAATAGGGCACTTCCCCACCATGGAATCTATGCTCCGAAGCTTGACCGTCAAAATAAAAACTAACCAGGATGACACCGCAGTACCCGAACCCATCATAGGAGAACATGTTAACGAAGATTTTATAGAGACTCCTGTCTTTATCGACGGTTTTCGCAGCGAACAGCGGGAAATGTTTACCCTCAATCCTCAGAATGTCAACTCCATCGAGTATTTCCGCCCCGGCGACGCCCGCATCGCAACTTACACCCTTGATGCACTTTCCACCGGCGTCATACTCATCACCACAAAATATGGCAACGAGGGCGGAAGAACGCCCCTGCTGTCGATGGAAAACATCACTCCGCTCGGCTATCAGCCCCCGGTGGAATTCTACGTTCCTAAATATACCGGTCCTGACGACGTCCCTCCACCTTACCGAGCCACCCTCTACTGGAACCCCAAACTGCAACTAAACCCCAACGGTGCCACACCCATAAAGTTAAAGGGGACAAAACCGGGACAACTCGTCAATATCACAATCCAAGGAATCGCCCCCGATGGAAAAATCATTGATGTAACAAAAAAAATCCAACTACCATGAAATTTATATTTATATTCTCGTAACTCAATCCGCATACAAAGCCCACATAGTGTTCTTTTCCAATGAAAAACTGTATTACAATAGCAATCGTGTTGCTCTGCAATCTTTCAACAATCATGCCTGCCGCCACCATCAACAACGGCGGGAGCGGAAGCGTTGTCATATCCGTGCCCGGCAACGTCATTGCCGACTCAGTTATCGTCTCGCTTTCGGCAACCGACGCGCTATTGCCCGTCAATAATGCGGCAACAATAGGGAGCGAGATTTTACTCAACTCCGAACTGAAAGGCTATATCGAAGATCCCGGTCAATACTTTGAAAACGCCGATGCGAAAACCGAGAGCCATCTTGACCTGCTGATGATGACTCAAGGATGGCGAAGATACGAGTGCGCAGACATAATCGGCGGCTCAGCCCCGCAATTCCAATTTCCGGTCGAGCAGTCGCAATCCATCAGCGGAAGAATCGAAGGACTGTTCCGACGCCCCAAAGGGAAGCAGATCGCACTGTTTTCTCCCAGGACACTGGAGATTAACTACTTCCCCCTCGGCGACAGCAGCCGGTTTGTGATTTCGGGGCTCGACTTCACCGCTGGCACCACCTTCACGCTTGAGGCACTGAACAAAAACGGGGAGGCAACCAACGTAACGCTCCATGTCGACAAGCCGGTGATGCCTAAAGTAGCAACGCTCGCCGAGCCCCGCATCCCCTACGCCGGCAACGACAGCGCGGAGCAATCGTTCGCCGATTCGGCACGAAAAATCCTCAAGGTGCCATCGCTGCTTGATGTACAGGAGCTCAACGAGGTGACCGTAACAGCGCGCAAGCCCAAGAAATGGAGCAACCGCGGCAACTTCGAGCCTTTTAGAGGCTATCAAAGCGGCGACGAGAAAATAAGCCACTTCCCCACCATGGAATCTATGCTTCGCAGCTTAACAGTAAAAGTAATGCTTTCCCAAAGCACAGGTACGCCCGAACCGATCGCCGGAGAATATTTTAATGGCGGTTTTGTAGCGACGGCTGTTTTTATCGACGGTTTTCTCAGCGACCAACAGGAAATGTTCACCCTCAACCCTCAGAATGTCAACTCCATCGAGTATTTCCGTCCGGGCGACCCTCGCGTCGCAACTTACACCATGGAAGCCCTTTTCACCGGCGTCATACTCATCACCACAAAATATGGCAACGAAGGGGGAAGAACGCCCCTGATATCGATGGAAAACATCACTCCGCTCGGCTATCAGCCCCCGGTGGAATTCTACGTTCCTAAATATACCGGTCCCGACGACGCCCCTCCACCTTACCGAGCCATCCTCTACTGGAACCCCAAACTGCAACTAACCCCCAACGGCGACACCACCATAAAGTTAGAGGGGACGAAACCGGGACAACTCGTCAATATCACAATCCAAGGAATCGCCCCCGATGGAAAAATCATTGATGTAACAAAAAGAATCCAACTGCCATGAAAATTAAAACCATACTGAAAATAGTAAGTGCGATTACCGCAGCGTTGTGGGCGATGAGCGCCGCAGCGCAGGAGCCGCTGACTGCCGACAGCATAGCCTCGCGAATCCTGAACCGCTATACCGAAGCTCCACAGGAAAAAATCTACGTCCATACCGACAGGTCGCACTACGCTGCGGGCGACACCGTGTGGTTTCGCGCCTATATAGCCGATGCCGCCACCAACAGGCTTAGCGACTTGTCGAAATTCGTCTATCTCGAACTGCTCGACAACGCCGCCGACACCCTCGTAAGCCGCATAAAGATAAAAGCCGACAGCGACGGAGTATTTGCCAACGCCTTGCCGCTGTCATCGCGCTTGAAAAGCGGCTCCTACACCCTGGCGGCTTACACCCGCTGGATGCAGAATTTCGACGAAGACATGTTTTTCAAAAAGCGTATTAAAGTCGTGAACACCACCGACTCAGCCATCGTCAGCCAAGAGCCGAGAATAATAAACTCAATCGCGCTCGACGTGATGCCCGAAGGGGGCAACCTCATCGCGCGCCACCCGCAGCGAGTTGCCTACAAAGCGATAGGCGACGACGGACTGGGAGTTGACGTGGAGGTGAGACTGGTCAACGCCGACGGCGACGTGCTCACCGAAAGCGCGTCGCGGCATCTCGGCATGGGCTACATTTCAGTGAACGCCGACCCTGACGAAGAGCTGTAGCTTGAAGCATTCAGCGCCGACGGACTCTCATGCCGCACGAAGCTCCCGAAAGCGCAAGCCGAGGGGGTGGCGCTGTCAGTGACCCAGCACAAAGGCTCGGTGCTGATACAGCCCTACTCCACCCCGGGCTTCGACATCAGCCGCACGGCGCTGGCGCTGTATGGCGCCGGAAATCTGATAGTGAAAGACCTTGCCGACCAATCGCCTATAAGCGTCTCAGCCTCCGACCTTCATCCCGGCGTGGTGAACATAGCCCTTATTGACCGCCTGTCGCAGCGAGTGCTCGCCGAAAGGCTCATATTTGTCAGAGACTCCGAGCCGGTAGAGCTGAAAATCTCGCCGTCGGGCGAATGAAAAGGCTCCATCGCTATCAATGCACGACACCCGAACGAGCGCCCTATAGTGTTGGTTTTAGATTTTTTATAACGGAATTTCATCATTACTCTATTTTTATTTTGTAACTTTGCACCGTGGGAATTACACCGCAGATAATTGCCTGTAGCGCTATTCCCGCCAAACCGTAACATTATTTGCTAACCTACACAATAAAACATAGTTAGAGTGAAAGTAAAAAAAGTTCTGGTTTCACAGCCAAAGCCTACATCCGACAAATCGCCCTACTACGAAATAGCGGAAAAATACGGAGTTGAGATTAATTTCCGTCCGTTTATAAAAGTGGAGGGATTAAGCGCAAAGGAGTTCCGGCAGTCTCGCATAAACATCTCGGAGTTTACCGCAGTGATTTTCACCGCCCGCACTGCCGTGGACCATTTCTTCCGCTTGTGTGAGGAGATGCGCTATTCGGTGCCCGACACGATGAAATATTTTTGCACCACGGAATCAATCGCCAACTACCTGCAAAAATATATCGTATATCGCAAGCGTAAGATTTTCTATGTGAACACCGGAAAGCTCGATGACCTGCTACCCTATCTTCAGAAGCACAACAAAGAGAACTATCTCTATGTGGTGAGCGACGTTCACAAGGACGACGCCAACGTGCTCGACCGAAACGGAATCAAATACACCCGCGCGGTGATGTATCGCACCGTCAGCAACGATTTCGGCCCCGATGAAGCATTCGACTACGACATGCTGCTCTTCTTCAGCCCGTCGGGAATCGACTCACTGCTGAAAAACTTCCCCGACTTCCATCAGGAAGATATCCGCATCGGCTGCTTCGGCGCGACCACCGCCAAAGCCGTGCGCGACGCCGGGCTGCGCCTCGACATGGAAGCTCCGACAGTTGCCGCTCCGTCGATGACCGCAGCGCTTGACATGTTCCTCAAGGAGGATGCTAAAAACAATTAACCGTTGACAATGAATACGCTTCGTCTCTACAAAAGGGAAAAGCTCTGTTCGATAACCGCAATAGACCGCCTCTTCGCTTCACGCGAAGAGGCGTGTGCATTTCTCGCCTATCCCATCAGAATGGTGTGGCGCGAAAACGGAGCGAGAGGAGCCGCGGCGCAATTCATGATCTCGGTCCCCAAAAAGAAACTGCGCCACGCAGTGGACCGCGTCGCAATGCGCCGACGCATCCGCGAGGCATACCGCCTGAACCGCCCGGCGGCGCCGGCGCTTGCCGACAAGCCCGTGGACATCGCATTTATCTACGTGTCGTCGCGCCTTGAACCCTACAGCCGCATCGAAACGGCGATGAAAAAACTGCTGTCAAAACTCCAACTCCACTACACCCCGGGCGATGAAGCTGTCACAGATACCGTCTAAACTCCTTATCCTGGCGGTGAAGTTCTATCAAGGCGCTATATCACCCCATCTGCCCCCCGCTTGCCGCTACACCCCCACCTGCAGCCAATATGCCGTCGAAGCGCTGACTAAGCATGGAGCCATAAAGGGTGGCTGGCTCGCGCTTAAACGAATCATGCGTTGCCATCCCTGGGGAGGCAGCGGCTACGACCCCGTGCCATGAAAATAATCGATTCCCACACCCACGACCCCGAGCGCCCCATGGCTGTCATCAACTGGAAGCCCGGGATGCCTTTCAACGAGGCGTTTTACTATTCGGCGGGAACCCACCCCTGGGATGCCGGCTCGCCGCGCAAGCTCGAACAGCTGCCGGAATCGTCGCGCATAGTAGCCGTGGGCGAAACCGGTATCGACAAGCTGAAAGGTCCGGCAATCGACATTCAGATGCGGGAACTGCTGAAATGGATCGACGTTTCAGAATCGCGCTCGCTCCCACTCATTCTCCACGTCGTGAAGGCGTTTCCTGAAATAATATCGCTGAAAAAGGAACTATTGCCTGCGCAGCCTTGGATTATACACGGATTCCGAGGCAAGCCCGAGCTCGCAAAGGAGCTGCTCAGACACGGTTTTTTCCTATCTCTGGGGGAGAAGCACAATCCCGAAACCGCCGCACTCATCCCCTCGGACAGATTGCTCCTTGAAAGCGACGAGGGGACCGGCATTCCGAAAATTCCGAATGCCGACCCCGCTCTTGCCGATAAAATTTTTCTTAGCTCGCGCCGCCTATAATCCCGTGGTTATCGTGGTGAAGAAGCGCAATTGCCCTGACGAGTATTGAGGCACGTACTGCAACGTGATATAGCCCTTGTTGGGGGCAAACCATGTCGCCGAAAGCGATGATGACACGTTGCTCACATTAACGGGAGAGCCGTAGATCGATGTCAGATTGTTGTACAAGCTGTTGTAGCGCATCGTGTCGGGATAGGAGGTCGAGTAAAAGAACTCGGTGCGTTCAAGACCATTGTTGCCATAATACATCGTAGCCTCAGGCCAGTAGTAGTTATACTGGTTCACATCGCTGAGATACACGGCATTATTCCCGTAGCCCGACACAGTGTAGCCATTGCCGGCGAGGAAACTGAGCGAAACATTCAGCGCGGTGCCGAAATTGAGCCCGAATATCGCCGAAATCACGGGAGCGCCGGGACGAGGACGCCAAGCTACCGGAGGAACTGGTCGCACCCACGGACGCGGAGCGGGGCGATGGACATGAACCGGAGGCCGCTGAACGTAGGGCGGACGATAGCTGGGGCGCGGAGGCACAGCATTATTATGAGGCGGACGCACGGTGTTGCCCGGACGCACTCCTGTCACGGGGCGGTTAGCAATGCCGGGGGCGTGGTTGCCCGGGCGATTGCCTACAACGGGCTTGTTATTGTGGTTCCCACTATTGCCGGGACGATTGCCTATAACGGGCTTGTTATTGTGGTTCCCATTATTGCCGGGACGATTTGCCACACCGGCGTTACCGTTATTGGCAGGACGGTTGCCATTATTGCCTGAGGGACGGGCCGACGAAGGACGTGACGATGTGGGACTGCCCGACGAGGGGCGCGCCGATTGAGCCTTATGCTCCGAACCGCCGCCTCTGCCTGATGACACCTGTTCCGATTTAGAACCATTGCGATTTCCCGTTGTGCGACGCTGCGCGCTCGCCATCGGAGCGACCAATGCAAGGCTTAGCAAGAAAGCCGCTGTCTTTTTGAAAATCCCATTCATAATCTTATCTTTTTATGTGATAACAATTCATCGTTTATAATTTAGATGAAGCGTCACATTGAAAGTTTAGAGCTGCATTAGAATTACAACATTTTTTAAGATTGCCGCCATTACGCCACATCACCGCGCATAATAGGTGGTGCCGCCATAGTCGAGGTCAAACAACGACAGGTATCCGTCGGGCGTAAAACTCCAGGCAAAAGCCCAATACGAACCATACGCATCATCGAGATATATGTCGAGCTCGTCCCGGTCATACTCCCACGAAAAAGGCGTAGTATTGCCGTATTCGTCAGAATACCACCCGTTTCCATTGGAATAGAAAGTAAATGCGGAACCATTGTTCACTCCATACCAGCTCCCCAGAAAAGGAGCGTCACCGGGATTCCATCCATCATCCTCACACGACACGAAACTCACCGAGAGAATGACAGCCAAGAGGGCTATAAACAAATTCTTTTTCATCGTTCAAATGTTTGCAATTATGAGATTTACATCTCCTCTGATTTTAAACAAATTTGGATGATGTTTAGTTTTGGAAACAATCCTCCGGTTTAAAACCGCTCGCAGGCGCGATCAGAAATTATATCCCACCGTAAATGACCATATCTTGTTATGCCCCGACGGCTTCTTAACGCCGTCGCCGGTGTCGCGCATGATGTTTCGAGCTCCGGCATTATAATGCGCTCCTATATAATAGTGCTGCATCACCAGGATGCCCACGCCAAACTTGAATCCCCAGTCCGAGCGATTGGCTATGCCGTTCTTGCCGAAGTAATCCCCTTTTGCCTTTTCAGCCACCACCGAACCCGCATATTCGCTGAAATAAGTGTAGTGGCATTTGCCGCCGAAACCGGTTGCCCAGTAAGGACCTGCGTCAATGTGAAGCTGTCCCAGTTCGGCAACCCCGAGGCGGAACGACAACAATAACGGAATCTCGAAATAATAACCGCCCCATTTCCCGTCGATCGCCGTGAGTTCGTTGGCATCATTCACGAGATAGTGGAAGCTGCTGTTGCGCGAACGGAAATTCAACCCCGACTGAATGGCGATGTAGTTGCGTAGATTGATATCCACAACAGCTCCGGCGGCAAAACCTTGACCCCACTGGCTGTGGTTCCACGCTATTTCAGGATATGCCTCGTCAAAATTGGTCGACAGATTGGAGGTGTTGAATCCCATGCGGGCGCCGATCTGAACCAGCTTGGAAGGCATCCCGGTGTCAAGGAGCGTCTGTGAGTAAGATGACGGAGCCGCAACGGTGAGCGAAAGCAACGCGGCTACAACGCAGATGGCAATTTTTCTCATAACTTATAATCGTTTTCTTTAATAAATTCAGTTAACTGGCGGCTTATCTCAGCCAT